>Ga0163163_10002928_pt1 | contig 14441 bp, 15 predicted proteins | sample S65metaG_FD_119766 | JGI IMG/M metagenome (GOLD analysis project Ga0163163, IMG submission 119766) | Switchgrass rhizosphere microbial communities from Kellogg Biological Station, Michigan, USA - S6-5 metaG | ecosystem: Host-associated > Plants > Roots > Rhizosphere > Soil | place: USA... | reverse complement strand
CATCGGGCTCAGCGTGCGCTTCGCGCAGGAACGCTCGCCGGGCACGGCGCGCCGGCTGTTCTTGTTCTCGATCCTCTACCTGGCGCTGCTGCTCGGCGCGCTGGTCGCCAACCGCGTCTGGATGTAGCCGCCAGACGCAATGACGATCACGGACCTTCCCGCGCTCAACGCCACGCTCAACGCGATCTCGGCGCTCTGCCTCACGCTCGGCTACATCTTCATCCGCCGCCGCGACCGCGTGAACCACCAGCGCGCCATGCTCACGGCGCTCGGCACGTCCGCGGTCTTTCTGGTGAGCTACGTCACCTACCACGCCAACGTGGGGTCGAAGCCCTTTCCTGGGCAGGGTCCGGTCCGGCTCGTCTACTTGACGATCCTCGTCACGCACATCGTGCTCGCCGCCGTCATCGTGCCGATGGCGCTCGTCACCGCCACCCGCGGGTTGAAGGGGCGGCTCGATCGCCACGTGCCGCTGGCGCGCTGGACGCTGCCACTCTGGATGTACGTCTCGGTGACGGGCGTGGTGATCTACGTGATGCTCTACAAGCTCTACTAGAAAGAGCGGCTGTTTCGGCGGAACCCCCTGCAATATCGACGGTTACAGACGGGCCGGGGGCCTGCCGAGCTGCGATAAGATGGGGCGTATGCGACTGCAGCTCCGTATCCTGACGGCCTCCGTCGCACTGCTCCTCGGACTTGCCGCCGGCGCGGACGCGCAGGGGCGGGCGATGGGGACGGTGAGAGACGCGACCGGCAAAGCCATCAAGGGCGCCACGGTGAAGGCCACCAACCCTGATGCCTCGCCGGCACAATTCGCCTCCGCCACCGACGACAAGGGCCGCTGGGCCATGATCGGGTTGAAGAGCGGCACCTGGCATTTCACGGTCGAAGCGCCCGGCTACTTCACCGTGGAGACCAATGCGCCCATTCGCGTGGCGGCGGCGCCGCCCATGCAGTTCATGCTCGGGAAGGACCCAGGCCCGATTCCCAACGCGCTCGATCGCAATATCCAGCAGCTGATTCAGGAAGCGGCGACGATGCGCGACGCCGGCCGCATCGATCAGGCGCTGGTGGCATATCAGGACATCCGGACGAAGAATCCGACGCTCACGTCCATCAACCTCGTGATCGGCGATCTCTATCGCCGCAAGGCGATGCAGGAAGCCGATCCCGGCGCCCGGCAGACCCTTTACCGCCAGGCCCTCGACGCCTACGATCAGCTGCTCAAGAGCGACGCGACCAACGAGCGCGCGCTGGCCGAGAGCAAGGCCATCCGCGCCGCCACCTCCACGCGCAACGAATAGCACGCAGCCAGGGATCGTTCACAGACATGCCGGGCCGCGCACGCGTACGCACTCGACGTTGGCAGGCGACGCTCATCGTCACGCTGGTGTTCACCGCGGCGGTGGGTGCCGCGGCGGTCGGGTGGTGGTACGCGCGCGAGTCGCCACCGCACCAGGGGCCGATCGTCCTGCTCGCCGTGGACGGACTGTCGACCAGCGGCCTTACCTCGTACGGCGCCCGCACGAGCGCCGCGCCGGCCATCGACGCGCTGGCCGCCGACGGCGTGGTGTTCGAGCACGCCTACATCCATTCGCCGGCGATGCTGCCGGCCTACACGTCGCTGCTCACCGGGCAGCTGCCGTTCGATCACGGCGTGCGTGACGAGGCCGGGTTCGCGCTCAAAACCGACACACGCACGCTGGCCGACCTGCTGCGGAGCCGCGGGTTTTCCACCGGTGCCGCGGTGTCGTCGTTCCTGCTGCGCAAAGCCACCGGCCTGTCGCGCGGTTTCGCGTTCTACGGCGGCGAGCTCGGCGAAGACACCCAGGATCGCCCGGTCGTGGAGCGGGCGGGAACCGCCACGTTCGACACCGCTGCCCAGTGGCTGCGCGCGCAGACCGGACAGCGCTTCATGCTGTTCCTGGAGGTGCCGGCCGACGGCGCCGACACGGTGGCGCGGAGCCTCGTCGATCTCTTGAAGGAGCGCCGGCTCTACGACAAGGCCACGATGATCGTGGTGGGCGGACGCGGCGCCGGCGCGGCCAGCGGGCGGCTCGACGACGGGTCGCTGCGCGTGCCGCTGATCGTGAAGCAGCCGAATCAGGACGGCGCCGGGCGGCGCGTGCCCGCGCCGGTGCAGCACATCGACCTGCTGCCGACCGTGCTCGACGACAGCGACGAAACCGTGCCGGCGCGACCGCTCTACGCCGAGTCGCTGACCGCCTGGTACCGGTTCGGCGGCCGGCCCTCGTACGCGCTGACCAGCGACGGGGCGCGGCTGGTGCGCGAGGCCACCGACCGGTTGATCACGCTCGACCAGGCGGACCTGCCGAACCCGACCCCGGTGGTGCACGACGCCGCGTCGCTCAGCGCCGCCCTCGATCGTCTGCTCGACAAGCGCACGCCCGCACCCGCCGCGGCGCTCTCCACGCTCGACGCCGAGCTCTTCGCGCAGCTCGGCATCCTGATGGCGGCACCCGATCTGCCGGAGACCCCCGCCACGGCGTTGCCCACCGATCAGGCAATGCTGCTCGACAGCCATCGCCGCGCCGCCGCGCTGGTCGGTATGCGGCAGTTCGGCGCCGCGGCCGCGGGGCTGCGGGAGCTGGTGCGCGCCAACCCGCAGGTACCGGCGCTGCATCTGCAGCTCGGCACCCTGCTCGAGCGCGCCGGACGTCTCGAAGAAGCGGTCACCGTGTTCGCGGACGCCGACCGCACCTGGCCCGACCGGGTGCCGACGACGCTGGCGCTGGCGCACGCGCTCGCCCGCGCCGGCAAACTCGATCAGGCGCAGCAGAAAGCCGACGCCGCCGTGACGCTGAGCGAGGGTGGCGCGCCCGCCGACCGCGCCGCGGCGCTCGAAGCGGCCGCGCGGATCGCCATCGATCGGCGCGACGTCGCGGCCGCGGAACGCTCGGCGCAGGCGCGGTTCGATCTCGACGGCTCGCGCAAGCTCCGCCAGTTCGTGCGGGGCCGCGAGCTGCTCGACGGCGGCCACTACGAAGAAGCCCAGGCAGCGCTGATGGAGGCCTTCCGCGGCGACGGCGAAGCGGGCGGCGCGCTGCCCGGCCTGCATCTGGCGCTCGGCGAGACGCTCGTCCACCTCGAGCAGCCGGCCGACGCCGAGGCAGCGCTGAAGGAAGAGATCCGGCTGTTCCCACTCGATCCCCGCGCCTACACCAGCCTGGCCTTGCTCTATCACTCGCTCGATCGCGAGGACGACGCGGTGCAGGTACTCGAGGATCTCCTGGATGCGCTGCCGACGCCCGAAGGCAGCAACGCCGCGGCCCGTGCCTGGACGGCGTTGGGAAACAAGGAGCGCGCCGACGCCATCCGCGCCGAGGCGCGGACGAAGTTCAAGGGCGATCCGTCGCTGAGCCTTCTCGGGCGCGCCCGTCCGTAGGACCAAGGACCGAGAACCAAGGACCAAGGACCAGGAAGCCGATCGCCGCCCAGAACAGGTTCCGCACCTTCCGTACGATCGCCAGCGTGACGCCGACCGCGGCGGGCAGCGCCAGCGCCGGCGCGAGCGCGCCGGTCAACGCTTCGTCCACGCCGACCCGGAAGGGCACGAACTTGAAAGCCAGCATCTGCACGCGATTGAGCGCCTCGAAGACGACCGACTGCGAAAACGTCGGCGCCTCGCCGGGGTGAATCCACCCGAGCGTGAGGAACACTTCCACAACGGCCAGGGCATGGAACGCCAGGCCCAGCCCGAACGCCCGCCACAACCGGCCCGGGTTGGCCGCCGAAAACCCGAGCACCGACTGCCGCACGCTCGCGAGCCGCTCGCGCCAGGCTGGCCGCGCGCCCCGCGCCGGCGACCAGGTACCGCGCAGCAACCGGAGACCGGCCAATCCCGCCGCGACGAGCAGGACCAGCGACGCCACGCCCCACTCCTGCCATTGAAACGGCAGCGGCACCGTCGCCAGCAACACAGCGACCCCGACGCCCACCATCGCCAGCGCCGATGCGGCGTAGACCAGGTTGTCGGTCGCGAGCGACGAGACGGCATCCACGGTCGCCAGACGATGGCGCGACAGGAACGCCTTGGTGGGCTCGCTGGCCGCGAGGCCGAACGGCGTGACGCTGCCGATGGCGTCGCCGGCGAGAAACGCGGCCAGCGCCGGGGCGAACGGCAGACGCGCCGCGGGCCGCATGCACTGCCGCCACGCCTCGGTGCGGAACATGAAGCGCACGCCGCCGAGCGCCAGGATTGGTAGCAGCCCCCAGCCCACGCGCTGGATGCCGTCTGAAATGGGAGAGAAGCCTACGCTGCGGACGGCGTAGGCAAAAAGACCCAGGCCACCCAGCGCCGTCACTCCAGTAAGGAGGTACTGCCGACGCCGGGTGAGCATGGGAGCCTAACTAGGCCGTTCGGTCGATTCGATGTGCTTGAACGTGTCTTCGATCAGCCGCAGGTTGTCGTCCTTCGACACGTTGCGCTGCAACAGCTTCGAGGCGATCGTGACCGAGAGGTCCACGGCTTCCTGCCGGATCTGCTGCAGGGCACGCGCCGTCTCGAGCTCGATCTGCTTCTCGGCGTTCTTGACGATCCCCGCCGCCTCGGCGCGCGCCTTCTGCTTCAGCTCCTCGCGGAACTGATTGGCATCGGATCGCGTGGCCGTGAGGATGCTCTCGGCCTCGGTCCTCGCCTGCGCCAGGATGCGCTGCGACTCGACGTTGAGGCGCTCGAGATCCTGCTTGGCCTGCTTGGCATCGTCGAGCGATTTCCGGATCGCGTCCTGCCGCGCCGCCAGCGCCGCCAGCAGCGGCTTCCAGGCGAATTTCGCCAGCAGGCCCGCGAGAACCAGAAACGTCGCGATGGTCCAGATGTATAGCCCTGGATCGGGCTGGACCAGCGGATTGTTCATCGAAGAAACTCCTACTTCATCAGCACGATGAGGAGCGCGAACACCTCAGCGAGCACCGCCACGCCTTCGAGCAGGAAGAGCGGAAGGTTGACCGCGCCGGTGATCTGCGCCGTCGCGCTCGGCTGCCGCCCGATCGCCTCGGCCGCCCCGGCCGCGAGTTTGCCGATGCCCAGGCCGGCTCCGATGACGGCGAGCCCGAGACCGATGCCGGCCCCCATGTAAGCAAGCGCAAAACCTTCCATTCCAGTGCCTCCGTAAAGTCGCTCAGTGATGAGCGTGAATGGCCATGCCGATGAACACGGCCGACAAGAGCGTGAACACGTACGCCTGAACCAGCACGACTATGATCTCGAGCGCCGAGATGAGCGCGGCCAGCGTCAGCGAGAACACCCCGACACCCATGCCGGCGGCGGCGCCGAACTGCTGATTGAAGATGAACACGAATGACAGGATCGCCAGGATGGCGATGTGGCCGCCGGTCATGTTGGCGGCAAGACGCATGGTGAGCGCGAACGGCCGCACCAGCATGCCCATGATCTCGATCGGAATCAGGAACAGCGTGACCGGCAGCGGCAGACCGTGCGGCACCATGTTCTTCCAGTGCTTCACGAAGCCGTGGGCACGCGCCCCCGCGATGATGATGGTGAAGAACGTGATGGTGGCGAGCGCCGCGGTGACGTTGAAATTGCCGGTGGCGGTGACGCCGCCCTCGAGCATCTTCGAGAAGAACGAGTCGTGCGGCGCGTGCAGCACGGTGTGATTGAGCAGGTTGAGGACGTCGAAGATCGGAATCAGGCCGATCGCGTTGGCGCCCAGGATGAACAGGAAGAGCGTGACGAGGAGTGGCGTGTAGGTATCCACCCACTTGTCGCCCACGTTGGGACGCACGATCGACTCGCGGATGAAGTCCACGCCGGCTTCGAGCGCGTTCATGAAGCCCGACGGAATCTGCCGGTCCTGGCTCAGATAGCGGCGCACCGAGCGCGTCACCACCACGAAGATCGTGCCGGCCACCAGCCACAGCATCAGCACGTGCTTGGTGACGGAGAAATCGATGCCGAAGACGAGCGGCAGCTTGATCAGCGGCTCCGACAGCGAGCTGTTGGAGACGTGCTCGATGATCGTCTTGCCGGCGTTGAACGTCTCGGCGGCGTGCCCGGCGGCTTCTTCTAGTTGCATTCGTCCAACTACTCGCTCGGCGAGGAGCGTTGCATCCCCGCGAACAACCGTCGCAGGAACATCGCCTCCATCGCGTGCAGGGCGATGAAAGACCCCGCGAAACTCACCATGAAGGGCGCCGGCCGCATCCCCGCCCCCTTCACCATTCCGGCCACGTAGACGGCGAAGAACACCATCTTCACCGCGAGGCCGGTCACCATCACCCCGGTGACCTTCCCGGGCGCCGCGGCCGCGGTGCGCGCCACGACGATCCAAGTCGCCAGCGCGCTCGCGAGCGGCCCCACCATGCCCAGCAGCGCCTCGGGGTTGAGCTGCGGAGCCACGGCCAGGACCGCCAGCCATCCCCCGGCGCAGATACCCGCCATCCAGAGGAGCGGCACTATCACGCTCTTACCCGCTCCGCTGGCGCACGCGTCACTGGCCCCCGGCCGGCGGCTGCAGGCTCACCCGGATGATCTCGTAGAAGCCAACCACGATCCCCAGAGCCAACCCGATGACCAGCCCCCACGGCGCCGTGCCCCACCAGCGGTCGACAGCGTAGCCGATTCCGCCCAGCAGGATGATGCCGCCGACCAGGGTGTAGCTGGCCGCCGCCACCGGCCCGGCGCTCGTCACATTGCCCTGAAACGCGCGCGTTGCCCGCCCGATCGAGAACCGCTGACCTTTCCGTGCCATCTGCCTCCACCCCCTCGAAACCGTCGCAGGAGGAGCCTAGTACACACGGTGTGGCCCACCAAGACCAATCGAGGCCTCGCCTCGGGATACCGGCATGACGGCGCTGCCTCGTGACAGCGCCTCTATGCCCACCTCGAGCGGGCGAACCGCCGACCAGTATAGCGTCACTTTGTGAAAAAGTTCACCAGGAGCCCGGCAGCGGCCCGAACCGGCTCCGCAGTTGTCGGATCAAGTGTCCTGTTTTCAACGACTTTGCGTGACTCAATCCTTGACCGCGGCCGGGGCCGCACCTATATACTGGCCGCATGAGAGGGCTTCGATCGATCCGCGTGGCGACGGCATGCGCCGTCACCGCCGCGCTCGTGACAGCCGGGCTGACCGCGGTTGACGCCCAGCGCGATCGTCGCGAGCGGACGCTCTTCGTCGGCGCCGTCAACGACAAGGGCGAGCCCGTCGAAGGGCTGGGCCCCGACGCGTTCGTGGTGAAGGAAGACGGCGTGCGCCGCGAGGTGCTGCGCGTCGCCCCCGCCACCGAACCGATGGACATCGCCATCCTCGTCGACAACAGCACCGCCGCGACCGACGAGATCACGTTCTTTCGCTCGAGCCTGTCGAAGTTCGTCCAGACGATGGCGCCCGGCAACAAGGTCGCGGTCATCACGCTGGCCGACCGCCCGACGATCAAGGTCGAGTACACGGACGACGCCGTGCGGCTGAAGGAGGCTGTCTCGGGCCTCTTCTCGACCCCGCAGAGCGGCATGACGCTCCTCGACGGCATCTTCGAGACGGTCAGCGGCCTGCAGCGGCGCGAAACGCCGCGCGCGGTGATCGTGCCGGTGATCACCGACGGGGTGGAGTTCACGACGCACTACTTCCGCGACATCGTCAACACGCTGGTGAAGAACCGCGTGGCGCTGCACATGGTGACGATCGGGCCGTTCTATCACGATGAGGAGCACGGCACGCGCGAGCGCTCGTTCCTGCTCGACGCCGGTCCGCGGGAGTCGGGCGGCCAGCGCATCTCGCTCCTCAGCGCCCATGGGCTCGACAACGCGATGGACAGGCTCGCCAAGGAACTGCGGGCCCAGTACAAGGTGGTCTACAGCCGGCCGGAATCGCTAATTCCGCCGGACAGGGTGACGGTGGCGGCGGGCAAGCCGGGGTTGACGGTTCGTGGGACCGAGGCACGCGGGGAGAACGGAGCGTGACGGGCTGATGGGCAGAAAACTCTTCGTCATCCTGGCGGTCGCGGCCCTCGGGTCGCAGGCGCTTGCTTCGCAGACGCCTGCTCCGGCCGGCCCGGCACCCGCGCAGGAGGCGCCAAAGCCCCCTCCGCCACCGGCCCCCGCGCAGGCACCCACGCCTGGAACGGCAGCGCCGCCGCAGCGGCCCGCGTTCCGCGCCGGCGTGGACATCGTGTCGCTGAATGTCACGGTGCAGGACGGCACCGCCCACTACGTGACCGACCTCGACCAGCAGGAATTTTCGATCTTCGAGGACGGCGTCAAGCAGGAGATCACGTTCTTCAACCGCCGCCAGCAGCCGATCGCGCTCTCGCTCCTCCTCGACAGCAGCGCCAGCATGGAGGACAAGATCGAAGAGCTCCAGGTGGCCGCCAAGAGCTTCGTCAGGCGGCTGAAGCCGAACGACATCGCGCAGGTGATCGACTTCGATAGCCGCGTCGAGATTCGCCAGGGGTTTACCGGGAATCAGCCGGAGCTCGAGGCGGCGATCGGCAAGACGTCGGCTGGCGGCTCGACGTCGCTGCACAACGCCATCTACATCGCGCTCAAGGAGCTGAAGAAGGTGCGCGCGGTGTCGGAAGAGGACGTGCGCCGGCAGGCGCTCGTCGTGTTCTCGGACGGTGAGGACACCTCGAGCCTGATCTCGTTCGACGAGGTGCTCGACCTGGCCAAGCGCTCCGAAACCGCCATCTACACGATCGCGCTCCGGGGCGTGGACACCCAGACGAAGGGCTTCCGCGAGGCCGAGTTCGTCATGCGACAGCTGGCCCAGGAGACCGGCGGGCGGGCGTTCTTCCCAGCGAAGATCGAGGAGCTGACCAGCGTCTACGCGCAGATCGCCGACGAGCTCGCGAGCCAGTACACGATCGGCTACACGTCGAAGAACGCCCGGCGCGACGGCGCCTTCCGGCGGATCGTCGTCCAGACGACCCGTCAGGGGCTGACGCCGCGTACTAAGAAGGGGTACTTCGCCCCCACCGCCCGGTGAAGATTCTTCCGCTCCTCCTCTACGCCGTATCGGCGGTGGCGTACGCCGTGCACTTCGCGCGGCGCGATCCGGCGGCCGGGCGGGCTGCCACCGCGTCGCTCCTGGTCGCGGCGCTGGCCCACACCTTCGTCATCGGGATGCAGACGATGGAAGTGCGCCACATCCCGTTTGCCAGCCTCCCGAACGTGGTCTCGACGTTCGTGTGGCTGCTGACGCTGTCCTATCTGTATCTCGAGATTTCGACCGAAGAGCGCGCCATGGGCGTGTTCATCCTGCCCATCGCCATCGGGTTGCAGTCGATCTCGGCGCTGACGCCCGGGGTGGAAAAGGTGGACCCGGTGCTCGACAGCCCGTGGTTCTGGATCCACGTGGCTTCGCTCCTGTGCGCCTACGCCAGCTTCGCGCTGGCAGCCGTGCTGGGCCTCATCTACATGCTGCAGTTCAAGGAGATCAAGAAGAAGCACCTGGGATACCTGTACAACCGTCTTCCCTCGCTGCTGACGCTCGACACCATGAACTCCCGAGCGATGACGATCGGCTGGGTGTTCCTGACGGTCGGTGTAGCCGTCGGCGTGACGTGGACGGCGCAGGCACGACCGCTGTCGCCGGACGACCCCAACCTGCGCGCCATGTCGCTCGACGACCCCAAGATCTTCTTTGCGGTACTGACGTGGGCGGTGTATTCCTTTGCGCTCTTTGCGCGGACGCGTCTCGGATGGACCGGGCGCCGTGCGGCATGGCTGGCGACGGTGGGCTTCCTGATCGTGCTGCTGAATCTCCTGCCCATCGGCTACTTCGTGACAACGAGCCACACGTTTCAGTGAGATGCACGTTTTCCTGCTGGGTGTAAGCCACCAGACCGCGCCGATCGACGTTCGCGAGCAGCTCGACTTCTCGAGCCGCGACGTCGGTGCTGCCGTGGAAGCGCTCGCCGCGCGCTACTCCGCCGGCGAGGCGGTGGTGCTCTCCACCTGCAACCGCTCCGAGATCTATGTGGCCAGCGAGGATCCCGAGCGCGCCCGGCAGGAGCTGGTCGATTTCCTCGGCAACTATCACGGGCTGCCGCCGCAGGCGTTCGAGGGACACGTGTTCGCGCACACCGACGAGGACGCGACGCGGCATCTGTTCCGGGTGGCGGCCGGGCTCGATTCGCTGGTCGTAGGCGAGCCGCAGATCCTCGGCCAGGTGAAGGACGCGTTCCAGGTGGCGGCCACGCGGCAGTGCGTCGGCCCGGTGCTGACTCGGCTCTTCCACACCTCTTTCGGCGTCGGCAAGCGCGTGCGCTCGGAAACCGGGCTCGGCGAAGGCGCCATTTCGGTGGGATATGCGGCGGTGGCGCTCGCTCGCAAGATCTTCGGCCGTCTCGACGGCCGCGGCGTGCTCGTGGTCGGCGCCGGCGAGATCAGCACGATCACGGCCCAGCACCTGCGCGCACAGGGCGTCGGCGAGATCATCATCACCAGCCGGACGGCCACCCATGCGGACGCGCTGGCTGCCGACGTGAACGGGCGCGCCATTCCCTGGAACGACATGCGCGCCGCGCTGGAGGCCGCCGACATCGTCATCACCGCCACCGGGTCGCCGCGGCCAATCCTTTCCCGCGCCGACATCGCGGCGGTCTCGGACCGGCGCCGCGGTGAGCCGCTCTTCATCATCGACATCGCGGTGCCGCGGGACGTCGAGCCGTCGGTCGGCGAAATCGAGCAGGTGTTCCTCTACAACGTGGACGACCTGCAGGCGATCGTGCAGGAGAACCTGAGCCGGCGCTCCTCGGAAATCGTCCACGCCGAGACGATCGTGAGCCAGGAAGTCGAGCGCTTCGCCGCGTGGCGCCGCTCGCGCGGAGCGGTCCCCACGGTGGTCGCTCTGCGCCAGCGCTTCGAGCAGATCCGCCGCGCCGAGCTGCAGCGGCTCGAGCACAAGCTTGGCGGACTGACGCCCGAAGCGCGGGCCAGCGTGGACGAGGTGACGCGGCTGATCGTCGAGAAGCTGCTGCTCGCGCCCACCTCGCAGCTCAAGGCACTTCCGGACGAGGAGACGCAGATCGCCTACACCGAGGCCGTCAACCGCCTGTTCGAGCTGCGGGACGAGGCGGCGGTGTCCCCTGCCCGCGGCGAGGTGGACGCCGGGGCACCCAATCGGACACGCTCTTAATTGATGGCCACCCTGCGCCTCGGGACCCGCGGCAGCGCGCTGGCGCTCGTACAGGCGCGCACGGTTGCGGCGCTCCTGCAGACGCGCACCGGCACCGACTGCGAGATCGTCGTCATCAAGACGTCGGGCGACAGAATGGCCGATGCCCGCCTCTCGGAGATTGGCGGCAAGGGGCTGTTCGTGAAGGAAATCGAAGAAGCGCTCCTCGCGGGCACCATCGATCTCGCGGTGCACAGCAGCAAGGACATGCCGGCGCTGATTCCCGACGGGCTCGAAGTGCGGGCCACGCTGCCGCGGGAAGATCCGCGCGACGCGCTGGTGCTGCCGGCGCCCGCCGAGCAAGTCCCCTTCGACGAGGCGGTGCGGCGTCTCGGCGCCGCGCCCCGGGTGGGCACCAGCAGCGTCCGCCGCGTGGCACAGCTCACCGCGATCCTGCCGCAGGCGCAGTTCGTACCGTTCCGCGGCAATCTCGACACACGGCTGCGCAAGCTGGATCAGGGCGAGGTGGACGCGATCATCCTGGCCGCCGCCGGCCTCCGGCGCCTGGAACAGGCGGGACGCATTTCCGCCCTGGTGCCCGCGGACGCCTGCGTGCCGGCCCCCGGCCAGGGGATCGTGGCCGTCGAGATCCGCCAGGCCGACGCGGCGACGGCCGCTCTGGTCGAGCAGATCGGCGACCGCGACGCGCTGGATGCCCTGCACGCCGAGCGCGCCGTCGTGGCCGCGCTGGGCGGGGGCTGCCAGATGCCGATCGGCGCGCACGCGACCATCACCGGCGATAGGATTACGCTGGCCGGCGTGGTAATCGCGCCCGACGGCAGCCGGGCGGCACGCGCAACCGCGGAAGGTCCGCGGGCGGACGCTGCGGCCATCGGACGGCAGGCCGCGGAGCGGCTGCTGGCCGGCGGCGCAGACGACATCCTGGCGCGGATCCGCGCCACCGATCAGGCCGGAAGCTCTCGAACATGAAACAGGCCGTGGTTTCGCTCATCGGCGCGGGCCCCGGGGACCCGGGCCTCATCACCGTGCAGGGGCTCGCCTTCCTGCAGCGGGCCGACGTAGTCATCTACGACCATCTGGTGTCGCCGCGGCTGCTGCTCCACGCGCGGCGGGGCGCCGAGCTGATCGACGTCGGCGCATCGGCGCCGCAGCCGATGGCGCAGCAGGCCATCAGCTACCTGATTGCCGAGAAGGCGCGCGAGGGCAAGCTGGTGGCGCGCCTCAAGTGGGGCGACCCGTTCGTCTTCGACCACGGCGGCGAGGAAGCGCTGTTCCTGCAGGAGCACGGGGTGCCGTTCGAGGTGGTGCCGGGCGTCCCCGCCGGCATCGGCGTGCCGGCCTACGCCGGCGTGCCGGTCAGCTATCCCGGCGGCGGCGACACCATCACGCTGGTCCGCGGGTTCGAAGACGCCAGCCGCACGCCGCCCGACATCGACTGGTCGGGACTCGCACGACTCGAAGGCACCGTCGTGTGCTACGCCGGCGCGCAGCAGCTGCCGCTGATTCTCGAGGCGCTCCGCGACAACGGCTGGCCCGAAGACGGACAGGCCGCCGTGGTCTACCGCGGCACGCTGCCGGCGCAGGAAACGCTGAGCGGAACGCTGGACGAACTGGTGGCGCTCGTGAAGGCCCGCCCGAAGCGCGAGGCGGCCATCCTGATCGTCGGCCGCGTCGCCGGCCTGCGCGAGCATCTCCGCTGGTACGACGCCAAGCCGCTCTTCGGGTTGAAGATCCTGGTGACGCGCGCCAAGGAGCAGGCGGCGGAGCTGTCGGATCAACTCGCGGCCCTCGGCGCCGATCCCGTCGAGGCGCCGATGATCCGCATCCTGCCACCCGAGGACGGCACGCCACTGCTGCGCGCCGCCGGGCAGCTCGACGTGTTCGACTGGGTGGTGTTCACCAGCGCCAACGCGGTGGACTCGTTGATGACCGCCGTGCTCGAGACCGGGGGCGACGTGCGCTCGCTGAAGGGGCCGCAGCTCTGCGCCATCGGATCGGCTACCGCCGAACAGCTGGCGAAATATGGCATCAAGGTGGATCTCATCCCGCCCGAATTCCGAGCCGATGCCGTGGTGCGGGCGCTCGAGACGCGCGGGCCGCTCGACGCCGTCCGCGTGCTGCTGCCGCGCGCCGACATCGGCCGGGAGGTCATCGCCGAGCAGCTGCGCGAGGCGGGGGCGCTGGTCACCGACGTCGTGGCCTATCGCAACGTGCTCGACGATCCGCAATCGAACGGCGGGCCCGACATCTACCGGATGCTGCTCGACGGCGAGATCCAGGTGGTCACCTTCACCAGCGCCTCGGCCGTCCGCAACTTCACCAAGGTGCTGGGCGCCGAGCAGGCGGCCGACCTCTTGAGAAAGACCATCGTGGCGGCCATCGGTCCGGTCACGGCGGAAGCGGCGGCCCGGCTGGGCATCTCCACCTCGGTCCAGCCCGACACGTATACCGTGCCCGCACTCGTCGAGGCCATCCGGGCCTACGTGGTCGCGCAGCGCGCCCCTTCGTGACAGGATCGATCTCATGGGCACCACCACAACCGCCCGTCTGACCCTGGCGCGCCGGCCGCGGCGGCTCCGCCGCACCGAGGCCATCCGCTCGCTGGTCCGCGAAACGCGGCTCACGGCCGACTCGTTCGTCTACCCGCTGTTCGTCTGCGAGGGGCGCGGCGTCACCCGGCCGATTTCGTCGATGCCGGGCGTCTCGCAGCTGTCGGTGGACGAAGCCGTGCGCGAGGCCGAGGCCGCGGCCGCCGACGGCATCCGCGCCGTGATGCTGTTCGGCCTGCCCAGCCACAAGGATGCGGCGGGCTCGCAGTCGTCGGCGCCCGATGCCCCGGTGCAGGAAGCGATTCGCGCCATCAAGCGCGCGACGCCGTCGCTGGTGGTGACGACCGACGTGTGCCTGTGCGAGTACACCTCGCACGGCCACTGCGGCATCGTCGAGGGCGACGAGATCGTCAACGACGCCACGGTGGAGCGCCTGGTCGAGACGGCGCTGTCGCACGCCGCGGCCGGCGTCGACTTCGTGGTGCCGTCGGACATGATGGACGGACGCGTGGCGGCCATCCGCACCGCGCTCGATGCGCGCGGCTTCGACCACGTCGGCATCATCGCCCACGCGGTGAAGTACTGCTCGGGGTTCTATGGTCCGTTCCGCGAGGCCGTCGATTCGACGCCACAGTTCGGCGATCGGCGCAGTCATCAGATGGATCCGGCCAACGTCGAAGAGGCGCTGCGCGAGGTGGAGATCGACCTCGCCGAGGGGGCCGACATCGTGCTGGTGAAGCCGGCGCTGCCTTATCTCGACGTCGTGACGCGAGTG
>Ga0163163_10002925_pt1 | contig 14448 bp, 11 predicted proteins | sample S65metaG_FD_119766 | JGI IMG/M metagenome (GOLD analysis project Ga0163163, IMG submission 119766) | Switchgrass rhizosphere microbial communities from Kellogg Biological Station, Michigan, USA - S6-5 metaG | ecosystem: Host-associated > Plants > Roots > Rhizosphere > Soil | place: USA... | reverse complement strand
CGTGCTATCCGAGCGCGTTCGGACCGACGTGCACCTCAAGCTCGAGGGGGAGCTGCCAACCGGCTCGTTCAAGGTGCGCGGTGCGTACTACGCTCTCTGGGCTCACGCCCAGGAGGGTGGCGTGTCGGAGGTGGTCGCGGCGAGCACGGGCAACCATGGGGCGGCCGTCGCGTGGGCGGCTCGCGAGCTCGGCGTATCTGCCCAGGTGTTCGTGCCCGTTGGCGCCAACGCCGTGAAAGTCGCGCGGATCAAATCGCTCGGAGCGCGCCTCACCGAGGTCGGTGCCGACATCGAAGATGCGCGACGCGCGGCGGAGTCGTACGCATCCCGGACTCACGCGCTGCTGCTCGATGACGCGACCGACGCTCACGTGCCGATTGGCGCCGGGACGATCGGGCTCGAGTTGGTCGCGCAGCTTCGCGAATTTGGGACCGTGTACGTACCGGTCGGCGACTCCGCGCTCATCCGCGGCGTGGCCGCCGCAGTGAAAGCCGCGCGCCCTCACGTGCGTGTGGTGGGAGTGCAGGCGGCCGGAGCGCCGTCGTACTACCGCTCGTGGAAGTCCGGTCGTGTGGTGACGACGGAGACGGCCGACACGATCGCGGACGGGCTGGCGACGACTCGGCCGACTGAGGCCAACGTCGTCGCAGTTCGGGAACTGGTGGACGAGATGGTTCTGGTGACGGAGGACGAGATGCGCGATGCCATGCGTCTCCTCCTGTCCAGCGATGATGTCGTGGCCGAGCCGGCGGCGGCAGCGTCGGTGGCCGCGCTGCTGCAGGCCACGGGAGCTCACGATCGCCCCGTGATCGCGCTGATCACGGGGCGGAACGTGGCGCCGGGGCGGAATCCATGAGCGCGGTACACGTGTCCAATCTTCGTACCTACGTCAGGGGGATCGATGAAATCCGCATTGCTGCTGCTCGCCGTGGCCTCGATGGTCGTGTCGCACCCGGTTGCGGCACAGTCCAAGGCGGCGCAGGCGAAGTCGATCGCGGGGACATGGAATGCGACGGTCGTGCTGCCTAACGGTGGCGGGAATCCGACACTCACATTCGCCGTGAAGGGTGACTCGATCAGCGGGACGGTCAAACGCCCATCGGGCGAGTCGTTCCCGCTCCGGGGCTCGATCAAGGGCAAGGATCTCACCTACAGCTATTCCATTCCGGCGGAAGGGCAGCAGGTCCTGGTGACGGTGAAGGCGACGGTCTTGGGCGATTCACTCAGCGGCACGATGGACTTCGGTGGTCGGGCAACGGGGCAGCTGAGCGCGAAGCGAGCCAAATGATTTCGAGGGCGGATCATGCCGCTTCCTCTTCCTCGATGCGATCGGTGGCCGCGTTCGGGTGCTCGCCCAGGAACTCGACCCACACCTTCTTGATCCGCGGGTAATGCTTGGTCGCCTCGACGAGGTCGAGAAAGCAGCCTAACGTGCGATCGAGCCGCTCCTGAACCGCGGATTCCTTGAACGCGTCACCGTCCCAGGCCTGATGCGCCTGGGCGAGCGAGAACATGTCCGGGTACACGCGCGTTCCGAGGTGCTCGAACGGAACGCGTAGCGCCCACAGCCCGCGATTACCGCCGACCATCGACGGCGACGCCGACATGAGCAGCGTCTGCTTGCCGTTGAAGGGCTGCGGTCGAAAGCGCGATACCCAATCGATCAGGTTCTTGATCGCCCCGGGCATCGACGCGTTGTACTCCGGCGATGCGACGATCAGTGCGTCGGCGGTTTTCAACCGTTCGCAGAACCGGTGCGCGCCAACCGGAGGGCCCGCCTCCACCTCGATGTCGTGGTCGTAAAACGGGCAGTCGAAGTCCCCGACATTCGCGAGGTCGGACGTGCCGCCCTTTTCGGTGACAAGCCTCGCCGCGAATGCTGCGAGACGATTGTTGAGCGACTTGCTCGCGAGTGAAGCGCCGAGTACCAGCACGCGCAGGTCGCGGTCCGGGGTGCTCATGAGACCTCCATCGGGAGTTGCGCCGCAGGCTGCGGCAGCGACGATCATTGGGTCCGTCAGCGGTGCAGGGAACCTGCCATCTACTCGCTAACGGGTTGCGGTTCTAGTGCTCGCGCGACCGTGGCAGTGTGGTGGGATCATTGACTCCAAGCCGTATCGCCAGTCTCTTGGTGTGTCCGTCGCATCGAATTGGCAGGGCCCACCTTCGCTTGGAGATGGCCTACATGGCGACCGCGGCATCGGCGCTCGTGCTCCCAACGCGCGAGGCGACGGGTAGCAAGCCGTCCGCGAACCTGGCCCCTGTCGCACCCGACGAGCGAATTCACGCGTTGGACCTGCTCCGCGGGTGGGCGCTCTTTGGCGTGTTGTGGTCGAATCTCAACGATTGGTACGGAACCACCGATCCTGTCACGAGCGTCGATCACGCGCTTTCCTGGACCCAGCAATACCTGATTGAAAGCCGCTTCTACTCGTTGCTCATCGTCCTGTTCGGGATCGGCTTCGGCATTCAGCTCACGCGGGCCAACGCCCGGAGCATCGATGTCCGCAACACCTATTACCGCCGCTCTGCCGCGCTGCTGACTATCGGCGTTGTGCACGGTTCGCTCATTTGGGGCGGAGACATCTTAACGATTTACGCGCTCGTTTCGTTCGCGCTGGTAATGTTTCGAACGGCCAGCAATCGCCAGCTGGTGACCGCCGCGATTCTGCTTTACGTCCTCGGGAGCCCGGTCATTTGGGACGTCATGTACCTCGCCGGGCTCCGTTTCCCGATTCAAACAGCACCGCTCGACTTGTTCTTTCCCAACGGCTCCTGGCTCGACGTCGAGCGTGCGCGACTCGCGCAGTATCTCGGATGGCTGCGCATGTGGGGGCTTCGGAGCTATCCGGGCATTCTATCGGCGTTCATTACCGGATTGTGGGCGGTCAAGAGCGGATACCTTCGTCGCGTTGTCGAGAACCCAGCGTCTACGCGACGTCTTCTCCTCGTGGCCGCAATTGCTGCTGCCGCCGGCTATGCGAGCTGGACCTACGCCGACGTCCTTTGGCCAATCCCTCAGCCCCCATCAGAATATCAGCCGCATTTCCCATTTCCCTACTTTCAACTCGCGGTGCTCAGGCGGGCAGTCCTGACTGTCTTCGACTGGACGACCGTAGGCAGCGCCATCGCGTACGCCTGTGCCCTTCTTCTTCTCTCGCAACGACCGCGCGCTGCGCGTGCGCTGCGTCCCCTCGCGGCGGCTGGTCGCATGGGGTTGACCACGTACCTAACGCAATCGGTTGTCTGCACACTGCTGTTCTACAGCTATGGTCTCGGATGGTACGGGACTGTCGGCTTCACGGGCATGTTGGTCATCACGCTCGTGATTTACGCATGCCAGATGGCGGCGAGCGTGTGGTGGCTTAAGCGGTTTCGCTTCGGGCCAGCCGAATGGTTGTGGCGCACACTTACCTATGGGAACGTGCCGATGCGAGTCGTCGAGACGGCGCCTGTCCAATCGTAGCCTCGGAGCATTCGATGCCGCTGTCCTACGCCTACACCGCCATTCCCGATCACGTCGTCCCGGTCGCAGCGGAGCCGCTCCTTCAACCGGCGCTCGACACGTACGCGAGCGAAACGAACAAGGTCGCCTCCGTGTGGCGCGAGTTTCGGGAAGAAGACCTCGCGTTTCGCCCACACGAGAGAGCGAGCACCGTTGGCGACATTCTCACACACCAACTCCTCTCGGAGCGTCGCTTCTTCGGCGAGTTCCTCGGCGTACCAGAGCCGCCGCCGAAGGACGTGCTTCCACCATCGATCACCGTCCCGTCCGCCACGGAGCGACTCGTCGAGCTGGCGATGCCTCGGCTCACATTCCTCGCGGCGAAGCGTGCGGAGTGGTGGATGGAGCGCGTCCCATTCTTCGACGTCGAGCGGACGCGCGGCTGGATCTTCTGGCGCCGCGTGCTTCACACGGCGCATCACCGCACGCAGCTCACGGTGTATCTGCGCACGATGGGTCGTGCGGTGCCCGCGACCTACGGTCCCACTGCGGACGTGAAGTGGAAGGGCGCCGATGCGACGCACACAGTGGACGCAGCCGGCAGGAAGTAGCGAGGAAGGGTCAGTATCGCAGCGCGGTGGTGCCGGTCATGACGTCGGCCTGCCCGCGCGATCCAGACGCGGCACGCCGTACTGCTCGAGGAGTTTGTCGATCTCGGCGTGGCGTCGCGTCAGGATCGAGTCCAGCGACGTGCGGAACGCCGCATCGCCCCGGCGGAGGCCGAGCGCGATGTCGAACACGAACGGCACCGACGGGCCGTCCGTTTGCGGTTGGACCGGCGTGACCGTGAGCGGCACCGCGGAGCGTCGCGCCCAGTAGCCGGCCATCGGGCCCCAGGCAACCGCGACATCGATGTCGCCACGCGCGACGGCATCGATGATTCGCGACGGTGGACTGTCCGAGGTGTAGTCCCCGTAGACCGTGTAGCCTCTGACATTCTGAACGATCCCGCGCCGCGCGAGGGCGTGTGCCGGCGGCGTGTTCATGCCGTCATCGCCGATGAGCTGCACGCCGACTCGCACGCGTCGCAGCACCGGGTCATCGAATGACCGAACCGCGATACCACCGGTGCGCCGTGTGACGAAGACGTAGGTCGAGCGGTAGTACGGCGCCGTGCGTTCCACCATATCCATCGCGGCGGGCACTCCCATGATGACGTCGCACGTTCCGGTCTTGAGCGTGTTTCGAACGAAGCCCCGACGCTGCGCCCACCAGGTGTACTCGACCCGCGCATGCAGGTCGCGGGCGATGAGCGAGGCGAGGCGGTTCTCGAAGCCTTCGCCCCGCTCGTTCGAGAACGGCAGGTTGTTCGGGTCCGCACACACGCGGAGCGCGCCTAACGACGCCGGTGCTCGCGCCGATGTGGCGAGGCGAGGGCTGGCGGCCGTTCCCATGGCGCACAGCACGACGACCCCGGCCGTCAGATGGCGGAACGAAGAAACCATACGGGAGTCCCCTCGAATCGACGGGTGCAGGGCAGTCGTTGGGTCACAAACCTTTACAGCGACGCTCCGTGCAGAAAGCGTACCGATGCCTATTGCGCAGGCCGGCGTCGTCATATATTCTCGACATTGTCTATCAAATGGGCGCCATGCTCGGAGAGCTCGAACAGATTGTCCTGCTCGCCGTCCTGAGGGTCGGCGACGCCGCGTACGGTGTGCCGGTCCACGATGAGATCGTTCGCCTTGCGCGACGCGATCTCACGCTCGGCACCGTCTACAAGACGCTGTCGCGACTCGAGGAGAAGGGATTCGTCCGGTCATACGAGGGCGATCCGACTCCACAGCGTGGCGGGCGGCGGACTCGCTGCTTTGCGGTGACCACGACTGGCCGCCGCTCGCTCGAGTCGTCGCTCGCGATACTCCGCCGCATGGCCGTCGGCCTCGACGTGGGACTCGAGCCCACCTGATGCCATGAGCCGACCGTCGCCGCTTCCGTTCCGTCTGTTGGAACGATTTCTCCCCTCGTCCACCGCGGAAGCGGTCGTGGGCGACCTCATCGAACGCCAACTGACGGGTGTGCGCCTGTGGCGCGAAACGCTCGTCGCGCTCTGGCACCTTCGCGACCGTGCCCCGAAAGAGGTGGAGCTCATGTCGTCATTTCTTTCCGACCTTCGGCTTGCGGCGCGCCTGCTCGCGCGCGCCCCGACGTTCACTGTGGCCGCTATTCTCACGCTCGGCATCGCGATTGGCGCGACGGCGGCCATTTTCAGCGTCGCGAACCCCGTGCTCATCCAGCCGCTGCCGTATCGCAACGCGGATCGCGTAATGGTGGTGTGGGAGCGAGAGCGGGATGGCTCGCGCTCCACCGTTGGGTTTACCACGATCCGCGACTACGCCGCCCACGCCACGACGTTCGAAAGCTCGGCCGCGTTAGGCGACTGGCAGCCGACGCTATCCGAGGGGACCGAGCCCGAGCGACTGCAGGGCCTTCGCGTGTCGTCCACCTACTTCCACACGCTCGGCGTGCAGCCGTCACTCGGCCGCGACTTTCGCGCGGACGAGGATGTGTCGGGTGCGCAGCGCGTCGTCATCATCAGTCACCCGCTCTGGCAGCGACGGTTCGGTGGCGATCCGGCCATCATCGGCAAGGCCATCTCGATCGGCGGGACCCCGACGCCCGTCATCGGCGTGATGCCGGAAGGGTTCGACGACGTCACCTCCCCCGGCGTGCAGATCTGGCGCGTTCTCGGCTACTCCGTCACGGACCCCTATGCGTGCCGCACCTGCCGGCACCTGCGAATGATCGCCCGCCTCGCGCCCGGCGTGACGGTCGAACGCGCACAGAGCGAGCTCACGAAGGTCCACAAGGCGATCGTGGCCGAGCATCCGGAGGACTACAGCTCGTTGGATGCGCTCGTAGCACCGCTGCAGCAGGAAGTCACGCTGCCGTATCGGCCGGCGCTGCTCGCGCTCGGTGCGGCTGTAGCGCTCATGCTCGTCATCGCCATCGCGAACATGGCGAACCTGCAGCTCGCGAGGCTCGTGAGGCGCAACGAGGAGTTCGCGATCCGGACGGCCCTGGGTGCCAGCGCGCCGCGTCTCGTGCGACAGCTGCTCACGGAGGCGATGCTCATCGGAGTGCTCGGCGGCCTCGCCGGGCTCGCGGTCGCGTGGGCGGCCATTCCCGCACTCGTCAGGCAGCTTCCGGCACAGCTGCCGCGTGTCGGCGCCGTTCATCTCGACCTGGCGGCGCTCGCCGTGATCGGCGCGATCATTGTCGTGCTGACGGTAGTCGTCGGGCTCGTGCCACGTCGCGCTAGTCGCGGCTCGACTATCGCCGACGGCCTGCGTGCCGGGCGTCGCCTCACCGGAACGCCGCATTCCGCGGTGCGTGCCGGTCTCGTGGTAGCGGAGATGGCGTTCGCGCTCATGCTGCTGGTTGGTGCGGGGCTGCTCGCGCGGAGCGTCATCCGCCTGCTCGACGTGGACAAGGGATTCGACGCCTTGAATCTTCTGACGCTGGAGATCAACGCGGTGGGTCCGCGGTATGCCACGAACGAAGCGGTATTCGCCTATCACGACAAGGTGCGCGACGCCGTTCGCGCATTGCCGGGCGTACTGAGTGTCGGGGTGGTGAGTCAGCTGCCGTTAGGCGGGAACCTCGACATGTATGGTGTCGAGGCGCAGGACAAGCCGGAGTCCGATCCTGCCAAGGTGCCGTCGGGCGATCGATACGTCGTGTCTGCCGACTATTTGAGCACCATGCGGATCCGGGTCGTACAGGGTCGGGCGTTCACGCCGGCGGAGGAGCGCGACACGGTCAACCTCGTCGCGCTCGTGAGCCAGGCATTGGCGACGAAGCTGTGGCCCGGCGAGAGCGCGCTCGGGAAGCGCATCCGGATGGGCGGTCCCGAGCGTCCGTTCCGAACGGTCATTGGCGTGACGGGGAACGTCCATCACACGGGACTCGACGCGACCCAGCTCAAGCAGTTCTACGTTCCGGAGCGGCAGTGGTTCTTCTCCGACAATCAGGAGATGCTGGTGGTGCGCACGCAGGGAAATCCGACTGCGCTGGCGGCGGCCGTGCGTCGCACGATTCAGCAGATCGATCCCGCGCAGCCGATCGTGAAGGTCGCGGCGATGGAGGACGTCGTGGCAGCGTCCACGGCACAGCGACGGTTGGCGTTGACGTTGTTCACGTGCTTCGCGCTGGCGGCGCTGCTGCTCGCGGTGGCAGGGATCTACGGCGTGCTGGCGGGCAACGTGGCCGAGCGGACGCGGGAGATCGGGCTGCGTGCGGCGTTAGGTGCGACGCCCGGCAACATCCTGCAGCTCGTGGTGGGGCAGGGTGCCCGGCTTGCCGTGATCGGACTCGGTGTGGGGTTGTTCGGTGCGTTCGCGCTGACGCGTTCGCTGCGGGCGCTGCTGTTCGGTATCGGACCGAACGATCCGATGACGATCGTCCTCGCGACGGGCGTGCTGCTCGCTGCCGCGCTGGCGGCGTGCCTTGTCCCGGCGGTTCGGGCGCTCCGGGTGGATCCGAGTCAGGCGTTCCGGACTGACTAGCCCTCTGGTTTTACCACAGAGGTCACTGAGGCACAGAGTTTACAGAGAACCACAAAGGCTTCAATCGTTTCTCTGTGAGCTCCGTGGTTAGAGAGTGGATCTATGTACCCTTTGATGGCTTCGCCATTACGGCCGGATCCAGCTTCATCGTGGTAGCTGCCTGAGCGAAGCGCGGGTCATCGCGAATGGCGTCGAAGACCGGCGCGTTGATCGACATCGCGTAGAGCCACGGGTCTTTCTCCTGCGCCGCTCGTGTGAGCCACGCGAGGGCTGCGTCGTGATCGCCAAGGCCGGTGTAGGCCATCGCCATTGCGATCGGTGAACCGCCACGGCCTTTCGCGCGGGCCTCGGCCGGCGCGATCGCCGCGCGGGCGCTGTCGGTCTGACCCGTTTTCGCCAGGCAGAACGCGAGTGCGCCGAGGAGCGGGTCGATGCCCTGGCCCAGCGCGACCGCTCGGCGGAAGCCGGACGTCGCAGCGTCGTACTCACCGGCGAACGCGTGCGTGAATGCAAGAAACGCGTGTCCGGTCCACAGCGTCGAATCGAGCTCCACGGCGCGCTGGCCGGCGAGGATCCCCTCCCGGTACCGACCCGCGAGTCCGAGGGCGTAGCCCAACTCCGCATTGATGATGGGCGAGAGCGGCTCGAGCTCCCGCGCGCGCTCGAGCTCCGTGACCGCCGCACGAACACGACCGGTGATGATCAGCACCTCCGCGTACCACTGATGTCCGGTCGCATACGTACTGTCGAGCGCGAGCCCGCGGCGGAATTCGGCGGCCGCCGGCTCCCATTCGCCCGTGCTCTTGAGAATCAGGCCTAACGTCGTGTGCGCCTCGGCCAGAGTGCTGTCGAGCGATAGCGCCTTTTCCGCCGCCTTGCGTGCAAGCGGGAACGCGCTGTCTGCCGGCGTCGATCCGTAGATGGGGAGGAGCCCGAGCGCGTCGGCAAGACCGGCGTACGCTCGGGCGAACGTCGGGTCGCGGTCGATGGCCTGCCCGAAATAGTCGGCGGCGCGGTGCAGCGCGTCGTTGCCGCGCTGATGCCAGAAGTAGCGGCCGCGCAGGTACAAGTCGTAGGCGGCGAGATCTTCGGTCCCGGCCGGCACCGTTCCCTTTGGCAATCCCTGCTTGTTGTTAGGCGTCGGCGCGAGCGCCATGCGCAGCGCGCTGGCGATGCTTCCCGTGATGTCGTCCTGAACCTGGAAGACGTCCTTCATCTGTCGCTCGTACGTGTCGGACCAGAGAGCGAGGCCGTCGCTCGCATTCGTGAGCTGCGCCGTCACGCGCAAGCGCTCACCCGAGCGTCGGATGGTGCCCTCGAGCAGCGTCGAGACCTTGAGCGTCTTCGCGATTTCCCGGGCGTCCATCCCCTTGCCCTTGAGCGCGAATACCGACGTGCGGGATGCCACGCGGAGGCCGGGAATCTTTCCGAGGGTGCTCGTGAGCTCGTCGGTGATGCCTTCGCTGAAGTAGCGGTCGCTGTCGCTGCCGCCGACGTTCTCGAGAGGTAGTACAGCGACCGAGCGTACGCCGTCCGCCCCCGTTGCCGATGTTGGGGCGGGGCGGCGCGACATGATCACCCCGGCCGTTGCGGCGACGACGAACATCCCACCGACGGCGAGCGCGAGGACAGTCCGATTGGTCCGCGCCGGCGGTGCCACGACGGGCGCGGCGACGCCTAACGCCGAATGGCCGCTCGAGACGAGCGCCTGGTCGAGCGCCTGGATGATCCCGGTGGCCTGCTGCGGACGCCGGGTGGGGTCTTTTTCGAGGCAACGGCGCACGAGCTCGACGAGCGGCACCGGCGCGTCGGGCCGCGCGACCGACAACGGCGGCGGCGTTTCGGTCATCTGGGCGGCGAGCAGCGCCGCGGGCGATCGGCCGGCGAACGGCGGTTTCCCTGCGAACAGCTCGTACGCCATGATGCCGAACGAATAGATGTCCGCGCGATGGTCCGTGTTCGGGTCGGCCGCTGCCTGCTCCGGTGCCATGTACATCGGCGTACCTAACGAGAATCCGATCTGCGTCAGCGATCCGCCGGGTGCCGTGCCCTGTCGGGCCGTCGAGATTGCCTTCGCCACCCCGAAATCCGTGACGACCGCCGCCCCGCCCGACAGCAGCACGTTGTCGGGTTTGATGTCACGATGCACGATGCCGCGCTCGTGCGCGTAGGCGAGGGCCGTTGCGACGTCACGAAGGATGTTCACTCCTTCGGTGATCGACATCGACGTGCCGGCGTTGATCATGTCGCGCAGGGATCGTCCTTCGACGAACGGCATGGTGAAAAACGGCACGCCGGCGGCTTCGCCCGCCGTGATGACAGGAACGATGTGCGGGTTCTGCAGCTTCGCGACGAGCTGGATCTCACGGTGGAACCGATCGAGGCTGACGCCGCCGGCGAGATCCGGCGGCAGCAGCTTGATCACGACCTGGCGATCGAGTCGTCGCTCCGTAGCGAGAAAGACGTGGCTCATACCACCGCCACCGAGCTCGCGCTCGATGGTGTAGTCGTCGCCCAGTGCGGCCTGGAGACGGTCGCGAAGGTCGGTCATGAGGTCGAACGATAGACGGCGGGTATGCGGGTAGCCAGATGAGGGATGCGGGATGCGGGATGAGGAACGCCCAAGGGAGGCCGCTCTACGCGAGCTCAGAGTTTCGAGCGTTTCCGCCTCTAGCCCTCATCCCCCATCCCGCATCCCTCATCCCTCCGTAATTCGAAACCGCGTAAATCGCCGAACTCGCACATTCTCACCCACGCGCGCCGACGTTTCGTTCACGAGATCGCCGATCGTGCGTGACGGGTCGCGGATCCATGGCTGCTCGAGCAGCGATGCCTCCGTGTCGAGTGTGTCGGCCGGTGTAGCCGCGACCTGCTCGGCCAGGTAGCGCACGAGCGACCGAAAGTCGTCGGTGCGCGCGACGAAGTCCGTCTCGCAGTTCACCTCCACGAGCGCGCCGACCCTGGCGTCGTGGTGGATGTAGCTGCCGATCTGTCCCTCTCCAGTGAGACGCGCGGCTCGCTTCGCTGCTTCGGCAACCGCCTGCTTTCGCAGGTGCTCGATAGCCTGCTCCATGTTGCCCTCGGCCTGCTCGAGTGCCTGACGACAGTCGAGCATACCGGCGCCGGTTCGTTGCCTGAGCTCCTTGAGTTGCTGCACCGTGATGTGTGACACCGTTTGGTTCCTCCACGGTGTGGTGGTTGGTAGATGCAACACGCCCCATCCGGCGCTTGGCGCGGATGGGGCGTGGGATTCCACACTCCCGGCGGGAGGTGGTCGTCTACTTCATCCGACGTCCTCCCAGCATATCTGCACCAAGCGCCAATACCGCCGCGGGTCTCGAAGACCCTCGGCGTCGCGCGCGTCGAGCTGGGTGCAGATGGAGTGAAGGATCATTGGACTCGGTAGATCGGGCGCGCAGTTTACAGCAAAAGTTCGACAAACGCAACAGAACAGGTAATTGGTTACTGGAGCTGGTTATTGGTTATTTGAACCCTCGGGATGCTCATTTCGCCCAGAAGGGGCAGCCCGAGGGTTCGATTACCTGTAACCAATCCCAGTAACCGATTACCAGTGTTATAGCGCCTTCTCTTTGACCAGAGCCGTGATGCGATCTGCGGCTCGAAACGCGAGGGCCTGGATCGTCATCGTCGGCTGACCGCGTCCCGACGTGACGAAATTGCTGCCGTCCACGATGAACAGGTTCGGCACGTCGTGCGCGCGATGTTCCGCGTTCACCACCGACGTACGCGGGTCGTTGCCCATGCGACACGTACCGAGGAGGTGGGGGCCGCCGCCGTCCGGGCCGCCGTACTCGCCGGCGACGCTGAGAGCACCGGCAGCGGTCAGCAGCTCTTCACCACGTTTGCCAAACCACGCGCCGAGCTTGAAGTCGTTCGGATGACCGGTGAACGTTAGGCGTGGCGCAGGAAGACCCCACGCGTCCTTCACCTTCGGATCGAGGTCGACGCGGTTGTTCGGCGTGGGCAGGCTGCTCATGTGCCCGTACACGCTGAGCGACTTCGTGAAGTAGTCGCGCGCGCGCTTCTTCCACGCGCTGCCCCACGTGGGCTCGCCGGGCCAGGTCGCACCACCGTTCAACGGCGTGTACCCACAGCGGAAGTCGAATCCGCCACCGCCATAGAGACCTAACGAGGCCGGCATCGCGTACGTGTCCCAGACCACGCGCGACACGACCGCCCCCTTCCAGCCGTTGATCTCGTGCTCGAACAGGCCATCGCGGAGCGCGCTGCCGTTGAACATGATGTTGCGCCCGACCTGCCCGCTCGAGTTGGCGAGGCCATCGGGGAACGCGCTCGTTGCCGACATGAGCAGGAGCTTCGGCGTCTCACACCCGTTGGCGGAGAGCACGACCGCCTTCGCGCGTTGCACGACCTCCTTCTTGTTCCTATCGAAATACGTCACGCCGGTGACGCGCCCGCTGGCATTCGTCTCCACCTTGCGGGCGTAGCTCAACGTCCGAATCTCGCAGCGCCCGCTTGCTATCGCCTCGGGAATCATTGTAACGAGCGAGCTCGATTTGGCCCGTACCTCGCACGCGTTCCCGATGCAGATGCCGCACGCGACGCAACCGGAGCGGCCGCGGTACGGATGCGAGAGGATCGCCATTGGCGCCGGCCACGGATGCATGCCCAGCTTGTTCGCGCCGCGCTCCAGCAGCACGCCCTCGGACTTGATCGGGAGCGGTGGCAGCGGGAACGGCTTCGTCCGCGGCGGCTCGAACGGATTGCCCGCGAGACCCGAGACGCCGATATCCCATTCGACCTTCGTGTAGTACGGCTCGAGGTCCGCATAACGAATCGGCCAATCCGCGATCGTGGAGTCATCGGGAACGCCGAATCGTGTCGCCTGCTCGAACTCGAGCTCGGGGAATCGCCAGTAGTTCGCCGTGAAATGCACGGAGCCGCCACCGACGACGCGACCGTAGTTGTTCCAGCTGCTGATCTTGGCTTCGTCCTTGTCGGTCTTGCGACTGGTACCCGGCTGGTCCTTCCGATTGTTCGTCAGGGCCTTGTCGGGATGCATCTCTCCCCAGAATTGGTCGTGACTGAAGTCACGCTCCGTGAGGAATGGACCCTGCTCGAGCACGACGACGGAGAACCCGTTGCGGGACAGCTCGCGCGCTATCACGCCGCCCGCCGCGCCGGACCCGACGATGACGAAATCCACTTCGTCCGTCGGGGCGTACGTGCGCATTGCTGGCAGGAGGCGGACCGGCTCGCCCTGGTGATGCGGATGCCCGCTCATTCACGACCTCGGTCGTAGTAGCCGAACGGCGGGGCCCAGGAATAGCGGTCTTCGTAGCCAATGAGCTTCCAGCCAATCTTGTTGAAGTTGCCGCCGTGCTCGGGGTGCGCGAACATCCCGGTCATCGTGATCCCGCGAAGATCCCGGAACACGGCGGGCTCGAGCCGCTCCAGCTCGCCGATGGCGTCGATCTGCTCGTTAGGCGTCAGCGCGAGGAACCCCGCGCCGTCAGGGCGGTAATGGGACGTGAACTCCGTGAAATCGGCCAGTATTTTCGCAAAGTCCTTCTGATTGTCCCTGAAGATCGTCGCGAGCGCGTGATCGATGAATCGCACCACCTTCGCCTCACGCGCGCCGGGCGTGTCGTCCGTCGGGATGAGGTGCGCGGTGATCACATCGAGCAGCTTCGCCTGCTCGGCGGTCAGGCACTCGTACGGCGCCGACTCGGCAACGCCCGCCGCGTAGGCGCTCACCGCACGGAGCTCGGACCAGCTTGCTGCGCCGAGGGCGCCGGCCAACCCGCCGGCCATCGATTGGACAAAATCCCGTCGTTGCATGCGCGCCAATCTAGGGGTGGGAACTTCGCCTGTCGATTACGCGGCTTTGGTCACTCGCGCTTGCCGGCGACGTCGACGAGCGTCTTGTAGATCATCTCGGTTCCCTGACGCAGCCCCTCGATACTCACGCGCTCGTCGTTCCCGTGCATGCGCGTGAGGTCCTCGGCGTCGATGGGATACGGGTAAATCCCGTACACCGGAATGCCGCGTGAGCGCCACGTCGGCGCGTCGGTGCCCGCCTGGAAGAGGTACGGCGTTACCTCGGCCGAGAACTGCTGGCCAGCGGACCTCTCGAGAGCGCGGTAGAGATCGGTGTTCTCCGACGATGGCGCCAACCCCTGCGGCCACGGGATCGTGTTCGACGCGCGCACGTCGATCGTCGAATCACCGATGACGCGCTTCAGGTCGCGCACGACGTCCTCCGCCTTCGCTCCGGGGATGAGACGCGCGTTGATCGTCGCCTCGGCCGAGCCCGGAATCACGTTGCCTCTGAAGCCGGCGTTCATGAGGACGGGCGCGAGCGTGTTGCGCATGAGTGCGTGGAGCAGGGGATCCTTGCTGATCTCCCGGTCGGCCCGCTTCACGCGCGCGGAGTCCGTGCCTAACAAGTCG
>Ga0163163_10002924_pt1 | contig 14449 bp, 7 predicted proteins | sample S65metaG_FD_119766 | JGI IMG/M metagenome (GOLD analysis project Ga0163163, IMG submission 119766) | Switchgrass rhizosphere microbial communities from Kellogg Biological Station, Michigan, USA - S6-5 metaG | ecosystem: Host-associated > Plants > Roots > Rhizosphere > Soil | place: USA: Michigan... | reverse complement strand
TGGGCGTGCTCGACGCGCTGCGCGCCCGCGGCCTGCGCGTGCCGGACGACGTTTCGGTGGTCGGGCACAACGACATGCCGCTGGTCGACCTGATCGATCCGCCCCTCACCACGGTGCGCGTCGCCGTCGAGCAGATGGGGCGGCAGGCGGCGCAGATGCTGCTCGAGCTCCTGGGGGCCCCGACCCAGGCTCCGGTGACGCGCATGCTGGTGCCGCGGCTGATCGTGCGCGACTCCACGGCCCGCGCCGCACTTGGCGCGGGCAACGTGGCGCGAAAAGCCTAGGCCGCTTCCCGCGTCGAGGTCATGCTCGATGCGGCCGACGTCGAGGTATACGCTCGCAGGCGTAGCGAAAGTGAGCAGACCAGGCCGGCGACGCGGACGGAGACGAGGCCCATGGATGATTCCGTCACGCTGAAATTCGGCCGCTTCGAACTGCAGGCCCGGCAGCGCCGGCTGCTCCAGGACGGCGACCCGGTGCCGGTGGGCACCCGAGCCTTCGACGTGCTGGTGACGCTGGCCGAGCGGCGTGACCGGGTCGTCACCAAAGCGGAGTTGCTGGACCTCGTCTGGCCCGGCCTCGTGGTCGAGGAAAACAACCTGCAGGTGCAGATCAGCACCTTGCGCAAGCTGCTCGGCCCGCAAGCGATCGCCACCATCCCCGGGCGCGGCTATCAGTTCACGGCCGCGCTTTCCGACGACGACGAAGCCGCCTCGCCGTTCAAGCGGCGCCTCGCCGCCATCCTGGCGGCCGACGTGGCCGGCTACTCTCGCCTGATGGCCGCCGACGAAAGCGCCACCGTGGTGGCGCTCGACGCAGCGCGCGCCGTGTTCAGGGAAGAGATCGAATCCCGGCACGGGCGCGTCATCGACATGGCGGGCGACTCGGTGCTGGCGGTGTTCGAGACCGCCACCGGAGCGGTTGCTGCGGCGCTGGCCGTGCAGCAGGAGCTGGATGCCTTGACGCGGCGCACGCCCGAAGACCAGCGCATGCGATTTCGCATCGGCGTGCACCTCGGGGACGTGATCCAGAAGAGCGATGGCACGATCTACGGCGACGGCGTCAACGTCGCGGCGCGGCTAGAGCAACTGGCGGCAGCCGGGGGGATCTCGGTCTCGGATGCGGTGCACGGCGCGGTCCAGGGCAAGGTGACGGCGCAGTTCGTCGATCAGGGCGAGCAGCGCGTCAAGAACATCGACCATCCGGTGCGCGCGTTTGCGGTGTCCTTCCCGGGCAGCATCGCCGCCCCGCCGTCGGGTGCGTCGGGCGTGATCGACCTGTCGCTGCCGCACAAGCCCTCGATCGCCGTGCTCCCCTTCGCCGCCATGAGCGGCGACCTGGAACAGAAGTTCTTCGCCGACGGTGTCGTCGAGGACATCATCACGGCGCTGTCCCGCGTCCGCGCGCTGTTCGTCATTGCGCGAAATTCGAGCTTCGCCTACGAAGGCAAGGCGGTCGACGTCAGGCAGGTCGGACGCGAGCTCGGCGTTCGCTACGTGCTCGAAGGCAGCGTCCGCCGCGCCGCCGACCGCGTGCGCATCACTGCGCAGGTCATCGATGCCACGGGCGGCGGGCACCTCTGGTCGGAAAAATACGACCGCGACCTGACCGACCTGTTCGTCCTTCAGGACGAGATCACGCACGACATCGTCGGCGTGGTCGCGCCGCAGGTGCTCGTGGCGGAGATGCAGCGCGCGCGACGCAAGGATCCGCAGCGCCTGGACGCCTGGGAGGCTGCGGTGCGGGCGCAGTGGCACCTGGCGCAGCTCACCCGCGAGGACAACGCCGAGGCGCTGCGCCTGGCGATGAAATCCGCCGAGCAGGATCCCGGCGACACCGCCGGCCTCGACATCGCCGCTTTCGCGCACATCTATGACGCGGTCTACGGCTGGAGCGGCTCGGCCGGTGCCTCGTTCATGGCCGCCAATCAGGTGGCGCGCGCGGCCGTGTCGCTCGACGCCCGTGACGAGGTCGCGCAGACGGCGCTGGGAGCCACCGAGCTCTTCCTGGGGCAACACGACAGCGCGATGGCCCATTTGCATACGGCCGTGGCGCTCAACCCGAATTTCTCGTGGGCGCACGGCAACCTGGGCCTGGGTCTGACCCTTGCCGGCAACGGGGAAGAGGCGGTCGCTTCGCTCAAGGAAGCCCTGCGGCTGAGCCCGATCGACCGGTTCACGTTCCTGTGGATCAATCTCCTCGGCTTCGCCATGTTTCCTGCTGGGCCGCGACGCGGAGGCGCTCGATCTCGCCGAGCGATCGCTCCGCGAACGGCCGAGCTATCCCGGCCCCTATCGGATTCGTGCCGCCTGCCTGAGCCGGTTGGGACGCATGGCCGAAGCCCGGACGTCGATCGAGCAGTACCTGCGGCTGGCGCCGAATGCATCGCTCCGCAACCTGAGGGCGCAGGCGCCGCTCATGCGGGATGCCGACTACGAGCGCTTTGCCCAAGCCCTGAGGCAGGCCGGCCTGCCAGAGTAGGACGATCGGTCAGGCGGTCACCCCAGCGAAGCCAGGCGCCGCAGCCGCGCCTCCTCGGCACGCTGACGATCCAGGCACTCGGCCCGGGTGCGGCCCTTGGGATCGCGACAGGGGTTCAGGACGCACAGGGCGTTTGTCAGCAGGCCCGCACCGTCGCCACTGCAGACGCCATGGCCGACCTGGGCAGCCTGGGCGGCCGTCGGCAGCGGGCGTTTGGCCAAGCGCGCCTTCGCCGGGCGCGCCCGCTTGTCTTGCTCGCCGTCGACCGCGACCGAGGTAGGCCCCGATATCGACCGCAGGGCAGCGGCCGAGGGCTCCGCGACCTCGCCCGGAGGCGTCCCGGAAACCGCGGGCACGACGATCGACGCCTTGGCGTCCGCCTGGAACTCGGGGACGACCGGGCGCTCCGTGGCCACCGGGTCGACCGACGACGGGGTCGCCGCCGGCGAAGCCTCGGGCAGCGTCGGCGGCCCCCCGCCCAGCGCGGCCAGAGCCACCAGAGCGGCGAACGCGATCGACAGCGCTGCGCCCCAGTGCGCGCCGCGATCCGCTCGCTCCGCCGCGAGCGGCACGCCTTCGCTCTGCAAGGCATTACCCTTGGCCGCCGTGCCTTCCGGCGCCACCGGCGCCGCCGCGGCGCCCGGGCCGCCGGCCTCGATCGGCACCCGCCGCGCGGGCGGCGCGATCTCGCCGCGAAGCGCACGTCGAACCGTCTCGACGTCGCGCGGCCGATCGCCGGGCGCGAGGGCGAGGGTCCAGTCGACGGCGGCGAGCAGGCCGGGCGAAATCCCCGACAGCGACAACGACGAAAGGGCCGGCAGAGTGTCGTGCGCAGCGCGCGCCACCGAGGCGGCCGGTGCGCGGCCGGTGACGACGAAATAGAGCGTCGCGCCGAGCGAGTAAAGGTCCGTCCACGGCCCCTGGCCGACGCTGCCTTCGTCGGCGTACTGCTCCAGCGGCGCGAACTGCGGCTTGAGATGGGCCGTGAACCACTGCGAGCCGCCGGCGACGGCGCGGCGCGCGCAACCGAAGTCGAGCAGCACCGGCCGGCCATCGGGCAGCACGAGGATGTTGTCGGGCGCGATGTCGCGGTGACAGACGCCGTGCGCGTGCAGCAGCTCGAGCGCGCCGAGCAGCGGCTCGATCAGGGCCCTCAACCAGGCTTCGCCCGGCGCCGCCGGCATCTCCAGGCGCACGTCCTTCAACGTGCGGCCCGGGTAGTACGGCATCGCCATGTAGGCGGTGGCGTTGCTCCGCCAGAAGCGATGCACTTTAACCAGCGCCGGATGATCGAAGCTCGCGAGCAGCCGGGCCTCGCCGAGGAACGATTCGAGGCCCTTGGCGAAGGTCTCGGCGCTTCCGCCGGTGCTGGCGCGAAGCGCCACCGTGGCCCCTTCGCCGCGCCGCGCCAGCGCCGCCGGCATGTACTCCTTGATGGCGATGTCGCGCTGCAGCACGTGGTCGCGCGCCAGATAGACGATGCCGAAGCCGCCGGTGCCGAGGACGCGCAGGATCTCGAACTCTTCGAGAAGACGCGTGCCCGGCCCCAGGGCGTCGCGAACCGAGACCTTCTCCGGCCCCGACGTCAGCCGGGTTTCGGGAGTGGTGGTGGGCCAGCGTGAATCGGTGTCCATGGCCGGTGCGGATCGCCAGAACTTGGCAAGGAGCATGCCGATGCCAGTATGCGCCAAGGCACGGGCGCGACGGTCCCGCTAGGCCGCCGCCAGCGCCGGGAGGCCTCCCCCACGGGCCAGCACCGGCCGCAGCGCCACGCCCGTGTGGCTCGCCGCGTTGGCGACGATGCCCTCGGGCGTCGCCTCGGCCACCACCGTGCCGCCGCCGGCGCCGCCTTCCGGGCCGAGATCGATCACCCAGTCGGCCTCGGCGATGACGTCCAGGTCGTGCTCGATGACGACGACGCTGTGGCCGCCGTCGACCAGGCGGTGCAGCACCTTGATCAGCCGCTCGACGTCGGCCATGTGAAGGCCGACGGTCGGCTCGTCGAGCACGTAGAAGGTGTGCGGCGCCTTGTTGCCGCGCCGGCCGATGTCGTCGCGCACCTTGGACAGCTCGGTCACGAGCTTGATCCGCTGCGCCTCGCCGCCGGAGAGCGTCGGCGAGGGCTGGCCGAGCGTCAGGTAGCCGAGGCCGACATCCTTGAGCAGCTGCAGCGGGTGGGCGATGTTCGGCATCGCGGCGAAGAAGTCGACCGCCTCATCGACCTCCATCTTCAGCACGTCGCCGACGCTCTTGCCGCGCCAGCTCACGGCCAGCGTCTCGGCGTTGAAGCGCTCGCCATGGCAGGTCTCGCACGGCACCTTGACGTCGGGCAGGAAGCTCATCGCGATGGTGCGCATCCCCTGCCCCTCGCACGACGGGCAGCGGCCTTCGCCGGTGTTGAACGAGAACCGCGCCGGCGCATAGCCGCGCGCCCTGGCCTCGAGGGTGTCGGCGAAGAGCTTGCGGATCGTGTCCCAGAAGCCGATGTAGGTGGCTGGGCAGGAGCGCGGGGTCTTGCCGATCGGCGTCTGGTCGACCTCGAGCACGCGGTCGATGTAGGCCCAGCCGTCGATCTGGGCGCAGCCCTGCCAGTTCGGCCGGGCGCCGCGGGTATTGATGAACTGCAGGTTGGCGAGGAGCACGTCGCGCGCCAGCGTCGACTTGCCCGAGCCGCTGACGCCGGTCACCGCCACCAGCCGCTTCAGCGGCAGGTCGACGGTGAGGTCCTGCAGGTTGTGCAGGCTGGCGTTGCGGATCGTCAGCAGCGGATTGGCGGCGCTCTCGCGCCGCTCGGTGGCGGCCGTGACGGGCGCGATCTTGCGCCGCGGCTGCACCGGATGGACCAGCGGATTCGCCAGCACCCGGCCGGTCACCGAGTCGGGGTTGGACGAGATCTCGCTGGCGCTGCCTTCGGCCACCAGCCGGCCGCCGCGCTTGCCTGCGCCGGGGCCGATGTCGATGATGTGGTCGGCCGCGCGGATCGTCTCCTCGTCGTGCTCGACCACCACCAGCGTGTTGCCCTTGTCGCTCAGGTTCTTGAGGGCGCCGAGCAGGATCGCGTTGTCGCGCGAGTGCAGGCCGATCGTCGGCTCGTCGAGCACGTAGCACACGCCCTGCAGGTTGCTGCCGAGCTGCGCCGCGAGGCGGATGCGCTGCGCCTCGCCGCCGGAGAGCGTCGGCGCGGCGCGGTCCAGGGTCAGGTAGCCGAGGCCCACTTCCTCGAGGAATTCCAGGCGGCTCCTGATCTCGGTGACGACGTCGCGCGCGATCTCCGCCTCGCGGCCTTCGAGCGCCAGCGACTCGACCCACTTGCGCGCGTCGCCCACCGACCACTGGGCGATCCAGGCGATCGACTTCTCGTCGAAGCTCACTGCGCGCGAGGTCGGATTGAGGCGCGTGCCCGCGCACTCCGGGCACGGCTCGTCGACCAGGCCCTCGACCTCGGCCTCCTCGGCCGGGAAGCTCTGCTCGCGGCCGCGGTCGTCGTCGTCGCGGATCGAGTCGTCGTAGGCCTTGCGCTGCTCGCGGCTCAGCTTCAGCCCGGTGCCGACGCAGGTGCTGCACCAGCCATGCTTCGAGTTGTAGCTGAACATGCGCGGGTCGAGCTCGGGATAGCTGGTGCCGCAGGTCGGGCAGGCGCGCCGGGTCGAGAACACCTTGACCGCGCCGACCTTGCGCGTCGGCGTGCCCGCGAGCATCGCGCCATGCAGGCCTGTGAGCGGCGACAGCAGGTGCAGCACGCCCTTGCCGACATCCAGCGCCTTGTCGAGCAGTGCGCGCAGCGCGCCCTCGTGGGCGCGGTCGACGATCACGTCGCCCACCGGCAGCTCGAGGGTGTGCTCCTTGAACCGGTCGAGCCGCGGCCAGGGGTCGACCTTGATGAACTCGCCGTCGACGCGCAGGTGGCTGTGACCGCGCCCCTTGGCCCACTTGGCGAGGTCGGTGTAGACGCCCTTGCGCGCCACGACCAGCGGCGCCAGCACGCCGACGTGCTCGCCGGCGTGGTCGCGGAGGATCTGCGCGGCGATCTGCTCGACGCTCTGCGGCCGCACCGCGGTGCCGTCCTTGACGCAGTGCTGCACCCCGAGCTTGACGTAGAGCAGGCGCAGGAAATGCCAGACCTCGGTGGTCGTGGCGACCGTGCTCTTGCGACCGCCGCGCGACAGCCGCTGCTCGATCGCCACCGTCGGCGGGATGCCGTAGACCGCGTCGACCTCGGGCCGGCCGGCCGGCTGGACGATCGAGCGGGCATAGGCGTTGAGCGACTCGAGGTAGCGGCGCTGGCCCTCGTTGAACAGGATGTCGAAGGCGAGGGTCGACTTGCCCGAGCCGGACACGCCGGTGACCACGCTGAACTTGCCGCGCGGGATCGAGACGTCGATCGACTTCAGGTTGTGCTCGCGGCCGTTGACGATGCGGATGCTTTCGTCCTCGGCGCGGCGCTCGCGCACCGGCTTGAGCAGGAACTGCAGCGGCCGCCCTTCCTCGACCGCATGCCCCTCGAAGCCGAGGGCGACGTCGTAGTCGCGCAGCGCCTTGGCGGTGTGCGAGCTGCCGTGGCGCTTCACGTCTTCCGGCGTGCCGCAGGCGACCAGCTCACCACCGGCCTCGCCGCCCTCGGGGCCGAGGTCGATCAGCCAGTCGGAGGCGCGGATGACGTCGAGGTTGTGCTCGATGACGACGATCGAGTGGCCCGCCTCCAGGAGCTTCCTGAACGAGCGCATCAGCTTGGCGATGTCGTCGAAGTGCAGCCCCGTGGTCGGCTCGTCGAACATGAAGAGCGTGCCGCGCCGGGCCAGCGCCTGCCGGCTGGCGCTCGAGTTCTGCGCCGCCTCGGCGAGGAAGCCGGCGAGCTTGAGGCGCTGCGCCTCGCCGCCCGAGAGCGTCGGCACCGGCTGGCCGAGCTTCACGTACTCGAGGCCGACATCGACGATCGGCTGCAGGCGACGCACCACCTCGCGGTCGTCGCGGAAGAGCTGCACCGCCTCGGCGACAGTCAGCTCGAGGACGTCGGCGACGCTCAGGCTGCGGGCGACGTCACCGGGCAGCCTCCGCTCGATCGTCACGTCGAGGATCTCGGCGCGAAAGCGCCGGCCGTCGCAGTCCGGGCAGCGCAGGTACACGTCGGAGAGGAACTGCATCTCGACGTGCTCGAAGCCCGAGCCGCCGCAAGTCGGGCAGCGGCCGTTGCCGGCGTTGAAGCTGAACATGCCGGCGCCGTAGCTGCGCTGCACCGCCAGCGGCTCGAGCGCGAACAGCTTCCTGATCTCGTCGAACGCGCCGACGTAGCTCGCCGGATTGGAGCGCGCGGTCTTGCCGATCGGGCTCTGGTCGACGAACACCGTGTCGCCCAGCCAGTCGGCGCCGTGCAGCGCGTCGTGCGCGCCCGGCGTCTCGGTCGCCTTGCCGAAGTGCCGCGCCAGCGCCGGCGCCAGGATGTCCTGGACCAGCGTGCTCTTGCCCGAGCCCGAGACGCCGGTCACGCACACCAGGTGCAGCAGCGGGAATTCGACCGTGATGCCCTTCAGGTTGTGGTCGCGCGCGCCTTCGAGGATGAGGCGCGGGGTCGAGTCGCCGACCAGGCGCTTCAGGCCCATGCCGACCTGCTTCCTCGCACCGAGATAGGCACCGGTCAGGGTGTCGGCGCTCTTCACCGCCTCGGGCGTGCCGTCGAAGACGATCGAGCCGCCGCGCTCGCCCGGGCCCGGGCCCATGTCGATCAGCCGGTCGGCAGCGAGCATCACCGCCGGATCGTGCTCGACCACCACCAGGGTGTTGCCAGCGTCGCGCAGACGATGCATCGCCAGGATGATCCGGTTCATGTCGCGCGGGTGCAGGCCGATCGACGGCTCGTCGAGCACGAACAGGGTGTTGACCAGCGAGGTGCCGAGGGCGGTGGTGAGGTTGATGCGCTGGACCTCGCCGCCGGAGAGTGTGCGGCTCTGCCGGTCGAGCGTCAGGTAGCCGATGCCGACGTCGCAGAGATAGCGCAGCCGGGTGCGGATCTCGTCGTGCAGGTGGTGCAGGATCTCGCCCTGCGGCCCTTGCGCCGCGGGCGAAGGTTCGGCCCCGTCTCCGCCCGCCGCGAAGACCCGGTCGAAGAAGGCGCGCAGCCGGTCGATCGGCAGCAGCATCAGGTCGTGCACCGTCAGGCCAGGCAAGGCCTCGAGCTGCTCGCGGCTCCAGCCGGTGCCGACCGGCATGAAGCGCTTCGCCGGCGCCAGCACCGCATCGGCGTCGTCCTTCGTGCCGAGACGCCAGAGCAGCGCTTCCAGCTTCAGCCGGGCGCCGCCGCAGGCCGGGCATGGCGTGTAGCTGCGGTATTTCGACAGCAGCACGCGGATGTGCATCTTGTACGCCTTCGACTCGAGGTAGCCGAAGAAGCGGCGGATGCCGTACCACTGCTGGTTCCACTTGCCCTTCCAGTTCGGCGAGCCCTCGATCACCCATTCGCGCTGCGCCTCGGTGAGCTGCGACCAGGCGGTGTCGCGCGGGATGCCGGCCTCGCCGGCGTACTTCAGCAGGTCGTCCTGGATCTCGGTCCAGGCCGGCGTCTGGATTGTCTTGATCGCGCCGTTGCGCAGGGTCTTGCGGTGGTCGGGGATGACCAGCCCGAAGTCGACGCCGATCACCCGGCCGAAGCCGCGGCAGGTCTCGCAGGCGCCATAGGCCGAGTTGAAGGAGAACAGCGCCGGCTGCGGCTCGGCGTAGCGCAGGTCGCTGTCGGGGCAGTGCAGGCCGGTGGAAAAGCGCCAGAGCTGCTCGCCTTCGGGCATCGCGGCGTAGACGTTGACCCGGCCGCTGCCGCGCTTGAGCGCGACCTCGATCGCCTCGATCGCCCGCGCCTTCTCCGTGGTGCCGATGCGGAAGCGGTCGGCGACGACGTCGAGCATCTTCCGCGGCCCGGTCGGCGAGGCGACCTCGCGCTCGGCATGAACCCGGGTGAAGCCGCTGGCCGAGAGCCATTGCTCGACCTCGGCCGGCGTCGTCGACGCCGGCAGCTCCACCGGGAAGGTCACGACCAGGCGCGGCTCCTCGCCACCCTCGGGCGCGGCGGCGCGCTGGCGCAGCTCGGCGTGGATCGTCTCCGGCGAATCGTGGCGCACCCGCCGCGCGGTCTCCTTGTCGAACAGCTCGGAGGCGCGCGCGAACAGCAGCTTCAGGTGGTCGTTCAGCTCGGTCATCGTGCCGACCGTCGAGCGCGAACTGCGCACCGGATTGGTCTGGTCGATGGCGATCGCCGGCGGCACGCCCTCGACCTTGTCGACCGCGGGCCGGTCCATGCGCTCGAGGAACTGGCGCGCGTAGGCGCTGAAGGTCTCGACGTAGCGGCGTTGCCCCTCGGCGTACAGCGTGTCGAACACCAGGCTCGACTTGCCCGAGCCGCTCGGCCCGGTCACGACCGTCATCTCCCCGGTGCGGATGTCGAGATCGAGGCTCTTGAGGTTGTGCTGTCGCGCGCCGCGAATGCGGATGACGCCGGAGGACATGCGGAGGAGGGGTTCTGGGGACGGGAGCGGAGCATTCTAGGGACCGGGTCCGGTGCCGCTCCGTGCGGAGCGAATGACCTTAGGGGATCGCGGGTCCGGCGCCGCGGCATCCCTCGGCGACAACCCGGGATACGATCCGCTGGCCCGGCGCCGGCATCGCCGCGCCGGGCTCTCCTTCTTGACTTTCGGGCTTCTGCGCCCAGATCTCAGAGATGCGCATCGATTTCGTTTCCGACGTGGCCTGCCCCTGGTGCGCCGTCGGCCTGAATTCCCTCGAAGCGGCCCTGAAGAACATCGGCGACGAGATCCCGGTGGAGCTGCATTTCGAGCCCTTCGAGCTCAATCCCTCGATGCCGCCGGAAGGCGAGGACGCGATCCGCTACATCTCGCGCAAGTACGGCCGGCCGCCCGAGCAGCTCGCGCAGACGCGCGCGATCCTGCGCGAGCGCGGCGCGGCGGTCGGCTTCGAGTTCGGCGAGCGCTCGTGGATCTGGAACACGTTCGACGCCCATCGCCTGCTGTACTGGGCCGGGCTCGAGGACGTGGCCAGGCAGCGGGCGCTGAAGCACGCCGTGCTCGGCGCGTATCACACCCATGCCGAGAACCCGGGCGCGCGCGAGGTGCTGCTGCGCCTGGCCGGCGAGGTCGGGCTCGACGTGGAGCGCGCCCGCGCCGTGCTCGATTCCGACGCCTACGGCGCCGAGGTGCGCGAACGCGAGCGCTTCTGGCAGGAGCGCGGCATCAACGGGGTGCCGGCGGTGGTGATCGACGGCAAGCACCTGATCTCCGGCGGCCAGCCGCCGGAGGTGTTCGAGCAGGCGCTGCGGCAGATCGCGGCCGGTGCCTAGCGACGGAGCTCGCGGGAACGTCCGGACGGAACGATCCGTCACGGTTTTCGCCCCGGTCGGGGCCTTGCGGCGCGATAAAGTCGGCTGCTGTCATATGTATCGTTCCGGGAGCCGCTACGTGCCCATCCGTCCTCTTCTGATCGCTTTCACCGTCCTCGCCGTTCCCGGCCTCGCCCTTGCCGCCAAATGGGAGAAGGTCGGCGAAGCCGGCCCGGTCCAGGTCTACGTCGACAAGGACAGCATTCGCAAGAACGGCGCCGAGGCCCGCGCCAATCTCGAATGGCGCTGGTCGAAGCCGACCGACGTGCCGGACGTCAGTCCGCCGCGCCAGTACCGGCTCGAGCGCCAGGTGCAGATCTCGAACTGCAGCAACCGCGCCTACGCCGTCTCCGAGGGCACCCGCTATGCCGACGACCGCGGCCTCGACCCGGTCTCCAGCTACAAGTACGACGAGCTGGCGCTGCCCTACAGCGTCGCCCCGGCGCGCTCGGTCCGCGACCTGGTGGTGAGCTACGTCTGCACCACGCCGGTGGCCGCGCCGTCGGCCAAGAAGTAAGGAGCGCCCATGAAGTCGCTCTGGATCCGTCTGCTCCTGATCTCGTCTCTCGGCTGGCTGTGCACGGCCGCGCATGCCCTGGTGTTCGTGGTGAATGAAGGCGTGACCTATCGCGTCACCAACGACGAGATCCGCGCCCGCTATGCGGCCATCGCCACCGACCTGTCGAAGATCCTCAAGCAGCCGGTCACGGTGGAGCCCGTCGCCGACTACCCGACGCTGCGCAAGGGCCTCGCCAGCCGCGAGTACGACCTCGCCTTCGTCCACCCTGCGCATCTCTCCGCGCTGGCCATCCGCGACTCCGGCTACCACCTGCTGGCCGTCACCAAGGGCTACCAGAACTACACCGCGAGCTTCCTGGTGCGGGCCGACTCGCCGCTGAAGACCCTCAAGGAGCTGGCCGATTCGAGCCTCGGCGCTCCCGACGAGGACTCGATCACCGCCTGGATGGTCCGGGCGACGATGCGCGACGCCCTCGGCGCCGCTTCCGCCGCGCGCGTGCGCTACAGCTACACCCGCTACCAGGATGCGGTTCCGTTCTTCGTCGAGCACGGCCTGACCAAGGCCGGCGCCACGGCGGCGAATTCGGTCGTCAAGGGCTGGACGGCCAAGGGCGGCCGGATCCTGGGCACCTCGCGGCCGGTGCCGATCAAGCACCTGCTCGCGAGCTCGGCGCTCGGTGCCGAGCAGGTGCAGCGGGTTCGCGAATACTTCCTCGGCCTCGACGCCAACGAGGAAGGCCGCAAGAAGCTCGAGCCCACCAAGTACGAGGGCTTCGCGCCCTACGACGAGGCCGAGATGCTGGCCATCGGGAAGTGGCTCGGCTTGTGACGACCGCGCGGCGCCGCCGCGCATTCCGCTCACGGTGATCGGACCGATCGCCGACACGCCGTAGTCGGACCGGGCGCAATGAAGATCGCCATCGTCGGCGCCGGCGCGATCGGCGGCCTGCTCGGGGCACGGCTCTCCCTCTCGGGGCAGGATGTCGCCCTCATCGCCCGCAACCGCAACCTGCTGGCGATCGAGCAGCACGGCCTGCGCCTGATCGAGGACGACGGCCGGGAGCTGCATGCGCCGGACGTCCGCGCCTACGCCGACGGCAGCGAGGCCGGCCTGCAGGACGCGGTGCTGCTTGCCGTCAAGGCGCACCAGGTGAAGGATGTGCTGCCGGCGATGCAGGGCCTGCTCGGCCCCGAGACCGCGGTCGTGACGATGAGCAACGGCCTGCCCTGGTGGTATTTCCAGCGCCTGCCGGGCCCTTACGAAAACCGGGTGCTGGAAAGCGTCGACCCGGGCGGCGCGATCGCCGCGGCGATCGACCCCGGGCGGGTGATCGGCAGCGTCGTCTATCCGGCGGCCGAGCTGGTCGAGCCGGGCAAGGTGCGGCTCGTCGAAGGCAACCGCTTCACCCTCGGCGAGCCCGACGGCCGGCGCAGCCCGCGGATCGAGGCCCTGGCGCAGGCCCTGACGCGGGCCGGCTTCAAGGCCCCGATCAGCAAGGACATCCGCGCCGAGATCTGGCTCAAGCTCTGGGGCACCCTCAGCTTCAACCCGATCAGCGCCCTCAGCCACGCGACCCTCGAAGGCATCTGCCGCGACCCCGATGGCCGCGCCGTGGTCGAGGCGATGATGCGCGAGGCGCAGGCGGTCGCTGGGAAGCTGGGCGTGGTCTTCAAGATCTCGATCGACAAGCGCATCGCCGGCGCCGAGGCGGTGGGCGCGCACAAGACCTCGATGCTGCAGGACGTGGAGCAGGGCCGGCCGCTCGAGCTCGAAGCGCTGGTCGGAAGCGTCGTCGAGCTCGGCCGCATCACCGGCGTGGCGACGCCGAGCATCGAGGCGGTGCACCACCTCGCCGCCCTGCTCTCGCGCACCCTGGCGGCGCGCGGCACCGGCCTGGCGCTCGCCGGCGACTGAGCACCGCCCGGGCGGTCCCTTTTCAGGCCGCCAGCATCTCCCGCTGGAAATCGACCACCAGGCCTTCGCCGACGCTGTCGCGCATCGCCTTCCACGGCTCCGGCTCGGCGTCGATCTCGGCGATCAGGCTGCGCGGGATGCGCAGCGCCTTCTCGACGGCACCGTCGGCCGGGCGCACCCAGGCGAGGACGAAATCCTCGGCCCGGGCTTCCACCAGACGCAGCTCGCGCCGCCCAGGCACCGGCGTCTCGTCGCCGTTGCGCAGCACCATCACCTTGGCCAGCTCCAGCGTCCGGTCGTCGATCCCGGCTTCGCGGGCGATGATCTTCTCGGTGAGCGCGGGCCAGCCGAACACGGCGCGCGGCTCGAGCCGGGCGCCGAGCTTCCTCGCCTCCGGCGACGCGCCCTTGCCGAGCGCTTCGTCGAAGGTCTGCGCCGTCTTCTGCGCGCAGGCCTGCCACTGGCCGCGCTTGGCCACCGGCCAGACGCCGATGTATTGGCCGTGGCCGAGGTCCATGTAGGTGAACTCGGGGTCGACGCGAAACTCGGTGCCGCAGCTCGGGCAGGGCCGGCGCTGGAACGTGCCGGCGACGATCTCGTCGCGCAGGTCGGGGCGGCGGTCGGCGTTGACGCTCAGCACCAGCTCGAAATCCACCGGCGTGGCGCAGCTGGGGCAGTTGACCGTCTCGGTGCGAAAGACCGACATCGCGTTCTCCTTCCTAGAGCGTCTTCAGCCACTTCACGGCCGGGTGCGAGGGCTTGAGCATCTTCGACTTGTAGGCGGCGTAGAGCTCGGCGAACCACTCGCCCGGGGCGCGGAACTGGTAGCCGGTGAGACCCTGCTTGCGCGCGGCGGCGTTGTAGCTGACCCAGTCGCGCGCATAGGCCTGGTGGTAGATCGTCTTGTTGGCGATCGTGATCTCGTCGCAGTCGCCCTGGCGCTCGTAGATTCCCGACGAGGTGGCGAGCCGGTGCCACTTGTCGAACTCGTCGTAGGCCTTGGCATCGTCGGAGCCGGCGGCCACCGAGGCCGGCCGCACCGGCTTCTGGTTGAGTATCTTGTCGAGCACGTACTTGCGGTCCTCGGCCTTGGTGTAGAAGGTGTTGGTCCCGCCGATCTTGGCCCGGACGTGCGGGCCGACCGCGTCGGCGATCGG
>Ga0163163_10002923_pt1 | contig 14450 bp, 10 predicted proteins | sample S65metaG_FD_119766 | JGI IMG/M metagenome (GOLD analysis project Ga0163163, IMG submission 119766) | Switchgrass rhizosphere microbial communities from Kellogg Biological Station, Michigan, USA - S6-5 metaG | ecosystem: Host-associated > Plants > Roots > Rhizosphere > Soil | place: USA... | reverse complement strand
CTGCGGATCACCGGTCGCAAGAAGGAGATCCTTGTCACCGCCGGCGGCAAGAACGTGGCTCCGGCGCCGCTCGAGCAGCTGCTGCAGACGCACCCGCTGATCAGCCAGGCGATGGTGATCGGTGACCGGCGCCCGTTCATCGCCGCGCTGCTCACGCTCGACGAGGAGGCGCTCGGCCCCTGGCTGACCGCCCACGGCCGCCCCGCGAGCACGCCGCCCGCCGAGCTCGTCCACGACCAGGAGGTGCTCGCCGACCTGCAGGGAGCCATCGACGCGGCCAACACGTCCGTCTCGCACGCCGAAGCGATCAAGAAGTTTGCCGTGCTGCCGGCGGACTTCACGGTCGAGAGCGGCGAGCTGACGCCGAGCCTGAAGGTTCGCCGCGCCACCGTGATGGACAAGTTCGCCGGCACGGTCGGCGAGATCTACGGCGACGCCACGAACAAGTAACCCGCAAGCCGAAGAAGCGGCCGCGGGACGCTTGGCGCCGCTACTCGCGCGCGGCGCGGTGCCGGCCGCCGGGGAAGCCCGGCCGTTTCGGAGCTTGGTCGTCGCCGTGATGGTCGCCGTGGTCGTCGCGCGGGGGGCCGTCGAATCGGTCGAGGCCGTCGTCGCCGGGCGTCACCCGGCCGTGGACGAACGCGTCGCCTCTGGCGGTGTCGCCTTCGGCGGTGTCATTGCTGGCCAGGTCGTTCCTGGCCGTACTGCCCTGGGCCGCGCCACTAGCCCGGGCCGGCCCGCGCCCGTCGGTGAAGCCGTTCGCTTCGGTGCCCCAGTAGTTCTCGAGGTCTTCGCGGCCGCCTTCGCGCTCTTCCCGAGCATCGAAGGCGCCCTCGCCGTAGTTGTCGCGGCGGCCGTCCCTGCCGCGTCCAGGGCGGTCGTCGAGACCGTCGAGACCGTCGAGACCGGCGGGATCAGCCTTGCCGTCGGTGGACGACCCACTGGTCCGGGAGCCGGCGCGTACGCGGCGCAGCCGCTGGAACGGAATGGCCAGCAGCAGCGCCATGCCCAGCGCGCCCACGAGCGGCAGGGCCCACAGCAACGGACCGCCGTAGCTCCCCGACGCGTCCTCGTCATCCGCTGACCCGGCGGACGCCGGCGCGCTGGTGGCCGGTGCCGTCGCGGGCGCGGCTACGCCTGCGCACGCCGCCGCTCCGGCCGCCGGGGCCGCGGCTGGCGCCTGGCCGGACTGGTCGCGGGTGACCGTGAGCGAGACCGCGGTCGTACCGGGCTCCGTGGCCACGCACAGCAGGGCCGATCCGGGGATGGAGACGACCTTGGCGCCGGTCAGCTGGACCCGGTAGCCGGTCGGGTAGGCGGCCGCCGGCAGGCTGACCGCGGTGAGAAGCCCGCCCGGTGCCTGCGAGCCGGCCGGCAGGGTCGTGGCGTAACGCAGGGTGAAGGTGCCCGCGCCGTCGACGCCGAACTGGAGATCGCTGCCCGCCACCGCGATCGGGTACGGCCGGGCGAGCACGGCGGGAAACGTGACTGCACTGTCAGCGGCGCCGCGGTCAGCGGCGGTCGGCCGCGCTGGGTAGAACCAGCCGATCCGATTGCCGTCGGCCGCGGCGACGAACGCGACGTCAGCGTCGTCGCCGGTGCCGGCGGGGCCGGTCAGGTAGCCGGCAGGGTCGTTGACCGCCGCCGTGGCCGCCGGGTCGAATGGCGCCGGTCGTTCCCGCCAGAGCAGGTGGAACGGGTCCGCGGCGACGACGGCGTTCGCGGCGCCCGGCGCGCGCGTGGCCTCCTGCGCGGTGATCTCGTAGCCGACCAGCCCGCCGGTGTCGCGGAACGCGGCCGCCAGCCGGCCGATCGCCGCGGTGAGGGCGGCCGCGGGCGCGACCGTCTGACTCGATGCGGGCACGACCCGCAGCACTACCCGGAAGCCTCGGTCGGTCAGGGCGCGGACGGCGACCCCCGCCGCGGCGATGCCGGGATCGCCTGTCGCGGCGGAGTCGACGCCGGAGCGCGGGTCGGGGAAGCGGCCCGCGGTGGTGACCGGAATCGTCACCCCGGCCGTGCTGAAGCCAGCCCTGAGCCAGGCGGCCAGGTCGGCGTCGCTCGGCGTTGCCCCGGCGGGCAGCAGCAGGCCGTGGACGATCAGCACCCGGCCCTCGGGGTCGGTCAGGTACTGGTTGGTGCGAGTGACGGTTCCCGGCGGGGCTTGCGCCGACGCGGCCGGTGAGGTGCTCACGGCGCCAGCGCCTGCCGTGGTGGCGGCGCCCGCTGCGGGGAGCGCGGCTGACACCTGCGCCAGCGTGAACAGGACGCCGGCCAAGACGGCGCCGACGGCGCGCTGCCGAATGCTGCGTCCGGCCGCCCGGCTTGGCCAGGAAGATGCCCACACGACCCCTATCCTGCCGTGCGCACCCGTTCGCGGGTTGGTCGGCCGGCGGTGGCGTGCTCAGCGCTGGCGGGGGTCCGACGGCAGGTCGGCGGTGGCCTCTACCGGTCCCGGGAGTGACGGCGCGGTGTCCGCCGCGGCGCGGTCGGTGGCCGAGGCGCCCGCGCGGGTCGCGGCGGTCGGCGACGCGCTCGTGTTTCCCGCGACGGAATTTTCGGTCTCGCGCGGTTTGACGAGGTCGGTGGGACCCGTCGGCCTGCCTGGCCTGCCTGACGAGGCCGACTGGGAGGACGTGTGCTCGTCGGCCGATATGGATGCCGTGGCAGACGTCGACGCCGTGGCAGACGTGGACGAGGCGCGCCTGCTGGCCGGCTTTGCCGGCCTGGCTCGCCTGGCCTGCCTGGCCTGCGACCCCTGCTCGGCGTCGGTACCGGCGCCCGCGGCCTCGGCCGTCGCCGCGGCGGCGGCACGGGCCGCGGCGAGGTCGTCCTTGGCCTTCTGGGCGTACACGTCGACGTACTCCTGGCCGGACAGCTGCATGAGCTCGTACATGATCTCGTCGGCGACCGAGCGGAGCACGAACCGGTCGTCGGCCATATCCGCGTACCGGCTGAAGTCCAGCGGGCGGCCGATGCGCATGCCGACCCGGCGGATCCGGGGGATCGTCCGGCCCTGCGGCTGGACCTCGAACGTCCCGAACATGGCGACGGGGATGACGGGCACCCTCGCCTCCAGGGCCATCCTGGCGACGCCGATCTTGCCGCGGTAGAGCCGGCCGTCCGGCGAGCGGGTGCCTTCGGGGTAGATGCCGAGCAGCTTGCCCTGGCTCAGCACGCGCACCCCGGCGTGCAGCGCCGCGTCGCTGGCCTTCCCGCCGCTGCGGTCGATCGGCAGCTGCCCGACGCCGCTGAAGAACATCCGCTTGGCGGCACCCTTGAGCCCGCGACCGGTGAAATAGTCGATCTTCGCGAGGAACGTGACCCGGCGCGGGAGCATCAGCGGCAGAAAGATCGAGTCGAGGAAGGAGAGGTGGTTGCCGGCCAGGATCGCCGGTCCCTCCGCTGGCACGTTCTCCAGGCCCTCCGCCCAGGGCCGGTAGAACATGCGCAGGAACGGGGACAGGATGACCTTGAGCATCCAGTAGAACACGCCAGCTCCCTGTTCGGCCGCGTCGGCCGCGCCGCGGCCACCCACCCTCCCGGCGCCCGGACCCTGTGTCACGGTCGCCTCGCACGTTGCTCCTGCGTGGCGCGGTGCCTACGTGGCACTGTGCCTGCGTCGCGCGGTGCCCGTGTGGTGCGGTGCCGCTGTCGTGCCGTGGCCGCGCCCGACGGTCGAGTCGACCCTAGCCTTCCCGGGCGGCGCCCGGGAACAGTCCTCGTCGCCCGAGTCGTTGGATCTCGGCGCGGCCGCCGCTGGCGCGGCGGGTGGCCGCTCGCCCGACAGTTCAGGCCATCCGGCGGTGCAGGCCATGACGCACGCCACTGTTCGCGTCGGCGGCACGCGGCCGTGGTCTTGCCGACGGCGTCGTGCGAGCATTCCGGTACTGGTGTGTTCCTGCCAGGCAGGTGACGCGCTGACGCGGGAAGGCGGATCAGATGGCTGGTGCCGGACGTGCCACGGCGGCGTCTGCTGGCGCGGCGGCCGGCTCCGGCCCGGTGCTGCCGGGCGCGGAGCCGTTCGAGTTCGTCGGCGCAGGGACCGTCGGGGTGCTGTTGGTGCACGGGTTCACCGGCTCGCCACAGAGCATGCGGCCGTGGGGCGAGTTCCTCGCCGCGGCGGGGCTCACGGTGCGCTGCCCGCTGCTGCCAGGGCACGGCACCCGCTGGCAGGACCTCGCGGCGACCGGCTGGCGCGACTGGTACGGCGCGGTCGACGAGGCCTTCGGACAGCTGCGTGCCCGCTGCTCCGAGGTGTTCGTGATGGGCCTGTCGATGGGCGGCACTCTGACGCTGCGGCTGGCCGAGGAGCGCGGCGCCGAGGTCGCCGGCGCCGTGACCGTCAACCCGAGCCTCGGAACCGATCGCTGGGACGCGAAGATCGCCCCGCTGCTCTCCAGGGTCCTCAGGTCGGTCCCGGGGATCGCCAGCGACATCAAGGCCACCGCGGTCACCGAGGTCGGCTACGACCGGGTTTCGACCCGGGCGTTCGTGTCGCTGCAGGAGCTGTGGAAGATCACGGTGCCAGACCTGCCGCGGATCGCGAGCCCGGTGCTGACGTTTCGCAGCATCGTCGACCATGTCGTCGAGCCCAGCTCGGGTCGCCGGCTGCTCGCTGGGGTGACGTCCGCACCGGTGACCGAGCGGCTGCTGCCGGACAGCTACCACGTCGCGACGCTGGACAACGACAAGGAGACGATCTTCCAGGGCAGCCTGGACTTCGTCCGCGCGCACGGTGCCACCTCGTCGGCCGGCGCCGGCATCGCGGCCGAGGCCGCCGAGAAGGTCGCGCTGGCCGAGGGGGACGGCTGACGGTCATGACGGAGGACCCCGGCCGGCGGCCGGCAGACGGCGGCGCGGACCAGCCGGCCGACGACGACGTCTTCGCCCAGCTCGTCTCCCACTTCGACGACGAACCGGTCGAGCACAGCTGGCCGGCGGCGGAGGACGTCACCGGACCGTCCGGTGCGACGAACGCGACGGATGACGCACCGGATGACGCAACAGGCGAGGACGGCGCGGCTCGCGCCGGCGAGGATCGGACGCCCATGGGTCCGACCGGTGCGTCCTCGGCTGCCTCGGGCTCGCCGGCACCGGGCTCGCCGGTCTCAGGCCTAGCTGGCGGTTCTGGCGGAGCCGGCGGCTGGCCGGGCGGCCGGAGCGGTCGCGACCTGCTCGATGACGCGGTTGGCCGCAGCATGGCCGGCGACACCGGCTGGCGGCGTCCCGGCGACGCCGCGGCGGGGGACGGCGACGACGAGCTGGACGAGGACGAGCACTACGTCCCGCCACCGCCGCCCAAGGCCGGCTGGGTCAGGCCTGCCACCGGGCTCGCACTCGGTTCGGTCGCGCTCGGCGTCATCATTCTGATGGTCCCCTCGCTGATGAACGAGGCGTCAAGCGGCGCGGGGGACATCGTTGGAGTGTTGCTCATCCTCGGTGGCGTCGGTGCGCTCGTCGCGCGGCTGAGCGAACGTTCTCCGGACGACGAGGATGATCCGGATAGCGGCGCCGTTCTTTGATGTCTGTCTTGGATGTCTGTCCCACAGCGCGTGACCGATTTGCCGGAAATAATCTCTTCGCGCGTCCGGCGGACGTTGTCTCTTGGGTCACTGGTTGGCTATACCCGAACGGCTAGGCACGTCAGTCGTAGCTACAGGTCGGTGGGGCGTCCCGTGGCGTCCCGTGGCGTCCTGTTCCCTGATCGGCGCCTTGGTCCAGTCGTGGCGTGTCGGCCCGGGGTGCGTCACGCTGGGTGGATACCGGCGCGTGGCGCCGTCGTCAACCAACCGGCCGCGGCAAGATCGGGGGAGTTTCCTGCCGCATGGGGAACAACCTTCTTTGCGGGATGGCGCACACGGCCTGGTGCCGGCATGATCGTCCGAACGCCGACGCTTCCTGACCGGCCGGTTGACCGGCCGGTTGACCGGCTGGTTGACCGGCTGGTTGACCGGCTGGTTGATCGGATTGGCGGCTGGTCGACGGTCGGTTGGCTGCAGACACCTGGCTGACGGACGGCAGCCAGGAAGACGGCGTTCCGGCACGAGCGGTGAGGCAGGCGGCCCATGGCTGGGGCCACTGGCGGACTGGACAGCGAAGGGACTGCGGCGTGCGTTTTCACGAGAGAGTCGAGGTCCACGGGCACCTGATGGACACGGGCGTGCTAGCCCGAGTGCTCGACGATGTACTCGACTACGGTGGTGACTACCGGGTCGATCGGATCGACTTGGGCAAGACGCACGACGACGAGTCGCACGCGGTGATCACCGTCGGCGCGGATGCCGAGGACCTGCTCATGCGGATCCTCATGCGGATCCAGGTACACGGCGTCAACCGGATGGAGCCGGGCGAGGCCGTGCTACGCCCGGCCGACCGTGACGGCGTGTTCCCGGCGGACTTCTACGCCACGACCAACCTCGAGACTGTCGTGCACCTCGACGGTCAGTGGGTCCCGGTCGAGCAGCCCGAGATGGACTGTGGCCTGCTCGTCTCCGGCGGCCGGGTACGCACGGTGCCGGTGGCCGAGGTGCGCGCCGGCGACCGGATCGTCTGCGGCTCGTCCGGCGTGAAGGTCGTGCTGCCGATGACCGACCATTCCACCCACTCCGTCCGCTCCTATGGCACCTTCGGCGCGATGTCGTTGCCACCGGCCGGGACCACCCAGCCGCAGGCGATGCTGGTGCGGGCGATCGCCCGGCAGATCCGCGAGGTCAAGGCCGAGGGGCAGCACGTGCTGTGGGTGCTCGGGCAGACGGCGATCAGTACCGGCGCCGGCGGCGCGCTGGTCGCGCTCGTCGAGGCCGGCTACGTGGATGTGCTCTTCGCCGGCAACGCGTTGGCGACCCTCGACATCGAGCAGGCCCTCTACGGCCACCCGATCGGCGTCGGCCCACTGCGCAGCAAGCGCGTGCAGCGCGGCAACGAGCAGCACATCCGTGCGATCAACACGATTCGCCGGGCCGGGTCGGTGCGGGCCGCCGTCGAGCAGGGCGTCCTCACCCAGGGCGTCATGCACGCGATGGTCAAGGCCAACAAGACGTTCGTGCTCGTCGGCTCCGTCCGCGACGACGGTCCGCTGCCCGACGTGCACACTGACGTGCTCGCCGGCCAGCGCGCGATGCGGGCCGCGCTGCGTGGCGTCGGCTTCACGATGATGATCGCCACCGCGCTGCACTCCGTCGCGACCGGCAACATCCTTCCGGCGTCGGTGCCGCTCGCCGCCGTCGACATGAACCCGGCGACCGTCGCCGCCCTGACCGACCGGGCCGCCTCCCAGGGACTCGGCGTCGTCGCGGACACCGGGCTGTTCCTGGAACACCTGGCCAAGGAGCTGGTGCCCGACTACCAGCCCCCGGAGCCTCCGGCCACCTTCGCCGACCATCGCTGACCAGGCCGCCGCTGCCGCCGCTGGCGCTGCCGCCGCTGACCCGGGCGGCGGTGACCCCATGTCGTCGAGGGCGGGCGGGAACGGGTTCACTAGTGGGGTGCGCGGCGGGCGGTATTTCTATGACACCGAGTTCATCGAGCGGTTGGACGAGGGGCATCTGTGGCTTGACCTGGTCAGCATCGGGGTGGTGAGCGAGGACGGGGAGCGCGAGTTCTACGCGGTCTCCACCGAGTTCGATCCCACCAGGGCCGGGCCCTGGGTGCGGCGCAACGTGCTGGACCAGCTGCCGTCGCCGTCGGCGCCGGCCTGGCGCTCGCGGGCCCGAATCCGCGACGAGCTGTTGGCGTTCCTCACGGCCGACGGCGAGCCGGAGCTGTGGGCCTGGTACGGCGCCTATGACCACGTCGTTCTGTGTCAGCTGTTCGGGATGATGCCCGCGCTGCCGCCGGCGCTGCCGCGGTTCACCAGGGACCTGCGCCAGCTCTGGGACGAGACCGGCCGGCCACGGCTGCCCGCGCCGCCTGCCGGCGCGCACGACGCGTTGGTGGACGCCCGCCACAACTTGACCCGCTGGCGGGTGCTCGCGCCGCTGCGCTCACAGCAGGCCGCCGCCTCGTAGCGGGACGAAGGGCATGTGCCGCTCGGCCATCCGGCCGGAGACCACTGGTCGCCGTGGATGCGACGCTGTCCTGCGGGCGGTCGCCGGTATGTGGATCTTGTGATGGCCATCACTCTGGCTTACGCTCCGTCATCGATCGGCTTCGTCGACCGTTGGAGGACAAAGGCCGTGAAGATCGGTGTGCTGACGGGGGGCGGCGACTGCCCCGGACTCAACGCGGTGATCCGCGCGATCGTACGCAAGGGCGTCGGGGTCTATGGGCACCACTTCGTCGGGTACCGAGACGGGTGGCGCGGGCCGCTGGAGAACGACGTCCGTGAGTTGGACATTCAGGCAGTGCGCGGGATCCTGCCGCGCGGCGGCACGATCCTCGGCTCCAGCCGGACGAACCCGTACAAGATCGCGGACGGCCCCGACCGGATCAAGGCGAACCTCGCCGAGCAGGGTGTCGACGCGCTCATCGCGATCGGCGGCGAGGACACCCTGGGCGTGGCCAGCCGCCTGCACGAGGCCGGAGTGCCGGTCGTCGGCGTCCCCAAGACGATCGACAACGACTTGGCCGCGACCGACTACACCTTCGGCTTCGACACTGCGGTCAACATCGCGATGGAGGCGATCGACCGCCTGCACACCACCGCCGAGAGCCACCACCGGGTGCTCATCGTCGAGGTGATGGGCCGCCACGCCGGCTGGATCGCACTGCACAGCGGCCTGGCCGGCGGAGCCAACGTCATCCTCATCCCGGAGCGGCCGTTCGACATCGACAAGGTCTGCGCCCACGTCGAGAGCAGGTTCGCCACGCACTACGCGCCGATCATCGTCGTCGCGGAGGGCGCCGCGCCGCTCGCGGGGACGATGGTGGTCAAGGAGGGAGAGCTGGACTCGTTCGGTCATGTCCGGCTGCAGGGCATCTCCGGACTGCTGGAGGCCGAGATCAGGGCGAGGACCGGCCGCGAGTCCCGCGCGACCGTGCTCGGCCACGTCCAGCGCGGCGGCACCCCGACGGCGTTCGACCGCTGGCTTGCGACCCGGTTCGGCCTGCACGCGATCGATGCCGTGCACGAGGGCGCGTTCGGCATGATGACCGCGCTGCGCGGTACCCGGATCGAGCTCGCCCCGCTGCGTGACGCCGTCGCCGAGCTCAAGCTCGTCCCCGAGGAGCTCTACGCTGAGGCCGAGGTCTTCTTCGGCTGACGGCCTCGGCCTGGCCGGCTGGATGAGGCGCCACGGGCAGGTTTGCCGGGATTGTCGCTGTGCGGTACGGCACGGATGGCGGGTGGAAACTAGAGTGAAACGTTCCGCCGGTGCCCGTACGCTGGTTGAGTGATAGACCTCGGACCCCAGTCTGGGCAGGCAGAGCTCGAGCAGCCGCGGCCGGAGCTGGACTTCTGGCGCACACTGCCGGTGAAGCAACAGCCATCCTGGCCCGACCGACAGGCGCTGCGGGCGGCGTACGCCGAGCTTTCCGCGCTGCCCCCGCTGGTCACCGCCCCCGAGGTGCGCTCGCTGACCGACCATCTCGCGGCCGTCGCACGCGGCGAGGCGTTTCTGCTCCAGGGCGGCGACTGCGCGGAGACGTTCGCGGCGAACACCGCCAACAAGATCCGCGACAAGGTGAAGACGCTGCTGCAGATGGCGGTCGTGCTCACATACGGCGCCAGCACCCCGGTCGTCAAGGTCGCGAGGATCGCCGGCCAGTACGCCAAGCCGCGTTCGGCTGACATCGAGACATCCACCGGGCTGCCCTCCTACCGCGGCGACGCCGTGAACGACATCGCGGCGACGCCCGAAGCCCGCCGGCCCGACCCGGCCCGCATGGTCTCCGCGTACCACCACAGCGCCGCCGCGCTGAACCTGATCCGCGCGTTCGCGACCGGCGGGTTCTCCAGCCTGTCCCAGGTGCACGAGTGGAACAAGGCGTTCGTCCGCGACTCGGCCGCCGGCCGGCGCTACGAGCTGATGGCCACTGACATCGAGCGGGCGCTCGCGTTCATGGCTGCCTGCGGCATCGACCTCGACCGCACCTCCGAGCTCGGCGGCGTCGAGCTGTACACCAGCCACGAGGGCCTCCTACTGGAGTACGAGCGGGCGTTGACCCGGGTCGAGGAGGCGACCGGCGGAGCCTACGACCTGTCCGCCCACATGATCTGGATCGGCGAGCGGACTCGCGAGCTCGACGGCGCGCACATGGACTTCCTGTCGCGGGTCGGCAACCCGATCGGTTGCAAGATCGGCCCGAAGGCGAGCCCGGACGACGTCCTCGCGATCGTGGAACGGCTCAACCCCGACCACATCCCCGGCCGGATGATCCTGATCTCCCGCATGGGCACCGGCAAGATCCGCGAGGCGCTCCCGCCGGTCATCGAGAAGGTCAACGGCGCGGGCCACCCGATCGTCTGGGCCTGCGACCCGATGCACGGCAACACCCGCGACGTGGGCGGTGTGAAGACCCGGCACTTCGACGACGTCCTCGACGAGGTGCTCGGCTTCTTCGAGGTCCACAAGCAGCTCGGCACCCACCCGGGTGGCCTGCACATCGAGCTGACCGGCGAGAACGTCACCGAGTGCCTCGGTGGCGGGCAGGAGATCGGCGAGGCGGACCTCGGCGGCCGCTACGAGACGGCCTGCGACCCACGCCTGAACACCAGCCAGGCCCTCGAGCTCGCCTTCCTCGTCGCCGAAATGCTCCAGGCCACCCGGTCCCGCTGAGTCTCTGGTTCGCTCTGTTTCTGGTCCGCTCCGTCCGCCCGGACGGAGCGGACCATGTAAAACCTTCCACCCCGAGCTAACTGCCCTGCTCCCGCGCCCGGACGGAGTGGACCAGGAAACGCTGTCAGTTCAGCCGGACGTGGATGGTGGTGCCTCGTTCGACGGTCGTGCCCGAGTCCGGGTCGGTTGACCTGACCTTGTTGCTGCCGAAGAGGCGACCACCCTGGAAGTCCACCTTGAGCCCGGCGTCCTCGAGGATCTGCTCGGCGTCTGACCAGCTCTTCCCCTTGACGTTCGGCACCTTCACCGTGACGCCGGTTCCGTCGCCGCCGCCGTCGACAGCGGAGACGAACAGGGTCACGGTGCTACCGGGTTTGATCTGCTGGCCCGCGTCGGGCGACGTGCGCGCGACCTGGTCCTGGCTGAACGCGCCGCTGGTGTCGATGTCCCGGCGGACCTTGAAGCCGAGCCCCTCCAGCTCGGCCTTCGCCTCGTCGTACGACTTGCCGACGAGGTCGTCGGGAACGGTGCGCGCGGCCGGGCCGGTACTGAGCAGAAGGGTGATCTGCGTGCCGGGGTCGACCTTGGTGCCTGCCTGTGGATCAGTACCGATGATCTTGTCTTTCTCGACGTCCTCACTGGACTGCTCCCGCATGCCCGCGAACCCGAGGTTCAGCGACTGGAGCTTGGTCTGTGCATCCGTCTGCGTCCAGCCCTTCATGTCGGGGATGGTGACGGGCTCCGGCCCCAGCGACAGGTAGATCGTGACCGTGTCGCCCGGACTGACCTTCGTGGCGTCCTTGGGCGAGTAGTCGGCGACCTTGTCCTTGGCGACGGTCGGGCTGTGGATGGGATTGCCGTACTTCCACTTCAGACCGTCGGCCTTCAGCTCGGCCTCGGCGTCCGCCTTGGTCATCCCGGTCAACAACGGCACCTCGGTGCCGCCTCCGCCGCCCACCAGCGCCTTCGCGCCGATGATCAGGAGGACCAGGACGACCACCGCGGCGAGGACCGCGTAGGCCCATGCCGGCGGGCGGAAGCCCTTGCCGCCGGCGGAGTGGCCCGACCGTCGGTTCGCGTAGGCGGGAGCGGGGGGACGGCCGCCCGGCGCGGCCTGGTAGTCGCCCGGCCCGTCCGGGTAGCCGTCCAGATTACCCGCGATGACGCCGTGGTCGACCCGGGTCGGCGCGAAGCGGTCCACCGGCGCCGGGGCGGCCTGGTAGTCGGACGGGGGCACGGCGGGGCCGGGATCGATGACGAACGGCAGTACGTGACGGACCTCGTCGAGCAGCGCGACGCCGTCCGAGGGGCGCTCGTCGGGGCGGCGCGCGGTGGCCCGCAGCACCAGGTCGTCCATCTCGGGCTCGACGCCGCTGACCATGGTCGACGGCGGCGGGACCTCGCTGTGGACCGACTGGTAGGCCATCGACATCGGGGTAGCGCCGGAGTGCGGAAGCTGACCGGTCAGCATCTCGAACAGCACGACGCCGGCCGCGTAGACGTCGCTGCGATAGTCCGCGACTCCGTGGGTGACCTGCTCGGGCGCCAGATACCCGACCGTCCCCATCACCACGCCCTGGGTGAGCGCCGCCGTGGGCTGGCCGATCGGGCGGGCGAGGCCGAAGTCGGCGACCTTTACCTGGCCGTCGTCGCCAAGCAGGATGTTCTCCGGCTTGATGTCGCGGTGAATGATGCCGGCCAGGTGCGCGGCGGCCAGCGCTTCGGCGACGGCCTCCAGGATGTCTATGGCCTCATAGGGAGCGAGGCGGCCGTGCGTGCCAAGGTGTTGGCGCAGCGATCGACCGCGGACCAGCTCCATGACGAGGTAGTTGAGAATCCCCACCGGTGTTTGGGCCGCGCCCTGGTCCATGACCTGAACGACGCGCGGGGAGTTCAGCCGGGCGACCGCGCGGGCTTCCCGGTGGAACCGGGCTACGAAGTCCGGCTCGTGCATGAGGTTCGGATGCATCACCTTCAGGGCGACCATCCGGTCGAGTCGGTTGTCGTGGGCGATGTAGACGGTTGCCATACCGCCCACGGCCAGCCGCTCCTGCGCGGTGTACCGGCCGTCGAGCAGACGGCCGATGACGGGGTCCGCGACTGTGGCATCCACGTCCGCCAGTTTACGATTGGGGTGCCTGGGCGAAGTTCGCGCGCCTCGCGGTCACCTTCCCGATGTACTCCTGGGTGTCCGGAAAGAAGCCGTTCCGTTGCACCGAGTCAAGGCCCTGGTAATAGCCACCGACGGCCGTCGTCACGTCACCCGAGGTCGCGGTCAGCAGGAAGCGCAGGAACGCCACCCCACCGGCGATGTTGTCAGCCGGGTCCGACCGGTCGACGGGCCGGCCGAGGATGCCGGCCAGCCAGTGGGCCGTCCGCGGCATCAGCTGCATGACGCCGACCGCGCCGACGTGGCTGACCGCGGTCGGGTCGAAGTCGCTCTCGACGGAGGCGACCGCGAGCGCGAGCGCCGGGTCGACGCCCTGACGCGCGGCCTCTATCCGGATCACCAGCTGGGTCTCGAGCGGGCCGCCGATGGCGGGTGCGGCGACCCCCGTCGTGCCGCCGACGAGCCCGGTCTGCGCCCCGGCGGCCGCCGGGCTCGTCGGCGGCACGGGTGACGTCGGCTGTGCGGCGGACGTCGCGGACCCGGCCGCACCGGCCGACCCGGCCGCACCGGCCGCACCGGCCGACCCGGCCGCACCGGCCGACCCGGCCGCACCGGCCGCACCGGCCGACCCGGCCGGTGCAGTCACCCCGGCCGCCGGTGCCGACGCGGCCGACAGGTCGCCGGTGCTGGTGCTGGTGCTGACGTCGGCACTGGGCACGGCGGGCGCCGAAGCGTCGGCCGACAGCGCTGCCGCGGACGCGGACGTCACGCCGGGGGCGGGCGCGACCAGCAGGACCTGGCCGATGCGCAGACCTTCGTCGGCCGCGAGCCCGTTGCGGGCGGCGAGGTCGGCGACGCTCATGCCCGCCACGGCGGCCAGTGACGACAGCGACTCACCCGGCTCGACGACGTGCCCGCCGGGTGGCGCCGGCGGACACGGCTGCGCCGGTGAGCCGGCCGAGCACGCCGAGGCGTCTTCGGCCTGTCCCTGCGGGGGCACGCCGGAGTGGGAGCCAGGCAGGTACAGCAGCTCGCCGGCCCGCAGGTGGTCGTCCTGGAGGCCGTTCATCGTCATGATCCGTTCGACGGTCGTCCCGTGCTCCGCCGCGAGCGACCACAGCGAGTCACCGCGGCCCACCTCGTACGGCGCCCAGCCGCCGGCGGCGGCGCCGCCGACGGTCGCGACGACGAGCACACCGGCCACCAGCCCGGCTCCCCGCAGCGTGGCCCGGCCTGGTAGCGGGAACCTGATCGGGCGCAGCGCGCGCGTCAGAGCGGTCGGGCGTCGTGGTGGCATCCGTTTCCTCCGGCGTCGATCGGCAAGGACCGACAGTGACGGAGTGGTGATGCAACAACAAGATCATTAATGTGGGCGTGACGTCCGCGTGGTACTGCTGCCGTGTTGGATGACGCTTTCGCTTGGCATCGGTAGGTCGGCGAACACGGGCTACAATCCGTCAGGACCCGGGGAGCCCGCGCGAGGCGGGCTGAGAGGCCGACCACGAGACCGTCGGCGACCCGTCGACCCGATCGCGATCATGCGCGCGTGGGGAGGGGATTGCTGTGACAGCACCTGGACTGGCACCCGCGGGGCTCGGCGACGAGCCGCTTCGCGTCGGCGT
>Ga0163163_10002920_pt1 | contig 14454 bp, 14 predicted proteins | sample S65metaG_FD_119766 | JGI IMG/M metagenome (GOLD analysis project Ga0163163, IMG submission 119766) | Switchgrass rhizosphere microbial communities from Kellogg Biological Station, Michigan, USA - S6-5 metaG | ecosystem: Host-associated > Plants > Roots > Rhizosphere > Soil | place: USA... | reverse complement strand
CGGGGGCGCTCGCCGGCGGTGCCGGCTCGCGCTGACAGGACGACGACGAACGGAGTACCACTAACCGATCCGATCAGCGCCATTCTCCAGTAACAACTGGTCCGAAGAAACCAGGCAGGTCAGGGATTGGCTTGTGTGCGAGACCAAGCCAGAACGGTCGGAAGAAGTGCCAACGCTGTTCAAACAAAAGGAAGGGGGCAGTGGATTGGCTGCGGTTGGCAGGATTGCGTTTAGACATAGAGACGGAAAGTTGAACCTTGTCATTCTGATAGATGGTTTCGATGCCACTGTCCGAGAAGGGGCTGTGATGCCCGATCTGAACGATGCGGTCCGGAACCACGGCGATGGGATCGTTGCTAGCATAGAACGGCGGCATCTAATAGTTCGGGCCGCTCTACCAACTGATCCACTCCAGTTTATTCGCTTGTCAAGTGACTTAATTAGACAAAATGCAATAGAACGGATGAGCGTCCGTTTTCATTGGCCTTGACCAGAGCAATTGAGTGATATTTCAAATGTCGTTGCGTGTGAAAAACCCGAAACATGATGGGACCGGGCGAAAGGCCTGAAGAATTGGCAAAACGCCAGACTGCTGCTGTGCCGGTTATGCGAAAAACGCTGTCTCCACTGGGGTTTCGCGAATCTCGATCGATGACTCTCTCGCTGTCTTGCGTATTGTTCGGATTGTTTCGTCCTTTTTCGTCTGTTTTCGCCCATCGTCGTTTATGGACCGCATACAGGGTGAGAGCGACTTGCTCTCTGCCAAGTAGGCCTTCCCTTGAGCGATAGGCTGTGAGGTTTGAACCGGCATGCACCGGCAACGTCTCGGATGGGCAGCCGACGGCCTGGAACCGCTGGATTCTACAGCAGAAGACACCCGCGACGAAGATGATCGTGAAGGTTGATGTTCCGATGGCTTTGAACGATGGGGACTAAGGTCAGCAGTGCTCGTGTCCAGAGCACCAAAGGCGTCGTACGCACTCTCGTAAGGCTTCCCCGGTCGATTGACACTGGAAGGTAGACTGCTCCGGGTCAGGAGCGGTCATGCGGAAGTCGAAGTGCAGTGAGTCGAGTTGACCCGAGTATCATCGTTCGTCGCCCACCCGACGCCGGCCTCAGGTTTCGATCTGGGGAAACCCGTTCGTTTCCAGGGTCTGTTGGTGGCCAACTCTCAAGGGTCTGACCTGCCGTCATTGCCGTTTCGCGAAGACCGGCTCAAAAGGCCTTTCTCCACTGAATACCTTGGCATTTGGCATTTGTCGGTCACGACGTCGGGCTATGGCGTCGCAGTTGCGAACGCTGTCTGGAGGTCGTCCAATGGTTTTGTTCCCGGGGCATCTGATGCTTGGAAGAATCGGTCGATATAGAACTTCACTCTTGGGTCGTCGTGGCTGGATGAACCACGAGAGAAGAGCAGCTTCAAGTTGCTAATAACTCCGGCCCGGTACTCCGGTTCGACGACTAAACAGCCGTCATCGCGTTCCAATGGAGTGGAAAGACGATCGACGGACTTCAGCCTTCGAATGCACGCGAAGTGGCCGATACGCTCGCGAGCGATCTCGTCAACAACCTTATACTGCACAGTAGCTCTTGACGAGAACCGTCCTGCTTCGTGAGCTCGTACCTCGTCGAGAAACCTTTTGTGAATCAGAAGGTCGCCAGTACGTTCTTTGAGTTCCTTTGGGCTAAGAAGGATAAGGCGCGACAACCGCATACCGCGAAATATCGCCTCTTTCTGAGCCGTCAAGTAGTGAGCGGCGGAATCACGACTTAGAGCAGAGCGGCTAGGAGGCTCAGCTCGTATCGGAACTCCAGGATCGCCTGGGGCTCCTATATGCCCCAGAAAATGGTCGCCCTCTGCATCTCCACTTCGCGGATATGCTTCGCTCCAAAAATCGAGATTTGTAACCGTGAGGAATTCGTCGTCCGGACCGAATTGATGCAGAAGTTCGGCGAGAATACGCAGCAGATAGAGTTCGGCGGACCACGCATCAAGGTCGAGGGCAAACGTTGAAATCTCCGCGAGTTGACGCCGAGCCCTGTCAAGTCGCCAACTAGCTGCGAAGTCCTGATACGGGTTGGACATCGGACCAACGAGCGAGAGCAGCTGGCGCGCGTGGAAGCCGGCCGACCCTGGCCCCTGCAGTTTTAAGGGCGGAAGCCCCAATTCAACCGCCCGTCGAGCGGCCTCGGTTTCCGAGAGTCTTTCCTGAAGCGCGAACTTCCTGAGTCTGTTGGCCAGGTTGGGATCGAGGGACAGCGTCGTGCGATACGTGTACTTCGTTGGCCGCTTCCTCCTGTCGCGCTTCCTAGTCGGTCGTTTCATCGAATCACCATCACTGTGCTGGAATCACCATCACTGTGCTGTATCGGCACGAACAGCCCGTAATCTTAACGCATATGATGACGGGATACTGATGAGTTAAGAATCTTCGCGCATCACAAGATGATCCACATCTTCTTTGAGCATCTTTAAGAGACACATTGACGTACGCCACGACGCCGAAGTATTCTCCAGGTACCGGAAACAAATGCTGACAGCGCGGCCTTCGGCGCAAATCAAGCGGCGTCGTGCCAAGGCCTCTGCTGAATCTGTACCCACATCGCCCGGCTCGGACGCTCGAAGGGGTAGTCGGTCCTTTTTGCGCATCTTCAACTGCTCACCGTATCACCTGCTGTTCGTACGCTAGGGGGATTCCGTGACTTTGAAAGACATCCAAGACAAGTGGAACGCGGACGTCATAGCCGGCTCTTGTCCTGCCACTGGTTTGTTGAGGAAAACGTGGTCGAAGGTTCACAGTGCCATTGCGGACCACGTTCGATCCACCCATCAAATCCCGGGCCTAGTCGGGAAGCCCGTGAGCGCCATTCTTGATGATTGGCACAGGCTGACAGCCGAAGTGGGTGAGGAGTTTCGGCGCGACCGCGAGATGCTGTCCAGCCACCTCGTCCTCCCGGAACGAAGGCCACGACACTGGTTCGCGGTTCTACCTCATCCGACGGGGTGGAGGGAAATCGCAAGACTGCCCGAACTCGGAATTAAGGTGGATCTGTATACGTTCAATGTACCGACATGCGCGTTCGGCCAAGAGCGCCCGCAGCAGAAATTATCAGTGCTCCTTCCCGTGACAAACGGCTATCGGCGAACGTTTCGAGCGCTCGCCGGAATTCTGTACGATATTCGCTCGCTATTAGATCAATTTACGGTGGACTTCCACGTCTGCGAAAATTTTTCCGATGAGAACAGCTTATATGAAGTGATGCGCTTTGCGCGTACTTTGGCACGTGCGCACGCAATCACTGTCCATGTCTATCACGCGGAGCACATACGGATCTCCGGCGATGCCGCGCGACACGGATGGCGCAAGACGACGGTCCTGAACGTGATGCTGACGCAGATTCTTAAATCGTCGGCCGAGAACAACTGCGATCCGAACTGTCACTATCTTCATTTCGCCGACGACGATATCTTTATCTTGCCTGGTCGAAATGTTGTCTTCCACAACATCAACGCTATCCGTGGAGGCGCGCACGTCGTTAGCGCTGCATACTCCAGCGTTGATACATCAGGATTCTCAGCCCTAACTTCTGTGCGAAAGCTTCCACAGTACGTCACCACCGCCGATAAGCTCTGCAACCTTTACGGCGGGTCTATGACAACAACAGTGGCGCGACTGAACCACATATTGGGTGATACGTGCCAGTTGCCAGACGATGATGGAGGGCTGCCAGAGGACTGCGTCCTTACGATCATGGCCAACTTCCTTGGGGGAGAGGGATTCACATTGGCGGCTTTTGCCGATCCAAGGAATCTCGTGAGCCACCCAGAACCGGCGAACATTGTCGAGTTCGTCAGGCGTGTCAGGCGCGACTGGAAGTGGAGCCGCCGCACCGTCGACGTTTGCATGGCTGATCGGCGGAATCGGCAGTCACGCGATCAGTTATGGGATTCCTTCCAACAAACTCGCCGAAACACCTTCGAGCCCATCGGTGCGGCGATTGTGGCAGGCGGGGTTATTCGTCACGTGATCGCCCAACGCTGGAATCGCGAGATTCGTGATGCGATAGAGATCAACGAAACGAAGCATGACGCGACGATGGCGATGCTTGAGCGCCAGCCATCCGTCAACTGGTCGACACACATGACGCGTCACCAGATCTGCAAGAGAATCGTCGACGATCCGGTTACCTACGGAAGAATTCTGCATGAAATGGAGCACGCGGCGTTTGGCTACGAAATTGTTCGGCTGATGCGCAAGGGGCTCGGCCACCCCAGCGCGTACTTTTCGGATCTTTCGGATCTTCTATCGAGGATTCCGGCGGACAGAATCCAACCGTCGCTGCTCAACGACCCTGATCTTTATCACTGGTATATGACTGCGGTCGAGTCGCGCGGATACGCGGAACTGTTCCCTAAGGATAACAGAGAGGTCGAGACACCCGTTCTGAAAGACGGCCCATTTCCCTTCGACATGGAGGAAGTGCTCGAAGCTGTAAAGAACCCGCTCGGGAACGGTCCTGGAAAGTATTTCTGGCGGGGACTACCTACAGCGTCGTACGGGCACGCGGCGTTCGTTTCGTGGCGTCCCGCTCAAGGCAACGAGAACGCTGACGATCGCGAACTGTACCTCAAGTACTACAGTGTTACCGGAAGGACAGGCTTACTGCGTAACTCCCCGCGACGGATCGTCTTTTTACAGGCTCTTGGCACAGAACTAATGACCTTACTTCTTGCCGATGGATCCGAAGACGATTCAACCGTTGGAGACATGATATCTCGACATGTCGAAGTCAAAGTCGTGCCAACGCTGTATCCGACATTGCAGTTCGCTGCCCTTAGCTATGCGGGGCCAGAACGACGCGCGCCATTCGACCGCCTTATACCCTCGATCTATATCCAGAAAAGTCTTCGCAAGTCGACGCGGCCGCTCGCGGCCGTAAACCTTTCGGAGCAAGATGCAGTTGATGTTGCGGCTGGGCTCGCACGATGTCTTGGTCGTCTGCATGGTACGACGTTTGGTGTTCGGTCACTAGTTCACGACGACTGCGATGCGCGCCTAGGGCAGCTGCGAATGCCGCAGTCCAGCGATCCGCTACGAGTACGATTGATGCGGCTCGTCCTGAGCCACTTGGATCAATGGCGAATGTTTGAACCTGACCAATTCAAAGAATGGTTGGATAAGGGCTGTGATCCTTTTCGAAGAGAGGGATCGATTCCGGATCTCCTTTCACAACTCGCTGAAGCTCGCGGCATTGTTGGCTTAGAAGTGATGAATTTAATGCGGGAAGATGGGATAACGCTAGAAGGGACGTGGCGAGAACTGCGTGACGAAAGCATAGAGTGCCACCGTGAGTTCGGTGCGGTAGGCCATTTGGGCTTTACTGCGGCCAACCTGCTCGTTCCCATCGGTCGGGCGAAGATCCATCTGCGTAAATCTGCGATTGACAATATCTTTGTGGCACACAATAGCGCCGTTGGGATAGTGGATCCCGCAGTAGAAGCGGCTCAAGTACTGGCGGAAGTTATCGAACACAGGATCGTTGCGATTGGCAGACAGGATCAGCGTCGACGGGACTCGGAGGCGTCCGAAGACAAATCGCTGTTCGGAATCGCCACCGCTTTTTGTGGTGCCTATCAAAGCGCCGTCATGAACGCCCTCGCAACTGCCAACCTTCCAGGACGTGAGCGCGACAGACACGAAACCGCCGCCTCGCTGCTACCGATACGGCTGAGCCGAATTGGTGCGCTGATGCTTCTGGCACGGTTCAACTATACGATTGAATGTAATCTCAGTCCGTCTCAGCGTACGCAACTAGTCCATACTTGCGTCGACTTGCTGCACGCCGGCACGACCTTGGCTCTGCGTTTCCCCGAAGCGCGATTTCTCGACCCACGTGATACCGGAGCTCAAATACTCACCCTTGCTGGGCGTCGACGGCAAGTGGGCTGATTTCTCCTGACCGCGATATGCACCGTACGATGCCTACGAGATCCTCGCGCAGTCCATTTCTGCGAGTGTCATTTCGAGTGTCATTGCGCTGGCAAAATCCGAAAACAGAAGAGAACGGACGAAAGCCGACGAATGAATTGGCAAACGCTAAATTGCTGGTGGCGAACAGTTAAGCGAAAAAGCCCTATCTTCATTGGGGTTTCTCGAATCCCGTTCGAGGATTCCCTCTGTCGAACGGACAGTGTGCGACAGGCTTTTCGCCTGTTTACCGTCCTTCGCATCCGTTTGCGTCTGTTGCCGCCGGCAACGAGCCTAAAGAACGACTTTCTCTCTGGCAAATCGGTCTTCCGAGTTTTGTTTTGTTGAGGTTCTCTGGCGGGCCTCCGGCGCTTTCGCCGAGTTGATGGAAGAATAGGTGCAAAGCCGGGGGCATGCCCTCAAGAACTCAGGATGCCCTCCTGCCCGGCGCCAAACAGCGGCTGGCACCGAGGTCTTGGCGAACGAGGCGCAGGTCGCCACCTGGCTCGCACGCAAGCCCTGCGCCGGTGTCACCCACAGGAGCGTCGCGCCTCCGACGCGGACCAGCGTCCGCATCCATCCGGAAATGCCTCGGAATACGACGATCGCCTTCCAGCAATCCGGATCCCATTTGGAGGGCCGGGCCTCGAAGAGAGGAACAACCGGGGCACGTAACGGCATCGGGCCTCCGAGCTGGTAATCGTGAACGGCTGAGGTAACCGGGAATGGTGCTGATTCGAGCACCACGCGTCAAGCGGAATTAACAGGAGTGGAGTTCAGACCGAGATTGTGGACGCCAACCTCGAAAGGTATTCGAGATCGGATATAACGTCGGAATGATCGGCGCCACGATTCGGTCGGCCGTCGAAAACTCCATTCATTCGTACGAGGAGTCGCGGCTTGCCTCTTTGCTGGCCGAGTTCGATCGACCATGGGCGATTAAATTTGTGCCGAGCAGGTGGGCTGCCGCTTACGTGTCGCCTGGCAGACTGAAGATCTCTGAAACGCCGGCTTTGACATGGGGCACAGCTACCTACGTCACGCCGATCTCCTTCCCGTTGTCATCGGCTCTGTATGGCCGGATAGGTCTAGTAACGCCGTTTGACGCGACCGGATGGCGAATCTTCGATGCTACACAGGCTCCCGCCCGCGCGGCGTACGTGAACTGGGTCCGAGTTCAGCCGGCGTTTTCTGACCTGATCCTGACAGTTCACTCTACGCATGCGAATCATCTACTGCGCAATCGATTTCGCGAGGAATTCGCGATCGATTGCGTCCTGTTCCACCCCGATCAGGAAGCCGAGATTCACACTGACCGCGGAAATCACGTGTGGCTCGCGGTTACTGACTGGGCGGCGACGAGGAGGATTGACTCAGGGATGAGCTTTCGCCTTTCGCAAGCGAAGTTCGTCGTGCTTATCGACGAGGAATTCGCGCTTCATGAGTCGAACGGATTGCCCATTCAGCAGTCACCTCGCATCATCGAGCGTGTAACGGAGACTATCGCGACTCGATCTTGCATGGAAGTAACAGCCGCCCGTGCAGATCCGACGCTGTCGCACAGCATAATTTCGCACTACCAATCAAATGCGTACCTCCACGTCTTCATCGAACCATGAGCACGGTTTTATCTCTTGCGCGTGACTTCATCGAACGATTGAGCAATCCTGTGTACGGGCAAGCGGTCAACGAGGACTATGGGATGCGCCTCGCGGCCCTTCTCCGCGACGAAGAATTCGCGCGACAGTTGAACGAGGAAGTCGCGCAACTAGACGATCCATCAGCGTTCACGTCTTTTGGTTGGTTGTGGTTGATGGGGTGGGCGCGATCCAAAAACTTGACGTTGCCCGCCAGTCTGCTCATCACCCTATTCGACCAGTCATCGAGTGTCTTCGTGCGGTCTGCAATTCTCGATTTGGCTGTAGATGCAGAACCTGTCGAGGCTACTAACATTCAAGACGTGCGCGAGTTCCCGGACCGGTTCCTCGCCACAGTTATGGCTGCCGCTGTGGAGCGTGACGGTGCGCAAGGATTTGCGCCGGGTGAGCGGCGGGGCGAACTCGAGCGACTCGAGCGTCTCCCCGCAACGACTGCTGCAGAAGCGACACTCGTGTCGCTACTCCAAATCGCAAAGCCGAAGACACTCAGCGCCGCCTCAGTGCTCTTGCGCCACAAATGGAAGGGAGAGGCCGAACTGAACGTGTTTTTCTGGACGCTCGCTAATGCCCTCGACGATGAAACGCGCCGGGAGTGGTTGGCACGTGTGAGTGCGCAGGGGCCAAAAAATGGGCTTTAGCGACTCGTCGAGCGAAACTCCGCAAGACACTCGGATCGAGTGTCATTTCGAGTGTCATCGTGCTGGAAATCCGAAAACAGAGGCGAACAGACGCAAGAGGATGAAAAGATCCGAAGACGCTAATTAGCTGGCCTAACGTGAGTTGCGCTGAAAAGGTCCGTCTTCATTGGGCTCGCGAATCCCGTTCGAGGATTCCCTCTGTCGAACGGACACTATGCGACACGCTTTTCGCCTGCTTGCCATCCTTCGCATCCGTTTTCGTCTGTTGACGCCGGGAACAAGCCTAAAGAACGACTTCCTCTCTGCTTGTGTCGTTGAGTTTGTCTGCGGATTCACCCGGTGATTCGCGTCCCGTCGAAGCGCATAAGCGCCAAGATCAGGTCTGAAAAGCACGTCTTCATCTCGCGCTGCGTTTCAACACCGCCGCTCTCACCGAGGCGCAGGCCGGCCAACCCGTCCGTGCGCCAATGGATGCCGGCGATATTACGCCCAACGGAGACGTTGGACGCCAGTTTGTCGAGTCCAGTTCCGACGTCTGACGATCTATCCTCGGCGCGCTGGAGTCGCTCATGTCGCACACCTTTACGCGTCAGGAAGTCTTTTTAGCTCGTTTGGTCGGAGCCCACGCGCACGGTCGCGAAACAACTGGGGATTCCCGACGGCCTCCCAAGGCGTGTCGAGAAGCGGACGTCCTGCTCCCGCTGCGGGGCTACTGGGCGAAGCTCGCGGCGGGAAAGCGTGTGAAGAAACCCAACCTGCCGCCCCGCCGTCGGCATGTCCGGCTGCATCGTCCGCGGAGGCGACCTTTGGTACGGTGGCGGCACGCCTAGGGACCCAACCCTCGAATCTGACCTACAATGCGTGGCTTCGAGTTCAGCCGACAGTCATCGGTGCGCCTATGATCAAAAGACCCAAATCCCCGGTCCACCTGGACGAATCGACGTTAGATTGGGCACTGCTTCACCTCCGTCGTTCTGGTGACACTATTTTTGTTCCACGAGCTTTTGAGTACGACGCGATCCAACATGATTGGGTGCGCATTCGGGCTTGGCTCTCCGCAAGAGACATGCGGAGCTGGACGCCGCGTCCTTGGCGTAGATTTCTTGCCACCAAAACCGCAGGCTCGTTTCGATATATTACGCAATTGGACCCACTCGAGCATCTCGCCTTTGCGGCGTTAATGCGTTCCGTTGGCGCAGAATTGGAGGAAGGGCGCGTCGCGCGCACTCTACAGACGGTGTTTTCCTGGCGATTTGTGCCGCAGCCAGACGGCACCCTCTATGATCCGACCGTTGGATGGGTCGAGTTTAACGACCGTTGTAGCGAGTTAGCAGCCGGTCCGTCCATCCAGCGCATCGTGGTCGCGGACATTGCGGACTTTTTTCCACATGTTGGTTTGCAAGCCGTGGAACGAACGCTAGCACAGTGTGCCTCGACGCAGAATTACGCCTATTGTGTGTTCAGGCTCCTCATGAAATGGACCGCTCGAGCGCCATATGGGATCCCCGTTGGCCCACCGTCCTGTCGCGTTCTGGCCGACGCGACCCTCGCGCAACTTGATAACGCGTTGAGCCAAGATGGTGCGATTTACTGTCGATACTCAGACGACTGCCGCATCTTCTGTAACGACGAGTCCGATGCCCGTCGACGATTAGAATTCCTGGCGACACACCTATTCGACATGTACGGATTAACGTTGCAATCCTCAAAAACAGCAATTTATGCAGTTGACGAGTTCCTTGCTCATTTTGCCATGTCTCCTGAGCGGCTCGAAGCCGAAGGTCTCGAGAGCAAGTTGGATGATCTCCTCGACGCCGCTGGGGTCGATCGTGATTATGGCGCCTCCATCGAGTACGCAGACCTTCCGACGCATGTTCAAGAAGAGATCGATAGGCTGAATATTTCTGAAATAGTTCGCGAACAAATTGCGCGACCAAAGTACGACGCTGTTCTTCTGTCGCTGCTGCTCCAGCGCCTGGCGCAACTGGATCAGGATGAAGTCGTTGATGATTTGCTTAACAATCTGCAACACCTGGAACCTATCATCAACTCGACAGTTCGTTACCTGTCCGAGCTGCGCATAACATCGCTTGAGCGATGCGCAGCAATTGGTAAGCAGATTATCAATACTCTTCAGCGCAATGGAACGAGCGCGTACCAAGCGATGTGCCTTTTGAGCATCTTTGCCGAAAGCGCGAGTTTTGATAACAGCGATGAGCTTGAAAGCTTATTCGCAGACGCCTCTGAGGCGGGGCGACGTGAACTTGTGCTCGCATTTCGCCAAGTTCGCAACGAACGCTGGTTCGTGGCGGCGCGGGATTCGAAGGCGTTCGGGCCATGGCTACGACGGGCCTTTCTTGCAGGGACGAGTTGCCTCTCTGCTGCGCAACGCGCCGAGTTCTTGCACACCTACTTGGTTCGTGAGGATGTGCTTGAGCAAGCTATCGTGAATTGGGCGACTGCTTGACGAAGCTTGAGGGGTAAATTATCGAATGTGGGATTCCGCGTGTCGGGCTTTGCCAGACACCGGCGACAACCCTTGCGAGGTTAAGGGCTTCTTCCGAGAAGGGTAATCACCCACGCATACACAACAGTCATTGTTGGACACGTTGCATGCCTTCTTCTGAGTCCAAAACGCCAAGCCATCCACCAGACGTTGGAGATCGCGTGCGGCCGTCCGCGTTGGCGGAAGCCGTTGGCCTTGTTGTCGGCGCTTTCAGTGTCCCGCCCACTAAACGAGCCACATTGTCCAACGAAAACAGATTTGGTGTGTTGTCAACGTTCGCTGCGGCCGAAACGGCGCAGCTCATTTCACTCCGCGATTTGGTAGTCCGTTATGTGTCTGATCCATACCCTGTGCGTCCTCTTTCCTGGGCGGTCTTTGGACCACCCGGAAGCGGCAAGTCAATCGCCGTCAAGCAGATTTGCGCGGAAGCCAACCAGCAGCTCTCCGAGAACGTCAGGCTCCCTTTGACGGTGGTGAACATGACCCAGGTCCCCAGCGCCGGTGATGTTGGTCGTGCCCTGGCGCGGTTGGCTGGCGAACAAGACGAGGCGACTGTTCCGGTGGTCTTCTTTGACGAATTCGATGCTCCTAGAAATGGTGCGCTGTTCGGCTGGTTGGCATGGTTTCTGGCGCCGATGCAGGATGGTGAACTATTGCACGAGGGCGCCATGGTTAGACTGAAGCGCTCAGTGTACGTGTTTGCTGGAGGTACGGCGGCGACGATGGCGGAGTTTGCCAGCAACGAATCTCTTGAGGCGTTCAGATTCGCAAAGGGCCCAGACTTCGTGAGCCGGCTTCGAGGGTTCTTGAATGTTGAAGGACCCAATTCGGCGCCTCGCGAGCTGCGCAGAGCACTCATCTTGAGGAAGGCACTCGAAGACCGCATTGCTAGGGCACGCACGGAATCGGGCGCTGTCGCGTGCGTGCCCGACCCCTCGGTGCTTGACTCACTGCTTCGTGTGGGTCGATACCGCCATGGCGCTCGGTCGATTACTGCGGTGGTGGAGCTTTGTGACCTCAAACCAGGCCAACCAACCTTCGGTTGGGGCGATCTTCCTGATGACCACCTTCTCCAGTTGCACGTTGATCGTGGGCCGTTGGACACGCGACGAATCGGCGGCGCCGTTGCCTTCAGCGGTTATCCGTCTAGAAAGGGTGTCGACGAGATTGCGGTTTGTTGGGTTGAAGTTGCGCGTGCCTTATGGGATGAAGGCGCAACATTATCGTACGCTGGCGGCTGGGACGAGGGCTTGGGGGGCCGTTTGGCGAGCCTCCTCGCAACGGAGCTGAAACGGAAGTCCGTCGAACCCAGCCGCGACGAAAAGCGGCGTAACAACCCCGCCCCCTGGTTCGAAAGCTTCCTTCAAGATAGCCCAAGAGCTCTCGCGAAAGTCGATGCAATCATTTCGCCCGATGAGAGGAATCGCATCGGCCTTCGAATCCTCTCGCAGGATCACTTCAGTGACGAGGAACGGCTTCTGTTTGAAAAGAAGCCAGCTCTCGGCCGCATCGTCGAGCGGTTTCGTCGACGACTCGCACTTTCGGAGACGAGTGTCGCACGGTTTGCCATCGGTGGCGTCGTAATGAAGCATCGTGGCAGAGTACCAGGTGTCGTGGAAGAAGTAATGCTTACTCTCGCACTTGGCCGTCCAGTTTACGTCGCCGGCGGATTTGGAGGCGCCTCAGTCGATGTCGGCATACTGTTGGGATTGGGACATCCTCGAACCGGTGACATCCCCAGATCACTTCGTGGAGAGCTGGTGTCTGATTCGGAACTATTGACGGTTGCAAGAAAGTTTCAGCCTCCCCCCTTCAACGAGCTACCAGTCACTGCCGAAAAGATTGGCGCCTTCTTACAAGAAAGCGCGTTCGGGGGACCTCGTTGGCCAAAGAACGGTTTGACGCGTGATGAGAATATTCGCCTATTCGAATCACATGATTCGACTGAGATTGCACGACTCGTTACCGCCGGCCTTAAGCGGGTATTTACGAGAGTCGAATAGAGCAGGGTAAGGCACCCGCATTGGTTCGCATCGATCTAGAATACGCAGAAGATCGACGCGCTTCGGTGGGACTACAATGAGCATCACTCCTCGCGGAGCTTTCAAGGGCCTCAGCCCTCGGGAATTCGCCCAAAGGATGCTTCACACCGCCACAGACTCACTCCCAGTGAAGTGAGCTTAATCCGATCATGAAGATATGTTTGCGAAGCGTGGATGTCCCCGTGTCCAATCACTGGCGGACTGCCGGTAGAACGCGATCAGGGTTTCTACGCGGAGGCGCCCGGAAGACACTTGCGGCGAGTGTCATTTCGAGTGTCATCGCGCTGGAAAAACCCGAAAACGGAAGCGAACGGACGAAAAAGGATGAAAGAATTCGCAAACGCTAAATCGCTGGTGTCGTGACGGTTACGCGAAAAAAGCCCGTCTTCATTGGCGTTTCGTGAATGTCGATCAATGACTCCCTCTATCGGCGGCTTTTCGGATTGTTTCGTCCTTTTTCGTCCATTTTCGCCTGGTCGTTTATGGACACGAGCGTCAGAGCGACTTTCTCTCTGCCTTTTCGCCACTGCTGGCCTTGGAGGAGCCGCCGGGCGAGGGGTGGTGCAAAACGACGTTCGCGTTGGCACGCCGGCGATTTAAAGCGCTCAGTCTGCCGGTGAATCCGCGCCGACGAGGCGCGAGTCACCGGCACCCCGAGCCATAAACCGGTTGTCTCGTCGCACAAATGATGCGCCCGGCCGCGGCTCTTTTCAGGAGTTATTTCTTCGCGCTTGCTCGTCGGTCTGCCCAATACTTCTTCATACGCAAGCTGACGGCTTTACGCGCCGCTGCGGACATCGTCCGAGCCCGCCGCTTGGTTCGTGACGCTTCCGCTCCAACGGAGGCGGCGCCGCGAGCAACCGCCCGGGAGACCTGTTTGTTGGCCTTAGCCGCCAAGTGGGGATAGTCCTTCACAAGCTGGGTCATTGCCGCCGTCAGCTCCTTGTACGTCTGCTCGGCCCCCTTGCGGGCCATTTCCAACACCGTCGATGAATACTTAGCCAATGCGCCTCCAATGAAGCGCCCATCTTACTTCAGCTGGCCAAGAAACTGTCTAGGGTAGCCAATATTCCGTCCCCAGTCTTCTTTTGGGCGGTTTTTCGGCCGTCATCTTTGCTGCCTCGCCATCCGCATCCACTAGGAGGCCGATGGTACAACTGTGCCGCGATTCTCGACGCTGACATCTAGCCATGTGGCGGTCGTCACGTTGTACGCGCACGATAACGAAACGGTGGCTCCTGCGACAACGCCACGAAGACTGACCGCCCGGAGAAGGGTGGGAGATTCGCGCATTCCTCACACTCGACGACCATCGCTTGGCGGGCGTCGTCTACCCTGACGAGTAGCGTCTTCCCGCAGCGCGCGCAATTCATTTCAAGTAAATCGTTGCCGCTCATCATCGTGGGTGTCCCAGGCAGGTGGAGTGCCATACACTGAAGCCACGACTGGCCGTTTCCCATCACGGACAATTCGTCTCTTCCATTACGCGATCTTCAATGATGACCGCCTGAGGGGCTTCCATGCGTAGTTGGGGACGAGACGATGCGCGATGCAGCAGCGGCCAACCGACCTATTTGACGATGCATCGGAATGATGCTCTTGGTCAGACTGCGAAACGTAATCTCGCGTCCGTCTCTAATT
>Ga0163163_10002919_pt1 | contig 14455 bp, 7 predicted proteins | sample S65metaG_FD_119766 | JGI IMG/M metagenome (GOLD analysis project Ga0163163, IMG submission 119766) | Switchgrass rhizosphere microbial communities from Kellogg Biological Station, Michigan, USA - S6-5 metaG | ecosystem: Host-associated > Plants > Roots > Rhizosphere > Soil | place: USA: Michigan... | reverse complement strand
GCAATGCATTACGAAAGCAACGATTTCCGCGCGGCCCGCGTGTCCCGGATTCCATGCGGAAGCCATAGCGCTCGCCTACTACATGGAGATCGGACATATGGGCAACACGTACACTCCGTGTAGCTGCTGGCATTGGGTTCGGCGTCCAGTCAAGAGCGGGACCAGTAAACTTAATCTCTAGATACACCCAAAGTAGGCTCTCGAATACCGTGGAAATGCCGATGATAACTGCGGCATTGCCCAGCGCAGCTTTCACAGTCGGCCACATTCGGACTTTGTCGATGTTAATGAGTTTTAGCCCGACCGAAAACTCGACACTGAGTGCGAGAGCAAGACCAGCGGCTGCGAAAAGTAGTGCAGCGATGAGCGTGCAGATACGCCGTTGCCGCCCGAGATCTTCAGTGCTCATTGAACGGCTTCTAAAGTACCCTGCCACCGTGACGAGGAACTCGCGCAAGCCCACAAACAATGGGAATACCAGGGTGTAGTGAAGGTGACGGTACCTGATGATTGCGGATCTGAGAAGCGGCTTCCCAAACCAAATAGCTACAACGGCGAGTACAGCGAATAACCACAGCGCGAACACAATGCGAGAACGCGCAACCCCGACACCGTGAAGTAACAGTTGCCCATAGCTGAGCACGATGGACGGCGCGATTCCAACTAGAAGGGCCGGTCCAATTACAAGTGCGAAGAATCCGATCGGCGCCTTCAAATAATTGAACTCAAACACGGCCGACAAGATAAGGCTTCGAAAACCGCCGCCATACGGGCTCGAACGGTTATCGTCGTCGTCGCCGCGGCGCAAATTCCACACCCGCATGACGCTCATTGTTCCTTTGAGGCCTCTCTTTAATGCTTCTGCGCAGACACTTTTTCAACCAGGCCTAGCGATGAGGCACGCTTCTCGTCACCAGTCGTCTCTTCACCAATGTGGGAAGGCAACCCGCCAGCAGGAAAGAACGCAAGTAAAGCCAATCCTGCGAGACTGAAGAAGGAGACTTTCAGCGCGATGAGACGGGCGTCAGAGTTGATGCGCACCGCTTCCCCTGTTTGCTCCGGTGTCGCAGATATGGCAGTCAGAGCCTGGCGTAGGTGGTCGTTGCTGACAAAGGGAATATCGTTAAGATTCATCTCTCGCTTGAGTTCGATTGGTATGACTGCATTGTGAACCAATTCCCGATGAACGCTTGTTCCTAACACCCCGACCACGAGAGCGCCGGCCAACGCCGTGCCTACACCGGCTGCTAGATTGTTTGTCGTCCCACGCAGAGATCCAACATCGCCGGCTAGTCGCTTGGGAGAAGCCGTAACCAGAACGTTGAACAGAAGTGTGATGAGTGCGCCCTCCCCAAGTCCGGTGATAATCATGCTGATAATCACGGTCGGAGTGCTCCAGTCGTTCCGGATGACAACACCAAGAAGTCCCACCCCGACAGCCACCACCAAGAATGCATAACGCGCTATGTAACGCGGGGACAGCCGGTCATAGAGTTGGACGATGAGCACGGCGGCGGCGAAACTCGCGAGAGAAAACGGAATTACAGCCACAGCGGTCCTCATGCCACTGTGGCCTTGCACAATCTGGATGTAGAGCGGAATGAGAAAGGTGATAGCCGATCCGAGAGCTCCGATGCTGAACATCGAAAATATTGCGGCTCGTTCCCCAGGACTATCGACTACTTCTAACGCGATTAGCGGTGTTCGCCCTCTCGCCTGTTGTCGGCGAGACCACACAAAGAAACCCTGCAACAGGAAGATGCCACACACAATCATGATAGGTGCCGGCGACATATCGACGACACTGAACGGCGCTGCAGGTCCAGCCAGCAGCAGCCCCCAGCGGGTGAGACTGTTTGCGCCAGTGCTGATAAGAAACACCGCTGATGAGGCCATTGCTGCGCCCATCCAGTCAATGCTCACGTTGGATCGGGTCTTGATGGGACTGAGCTTGTCGCTCAGTTTGTAGATGCTAGCTGCCAATACGGCAAGCACAGCGAAGGTGTAGCGCCATCCAACCCAGGTGGAAAGCGCCCCAGCTAGCAGGAATGCAAGGACCATTCCCATAGCCTGCGCTCCCGCCAACCATCCCAGAGCCTTTTCCTTTTGATTTCCCCGGTAATTGTCCGCCACTAGGACAACCAAGCCTGGAACTATCGCCGCAGCCGCCAGTCCCGCCGCAGCCTGCGCGACAATCAACATCACTACTCCGCGACTTATTGTGACAAGAATCATCGCGGCCCCGAAGAGAAGAACTGCCGCCCTGAACACCCTCCGCGAACCATAAATCTGACCAGCCCTCGCACCTACCATGATGAACCCTGCGACGACGAGCGAATATGTAACGATAGCTGTTCCAATCGTTGTTGCTGGTGTGCGAAAGCTGGACACAATTCCGTCGATCGATACCTGCAATGATGCGACGTTGAATACCAATAGGATCTGGGATATCCCGATTATGATCATCGGCAACCACGATGCTTGTGGCTCAATGTCAGCAGCAAATCCCGCCCTCGGTTGTGTTGACATGAGGCTTTTCTCCGTGGTCCCGTATGTGTTTGGTTTGATGCGCGCTGCTCTCACTGCGAAGATCAGTGAACTTCCGGTGTAAGCTTCCGAGAATTTTTACGGATTGTTCATTGCAGCCATTCGAATGCTGATAAAGGGCTCCGTAGCCTGCGGCTACGAAGAAGGAACGCCATTCCGACCCACAAACGGGTCGCTAAACCGTAACAATACCGTGTTGAAAAGCTCGTAATTTGTCTGATTGGAGTACCGAACACTCGGGTGCAGAGTTGCAACAACTTTGAGCGCGGTGCCATTGGCTTTGACCTCTATAGCGGGATTCTGTGCCAACCCCGGTCACTCGCTGCACTGCCTGATGCTTTCAGGAAGCGGCTGTCAGTAGCCCCCAGTTCTCGGGACGGGGCTGCCGTGCATCGCCTCCTTCTCTACACCATCGTGCAGAATCATTAAGGGTGAGTTATGGGAGCCAACAGCAGTGGCCTACAAGAACAATGCGATTGCAGTCTTCAGGCGCACCCTGGTGAACCTTGAAAGAAAGCATCTCCATCTCGCAGCAGCAGGCCTGGCTTATTACTTCCTGATGTCCCTATTTCCAGGACTTTTAGTTTTTACTGGTCTGATCGCGTACTTTCCCCTGCAAAATGATAATCAGCTGGCGGCTTCATTCCTTGGTCATGTCATCCCTCAACAGGCGCAACCTTTCATTGAAGAACTCCTCTCCGCGGTCAGTTTGCATCGCGGCGGGATTTTGTCGCTCGGAATCATCGCCACCCTCTGGCTCACGTCCAAAGGAGTTAAGGGGATCATTGCGGGGCTCGACATGGTTTATGAAGTACAAACTCCCCGCCGTGTATGGACCAACAGGATTCTTGCCTTCGGTTTAACTCTCGCCGTTGGAATCTTGTTGTTGCTGGGAGTCGCCCTTACTCTAGCCGGACCAGTCCTGGGATCTCTAATGTCGACCCTCATTCCAGTCCACCCATTGTGGGCAAAGGTTTGGCCATTTCTGCAATGGTCTTTGTCAGCATTGTCTACTTTTGCCGCCATAGAACTGCTCTACCTCTTGGGGCCCAATGTTCCTTTGCGCCAAAGAGTCACAATTCCGGGTGCACTAGTTGCCGCTTTCATCTGGATGGCGCTTTCATGGATTGTCGGCTTCTACCTGTATCACCTGGGTGGAGACAAACTGGACAAGATTTACGGAGCGATGGCGACGCCGATAACTTTGGCGATTTGGCTGAATTGGGGTGCCCTTGGAATGCTTTTAGGAGCAGAGATCAACCTGAATCTGCAATCGGTACAGAAACTTCACCAGCAGAAAGAGAAAGCGAAAATATAGCTCTGAGCAGCTGAAGCATGTCGTCGAGTAGCTGAATACGCAGAGGTGGTCCCATCACCCGAAATTTCAGGAATGAAGTGCTATACTGCCACGCAACTTTGCCGCGACGAGCTTGCGCTGGAGTTTTGGATTGCTCAACCATGACCAACGCTCCCGTCTTATCGAGACCATCGTTAGCTCCTGCTCGGGCCTCGATGAGGGATCGCAACAGTGGATTAAGTCACGGTTGAGTGAACTAGCGGACCGGCCTGTTGTTCTCCATGCAATTTCTAACCTCCAAGCCGTCGGTTGCGATCCGACTGTCATTCTTTTGTGGGCGAAGATGCACTCCGATGTGCCAACGGAACGTGAGTTCCAGAAGAAGTCTTATACATGGAATGCGGTCAAACGGCGAGCAGCGGCACTGGCACCGCAGATAACGCAACTTGCCCGCGATATTCAAGAACTGCACAACGCAGCAATCGATCGCGACACTTTTCTCGCCCTCTACGCTGATCGGGTCAGGAAGAGTTCGCACCTTACTCCGGCCGACGACGATATCGTCGAGGCAAAGATTAAGACCGTGGAAACTCTGCCCGACACCTTACGTGATTACGCCGGCGACATTATGAGTTACGCAGATCTCGATGTAGACCTTCCAGAGGCTTTTGCGCGCATACGTGATTTCTATCTGGCGCTGCTTTGCGTGTACACGGAGATACTTGCCTCCGAAGCGAAATTTTCGGAAGTGGCCCAAGTTATTGCGTTTATTGATGTCGCTCAATCAGCACACGCTGCGGAGGTAAAGCGGAAGTACGAAGCATTCGCCGAGCGCAACCCGGAAATCATAAAGCGAATGACACAGTTCGTGCGCACATACTACTTCGACAGCTCGCGAAAGCGGCCGCAGGAATCTTTTCTGAATTGGTCCCGGCGACACTGGCCTTTCTAAGACTGAATCAGACCGGCACGGCAGTTTTCCGGGCAGGATTATAAAACGGTAGCTTCACCACTTTGGCACCTGCTCTATAGCGCGTTGCCTCAACAGTCACTTCAGCTTGCAATTCAGTGCCAATCCCCGCATGTGCTGTATCGATACTGGCCAGCGCAATCATTTTCTTCAGGATTGGTGACCAAGCAGTGGATGTCGCCCTTCCAACCTGCGACTTTCCTCGATAGACCGGGACGGGCACTCTCGACGCAATAGAAGGTACCTGAGGCGGCAGACCAACGGCGTCATATAGCTTTTCGACTTGATTCCAGTCGAATTCCAGCCCAACGAGCTTGCGCTTCGTACCTGCTCTTTGCTCCGCCAGTAATGCGTCTCGCCCAACAAATGCTGGCTTGTCTAGATGCACCATTCGTTCGAACCCCAACTCGAACGGAGAATACTTCTGGGATTCAATTAGAGCCTTTTTGCTGCTGAAATAATCCACTTCTATGAGGAGCAGTCCGGCCTCGATCCGAGCTACGTCCAAAGCCAGCATGCCAACAGCGTGTAAATCAAACGGAACTCCAGCCGTCACGAGAGCATCCCAAACGCGCAGTGAGTGCTCCCATGGAATCCAAATCTCGTATCCCAGATCACCTGTGTATCCAGTTCTGGAAATGTCGACATCGATCCCGTTGATTCGCCCGTGGGTGACGCGAAAGTACTTCAGTTTTTCTATGTCGGCTTCCGCTACGGATTTCAGAAGCGCGGCGGACGTGGGACCTTGCAGAGCTAATGCCGAAATCTTTTCTGAGATGTCTTCGATCTGAACGTTCAATCCAATAGCGTTCTGTTGGAACCAGCGCAAACTGGGATCAGCTGCAGTCCAACGGTAAGTGTTTTCGTCCAGACGCGTGATCGTTCCATCGTCTATTACTTTTCCATCCTGATCGCACCAGCAGCAGTAGATCACCTGTCCTATCTTTACTTTATTGATGTCGCGGGTAATGACACGGTTGACGAAGCGCGTGGCGTCCTTACCCGTAATCATGTACTCGAATAATGGAGTGATGTCGATCAGTGCGGACGCGTTGCGGATCGCGTTGTACTCGTGTTCGTGATGCGTTTCATAGACGCTGACGGTGTAATATCCTGACCACTCTCGAAAACTGAGGCTCTGGCACAACCCGAAGGTTCGCTCGTGAAATGCGGTTCTGATCGGCACACTCGCTCCTCTGGTCGTACGGTATCGGGCGCGGTAATTATAATCGCGACCGAGGTTTCTGCCCGTTTCATAGCTGAAGAATAGGGTGACACTACCTCTGTTAGAATACCCCGATTCAGCACAGTCGAGTCCTCATGTCCAATCGAACAGCTAATCAAAAATACGATGTAATCGTTATCGGTGGCGGGCACAACGGTCTAGTGAATGCTGCTTACCTCGCGCGCGCCGGCAAGAGGACCATAGTTCTGGAGCGGAGGCACGTACTCGGCGGCGCAGCAGTAACGGAAGAAATCTTTCCTGGCTTCAAGTTTTCGGTATGTTCGTACGTCGTATCGCTTTTGCGGCCGGAAATCATTCGCGACCTCGACCTTCCTCGCCACGGGCTAGAGATCCTTCCTCTCGACGGTACCTTCACGCCAATGCCGAACGGCGACTATTTGTGGCGCGTAAATGATCATGCAAAGACGCGCCAGGAAATCGCGCGACATTCGAGAGTAGACGCGGAAGCTTACGAAGAATTCGGCAAGGCGATGCTGCAGATGTGCAAGTTCGTAAAGCCAATTCTGGCGATGACGCCCCCGGATCCTACAACGCTAAATCCTCGCGATCTGATGAAACTGTTATTTCTCGGAAAGCGTTTCCAGGGATTGTCCGCTGACGACAAGTACAACCAGGTACAGCTCATGACAATGAGCGCCGTGGATTTTCTTGATCAGTGGTTCGAGACCGACGTTCTCAAGGCGACTATATCCGCCTCAGGGATTATCGGCACATTCCTGGGTGTACGTTCGCCCGGTACAGCTTACGTACTGCTTCATCACTACATGGGCGAGATCGATGGTGCGTTCCGTGCCTGGGGATTTGCTCGCGGCGGAACTGGCGCCATTTCAAATGCGATTGCCGACGCTGCGCGCGAAGCGGGAGTGGAGATTCGCACGCGGGCAGGCATAGCCAAGATCCTTGTCAACAAGGGGACGGCAGTCGGTGTTGTACTGGAGAACGGCGACGAGATTTATGGCAAAGTCGTCTCATCAAGTGTCGACCCCCGCATGACTTTCCGGAGGATGCTCGAGCCCAATCAGCTCCCCGATGAATTCCTATCCGGTGTCGACCATTACAAGTACCGTGGTAGCTCCGCAAAGGTGAACTTCGCGCTCGACTCTTTGCCTAACTTCACCTGTTTACCCGGTCCGGGTGCCCAGCTTCGGGGTGCGATTTCAATTTCGCCGAGTATCGATTACATGGAGCGGGCCTATGACGATGCCAAGTACGGCGAGTATTCCAAACGTCCGTACATCGACATGGTTATCCCGAGTCTTACCGATCCGTCCGTGGCGCCTCCGGGAAAACATGTGATGTCGTGCTTTGTCCAATACGCGCCTTACCATCTCGCCAGCGGCAATTGGGATGAGAAGAAGGAAGCATTCGGAGATATGGTGGTAAACACGTTGAGCGAGTTCGCCCCGAATTTCAAAGACATCATCGTCGGGCGACAGGTTGTGACTCCTCTTGATCTCGAGCGCGAGTGGGGATTGACCGAGGGGAATATCTTTCAAGGAGAGCTTTCGTTGGAGCAGCTGTTCTTCCTCAGACCGGTGCCTGGCTGGGCCAACTATCGTACGCCGATCAAGAACCTTTATATGTGCGGAAGCGCCACGCATCCTGGCGGTGGCATCATGGGCGCACCGGGACGTATCGCTGCTACCGAAATTCTGAAAGATTGGAAAGCCTGATCTATGAGCGCGGACCGTGGCGTGGTCATCATCGGCGGCGGGCATAACGGATTGGTCACCGCGTTTTATCTCGCGCGTGCCGGACTGAAACCCCTGGTACTGGAAGCACGTTCGGTTGTGGGCGGCATGGCTGTTACAGAGGACCTGTGCCCGGGATTTCGGTGCCCAACACTCGCCCACGCGGGCGGGCCGATTCGGGCAGAGATTGTGCGCGGCATGGCCCTTGAACAGCACGGGGTGAGAATGACCCAGCCCAGCGTTAGGATGACAGCAATCTCACCTGACGGCGAAGCCATAGCGATATACGACGATCCAGCCAAAACGGCTCAGCAACTCTCGGCCAAATCCCAGCGCGACTCAAAGAGCTTCACGGAATTCCAGGAGGTTCTCGGTCGCCTTAGTAAGGTTTTTCGGCATGTAGCAGCGAGCACGCCACCGGAGATTGACAGTCCCTCCAGAGACGATTTGCTCCGCGGAATCACAACTGGGCGCATGGTTCGCCGCCTCGGACGTCAAGACATGCACCGTCTACTGCGATGGGCTCCCATGCCCGTCGCCGACCTGATGGATGAATGGTTCGAAAATCCGCTACTCAAAGCTATGATCGCCGCGCGAGCACTCTTCGGATGCTCAGCAGGTCCTCGCTCGCCAAGTACCTCCAATCTGCTCCTCTTACGTCTCGCCGATGATTCAAACGTTGTCGGACCCTCGTCCTCCGCTGTCGGCGGTGCTGGAGCCCTTACGCAAGCGATGGCGAAAGCAGTCGTGGCTGCTGGCGGCACAATCAGGACGAATGCCGAGGTCGCCGGAATCGATATAAAGGATGGCCGAGTCACAGGGGTTCACCTAACAACTGGAGAAGAAATCGCGGCGAGCGCGGTAGTTTCCAATGCCGACCCGGTTCGCACATTGTTGGGATTGGTCGATCCGGTACATCTGACGCCATCGTTCCTGCAACGCGTGCAGCAGTACCGCTCGAAGGGTGTGGTGGCAAAAGTTAACCTGGCCCTCGATGGACTGCCCAAGTTCAGTGCGTTCGAGCGATCGAAAGTAGATGGCGACGCATACTCCGGTCGAATTCACATCGGGCCCACTATGAACTACATCGAACGGGCCTTCGATGCCTCGAAATACGGAGAGTTCTCACGCGAGCCATACCTGGAACTCATGCTGCCTACCGTCGCTGACCCGTCCCTCGCACCTGCGGGTAAGCACATCCTGTCCATATACGCGCAGTTCGCACCCTACAAGCTGCGTGACGGAAGTTGGAAAACGCGGGCCGCAGAATTGGCCGAATGCGTATTGAAGAAACTGGCGGTATATGCGCCTGATCTGCCGAATCGAATCACTCATCAGCAGGTGATTACGCCTGCAGACATCGAGACTACATACGGTGCAACCGGAGGCCACATCTTCCATGGCGAGTTGTCACTCGACCAGTTCTTCACGATGCGTCCACTCCTGGGTTGGGCGCGCTACCGCACTCCTCTAACGGGGCTATACATGTGCGGCTCCGGTACACATCCAGGTTCCGGGTTGACCGGAGCTTCGGGAGCGAACGCGGCCCGGGAAATTCTAAAAGATCTCCGCTAGCCTCAAACACTTCCTACGAGATTGATCCGGGCATGACTACTTCACCGGATCACCTCCTAATCTCCAGTTGGAAGTTCGCTGGATCGAGAGACTTCGTCGATCATCTGGCCTGTCGATACTAGTTCTTGGAACCAAGGTCCGGTTCAGCGTAGATTTGAGAGTCTCGTTCGATAGAGATCTGGTCGGGTCGTGACGCGGCGCGTCATCATCCACCAGGTCAGACACAAAGCCCTTCTAACTGGAATAATAATGATCCGAAAGTTCTCTCCCCTATTCCTGCTATTCCTCGTTGCGTTAACTGTCCCCGCCTTCGCTCAATACAAATACCCATTTCAAAACCCAAAACTTCCGATCGACGAGCGTGTATCTAACATCCTCTCGCTGATGACCATTGAGGAAAAGATCGCCTGTTTGGGTACACATCCAGATGTTCCGCGGCTTGGTATTCGCGGTGCTGGACACGTCGAAGGCCTGCACGGGCTAGCCATGGGTGGTCCCGGCGGCTGGGGGAGACCTTCTGTCGTTCCAACCACACAGTTCCCGCAGGCGGTCGGACTCGGCGAGACGTGGGATCCCGACCTGGTCCGTCAGGTCGCGGCCATTGAAGGCTATGAAACCCGATATATGTTTCAAAGTAAGTACCAGCGTGGCGGCTTGGTTGTTCGCGCTCCGAACGCTGACCTCGCGCGCGATCCTCGCTGGGGGCGAACCGAAGAATCCTACGGCGAAGATCCCTTCTTTAATGGCGCGATGACCGTGGCATTCGTGAAAGGCCTGCAAGGTAATGATCCGACGTATTGGCTCACCGCATCGCTGATGAAGCACTTTCTCGCCAACAGCAACGAAGATGGACGCGGAAGTTCTTCCTCCGACTTTGATGAACGTCTGTTTCGCGAGTACTACTCTGTACCGTTCCGCATGGGGATCATCGACGGCGGCTCCCGCGCTTTCATGGCCTCCTACAATGCCCTCAACGGAACGCCGATGGAAGTGAATTCCATTCTGAAGAATGTGGCGGTCGGTGAGTGGGGCAACGACGGCATAATGTGTACCGACGGCGGTGCTATGACCAATCTGGTCACAGAGCACAAACGCTATCCAACACTAGCCCAAGCTGCGGCGGAATCCGTTAAAGCAGGAATCAACCAGTTTCTGGATAAATACTCAGAGCCCACCACAGAGGCGGTCGCCACAAAACTACTAAGTGAAGGCGAGATCGACCAGAGTTTGCGAGGTGTTTTCCGGGTAATGATTCGCCTCGGCCTCCTGGATCCTCCTGAGATGGTGCCTTACAGCAAGATTGGCGACGGTGAAGAACCGTGGATGACTGAGAAGCACAAAGCATTGGCCCGCTTGGTGACGCAGAAATCGATCGTTCTGCTCAAGAACGAAAACCACACGCTGCCGATTCAGAAGGAAAAGCTGAAATCAATCGCGGTAATTGGGCCTTATGCAAACCAGGTGTTGCTGGACTGGTACAGCGGTACGCCACCGTACACGGTCAGTGCTGTCGAAGGCATTCAAAACAAGGTGGGCAAGAAGGTCAGAGTTACATATGCTCCCGACAACAAGAATGGAGCCGCGGAGCAACTCGCGAAATCGTCCGATATCGCTGTGGTCGTTGTCGGAAATCATCCCGAATGTGATGCGGGTTGGGCAAAGTGTCCGTTACCTAGCGATGGGAAAGAAGCGGTCGATCGTAAATCTCTAACCCTCGAACAGGAAGAGCTGGTTAAGCAGGTATATAAGGCGAATTCCCGGACTATCGTAGTGTTGATCGCAAGTTTCCCCTATGCGATCAACTGGACCAAAGAGAATGTTCCTGCCATCGTGCACATGACTCACAACAGCGAAGAACTCGGCAATGGCTTGGCCGACATTCTTTTCGGCGATGCCAATCCCGGTGGCAGATTGGTTCACACCTGGCCTGCGTCGCTCGATCAACTTCCGCCCATGATGGATTACGACATCCGTCATGGTCGCACTTACATGTATTTTAAGGATCAGCCGCTCTTTCCCTTCGGGTATGGACTGAGCTATACAACGTTCGAATACTCAAACTTGCGACTCAGCTCTAAACAGATCCGCAGAGATAGCTCGCTGGTAGTTCGCTTCGAAATCAAGAACACCGGCAATCGCGCGGGCGCCGAAGTCGCTCAGCTATACGTCCGCTATCCGAATTCATCTGTCGAAAGACCAAAGCAGCAACTAGCGGGATTCAAGCGAGTGACGCTTTCTCCCGGAGAAAAGAAGACCGTTGAGATTCCTCTGAACCCCAACACGTTTTCCTACTGGAACGTCCAGCGTCATCAATTTGAAATTGAGCCCGGCTCTGTGGATGTCATGGTAGGAAGCTCGTCGGCATTGATTCGGTTCTCGGACACTCTTCTCATCGAAAAGTAATAGAGAAAGTTTCGCACGACTTTTGAGCTGCTCCTGGCGGAGTAATAGTTTTGTCGTCCAATAAACTTGCAGCGCTGTCGAATGTTTCTTATTTCAACGCAATTCTTTCTCTCTTCTCGTGAGAAGTGATGACATTTGCAACATTATTCTCGGCTGTTTGATCCAGATAAAAATACTCAGTCGTGACTGAACATAATTTATTGACAGGACTTTCAATCCCCACTAATACTGCCTATGAAAACGTTTTCATACGAATTTGTGTCTGGCCCCACTCAGACTTCTCCAGACGTAATTCGAACTGAATACGAAACGCGGGTTAGTTCTTCCCTGCGTAGCCAATATGGCGGATTGCACACCTCCGAGTCGCGGTTCGGTTATTCATGCGGTTGAATTGCACTCCTGCAAATTCAGCGAAAACGTCTTTCTCCTTCATCGGGCCAATTATTTTGTAGCTGTACTTCGGGATGTTTATACGTCACAGCTTTCAGCAGCATTGCCCAACTATGTTGAGCATTGCCGTTTGAATTTCGGAAGTCGGCCCGCCCATTCCTTCCGTTCCCTTCGGCAGTTCCTTCGACACGAATTAGCGGCACATAAAAACTTATACCGTTTATCAAGAGCTCCCGAGCAACATCGGTGCCGGGCAGTTCAGGAGGTAGCATGCGGCATTTCTTATCCATCTGCAGACGATGCGGATCAACGGCAGCCCTGATCATCGCGGCGCTGCTGTTGTTGCAGTCGTCTGTTTTCGCGCAGCAGACCGGTACCATCAGCGGAACGGTCTTTGACACAACCGGCGCCGTAGTTCCGGGAGCAAAGGTTGTCCTCACCAACGCAGCAACCAAAGACACGCGTCAGACAGCCAGCAACGGTGAAGGATACTTTGCCTTCGCGGGTGTTGTTGCCGGCACGTATGACGTCACGGTTGAAATGAAGGGGTTCAGGTCGTGGAAGTTGACGGGCGTCGGTGTGAGCCCCAACGACAAGCGCAACCTTTCGGGAATCAACCTTGCCGTCGGAACAATCGGCGACACGGTCACGGTGGAGGCAGTCTCTAACCAGGCCCAAGTGGTCGACTCTGGCGAGCGCAGCAGCGTGCTGAGTTCGAAAGACATTAAGAACCTCGCCCTGCAAGGTCGTGATGTAACAGAACTAATAAAGACCCTGCCCGGCTTTAACAACACGACGGGTGGCGGTGGTATCGGAAACTACGGCGGCTACGATCCGACAATCACCAGCATCGGATCATCGGTCGGCAACGGATACGGAACAAATGGAACGCCGAACCGTACGGGCACGGCGCTTACCTCCGACGGTGCCAACGTGATCGACGTGGGTTGTAACTGTAATGCCACGATGACGATCAATGCAGACATGGTGCAGGAAGTCAAAGTTTCGACCTCCGCATTCGGCGCCGACAGTGCAAAAGGTCCGGTCGTAATCCAGGCAGTTGGAAAGTCCGGTTCGTCTGAGTACCACGGAGGCGCCTATTTGCACTTCCGTGACAGCAGCATGAATTCGACCGACTGGATCAATGGGAAGTCCGGTGTTGACAAACCGAAAGATCGCTACTGGTACCCGGGTGGAAACGTTGGCGGCCCCATCCCGTTCACGAACAAGAAGGCAGTGTTCTGGACAGGTTACGAAAATTACCGTCAGACTTTCCCAGACCAGGTGAGCCATGGCGTCGTGAGAGCCATAGTGCCTACACTTAGCATGCGCGCTGGGAACTTCGATCCTAACGATCCCGAAAACCACGCCTTCTGCAGCGCCATGACTAGCTGGCAACCGCAGTGCGGGGGCGTCAGCTCCATCAATATTCACGGCGATTACGGAAATAATGTCCCCGTAGTTGGAAACAACATCTCCTCCTTCATCGACCCAGGTGGCGCGGCGATCATGAACGAAATTGTTAAGCCTAACTTCGTTCCGACTGCCAGCAATCAGTACAACTTCATCAAGGGTGTAATGTCGTCGGACAACGGATACATGTACCGCGCGAGAGTCGACTATAGCTTCAGTGACTCGACCAAGCTGTATGTCTCCTATAACCAGCAGCGTGACGATGCCGGTATCCCCGTCATGCTTTGGTGGCTGCCACCGAACTCGCAGACATTCCCTGGCGGCTTCGTTGCCGGCGGTGATTCAAAGACCATTTCTGGAAACCTTGTAAAGGTCTTCAGCCCAACTCTGACGAACGAGTTCATCGCGACGTTCGCATACCTCAACAATAGTAAGTCGTACTCGAATCCCGACGGCGTGAGCCGCAATGCCTTGGGATATCCATACAAGGGTATCTTCGGCGCTTCCAAGTACATGCCAATGCTGTCGACCGGTTGGTGGATCCCCGGTTATCCGATGATTTACCAGGCTGACGCAGACGGTTACTTCGCCAAGAAGGTTACGCCGACCTTTACCGACAACATCACCAAGGTCATGCGCACCCATACCCTCAAGGCGGGCATCAACTGGGAACAGGCAACCAACAAAGAACTGATATTCAACGAGCAGAATGGGCTTTATGAGTTCGGGACGTGGGGAGCAACAGGCAACACGGTCGCGAACATACTCCTCGGTGTTCCAACCCATTACGAAGAATCCAGCCCCAACACAACCAGCAATCTCGGTTATGCGTCGTTTGGCGGCTATGTACAGGATGACTGGAAAGTATCCAGGCGCCTGACCGTCAACTTCGGGATGCGCCTCAGCCATGACCCGGCATGGAG
>Ga0163163_10002918_pt1 | contig 14455 bp, 9 predicted proteins | sample S65metaG_FD_119766 | JGI IMG/M metagenome (GOLD analysis project Ga0163163, IMG submission 119766) | Switchgrass rhizosphere microbial communities from Kellogg Biological Station, Michigan, USA - S6-5 metaG | ecosystem: Host-associated > Plants > Roots > Rhizosphere > Soil | place: USA: Michigan... | reverse complement strand
GCAGACGATTATCTTACGAAACCCTTCCATTTGTCGGAACTCAGCGTGCGTATTGCCGCCATTATCCGGCGAAGGCAATTCAACGGTCAGTCACTGATCCACGCCGGAGATATTACTGTAAATATCGAAGCCAAACAGGTAACGGCTAATGGCAAAGAGCTTGAACTCACCCAGAAAGAATTTCAGATTCTCCTTTTCTTCCTCGCAAACAGGAATCGCGTCCTCTCCAAAAATGCATTTGCTCTTCACTTACTGGGTGATGAAATGGACATGGCCGACAATTATGATTTTCTTTACACGCATATCAAAAACCTTAGGAAAAAAATCATAGTGGCAGGAGGTGCCGACGTGATCAAGTCCGTTTATGGCGTCGGATATAAACTGCAATTGCTATGAAGCTCTTCAATAAGTACAACCGCATCAATATTCCTTTAACGATTGTGATTTTTATTGTAGGGAGCTTTCTATTCTACTTTCTTCTTCAGAAAATTCTCATCCGACAACTTGATGAAACGCTCAGGGGCGAAATGCAGGAAATACAGAGCTATGTGGCGTCACATCACCAATTACCGGAAATTCAGAATACCCGTGAACAATGGACAACTGTGGATTCTATATCCGTGCCTCCTGTGCGTGTTATCAGGCAACATAGCAGCTGGTACGACAAGAGAGAAAGAGAACAGGAACCGGTAAGGCAGATTATTTTCCCGCTCCGCGTGGATGCGAAAGGATATACCATTACGGTGAACAAATCAGAATTTGAAACCGAATATCTTCTCAAGCTTATCATTGGACTTACGATAGCCATGATCGCGCTCATCCTGGTTTGCAATTTTGTTGTTAACCGATATATTTTAAAAAAATTGTGGCAGCCCTTCTACCAAACCATCGAATCCATTCAACGATACAAATTGTCAAATGCACATTCGCTTAATTTGCCAAAGGGAAAAATTGATGAAATCAACACCTTGAATGAAAGTCTGAACGAAATGTCATCCAGGACCAACCGCGAATACACTTCACTCAAATCCTTTACTGAAAACGCTTCACACGAAATGCAAACGCCCCTGGCAGTCATCAGGACGCATACTGATCTGCTTCTCCAGGGAGCAGACCTAACCGAAGAGGATGTAAAGCATATTCATTACATAGAGAGCTCTACACAAAGGCTTTCAAAACTCCACCAGTCCTTGCTCCTGATCACGAAACTCGAAAACCGGCAGTTTGTTCTTAGTGAGAAAGTGGATTTGGAGGAAGTGATAAAAACCTACTTATCAGAACTGGAAGAACTGCTTTCTGCCAAAAGAATTACACTTGAATTGGAGACGGTTCCTGTATCCATCACATTTCATAAACACCTTGCAGAGATTATGATCGCCAACCTGGTTAGCAATGCCGTTCGGTACACCCAGGCCGGCGGTAAGATCATGCTTAAGTTGCAGCCAGATTCACTCGCCATCCTCAATTCTGCTGCTGATGGAAGTTTAGAAGACGAGTCTATTTTCAAACGATTTTACAAAGCCCAGAACAAAGGAGACGGCACAGGGCTCGGTCTCGCAATTGTTAAAGAAATCTGTGTACTGGTCCATTTTAATATTTATTATCAGTTTGACCAGGGAATGCACAAATTCGTCATACAATTTCAAGATAAAGTAAGTCATGCCTAATCGATTATTTACGTTTATCGTTGCAAGCAGTATTTTCTTTTGCAATATGCTGATGGGACAGGAAAAAGACCTGGAGTATTTCGTCTCTGCCGCCATCCAGTCTAGTCCCGTATTGAAAGATCTCCAGTATCAACAACAAGCAAACCTGATAGATAGTCTGCGCTTAAGGGCTGGATATGGGCTTCAAATAAATGGAAGCAGCACCAATAGCTACGCCCCCTATCACAATGGCTGGGGTTACGATTATGCCATCACGAATGGGACGAACCTTTCAGAACTTGTCACCTTTTCAAAGGAGATCATCAGGAAAAATAATCTTCAAAATCAATACGCCGCCATTAGGATCCTGAATGACGCACTGCGGGTTAATGGAAGGATAGCGGAACAGGATATTACAAGATCCGTCAGCACCCAATATGTCATTGCCTATGGGAGCTACCAGCAACTACAAGTCAGTCGTGAGTTAACTGCTTTGCTGACAAATGAGGAAGCCATATTAAATCGCCTGACTTCACAGGCGGTTTATCGCCAAACGGATTACCTGAGTTTCCTCGTGACACTTCAGCAACAACAACTCACAACCGAACAGCTGCTGGCACAATACCAGAATGATTATGCTCTGCTCAATTACCTGTGCGGGCTACGTGACACAAGTTTTACTGCGCTTCAACCACCGGGAATTCAGGCTACGCTTATCCCAAGCCTGGAGGAGACCGTCTTCTACCAGAAATTCCAAATCGACAGTCTAAAATTGAGAAACAGCGATGCCCAGATCGATTTCAATTATAAGCCCAAATTGAATGTCTATGGAGACGGGGGCTATGTTTCTTCCCTTGCTATTGATCCGTACAAAAATTTCGGTGCGAGCGTTGGATTGAATTTGACTGTTCCAATTTACGATGGTCGCCAGCGAAAAATGCAGCACGATAAGATTCAAATTGCAGAATTCAACAGGAGGCAATCCCAGGATTTTTATAAGGTCCAATATGACCAACAGATCGCCCAGCTCTTTCAACAATTAAATACTGCTGAGAAACTGATCGCCCAATCCAGCAACCAGATAAAATATGCTGAAGCACTGATTGAAGCCAACAGAAAATTGATGGCCACAGGTGATGCTAAAATCGCTGATTACATCATCGCCATCGGAAACTATTTGAACGCCAAGAATGCGATAACGCTGAACACCGTGAATCGATACCAGATCATCATTCAGATCAATTACTGGAACAAAAAATGAGCCGATGCATTTTAAAAAGATTGTAAGCACAGGACTATGTCTTTCCATGCTGCTGTTTTCCTGCAAGCAGGCAAGCGATTCCAAAGCAGAAGCCACCACAGCTCCCGATGTACCAGGCACGCCCGTTACCGTTACCGAAGTTATGCAGGGCAATTTGGAGGAAACCGTCCAGCTCAATGCTATTTCTGCCTTTCTGCTCAAAACGCCGGTAAAAGCTAACGCCACCGGGTACCTGCAGTCTGTTGATTTTAAATTGGGAGATTTTGTGCGCAAAGGACAACAATTATTTATTCTCAAAACAAAGGAAGCAGAAAGCCTGGGCAACACCCTCAAAGTCCTGGACAGCACGCTGAAATTCGAAGGATTGATTCATATCAAATCACCTGGTAGCGGATACATCTCAGCGCTTACTTTCCAGGTGGGCAACTATGTACAGGATGGTGAACTCCTCGCAACCATCAGTGACAATAACAGCTTTGTCTTTCTGCTGCAGTTGCCTTTTGAACTCAGGCCTTATTTGCCAGCCAATAAGACGTTGATGTTAACCTTGCCAGACAGCAGCCAATTGGAAGGACATATTTTGTCAGCCCTTCCACAGGTCGATCCAACTGCGCAAACACAACAGGTTCAGATTGGCGTCAAACCCAAAACTGCCATTCCTGAAAACCTCATCGCACGCATCAGGCTGATAAAATCGCTTAAGAAAAATGTGTTGTATTTACCGAAAAGCGCAGTCCTGAGCGATGACATACAGGCAAATTTCTGGGTTATGAAAATGACTGATAGTGTGACTGCCGTTAAAGTGCCTGTAAAAAAAGGAATGGAGAACGCAGAAAAGGTCGAAGTCTCTGCACCAAATCTTGGTCTTGGCGACAAGGTGGTGCTTTCAGGTAACTATGGTCTGGCCGACACAGCCAGGGTGAATATTAATCCTTAATGCATTTCATGAATAACTTTTTTTCCAGGTACAAGCATCCGGTTTCTGTTTTGGCCGTCATTGTCATTTTGGGTGGACTGCTTGCCTACTCAAAATTACATACCGCGCTCTTCCCGGAAATTACTTTTCCAAAAATTAAAGTAATTGCCGACGCCGGTCAACAGCCTGTAAATAAGATGATGATCACCGTTACCAGGCAGATGGAAAACGCCATCAAACAGGTACCGGAACTGGAATCTATTCGCAGCATCACCAGTCGAGGAAGCTGCGAGATATCTGCCTTCATGAATTGGGGAGCCGACATAGATATTGCACAACAAAGAATTGAATCAAAGCTTAACCAGATACGCGGAGAGCTTCCGTCCGGCATCAAGATCACAGTGGAAAAAATGAACCCTTCTATTTTACCTGTGATGGGTTACACGCTGGAAAGTCATCAACGATCTCCAATTGATTTGAAATTGATGGCGATGTATACCATCAAGCCCTTCCTGAGCCAGGTATCCGGCGTTTCAGAACTGAGAGTAATCGGTGGCAAAACGAAAGAATATTGGGTGGTACTTGACGAACAAAAAATGACCAGTCTCGGTATCACGCCTGAAAGCCTTACAAATACTTTGAATCAAACGAATTTTATTAGCTCAAATGGCTATATCTCGGACTATCGCTTTCTTTACCTCACGTTGACTGATGCCAGTGTTTCAACAAGGGAACAACTTGAAAATATTGTAGTCGCAAACAACGGCAAACGCATTGTATTGTTAAAAGATATTTCCCAGGTGCAAATCCAGGAAGCCAAGGAATACATCAAGATCAATGCGAACGGTCACGAGGGAATCCTGCTGGCTGTAATCAAACAACCAAATGCAAATCTTGTAGAGTTGTCAGACCAAATGGAATTGAAAATCGCTGAGCTCAGGAAAATTTTACCAAAGGATGTTTCAGTTCAGCCTTATTATATCCAGGCAGATTTTGTAAAAGATTCTATTCACGGCGTATCCGAAAGCTTATGGATAGGCCTGGGCCTGGCCATCATCGTGGCTATTTTGTTTCTTCGTTCTCTGAAGGCAAGTCTTGTTATTCTTTTTACGATCCCGGTCACCTTGTTTCTTACGCTCATTGTTCTGTTTGCGACGGGTCAAACGCTCAATATCATGACCCTGGGCGCCATCGCAGCAGCAATCGGTCTGATCATTGACGACGCGATTGTGGTTGTGGAGCAGATTCACCGAACGCATGAGGAGCATCCTGAAGAAAGCTCGCTGGGCCTGGTGGACAAAGCAATTCAATTTCTATTCCCCGCCATGGTTGGATCTACGTTAAGCACCATCGTTATCTTCCTTCCTTTCTTCCTGATGTCGGGTGTTGCTGGCGCCTACTTCAATGTGATGACGAATACTATGGTTACAACACTGGTTTGTTCGTTCTTCGTGACATGGATCATACTTCCCGTGATCTATCTCATCCTGTCTCCCAGGACAATAGGGAAGAAAACTATTCTAAAGCCGGCCCATGCAACGAAATCCCAAAAATGGGTAGGAGGTTTTATCAAAAGACCATGGATCAGCTTTATCATCATGGCGCTTGCTGCAACTTCCATAATTTGGATCCTGCCACGATTGGAAACCGGCTTCCTGCCAGAAATGGACGAAGGAAGTATTGTTTTGGATTATGCATCTCCACCTGGAACTTCATTAGAAGAGACCGACAGAATATTGAGAGAAGTGGAAAAGATCATTGTCGCAGACCCTGATGTTGCCGCTTATTCCCGAAGGACGGGTACGGAGATGGGTTTCTTCATCACCGAGCCTAACACCGGCGACTACCTGATTCAACTTAAGAGGACCAGGAAAAAGACCACGGATGAAGTCATCAGTGATATCAGGCAGCAGGTTGAGGCTTCGCAGCCAGGCTTAAGGATTGACTTCGGACAGGTCATTGGCGATATGCTCGGAGATTTGATGACGTCTGTGCAACCCATCGAAATCAGGATCTTTGGGAATGACCAACCCACCCTGCAACGACTTTCAAAAAATGTTGCATCCATCGTTGAGCAGGTGAATGGTGCAGCTGATGTTTTCGACGGCATCAAGATCGCAGGGCCTTCAATCGATGTTGTTCCAAACAGTGCAACGCTGGCGCAATTTGGTGTGAGTCCGTCCAATCTGCAATATCAATTGCAAACAGGGCTTGAAGGGAACCTCGCAGGCGCGGTGTATGATCGGGAACAACTTACCGGCATTCGGTTGATTTATCCAAACAGCAGAAAACTAAGTGTTGCAGAAATCTCCAAGAGCCCGGTTTTTCTTCCCGACGGAAGGCTGAAGCCAATTGGCGAATTGGTTGATGTCAGACTAAATCCTGGCGATGCGGAAGTTCAGCGGTTTGACCTCCAGTCGATGGGTGTGGTTACAGCGCGGCTTGAAAACAGGGATCTTGGATCAGTGATGAAGGATATTCAGCGCCAAGTGGCAAGCCAGGTAATACTTCCACCCGGATATGCTATTGTATATGGCGGGGAATTTGCCAATCAGCAAAAGTCGTTCAGTGAATTGTTAACGATTTTAGTGCTGGCAAGCCTGCTGGTATTCATGGTGATTCTTTTTCTCTTCAAAGATTTTCCAAGTGCTTTCATTATTCTTTTAATTGCCGTCCTCGGCATTTCGGGAAGCTATCTCGCGCTCTATTTGTCAAATACTCCACTAAATGTGGGAAGCTATACAGGATTGATCATGATTGTAGGGATCATTGGTGAAAATGCAATTTTTACGATGCTGCAATTTCAGGATTCCCTTAAGAAGACCGGCCTGGTGGACGAATCATTGATTTATTCCATTTCTACGCGGTTGAGACCGAAGTTGATGACTGCGCTTGGCGCTATTATTGCGCTATCTCCTTTAGCGCTTGGCAAGGGTACCGGGGCACAATTGCACCAGCCCCTGGCAATTGCAGTCATTGGCGGGTTCATTGCGGCACTTCCCTTGTTATTGATTGTTTTACCATCACTTCTGAGGCTCAGATACCGGCAAAAAAGGACGGTTTAGACTTCAAAATATCCTCAGAATGTGGATGTAACCTTGCACATAGCCACAATTATATGAACAGAAAATTTCATGCTCAATTGGTCATCTCATTCCTGGTGATCACTGCTTCGGGGTTTGCACAATCCGGTTATCAACTCGCCAACACTTTTCACATTAAAAGTACTTCTGGCTGGGACTATATTGTTGTGGATCCATCCACTCAAAAATTATATGCTTCCCACGGCACCCAGGTAAATGTGCTGAACAAAGCAACAGGTGACAGTATTAATGTGATTCCAAATACCCTTGGCGTCCACGGCATTGCTTTGCTTCCTTCGATGGGAAAAGGCTTTACCAGCAACGGCAGATCAAACAGCGTGACGGTGTTCGATTATAAAACAGAAAAGGTTTTGGACACAATCGCGACTGGCCAAAATCCCGACGCCATTTTTTACGAAGACTTTACGAAGAAAATTGTTACCTGCAACGGAAGAAGCCAGGACCTCAGTATTATTGATCCCGCCACCAATAAGGTAACCGGTACCATACCTGTGGGAGGCAAGCCAGAGACCGCAGTAAGTGATGGCGCTGGTATGCTTTTCGTGAATATTGAAGACAAGAATGAAATTGCTGCCGTCGATTTGAAATCAATGAAGGTGATTCATCGCTGGGCTTTAAGTCCTGCAGAAGGTCCTACGGGCCTTTCAATCGACAGGGCAACTCACCGGCTTTTTGCCGGTTGTGAAAAGACATTGGTCATCCTTGATGCAAAAAGCGGCAAAATTGTAACCACCATAACAATCGGAGACGGTTGCGATGGCACCGCTTTCGATCCACAGCTGAAATATATTTTCACTTCTAATGGCGAGGGAAATATGTCCGTTGTGCAAGAACTTTCAGCGGATGAATTCAAATTGTTGGAAAATGTTCCTACAAAGCGCGGTGCCCGTACCATTGCCGTCGACCTTTCTACACACACGGTGTATTTACCTACGGCTGAATTCGGCGCTTCAACGGGACAAGGTCGGCCTCCACTTGTTCCAGGATCATTCCAGGTGTTGGTGATGACAAAGAAATGATTTATTACTACGGTTTTTGACCGCAATTCTGACTTATCATTTCGTACTGTGAGAACATTGAATCTTGATCTAAACCATGAACTATCTTTGCAGCCTGATGAAAAATAGAGGTCTAGTTTTCCTTCTGCTAATCAGCACCGCCCTGTCTGCATTCTCACAAAAAGTAGAAACAACACCCGGAAAGACAAAAATTACGGGGAGAGTCATCGATGCCGTTTCTCGCCAGGCACTGGAATACGCATCCATTACAATTGTGCAATCCAAAGGTAGTAAGGCTGTAAAAGAAGGCAGTTCTGCGAAGTCGGGTAACTTTTCCCTGGATGGCATTCCCGCGGGCACTTATCAAATCCAAATTGGATTTATCGGTTACGAGACGAAATTAATGGACAGTGTCATAGTCTCGGGGAAACCGGAAATAGTGGCGCTGAATGAAATCCTGCTTGAAAAGTCTTCCAAAACGATGCAGGGCATCACCGTGACTGCGGGTAAGCTCATTGAGAACAAAATCGACAAATTCGTTTACAACGCAGAAAAAGACATTTCGGCTCAAACGGGTGTAGCCACAGATATCCTTAGAAAAGTGCCGATGGTCTCCGTGGACGTGAATGGAAATGTTGAATTGGCGGGGAGTTCCAGCATTCGCTTTTTGATCAATGGAAAGCCTTCCACCTCATTCGGAAACAATATCGCTGACGTTTTGCAGGCCATACCGGCCAGTCAGATTAAAAGTATCGAAGTGATCACGAATCCTGGCGCCAAGTACGATGCACAAGGGTTGGGAGGTATAATCAATATTATTCTTAAGAAAAGTAATGTACAAGGCATCAACTCCAGTCTTTCGCTGAGTGCCGGAACACGAAATGAAAATGGCTCTTTTAATTTCAACGCCAAGAAAGGAAAATTTGGCGTCAATGCATTTCTGAGCGGCAATATCAGACCCAGGGCGGCTACTCCTTTTAATTCTGAAAGGACTTCATACGAGAGCAGCGGCCAGCCCTATTTCTCAATTGCACAGGACGGCAGTAGTGATATTCGTCGGCATGGGTTTCAAACGGGAATTGGTTTTGATGCTGCTGGCGGCAAATACAACAACTTTACCGGAAATATTTCATACAACAGCTTCGGTGTGGACGGCAGCGGACATTACGACCAAACTCAGATAAATATTGACAGCAGTGGGAATGCGCTTGACCAGGTCCTGACCAGGAATTACAATTCCAATTTTTTTAAGGAACAGAATGTTGACGCCAGTATAAACTATAAACGCACTTTCCGAAAAGAGGACCAGGAATTGGAATTGGGCATAAATACCAGTTTTGGAAAAAATCAAAATGGTGCTGCGAATGAACAACATTTAATCCCCTCTGATTCGCTTACCTATGGTCGCGATGGCACTGGCCGTGGAAAAGAAAATCTTATAGAATATACGGCCGACTATGTACAACCATTCGGAGAAAAAATAAAATGGGGTATAGGGGGGAAAGCTAGTGTGTACCAAATTGAAAGCAACTCAGATATTCTCTCATTCAATCACAGCACAAAAGGTTACGTTTATGATTCGTCTCTTTCGCTGACGATGGATTACACTCAGAAAGTTTATGCCGGTTACACAGAGTTGAGTTTTCCAGTAGGGAAATTATTCGATGCAAAAATCGGTGGTCGTTATGAACGAACGGTGACGCACTCGTTTTACTCGAATGCTGATTCGCAAGTACAGTCGCCACCCTATGGAACCTTTGTGCCTTCCATCTTTCTTTCAAAAAGACTGGGTGAGAAACAGACGCTGAAACTGAGCTACTCTAAAAGAATTGAACGGCCGGACTATGGTGACCTGAACCCTTTTGTGAACACCAGCGATCCGCATAATATCTCCATGGGCAATCCCTACTTGCGACCTGAGATCAGCCACCGGATTGAATTTTCATACATGCGAAATCTCGGAAAATCGGGCTCCATAACCACTACCCTTTTTTATCGGAGGAATAAGGACGATATTCAACCCTTCGTGGTTTACTATCCGGAATTTACAGTTGGGGATTCCACTTATTTTAATGTTTACGTAACCAAGCGTCAGAACATCGGCATCGAACGAAATATGGGCGTTAACTTTTTTGCCGATGTACGTCCCACGACAAAGCTGGGCATCCGTGGAAATGTTTTTGCATTCTACAGGAAGACCACAAACATTATTGACACCGGGTATGACTCACACAGCTTCAATTATCGTTTGAATGCAAGTATGACTTACCAGTTTACCAGCACCTGGGTTGGAGAATTCTTCGGCAGCTTTAATTCTGCCCGAAATGAGGCGCAGGGTAAGTACCCTTCATTTACTTCCTACAGCCTGGCCGTAAGAAAACAATTTTGGAGCAAGAAGGCAAGCCTTGCTTTGACGGCCAATAATTTCTTCAATGAATATGTAACGCAGAAGACAAAATTGTTTGGACCTGGCTTTACCGCCAACACTACACGTCAAATTCCTTTCCGCTCCATCGGAATCAATTTTACCTGGAAATTTGGAAAGCTTGAATTCAAGCCTGATAAGGAAGAACCCAGTGGAAATGCAAATCCGCCAACTGAAAGTGGAGGCTGAGTTTATGCTGGAATCAAAAATGAAACTGAATGACTAGAATGGCTTGCCTTCTTTAATCATTTCTCTCTTGATGCCATCGATCACATCGTTTAGGTAGATGACCAGGGGAGAACGGGTCAATCCTTCACCAGCACCTTCTTCGTCATCGGAAAAGTCATAAATCTCATCCAATGCTTCTGCCCCATTTTCACTTAATGCTAAGGCTGACCTTTTTTTGTTCAAAGCTTCCACGCCTTTGATGGCAGCATACTGAACTACATTTACGATGTTGCCACCAGACAGTTCATACTTCTTAACAGCTTCACCAAGGTTTACATCAACCTCAATTGCTTCTTCATCCGCTGCCCCACCCAACTTTTCCTTACAAATAATATTCGGTGAAATAATCTTATTCCATATCATGGAACGTTGACGAGCATCGGGAAAAGGAAATTTTAATACGGAATTAAAGCGGCGGATGAAGGCATCATCAATGTTATTCTTCATGTTCGTGGCCAGTATAACCAGGCCGTTGTAGTCTTCGATTCTTTGCAACAAATACGAAACTTCCTGGTTCGCATATTTGTCGTGCGCATCTCTCACGTTACTGCGTTTGCCGAATAAGGCATCGGCTTCATCAAAAAAGAGGATCCAGCCTTTGTCTTCTGCACGAGCGAAAAGCAACTCCAGGTTCTTTTCCGTCTCACCGATGTATTTTGACACCACCATGGATAAATCGATCTTATAAACTTCCAGGTTTACATCATTGCCAAGAATTTGGGCTGTAAACGTCTTCCCTGTTCCGGGCGGACCGTAAAAAAGTGTGCGGTAGCCTTTTTTCAATTTGTGTTGCATGCCGAAATTCCGCATGAGTTTTCTATGATATTTCAGCCAACTTTTCAGTTCCTCAATTTGTTCAAACAATTCGTCAGAGAGGATCAATTGATCAAAGCCGGGAGGATTGGCCACTTTCAAAGGAGCGATCTTCTTGGCAGGGAAGCTAATACTGAATTGAGGTGACTTATGAATGCCATACAGAAACAAATCGATATAATCAGGCGACATAATTAATCTGCCGTGCATCGTTGGCTCGCTGTCCTGAAGATCTTCCAGCCACGTTATCTTTTTCTCCCAGAAAATATGCTCTGCACCAAAAAGCTGTTGCAGCTGCAATCGCTTCTCAATCATATCGTCACCGAGAAGAAAGAGTACTGTTTCACCAGTGGGCAGGAAGAGCCGACTGTTTTTTCCCCGCACGCCACCTATCAATGGAAAATCAATCGGATATTTCTTGGGTTCTGGCAATTTGCTTTCTATCATCCGGTTGAACAGGTCAGGCTCAACGTGTGGCGCAAGTCCCATTAATAATATGGTAGCCTCATCGTTTGAAAGCTTGTTCTTAATCACAAAATGACCAATTGGAAGTCGCCAGGTTGCAGGAGGAGGAAACGCCGGCGTTGGCGCCGATTGACCTGAAGGAAAATACGCATCCAGTCGATGAATGATAAGTTGTTCGAGATAGGTAAATTCGGGAGAAATTTCATCTTCAAAGGTGGGCTCATATACAAAGACTTCTTCCATAAAGCGAGGTTTAATATTTGTTCATCAGGTTATTGACCGCTGTTGAACAACATGGGTCAATTCATGTGCAAGCAAATTTTTACCGCTTGTTGATTCAGGATCATATTTACCCTGGTTGAAATAAATATCCTTTCCGTGCGTAAATGCCTGCGCCTGCAAATCCTTGCTCATGTCCACGGCTGCGCTGTCGTTGTGGATTCTGACGCCGCTGAAGTCAGCACCAAATGAAGAATTCATTTCCTGAAGGGTGCTGGGCGACATGGAGTTTCCCTTTCCTGCCGATTGTTCTATCTGCGAAGAAAGTTGCGGTGATGCAGTTCCCGCGCTGCCATCATCTCTTTTTTGAACAGGCTTTTTCTCTTCTTCTTTCTTCATTTCACCAGGAGCCTGCTGCGGTTTCTTTTCTTCTTTTTTTTCTTCTCCCAATTTTTGCACTGGTTTTTTCTCTTCCTCTTTGTTTTTATCTGCTGCCCGCTGAACGGGTTTCTTCTCTTCCTTTTTCTTATCGTCTTTCATTTGGATCGGCTTCTCCTGAATTTCTTTGTCTTTTTGCATCCGGGCATCATTGGTACCCAGTTTCTCTTCTTCAGCCGAAGTGGAGAGTTTTTGCACCTGGCCACCAATTTTCTGTTGCACTTCCCCGGGCCTGGTCTTATGCGCCACAGCGTTGGCCATAGCATCAGCTTCCTTTTCATATACGTCTCCTGGTTTGTTTACCGCAAGCCTGGTCTGAAACAGCGCACCGGAGTCGTGTTCTTCGGTGTCGTGCTGTTTTCCAAACGTGGCGTCCTTTTTCCCTTCATCATGCGTATGCGCGTTTCTTTGTCGATAAACCCTCGATGCGTAAGACATATACAATATTTTGAAGTTTTAAAAATGAGTTTCGTGGGCCTGTGGCTCACGTAACGATTCGCCTAAAGCGGGTTTACGGCTCATCGTTGACAGAAACTCAACGGCCAGTGATTCATAGTCAGCAGCTGCTTGCGATTTAGGCGCATGTGTGAAAATATCCTCTCCCTGTTTTTGCGCCGAAACCAATTTTACATCCGTATGAATAAATGTGTTAAATAACTTTTCATGAAATTCTTCCCCAAGCCAGGTTTTGACCTCATTGTTAATTTTTTTTCGCTCGCTAAAGCGGGTCAATACAAATCCTGCTACTTCCAGTTGCAATTCGAATGTCTCACGCAGGGTCGCCACCAATTTGAGGAAGCTTTCTACTCCTTTTTTCGGCAAAAATTCTCCCTGCAAGGGTACCAGGATTTGGTCGCTCGCCACCAATGCATTGGTGGTAAGCATTCCAAATGAGGGCGGACAATCGATAATAATAAGATCGTATTCATTCACCAGGGGTTTTAGCATCTTCCGCCTAAGGGTGTGCTCGCGCGCCAGTTTGCTAACCAACTCCAGCTCAGTCTTTGCCAACTCAATGGAAGACGGTATCAGGTGCAATCCCTGATTTATCTCCACAATCGCTTCTTTTAGTCTCGCCGGGCGCCCCATAACTTCCTCCTTGTATTCAGTATACAAATTCCTTTCGCAATCATCCGAAACGCCAAGCGAATACGTAAGATTGGCCTGTGGATCTGAATCAATGAGCAGCACTGATTTTCCCTTGCGAACCAAGGCTGCAGCCAGGTTTACGGCCGTGGTGGTCTTGCCCGAGCCACCTTTCTGAATGGCAATCGAAAGTACAGGCATATGCTTAGTTTTATGAAGTTGGTATTAACCCTGTCTTCTTCCATTTCCCTTTCCTGACGGCTGCACCTGACAAAAATGTGCCGACCACGAACTCACGGTTAAGGGTAACCGATTGCATAGCTGCGCCGACGTCCATTTCCAAAACAGGCGACCCCTCCGTATCTGTGTCAATGCAAAAAAGCCTTCCACCGAATCCTATCGCCATAATCGTGCCGCCGTCTGCTGATAGGTCTGCATCCGTCCACAATCCCTCATAAATAGCCAGCGCATCCCAGGTCTTGGTATCCCAAAGTGTGATTTTCCCACCTTCGACGGCTATTAACCGATCGGCTTTTGCTGAACATGCCAGCCGTAGTGCGGGCGGGCCTTCGCCCATCTCGCACATAGGATTGCCGGCCAAATCAAAAACCCTCAAACCACGCATCCCCGCAGCAATAAATTTCCTGCCGAAATAAATTGCATTTGGCGCTATTTCGTTTCCTTCATATAAAATTCGGTTCACCTGCCCGTCTGGTGCCATCATCAAAATTCGCGTGCCTGGAAGATTTGGATAAGCTGATTGGGACCCGCAAATAATGAATGCAGAACCGTCTTCACTCCACGCCGTTACAACTGGCCGATAAGCATGCCCTGGAGGCATAATGGACATACCCGT
>Ga0163163_10002917_pt1 | contig 14460 bp, 5 predicted proteins | sample S65metaG_FD_119766 | JGI IMG/M metagenome (GOLD analysis project Ga0163163, IMG submission 119766) | Switchgrass rhizosphere microbial communities from Kellogg Biological Station, Michigan, USA - S6-5 metaG | ecosystem: Host-associated > Plants > Roots > Rhizosphere > Soil | place: USA: Michigan... | reverse complement strand
GGAAGCTTGCGCGAACGGCAGGAGTCCAGAAAGTCCTGAACGTGTTCCGCGACCAGGTCCGTGTGGCACTCCACTACCAGAGGCGCAGCGCCGCGTTCCGGCGGGAAAAATTCGAATTTGGTGCGATCGATTCGCAGGTGGCCCTTCGTGCCGCAGAATTCGATGCCTTCGCGTTGGAGTCCGGCCTGCGGTGTGTTGAAGTAGGTGCAGATCCAGCGGCCTGGATATTCGAGGTGCAGGTTGATAGTGTCCTGCACGGTGCGTCCATCCGCAGCGGCGAAGGTGCCGCCGCAATTATCGGCGGCGATGGGGCCATCCTCGCCCATGAACATGTGGACCGCATCGACCCAGTGCACGAACTTGTCGGTGAGGATGCCGCCGGCGAAATCGCGGTAGTTGCGGAAGTTGAAGTACTGCGGCGGGTCCCAATCGCGCCAGCGAACGGGACCGAGATAACGGTTCCAGTCGAGATCGGCTGGCTTCTGCGTCATGCCGGCCGGCGTGGCATGTCCGCCGGTGCGGGCGGGGTCGGGATTAGGGCTCGCATTGCCGCGCCCCATCGGATCGCCGCCGTCGAACCACCAGGTGCGTACCAGGCTGATCTTGCCGAGCTTGCCGGTGCGGATGTATTCGTCGCGGGCCTGGATGTAGTGCGTGCCCGAACGCTGCTGCGTGCCCACCTGGCAGATGCGCTGATTCATGCGCGCGGCGCGGATGATCTTGGGGCCTTCCTCCATGCGGAAGGTGAGCGGCTTCTCGACGTAGACGTCCTTACCGGCATTGAGGGCATCGATCGCGATGGACGCGTGCCAGTGGTCGGGCGTCGCGATGATGACAGCATCGAGGCCTGGCATCTCGAGCAGCTTGCGATGGTCGCCGAAAAGCTTCGAGCCCGCGGCGAGGGTTTGGCACTGCTCGGCGCGCGTGCGATAGACGTCGCAAACCGCAGTGAGGGGAGCCTTGTTGAGTTTCTGGAAGTGGGGAAGGAGCAGGTTGCCGCGGGCGCCGCAGCCGATCAACGCCACGGACATGCGGTCGTTGGCGCCCAGCACGCGGGATTGTGAGGCGGCGGTCATTGCGGCCGCGCCAGCGGTGTTCAGGAGGTCTCTGCGGGTGATCGTCATCGAACGCATTAGAACACCCGAACCTAAAGAGAATCTAAAGAAAAGACGTGTCATGGAGAATTCATGAGCCGCGATTCATGACCCTTCCGATACCAGTTGATGAATATTCAATGACACGCCGTTTTCTTTAGATTCTCTTTAGGTTCCAGTGCTCCAATGAGCCGATACTGCCGCGGGATCAGGGTGCCGCAGCAAAAACAAAATCAATCTACCAGGAGCAAAAAATGGTCAGGACTCTTCTGTTGACTCTTGTGGCCGCATTGGGCGTTGGCTTCGCCCAGGCGGACCGGGCGTCCGTTACCGGCACCGTCCTGGACGCCTCTCGTGGAGTCGTGCCGCAAGCGGCGGTATCGGTTATCTACTCGCAAACCGGACTGCGTCGCGCCACTAAAACGTCGGGGGCCGGCGTATTTCACTTGGGTGGACTGCCGATCGGCGAGTGCCGGCTCGAAGTAGGCTCCCCAGGCTTCCGCGCAGTCAAGACGGAGGCGTTCCAGTTGTCGGTCGGCGAAACCCGAACCTGGGATGTCGTGCTGGAAGTTGCCTCGGAAACAGCAACAGTCGAGGTGAGGGCGTTGGGCGATGCCCTGGCGCAAAGCGAAGCTGCCGTCAACGCAGTGACGACGTCGAACCAACTGAATAGTCTGCCGGTGAACGGCCGCAACTGGCAATCCCTGATGGCCCTCACCCCCGGCGCGGTGGATGGGGCCAACGGCAGCAACACGGGGGTCCGCTTCTTCGCAACCGGCGGGGACGACGTGAACTACCGCGTGGACGGCGTAGACGCGACCAGTATCCGCAACCAGAATATGCGGCTCAACAGCCGACTGCTGATGTCCGAGGATGCAATCGCGGAATTCCGGGTGAATAGCGCGCTGTTCACGGCTGAGTCCGGCGGTTCTGGCGGCGGTCAGGTTGAAGTGGTGTCCAAATCGGGATCGAACGCCTTCCATGGATCTGCGTTTGAGTACGCGCGAGACGCGACGTTCGATGCGCGCAGTCCTTTCGATCCCGCAACCCTGCCCCCATTCCATTTCCACCAGTTCGGCGGCAGCGTGGGCGGACGGGTGTTGAGGGACCGAACATTCTTCTTCCTGGCTTACGAGGGATTGCGGCAGTCCCGCGATCAGGCGCTGATCGGCTTTGTTCCGACGCAGGCGTTTCGCGACCGCGCGCTTCGGCAATCCCCGGCGATCAAGCCTCTGATCGATGCATTTCCAGCGGCCACCGGCACAACCGCGAGCGCGGATATCGGCGAATGGCGCGGCCTGGAGCATCAGGTGCAGAACGAGGACGTGGGAACCATGCGGCTCGACCACAGGTTCAACGACCGCTGGTCGAGCTACTTCCGCTTCACTCGCAACCATGCGTTTGTAGGGCAGCCAGTGGCGTTGGATACCGGCAACAACAGCGACAACGCTCCAATCAACGGTGTCTTCCAATTGCTCTATATCATTTCGCCACGCTCTACCAACGAGCTGCGGCTTGGTGGGAATTTTGTCCCCTGGGATTCGGCAAACGACCAGAAGATCACACTGGCCGTCGCAGTCAATGGCTTTACGACGGCGCCCAGCTCGATTACGAAGATCACGCATTCGCTCTCGGAATCGGTGCTGGACAATTTTTCTTCGCAGCAGGGCAGGCACACGTGGAAGGCGGGGTTCGAGGTGCGGCGGCTGGTGATCAGCAACTACTACACCTTCGATGGCACCACCACGTATGCGTCGCTGAACGATTTCGCGGCCAACAAGATGGACAACATCAAAGTCGACGGAGAAAACCCCGCGCGGACGATGCCGAAAACGGAGTTCTTCGGGTACGTGCAGGACGAGTGGAAGATCAAGCCAAACTTCACGGCCACACTCGGCCTGCGCTACGAGTTCTACAACGAGCTGAGCGAGCGTTATGGCCGCACCCTCGGCTTCAACATCGCCGAGTGCGGCGGATACTGCAACTACGGCGAGAAGAACGGCGTGCCGGACTACAACAACTTTGCGCCGCGGGTCAGCTTTGCCTGGTCGCCCAAACGGATGCACGGCAATACGGTGGTTCGTTTCGGAGGTGGCATTTACTACGGCGATGCCCAGGTGGGCAACCAGCTCGCATTCACCTACAATGGCGGCAACCGATTCAACCTGTCGGCCGCCACCACCCCCGGACTCGCCTACCCTGTTCTGCTGACGCCGGCAGTGGCTCAGGGCACGGCGCCCGATGAGACCGAGCGGCACCGCAAGAGCGAGACGTACCAGCAGTGGACCGCGCAGATTCAGCAGCGCCTACCGGGGACCCTTACGGCACAGATCACCTACATTGGCATGCAGAATTACCACCAGTTCGCGTCCGCGCCGGACAACGTGGTGAGCATCTATACCGGCAAGCGGACGCTGCCGAATTTCGACCTGGTCAACTTCAAGGGCGATTGGGGCGTCTCCAGTTTTCACGGATTGATGGCCGGGGTCCAGCGTTCGACCAGGAGCGGCTTGAACTTCAGCGCGAACTATACCTGGGCGCATGCACTCAATGACACCGACGGAGCGCCGCAAAACGTGTTGTGCCGCTCCTGCGAGAAAGGGCGGGCCAGTTACGATGCCCGGCATACCTTCTACGCGCGGGCGACTTACATGCTTCCGCTGGGCCACAATCTGTTGCTGCGCGGCTGGGAGCTGAGCGGTATCGGATCGGTGCGCACCGGGCTGCCGCTGACTGTAACGATCTCCCGCAGCGCGACGGCCCTGCCGGACGGCAACAGCCAGAATCAGCGTCCGAACCTGGTGGCGGGTGTGTCGCTTACGCCTCCCGACGGGCGGACGATCACGCAATGGATCAATCCGGCGGCGTTTTCACTGCCGGTGAACGGACAGTGGGGCAACGCCGGCAGAAACACCGTGGACGGGCCGGGCCTGTTCCAGATCGATAGCGCGATATCAAGAAGTATCCGTATCCGCGAGAGCTCGAGCCTGTCGCTCCGGCTGGAGACGTTCAACGTCTTCAACCACCCGCAGCTCGGAAGGCCCAGCGGGAACTTCTCCTCGCTGACCACGTTTGGACGGATCACATCGATCAGCAACACGAGCCCTATCGGAACGGGAACGGCGCGGAGCATCCAACTTGCCGCGCGCTTCACATTCTGATCGATAAGCGTCAGGCCTATACTCGGAGCAGAGGAGAAACTATGCGCAAGTTAGCGTTTTCGATCGCGTTGGCGGCTGTGGCACTCGCGCAGTCGTCCTTACCCTACCGAGTGACTCACACCTACCCACTGGGAGGGGACGGGAGTTGGGACTACATCGTGCCCGATCCGCCCAATCACCGTGTGTTCATTGCCCGGCAGAATCGGGTGATGGTGGTGGACGAAGACAGCGGAAAGCTGCTGGGCGAAGTGACGGGGATCCAGGGCGCGCACGGAACTGCGATCGCGCCGGCCACGGGGCACGGATTCGCCACTTCGGGCAACGATCAATCGGTGCTGATGTTCGATCTGAAGACGTTCAAGGTGCTGGACCGGATTCCTGCGGCCGAGGATGCGGATGCGATCGTGTTTGACGCCGCGTCCAACCGGGTTTTCACGTTGAACGGCGATGCGCATTCGTCCACGGTGATCGACCCGGCGGGTAAGCTGATCACGAACGTCCCGCTAGGCGGCAAGCCCGAATACGGTGCCCCTGCCGGCGACGGCAAAGTGTATGCGAACCTCACCGATACCAGCGAGGTAGTGGAGATCGACGGGAAGAAGGCGACTGTGGCGCGGCGGTGGTCGACTGCTCCATGCAAGCAGCCGGTCGCCATGGCCATCGATACCGCCCATCACCGTCTCTTCAGCGGATGCCGCAGCGGAGTGCTGGCGATCTCTGACTATCAGGCGGGCAAGGTCGTCGCCACCGTTCCGATCGGCAGCGGCGTGGACGGCGCGGGATTCGATCCGGCCACAGGCGACGTATTCGCCTCCAATGCCGATGGGACGCTGACGGTGATTCACCAGGACTCGCCGGACCAATACCGCGTGATCGGGAATCTGACGACGCCGGTACGGTCGCGCAACCTGGGGCTTGACCCGATCAACCACCGGGTCTTCGTGGCGGCTGCGAAGTTCGGGCCGGCGCCGGCCGGAGCCAAGGGAACGGCCGTGCTGCCAGGGTCATTCGAGCTAATGGTGATCGAGCGCGATAGCGGCGCACGCTGACCGGAGACTCAGAACTTGAAGCGCGCCGTGACCTGAAGCCTGCGGGTGGGCAATGCCGAGACTGCCTGTCCGAAAAACGGCGAGCTTAGGTTACCGACGTACCCGGCATAGTTGACGTGGTTCAGGACATTGAAGGCATCGAACGCGACGGTGGCCACCGGGCCTTTGTCCTTCTTGGCGCCATTCAAGTAAAAGTCCCGTCCGATGCGGAGGTCGACACCGGCATAGCCTGGCCCTTCCAGCGTATTCCGCGCAATGCCCGCCGGGCGCGCGTTCGACATGCCGGTGCGGTACGGGTCCGCGCCGGTAGTAATCGTGTAAGGGGAGCCGGAGTTCAGCGCCACCCCGACGCCGACGTTCACGCGCCGGCCGGCAGTGACGTTGCCCAACAGGTTGAAACGATGCCGCTGGTCGAAATCGGCGCGCGCCCACTCACCCCGCGGAGCATACTGATTCGCCGGGAACCACGCGATGCCGCCGGTATTGTTCCGCGTCTCGCTCAGCGTGTATTGGGCCAATACAGTGATTCGGCGCGTCACTTCGCCTTGCAGTGTCAGGTCGAGCGCATTGCCGTTCTGCCGGCCCGCCGATTCGATCCGGCGCAGAACTCCGACTGCGGGATCGGGCCGGAACAGATAGTTGGGCGGCAGCGGGGCGTTGGCATCGCGCGAACGGTAGAGCTTGATGCCGCGATTGCCGCGGTACGCCACGGAAGCGGTCGCGCGCCTGGCCACCTGCCGCTCGAGCGTTACGCCGTACTGCAGGGAGTACGGTTGGCGGGCCTCGGGATCGAGCAGCACCAGTCCGCTCGGCTGAAATGAAAGCAGCCCTGGATTCGGATAGGCCGGGTTCGCGATCAGATAATTGCGCAGATGCCGGCCGTCGTGGAGCACCAGATCGGCCATCGGGATGTAGCCGGTGCGATCGTAGAAAACACCCGCGCCGCCGCGGATGACGGTACTCTTGCTACCTCGCGGCGCATAGGCGAGCGCAGCCCGCGGCGCGAAATTATTGTGGTCGCGCAGGAAATTCTGCCAGTCGTAACGCATGCCCAGGGCAAGCGACACGTTGCGCCTGAGTTTGATTTCATCCTGGACAAAGCCGCCGAGTTCCTTTTGCACGTACACCGCGTGCCCGTTGCCTTGCTGCGCCGTGTAGGCGTACGGTTTCTGCGCCGCGTAATCGGCGAGGCTGGAGAAATAGAAGGTGCCGCCGGAGTTGCTGAACTCGTTTACACCACGGCGGCTCCAATCGGGAACATTGATGCCGATCTTCAGAAGGTGCTTGCCGGAGGAGAAACTGGCGATGTCGTTGGCCTGAAAATGATTCTCTGTGCGGAGAATGTCCACTTGGGCGCCGCCGCCGGTGAAAGCGCCTTGGACCACAATCGTAGGCGCGGTGCTCGCGCTGTGCATGCCCTCGTGCTCGCGGCCGATCAGAATTTGAAATTGATTGATCCAGCGCGCCGAGAGCGTCAGACGGTCGTTGAAAACGATCTCGCGCTCCCAGTGGTCCGGATTGGTTGCCGCTTCGGGCAGCACCAGGCCGCCGATCCCCAGGTTGTGGCCGGGATACTCGCGATCGTTGTACTGCCAGAACGAAGCATGATTGGTAGTGAATTGATGGCTGATGCGAAATGCGGACTGGGTCAGGCCGCGCGGGCTGGGCGCGGTGGTCTGGATGGGCCCGTTGAGGCCGCGCGCAAAAATCACGGCCTGCAAATCGTCATCCTGGCGGCTGGCCGAAATCAGGAAGGACGTGCTCTTGCTGTGGCCGAAAGGCCCGCTGATCGCGCCCTCCCAGATACGCCGCTGTTCGGGCGCGCGGGTCAGGGCGAAGGGGTCGCGGGCATTCAGGTAATAATCGCGAAAGATGAAATTGATGGTGCCGTGGTACGCCGCACCCGCGTCTTTGGTAATGATCTCGATGCGCCCGCGGCCGGGCCGGAAAAACTCCGCGGAGTACGGGTTCTGGTTGATGCGAACCTCGCGGATCGCCGAGGCTGTGATGCCGGGGTTGTTCACCTCCATGCCATCGACGACGACCGAGGCGCCCCGGGTTCCGACTGAGCCGGCATCCAGGAAGCGGGACATGAGCGAGAGGTAGTCCTGACCCAAAACCGGCAGATTCTCGAGCAGATTCTGGCTGACGACCGCGGCGTCGCGGTTCTCGGAGATTTCGGTGTTCACCTGGACCGGTTGGAATTCGGCGGAGACTTCGGAGAAGACGTCTGCCAACTCCAGTCGGACGGTCAAGGGGGCGACCGCGCGGGACGCGACGCGAACCTGCACTCTCGCCACTTTGAATCCGGCGCGCTCAATGAGGATGGTGTATGCGCCCGCCGAAGCGACGGGGATTCGGAAAGCGCCGATCACGTCGGTCTGAACGGTCGTCAGCGTGTGGCCCGTCGGCCGCTGCAGTTGTACGGCGGCATCGGGCACATAGGCGCCGCTGGGATCGAGAACAGTTCCGGTGATCGCCGGCGCTGCCGTTTGTGCCATGACGCAGCTCGCGGACAAGACCATAAGGGCCAGTTTACTCACCCGTTTCAGAACTCCAGTCTCACTATTGTTTCAGTCTCCTTCTGTTGATGTGGGTTCCAGTTCGTTTCCCTTAAAACGAGAGCCGCAGCATGAATTGCATCTGGCGCGGAGTGCCGGTGCCCACGGCTGCCAAGGTGTAGGGGCTGGTGATGGCGCCGAATGTGGTGCCCTGCGCCGGATCGGTCCACTTAAGGTTGGGCTTGCCGATCTGCCCACGGTTGAAGATGTTGAACACATCGGCGCGGAAGCTGACCGCTACACGCTCGTTTACGGGGAACCGTTTCTCGATGGACGTGTCCACCGCCCAGATTCCCGGCATGCGTACGTTGTTTCTTCCCGCATTCCCCCATTGCCCGTTGGCGGGTGTGGTGAATGCGTAGGGATTGAGCCAGAGATCGGGAGTCTGGTTGGTGGGATAGAGCGGTTGCCCCGGAACCATATCGGGGCGCTGGCTGCTGTTGATTCCATCGGGGAGGGCCGATGCACTCCGGCTCAACGTGACTGTGCCGGGCAAGCCGGTACGCGCCGTGCCGATACCGCTTAACTGCCAGCCGCCCAGGAGCGAATTCATCAACGGCGAAGTACCCACACGATGTCCCTTGCCTATGGGAACGAGCCACACCGCGCTGGCCGTGAAATTGTGGCGGACATCGAAGCTGGCGTCGCCGCGCTCGCAGCTTCGGCAATTCATGTTTTGCGGGGTGTCCGATTCACCGTCGCCGTTGGAGCCGTCGCTAATTCCATGGGACCACTGATAATTAGTAGAAATGAGAAGCCCGGTGGCGAGGTTGCGCCGCAGGCTCACCTGGAGTGCCTGGAGGCTGTTGTTAGCATCGTCGGTGGTCCATCCGATGGTGGAGTTGGTCAGGCTGCCGTACGGTCGCTTTCCGGTGATGGGATCGATTCCGTTGAGCGCGAGTCCCTTCCGGAAGAGATGGGTTCCTTTAGTCCCGAGGTAACCCACCTGGAGCATGGTGTCGCGGGCAATCTCCTGTTGAATGGAGAAGGTCCACTGTTGCACCGCGATATCCTTGCGATGGCGGTCCTTTCCGGAATAGCTGATACTGAATGCCGCGGCGCCGAGGAACGGAGTAAACGGGTAAGTCAGCCCGGGAACGTTCTTCTGGGTCAGGCTGAAATTCTGGCCGATATTGGTCTGCGCGGCATACAATCCGCCGAACTGCCCGTCGCTGTAGTAGATGCCGCCGCCGGCGCGAATGGCGGTCTTTCCGTGCAGTGCCGAGGGCGCCCAGGCGATGCTGACTCGCGGCCCGAAGTCCATGGTGTTGGGGAAGTAGAAAGAAGTGCCCGGCGGACAATACTGCAGCCCGCAGGTGAACGGATCGAATACCAGCCCGATATTGTTTTTGTCGTAGTCGACGCCATAGTATTCGTAGCGCAGCCCGGCGTTCAGGGTGACATTCGGACGGATCTTAAACTCGTCCATGATGTATCCGTAATAGGGATTTTTGCGCGCCTGCGTTTCAACGCCGGGCGCACTATACGAGTAGGAATCCAATATGTTGTTCACGAAGTTAGGTTCGCTGAGGTAGCTCAGGCTCTCCGTCGACAGGGGGTGAACCTTGTTCTCCTGCATGCGTCGGATTTCCACGCCGGCCTTGATGGTGTGGCGGCCACTCAAAAACGTGATGTTGTCGACGAAGCTGTAGGAGTTGTCGATGCGCGAGGAGTGGTCGCCCAGCGAGAAACCGGCGAATCCGGTAATCGAGAGCGAGTAGGGCGTAGTGCCATCGCCCACGTCCACGTAGTCGTCGCGGTTGAAGCCGAGCCGCGCGTCATTCAGGATGGTGGGAGTAAAGCTGTGCTGCACGTCGAGCACGGCATTGGGCGGCGTCATGGTGGTGTATGTGTTCTCGGCCAGAGCGGCCGAACTCGTCCGATAGCTGTCCGTATTGGCGCGTAGGCTGATTGCGGTCTTGTTGCTCATGGCATAGTCGATGCGAAACAAGCCAGCGTCTTCGTTGGTGGGATTGCGCCCGCTGCCGATCCAGAGCAGCGCATTCGGATCGGCGGTTGGGATACTGCCCGTCGGAAAGGCATCGATCAGAGTGGCCAGCGCCGGTGACTTCTGCGCGACCTGCGCGCGATAGGCGGCGGTGGGCACGAACCCGCTTACCGGCTGCGAGTACACCTGATGGACCGACTCGTAGTTCAGAAAGAAGAAGAGCTTGTTGCGAACGACCGGCCCCCCCACGCTGGCGCCGAAATTGTTCAGCCGGAACGGTGCGACGGCAGGCGAGTCGAATGCTTTGGCGTCGAAGAAACTGTTGCGGAGATACTCGTACGCGGAGCCGTGGAAACTGTTGCCGCCGCCCTTGGAAACCATGCTGACCTGGCCGCCTGCCATGCCGCCGACATCCGCGCTGTAGACCGCGGCGCTCGCCTTGAACTCGGAGATCGACTCCAGCGGGAACTGCAGCCTGGCAGGCTCCTTGACGAACTGATGGTTCAGGCCGGTGGCGTCAACGCCATCGAAGCGGAAATTGTTGTCCTCCTGCGAGAGTCCGGCAAAGCGGATCGCGTCCTGTGTGCCCGTTCCGGAACTGATGGCTCCCGGAACCAAGGCCATCATGCTCGCCCAGTACCGTCCATTCACCGGCAGAGCGTCGATTTGTTTGCCCTGAATGACTCCGCCAACCTCCGCCGTGGTCAGGCTCAGGTTCGGCGCGGCTTCAACCACCGTGATGTTGGAGCTGACGGAGCCGACGTGCAAGGTGGCATTGAGAGTACGGGTCTCGCCGACTTCTAACGGGAATGTCTGCACCCGCAAAGGCTCGAAGCCAACGGCGTTCATGGAGACGGTGTAGCGGCCGACGGGGAGTCCGGTGAAGGTGTAGACGCCGGCCGAATTGGTCAGGGTATAATCGATTCCGGTGGCTTCGGCATGCAGACTGACGTGCGCCGTCGCGACGGCGCTGCGGGTTGGGTCCATGACTACTCCGGTCAAAGTCGCGCGATCGATCTGCGCGGCCAGGGGAAGAGCGAGAAATACGATCATCGAAAGCAGACGACGCATGAGAGCCTCCTCGTAAGAACTTCGTGCGGGCGTTCTATCGGTGCCCGTGAGAGCGACATGGTGGACGAGTTGTTCGGACTACCAGGCTGCGGAAAAAGGGCCGCAACACCGGATTTGGGACATTTGTCCCAAAACCGAATCACGCGGACATTCGTACTAAAGGACTTACAGACCTCATTTGGGACACCTTGTCCCGAAGTGGCTAATCCCATTCTTTTTTCCGCAGCCTCCTGGGTGGGCGTGGCCTTGGGTTAGGACCGCCCCACGCAATCGGGCCGGTTGCAAAAAGCAGTACCAGCGTGCGGAGGCTTAGTGGGTGCTCTTGACTACTTTGGCCACTTCTTCCACCTGGTCGGTGGCGATAAAGTCGGGATGAGCGCGCGCAACGGCCTGCCATCGCGGCATGACCTTGTCTTTCGACCCGAAATTATAGCCGGCATCCCAACCCTGATTCTCGTCGGCAGTGTATCCGTTCAGGCAGTAGATGCTGACGAAATAGCCGAGGCGATGTCCGTAATCCACAAACTTCTTCATCTTCGATTCGGACTCCTTGGTCCAGGTGCCGGCCTTGGTCTGGCCGCCCTTCTCGATGAACGCCCAATTCACACCGAACCAGCGGTGATAGTTGTCGGCTCTCTGGCTGACCAACTGCTCGGGATCGCGCGAGGCCATCATGGCGACAGCTTCTTCCTTGCGTTCGCGGGGCAGCTTCTGGGGATTTTCGTCGAACTTCACGGGCGAGCCGAAGACGCGGATCTTGCCGCCTACCGGCAGGTTGTCATAGAAGAACTTCTGCTTGATGTCGTCCGGCTTGTCCTCCACGAAGATCATCATAGGCTTCAGCTCGAGCGGCGATTGTTTGGTAATGTCGGCGGTCTTCTCGGCCTTGGTCAGCCATGCATCATACTTGTCCAGCAACTTGTTGATGACTTCCAGGTGTTCGGGCGGATCGTTCTTGATATCGAGGTAGAGTGTGATCAGCGGCCAGTTGCCTTTGTTGCCCTCTTTGAGCGCCTTCTCCATGATCGGCTTGATCTTGGGGATGACGTAGCTCTCGAACTTGGGGTCCTCCGATCCAAGGGCCTTGGCGCCGTGGATCAGCAGCGATTTTCCGTCGACCCACGCGAGGTCCTCTTCGATCGCGACCGGCAGTCCGGCGGCAAGCGTTCGATCCAGGCGGTCGCCAAATTTGCCGTGGTCGGGGAAGGCATTGTGCGACAGGATCTGCGTGCGGGTCGCCGGTGCGTAAGTCAGGCCTGCGGCGAAGGCCGCGGTCAGGACGACGCCGGTAGCTGAAGCGACGGCGATGATTCGTTTCTGCATGTTGATTCTCCTTTGAGCTAGAACAACAACTTCAGCGCGAACTGGAGTTGCCGGGCCGGAAACGCGCTGCTGATCACGCCGAACGAGGAGTTCGACACGTCCCCGGTCGCGGCCTGGAAATTGGTTTTGTTCAACGCGTTGAAGAACTCGGTTCGAAACTCGATCCGGCGATTTTCACCCGGCAACGCAAATTGTTTGTGGATGCCGAGATCGAGGTTGTAGAACTTGCTGCTGCGGCCGAGATTGCGCGCGGCGTTGCCGAACGGGTGCGAGACGTCGGTCGGCACGTGAACGTTGTTGGTGTTGAAGTAGTGGCTGATGGTGCGCTCGCCCGCCGGCAGCATCGGGTCGCCCGTGACGTCGGCCTGGTAGATGGCGGAGTTCTTGCTGCCATCGGTGACCACAAAGGCAGCTCCGGGCGTGTAGGTCAGGTTGATCGGCTGGCCGCTGGTCATGGTGTTGATGCCGGAAAAGGCCCAGCCGCCGGCTATGGCGTCGAGCAGTGCATTCATGCCCTGCCCATACTTGCGGCCGCGGCCGAATGGCAAATTCCACAGCACCGTAGTCGTGTTATTGAACGGCTGGTCATAACCGGAAATGCCCTTCGACGCCGCGAAGTTGAGGATGTTCACCGACTGGCGGTCGCCATTCCCCATCTCCAGAGCGCCCGAGGCGTTGTCGATGGCCTTGGACCAGGTGAACGCGTTGAGTAAGTAGAGGCCCGAGCTATACCGCTTTTCGAGCTTCACCTGCAGGCCATCGTAGGTCGAGAATCCGGCACTGTAGTTGGAGTCGATGTAGTCGAACTGCGCGTTCGGGCGGCGGGCCTTCACGGGCAGCGACTGTCCCACCAGGTTCGGCCGCGCCTGATTCAGATCCGCCGTCACCCACAGCCCAACGCTGTGATTGCCCGCGTACCCGATGTCGAGCACCAGGTCTTTAGCGAGCTCTCGCTGAATGGTGACGTGCCAGGTCTGTACGTATGGCGTGCGGATGTTCTTCTCGATGTAGACCGTCTTAGTGTTCAAGGTGCTGAAGTTTGCGGGTGAGGCGAAGCCGGCTGGATACCCCTGTTCGGTGAGACGGAAGCACGTGAGCGATGTCGAGCCGGGCGCGCATAGCCCCTGCGAGGGGGACTGCGTGACTTGCGAGTTGACGATGAACGGCCCGTTGTAGGAGAGATAGCTGTCGCCGCCCTGGCGGAGGAACAGGACGTAGCTGACGCCGTAGCCGGCCCGGATCACGGTCTTCGGCGTGACGCTGTATGCCAGGCCCGCGCGCGGCGCGAAGTTCTTGTACGACGGATTGACCAGCGCACGATCGGTGAGCGAGCCATCCTTGGCGTAGACGAGGGAGTTCGTCGCCGGGTCGAAGTTCGCCATATGATTGTCGCGGTCGTACTGCGGTGTTGCGAACTCGTAGCGCGCACCGAGATTCAGGGTGAGTTTCGGCGAGACTTTGAAATCGTCCTGAATGTATGCGAAGTGCATCCGCTGGCGGAGATGGGCGACGGAATAGTTTGTCAGTTGATAGGTCGAGCGGGCTCCCAGAAGGAAGTCGGCGAGGTTGTAGAGATTGTTGCTCTTGGTGGGCGTGGGGTTGCTGTACTGACCGGAGTAATAGTCCTGTCCGTAGACCGGGTTGAAATCGTTAAGCAGGGTATCGATCGCCTGATATTCGTATCCGAGCTTGGTGGTGTGGCGGCGCCAGATGCGGGAATAGTTGACCTTCGGATTGATGACCAGCGGATTCTGCCACTGCGGGCTGCTCCAATCGCGGCCATAGGATTGATAGCCGGAGACGTTTTGCGTGTTGAGTCCGCCGGTCAGCTCCCTGGAGGCCGGCAGGCCCGGAATGCCGTATAGATCGAGCATGCTGGGCCCGCCATCCAGCGTGGCGGGCGTCTTCATCCCCTCGCTCTTCGATCCGCCCATGCGGAACTCGAGGAGCGACGTCGGCGTGACGGTCCAGGTAATGCCACTGGCCGTCTGCCAGTTCATCACACGGCTGACGATCCCAGCGCCCTGGCCCGACGGCCCCGGAGTTCCGTTGTTCGGCGCGGCGAGTTGGTAGTACAGACGGGCGCTGAAGCGCGTAAACGCGGTCACCCTGCTGCTGATGTAATAGTCGGCGCGGATGTCCCCCTTGTTGTCGGTATCGGTGGAGGGCAGAAGGGCCGAGAAGTTCTTGGTAGTGCCGGGAAGATTGGGCGCCGGCAGCGCGTTGAATACGGTAGAGCCGAACTTCGTGATG
>Ga0163163_10002916_pt1 | contig 14461 bp, 9 predicted proteins | sample S65metaG_FD_119766 | JGI IMG/M metagenome (GOLD analysis project Ga0163163, IMG submission 119766) | Switchgrass rhizosphere microbial communities from Kellogg Biological Station, Michigan, USA - S6-5 metaG | ecosystem: Host-associated > Plants > Roots > Rhizosphere > Soil | place: USA: Michigan... | reverse complement strand
CGACAGTTCCTGTCGACATTTTGGCTTTCGCCGCGCCAGCGCCAAAGCCCAGCTTCGGAGACATCAGATTGCCCATCTCGGCCGCGCCCAGGTTGCTGGTCATGAAGATCATGGCGCGCGAGAAATCCACTTTGCGGTTGTCGCCCAGCGTCAGCGTGGCTTTATCGAGGATACCCAGCAACAGGTTCCAGAGCGCGTCCGACGCCTTCTCGATCTCATCGAACAGAACGAAGCTGAGCTTCATAGTGTCGGTGTGATATTGATTCAATACTTCCTGCGACAGCAGCGGATGAGTTTCGCGGTGCCCCAGGTATCCGGGAGGCGAACCGATCAGCTTCGCGATCTCATGGCTGTGCTGAAACTCGGCGCAGTCGATCTTGATGACGGCGCGCGGATTCTTCAGCAGCGCTTCAGCGGTGGCTTCGACGATCCGGGTCTTGCCGGAGCCAGTCGGCCCCAAGAATAGGAAATTCCCGATCGGACGGCCCGGCGCACTCATGCCGGTCAAATTCATTTGATAGATGTTAACGATTTGTTGAATCGCCTCATCCTGTCCGACGATCATGCGGCGCAAACTCGTCTCGAGTGAGACCGCCTCCCGCCCAGTCTTTCCGGGATCCAATGGGATGTTTAGCCGTACCATATCCGCCACCTTCCTGGCACTTCTCAGGGGCCTTATTGAACCCCCTCTCCACAAGTCATCAGGCAATCCAAGTGCCATTTCTTTAGATGCTCCCAGTAGCGACGCGATTCGCTATCTAATTTAGCTACGTTTCGGTTTGGCCGGCCGGATCTCGACCTGGCTAACTATCGTTCTTTCTGGCATCTGCAGCAGCATGCGCACAACTCCTGCCACGTCCTCGGGATGGACTTTCCAGTCTTCCCCGGTATCGCCGCCCGCCGCACCCCTTCCAAATTCGGTAGCCACGCTGCCCGGCATGACAGTACTGACCCGGACATTGTCGTAGCGCGTATCCATAAGCAACGCCTCACTGAAACCATTCAAACCAAACTTCGAAGCGTTGTAGGCGGTTCCACCCGCAAAGGCGTTTTTGCCTGCCAGACTGCTGATATTGACGATATATCCCGCATCCCGGATTGCGAATCTTGGCAAAGCTTCACGTGAGCAATAGAAGGCACCACTGAGATTGGTGTGTATCATTTTGTCCCACTCGTCCACGCCAATCTGGGACACTTTGGCGAAGATTCCAACCCCAGCGTTGTTGACAAGCACGTCCAAACCGCCGGTTTCGCGGTCCACGAACTCGAACAACGCGTGAACGTCTTCATGCTCACTTACATCGGCAGCTTTTCCCTTGACTTTACCGGGCCAGCGTGTGGCCATCTCTGATACCGCCCGGGTGACCGAATCCGGCCATCGGCCGCAAACCACCACCATTGCGCGCTCTGTCAGGAGCATTTCGGCGATGGCGCGCCCGATTCCGCGGGTGCCACCAGTTACCAGACAAACCTTGTTTTGGAGCGAGAGTTGCTGTTTCATCTTTTCAGGATACGGGCGATGGAGCGGCAGCCAATCGTTCCCGGACCGACCATGCCAAACAACCCAGGCCACCGCAGGGGACGTAGAATAGGACTGGACCCTCAACATGGCGGACTCAAGCATTTTCTGGCTGCGCGTAGCGGCGGTTCTATATGCCATGGGGCTGCTGCATTCGATGCTCGCCATCCTCAAGCGCCGGAATGACTTCTATGGGTTTGCCCTGAACACCTTCCGCGTCGGAGTAGTGCTACAAGGGGTGGCCATCGTGGAGTTAGCCATTGCCGAAGGCCGGCTGCCAGTGGAAAACTTCTACGGCACCATAAACTTGTGCGCTTTCCTGATTGCACTGGCGTTCTTGTTCGTCGAGTGGCGGTACCATTTCGCGACTACATCCATTGCGCTGTTCCCGCTGGTCTTTCTGATGACGCTAGTGGCGGGTATGCGACAGCCTGCACCGGCGTGGTCCGACGTCCGCGTGCGCGACGCGTGGCTGATCGTCCACATCGTGCTGGTGCTGGTGGGCTACGCTGCGCTGTTACTGACCGCGGTTTCCTCCGTCTTCTATCTGGTGCAGGAACGGCGGCTCAAGAGCAAGAAGAGTCCATCGCTGCTCGAAAAGCTGCCACCGCTTGGTACACTCGACGAGCTGATAAGTACTTCCATGGGATTCGGATTCGTATTCATTACTTTGGGCGTGATCTTCGGGGTGATGTGGGCCTACATTGAGCTGGGCACCAGTTGGGTAGGGAACGCAAGTATCTCGTTGTCGTTTGTGACCTGGGGATTGTGCCTGGCGATGATCTTCATGCGTGCGTCGGCGGGCTGGCGCGGGCGCAAAGCTGCATTGATGGCCCTGGTGGTGCTAGGCTGCGGCGCCTTGACCTGGGTGGCGCATGCCGGACTGAGGCCGACGCTGATTCCATGAAGCTGCTGATCACAGGCTTGAGTCATCACACGGCGCCGGTGGAGGTGCGCGAGAGGCTGGCCTTCGAGGAGCAGGCTTTGCCGGGGGCGCTGGACCGATTGTGCCAGCGGCCTGGCATGGTGGAAGGAATGATTCTTTCGACCTGCAATCGCGTGGAGGTTGCGGTTACAGCCGAGGAATCAAGCGACGCCGCGAATTCGGTGGATGAGTTTCTCGCTGAAGCCCGCAGCGTGGAACCGAGCTGGGTCTCGCCCTACCTGTATCACTACAACGGGCCGGATGCCATCCGCCACTTGTTCCGCGTGGCTTCAAGTTTGGATTCAATGATTGTGGGCGAGCCGCAGATTCTGGGCCAGCTGAAGAGCGCTTACATGCTTGCCAAAGAGCACGGGTCGGTGAGCGGATTCCTGGACCTGGTGATGACCAGGGCTTTCAATGTCGCTAAGCGCGTGCGCACGGAGACGGAGATTGGATCTAGCGCCGTCTCAGTGAGTTACGCCGCCGTTGAGTTGGCGCGCGATATTTTCGGCTCGTTATCCGGCAAGCGGGTGCTGCTGGTGGGGGCGGGGAAGATGGCCGAGTCCGCCGCACGACATTTGCGTCGGGCGGGCGTCTCCGACATTTTGGTGACCAACCGGACGCGTTCGCGCGCCGACATGCTGGCCGAAGAGTTTCATGGCCGCGTGGTGGAGTACGGCGAGATGGCAGCCATGCTGCCGGACGTGGATATTGTGATCGCGTCCAGCGGCGCGCCGCACTTTATCCTTACCAAAGAGCTGATGCAGGCCGTGATCAACCGCCGCCGCCACCGCCCGATGTTCCTGATCGACATCGCCGTGCCGCGCAATGTCGAGCCCAGCGTGAATACGCTGGACGGGATCTTCGTCTACGATATCGACGACCTGGATCGTGTCGTCAAGAGCAACCTGACGGCCCGCGTGAACGTGGCCGAGCAGGCCGAGGAGATCATCACCGAAGAAGTGGAGCGGATGATGCTGCGGCTCAAGACTCGCGAGGTCGCGCCGACTATTGTTAGCCTGCAGGAGCAACTGGAGCAGGTGCGGATGTCGGAGATCGAGCGGGTGCGTGCGAAGCTGGGAGTGCTGACGCCGCAGCAGCAGGAGGCCATCGAGGCGATGACGCGCGGGATCATTAATAAGATCGCGCACGCGCCCATCACCGAGATGCGCCGCAAAGCGAATGATCCGGAAGGCATCCAGCTCATTCACACCATTCGCAAGCTGTTCAGGCTGGGAGAAGGGTAACGTACGGTGATCGTCATTGGATCGCGCGGGTCGCAACTCGCGCTGTGGCAGGCGCGGCACATTGCCTCGTGCCTTCAGAAGCTGGGCGTCGAAACGCGGCTTGAAATCATCAAGACTACAGGCGATAAGATCACCGATGTGCCGCTGGCGCAGGTGGGCGGCAAGGGATTGTTCACTAAAGAGATCGAAGAGGCGCTGCTGACGGGGACGATCGATCTGGCGGTGCACAGTCTGAAGGACATGCCGACGGGGCTGCCGGCTGGCCTGACGCTGGCGGCGATCCCGGAGCGTGAAGATCCGCGCGATGCTCTGATCGGCAAACCGCTTGCCGAGTTGGGCCCGGGGAGCCGGGTCGGAACGAGTTCTCTGCGGCGCGCCGCACAGTTGCACGCGCTGGGGCGCGGCCTAGTGATCGAGAACCTGCGCGGCAACGTCGATACTCGATTACGCAAGCTGGACGAAGGACAATACGATGCGATCGTACTCGCGGCGGCTGGATTGCGGCGCTTGGGTTGGGCGGATCGTATTCGCGAGCTGATCGATCCCGTCATGATGTGCCCGGCAGCGGGGCAGGGAGCGCTAGCGATCGAAACGCGCGACGATGGCGGCGCGGCGCAAGAGATCGCGCGCAAACTCGATCACGCAGAGACCAATGCAGCGGTGACGGCGGAACGGTCCCTGCTGGCGACGCTAGAAGGTGGATGCCAGGTGCCCATTGGAGCGCACGGGCGCTTCGAAGGTCCGGCGCTGCATCTGCTCGCATTGGTGGCGGCGCCCGACGGCGCCCTTGTGATGCGCGATACCGCGTCTGGGACCGGCGACCCGGCCGCGCTCGGCAGGCAACTGGGCGAGCGCATGTTGGCCGCCGGCGCGCGCGACATTCTAGGGTCATGAGCAAGGCGGCCGCGAAGGTCTATCTAGTCGGTGCCGGCCCAGGTGATCCCGGGCTCATCACCGTCAAGGGTCGCAAGATTCTGGAGCGCGCCGATTCCATCCTCTACGATCATCTGGCGAGCGAACGGCTGCTGGATCTGGCGCCCGCGCATGCCGAGCGGGTTTACGTCGGCAAGAAGCGCGCGGTGCATGAAGCCACTCAGGAAGAGATCACCGCCATGCTGATCGAGCGTGCGCGGCGCGGCCAGACAGTGGTGCGGCTCAAGGGCGGCGATCCATTCATCTTCGGGCGCGGCGGCGAGGAAATGGAAGCGCTGACGACCGCAGGCGTGGCGTTTGAGATCGTACCGGGTGTCACCACGCCGTTGGGTTTGGCGGCTTATTCCGGTGTGCCGTTGACGCATCGCGAGCACACTTCGGCGGTGACCTTCGTCACGGGGCACAGCGTCGAGGCGATCGACTGGAGCAAGGTTGGCGCGTCTGAGACCATCGTTCTCTTCATGGGACTGGTTAACTTTCCGGCGATCGCGCGGGAGTTGATGAAACACGGACGGCCGGCGGAGACTCCGGCGATGGCAGTGCGCTGGGCGACGCGTCCGGATCAACAGACTATCGTGGGGACGCTGGGAGACCTGGCTGGGCGCATCGAGAGAGCAGGGATGAAGCCTCCCGCCACGATTGTCATCGGCGAAGTAGTGGCGCTGCGCGAGCGTTTCAACTGGTTCGAGAAGCTACCGCTATTCGGACAGCGCATTATCGTGACGCGCGACCGCAGGCAATCGCCGCTGCTGGCTGAGCCGCTCGAAGCGTTGGGTGCGGAAGTCTTATTCGTACCAGTGATCGAGATCGCGGACCCCGCGGAATCGAGTTCGCTGGATCAAGCAATTCAGAATCTCGCGTCCTACGACTGGCTGATCTTTACCAGCGTGAACGGCGTGCGGCATTTTGTTGAGGCGCTCGACCGCTCGGACCGCGACCTGCGTGCTCTCCGAGCGAGGCTTTGCGCCATAGGTCCGGCGACTCGCGCGGCGGTCGAGGCGTTGCATTTGCGAGTGGACGTGATGCCCGAGGAATACGTGGCGGAGAGTTTGGTGCAGGCGCTGGCGGGCGAAGACTTGAAGGGCAAGTGCGTTCTGCTGCCGCGCGCCGCGGTGGCTCGCGATTTAGTTCCCGTTACGCTACGTGAACGCGGCGCGGTGGTGGATGTCGTGGAAGCTTATCGAACCATCATCCCGACGGACGCGGCGGCGCGCGCGAAAGAAGCGCTGGCGCACAAACCCGACTGGATCACTTTCACTAGTTCGTCGACGGTGAAGAACCTGCTGACGGTGACTGGCAGGGAAGCGCTCGAAGGAATCAAAGTGGCCTCCATCGGTCCGGTGACGTCGGCAACCGCTCGGGCGTCGGGTTTAACTGTGGATGTCGAGGCGGAACCGCATACGATTGAGGGGTTGGTCGAGGCTATCGCGCGAACACCCGCTTCCCGCTGAGCCACGTTTCTAGAATTTCTACTCGGCCGCCGTCCATGCGGAAGCGAACCAAGTCTGCGCGGGATCCGGGCTGAAGGCCGCGCAGGCGTCCGGGGACGCGGCCGACGCGCGCGGGGTTGGATGTCGCCATGGTCACGGCGTGCGCGAGACTCACTCTGGCGCGGGCCATAACATTGCCGATGGCGCGGTCCATGCGCAGGCTGGATCCGGCCAGGCGATCCCCGCCACGAAGCGTGACGCGGTCGTCATCGCGCAGTTCGACGGCAACGCCGCCAAGCATATATGGTCCCGGCGCGCAGAGAGCGGGCGCGGCCGCGTCAGTCACCAGGATGCTGCGTTCGGCGCCTTTCGCTGCGAGAGCGCGGCGCAGGAATTCATCGGGCAGATGATGGTAGTCGACGATGAAAGACGCCGCAAGGCGCGTTTCGGCAAGCTGGCACGTGATGAAGTCTTCGGTGCGGGTGGCGCTGCCGGCTCCATTACCGATATGGGTGGACATCGTCGCGCCGGCGGCAATCGCGTCGCGAATCTGCTGTGATGTGGCGCGGGTGTGTCCGATGGAAGCAACCACGCCCAGTTCGGTGACCCGTTCGATATAGCGCGGCGCTTCGGGCCAGTGGGGCGAGATCGTGATCAATCGAACGTGACCTTGGGCGGCGTCCTGCAAGCGTTCAAACTCGGCGAAGTCGGGTGGGCGGACCCATTCGCGCGGGTGCGCGCCACGTGGGCCGTCGTCGGGTGAAATATGTGGACCCTCTACGTGGAATGCTTCCATCGCGTGTCCATCGGAGAGCGACTCACGTGCAGCAGCGAGATTGTGCAGGGCCGCGAGCATGGCATCGGGAGCGCCGGTGATCACAGTCGAGTAGAAGCGCGTGACGCCAGTGGAGAAAGTCGCGTCGATCGCCCGTTGAATTTCTTCATGCGGCGCAGTGGGCGAGTTGAAATCGACGCCAGCGAAGCCGTTGACCTGAAGATCGATGAAACCGGGGGCTACGAAGATCTCGGCGTCGCCTGCCTCGTCCAATGTTGGATCGACGTTCTGAATCGCCGATTCGAATTGAATTTCGATTGGCTCGCCGGATACCGCGCTGCGCCCGCTACATTTCATCGTGAAAGTGATTTATACACAGCATACCCACAGTAACGCCATCGTAACTCGGTGCAAGCAGGCGGGAAACAACTGTTGAAAACCCATCGAATGCTCTGGCTAAACTGCCGTAAGCTTGCTACAAACGTTAACAGATTTCTGCGCGGAACTGGCGGGTGTGTCAGTCTCGGGGGAGGTGGCCGCAAGCCGGTTCTCGCGCGGAAGTTTTCCTCCGATTCCACCTTTAAAGGCGGAGTGCAGCCGTCTAGCGTCCCGCCTTTTTTTAGCGTGTCACATGTTTTTAGGGCCAGTAATTTTTTGGGCCCCGCCGGTTTTTGCGCCACCTGCTTGGTTATCGCGCGCCCACGGGCTGCGGGACCGGCGTGAGCCAGCCATGCGTATCCGGCTTCTTGCCTTCGACGATGCCGAAGAATTCGCTCTGGATCTTTTCGGTGATGGGGCCGCGGCGTCCTGCGCCGATGCTGATGCGGTCGATCGAGCGAACCGGCGTGACCTCCGCCGCAGTGCCGCTGAAGAACACTTCGTCGGCGATGTAGAGCATTTCGCGCGGGACCAACGTTTCCACGATGGGGATGCCTAGCGACTGCGCCAGTTGAATCACGGTATCGCGCGTGATGCCCGGCAGCACGCTCGAGCCCAGAGGCGGTGTGTGGATTTTGCCGTCGCGAACCACAAACACGTTTTCGCCCGAGCCTTCGCTGACGTAGCCTGCCGAATCGAGCGCGATGCCCTCGGAATAGCCGTTGATCGCGGCCTCCATGCGGATGAGCTGCGAGTTCATATAATTGGCGCCGGCCTTCGACATCACCGGCAGCGTGTTGGGAGCGAGCCGGGTCCAACTGGAGATGCACACGTCAACACCTTGTTCCATCGCTTCGGCGCCCAGGTACTTGCCCCATTCCCAACAGGCGATGTAGGTTTCAATGGGCGTGTCCTTGCTGGGCAGCACGCCGAGATCGCCGTAACCGCGGATCACCAGCGGACGAATGTAGCAGGAATCCAGCTTATTGACGCGCACGATGTCGATCATCGCGGCGGAAAGCTGATCGATGGAATAGGGAATTTCGATGCGATATATTTTGGCGGAATCGTGCAAGCGGCGGGCGTGCTCGCGGACGCGGAAAACGCGCGGACCGGCCTCGGTTGCATAGCAGCGGACGCCTTCGAACACCGAACTGCCATAGCTGGTTACGTGCGCAAGGACATGGATCTTAGCTTCGTTCCAGTCGATCATGCGGCCGTTGTGCCAGATTTTTTCCGTTGCTTTTAGCATATTTCATTATATATCGGGGCTTGCGGAAGGCGGCCGGAGCTCGATCGGGCCTCCGATGAATGGAACAATCGAACTCCAAAAAACGTAGTTGGGATGGATGAAGATACGCTGGCGTATCCTGCTTCACGTATTGTTGCTCTGGTCAATCGCCGCCAACGCGCTGGGCGTAGTAGACGCGGTGCAGAGCCAGGCCATGATCGATTTTCTTGATGGCTGCCGTGACGGAAAAGTGCCGCCGGCGGAGCTTGAAAAAGTCATGGGGCTTCCCGGCACCCAGCTCATTGTTGCTCAGCAAAACATTTCGCGCAGGATCACGTCGGCACACTATCGGGCGACTCTGGTGTCCGCATGCAGAGGTGAGCTTCCCCGCCTGCAACCTTCAGAATCCGGGGCGCGCGCCGAGAAAGGTGTAGAGGGGCTCACTGAAGATGTTGCTCCATCTCTCCTTTGGGGGCGCGATCATGTCTCGTTCTTGCGGCAGCGATTAGAGGAGGTGAAAGGCACCCAAGGCTTGGCGGAAATCGTTCCGCTCGCGCTGCGGAATCTTCCCGAAGAGGTCGCGCTTGCTCCCCAGTTGTACTTCGTGATGGGAGGCCGTGCCGGTGCGGCTGCAATCGGCAACGCAATTTATCTCGACGTACTTTCCGATGCCTGGCGCACACGGGAAAAGAACACGCCGATGACGCCAAAGGAAATCATTGAGTTTTTCGCGCACGAAACCCATCACTTGGGCTACGGAGAGATTCTCGAACGCCGGAGGGAATCGCTAGGCTTGGCCGGTGGATGGGAGCAAGCCTGGAACTTTCTGGCGTCTCTGCTGATGGAAGGAAGTGCCACGCTGTTGGTTAGCGCGCACGGCAATTGGACGGAATTGGAGAAGCAGAATCATATCCAGCCCGACCTTGCGCGCCTTCCGCAATTGCTCCCGAAAGCACAGAATCTCTTGCGGCAGGCTATGAATGGCACCATGAGCGAGCAAGACCATCAGGCCGCCGTGTCGGATTTCTTCGGAGAGGGATATCACGCCACCGGCGCATGGATGCTGAATGTCATCCTGGAAGTGCAGAGAAAGCGCGGGGTCCTGAGAGTAATGCGCGATCCTGGCAGGTTCCTGACGGTTTACAACCTTTGTGCGGCGAAGCTGGATCAGCCGTTTCGGTTTGATCCCAGCCTCGCAAAGGAATTGGAAAACCGCCTCACATCACCCAGTCCCCGTTAGGCTCGGTGATGTGGGGCGGCCGGGAGTAAAATTACCAAACGTTCTAAGTGCCGCGAAGCCCGCTGGCTACCAGATCAGCCTTAGGCCCAAGCGGAAGGTTCGCTCATCCAGGCCGTCGCGGCCGGTATTCCGAATGTCGGTCACCTGCATAAAGGCGGCGTTGGTGACCTGCGACTGAGTTGCCGTATTCGGATTGGCGTGATGCGGCGTATTGGTCGTGTTAAACGCCTCGGCGCGAAACTTCAATTGGAATCGCTCTGTCAATTTAAAATTGCGGTCCAGGCCAAGGTCCAAGTTAGCGACGCCAGGTCCATAGAGACTGTCGTACCCGCAGTTGCCGAGAGTCCCGTTCTTGGGCACGGCAAAGGTCGATTTGCTGTAGTACTGAAGGTTGTCGCCGAGTTTTTGCGGCGGGCCTAGACAGTCTGCCCGCTGAGTGGACGCCGGGGCGTTCAGCGAGGTGTTGGCGGCGGCTGGCGTAAAGGGCTGGCCGCTGTAGAGGCTCACCACTCCGCTCAGCTGCCATCCGCCCGCGACTTTCCCGGCGAAACCGCTTTGGAGCCAGTGTTTCCCGCTGCCGAATGGACTTTCCAGGATCCATGTTAGTTGCAGGTTGTGCCGGATGTCGCGGCTTAGCGCTCCATAGTTAAAATCGTAGAGCGACGGGATTCCGATGTTGGGAATGGCTCCTGAGCTTTCACCTGTGTACCCGCGGCCGTGAGCATAGGTGTACCCTGCGGCAACATGGAAACCATTCCTGAGCCGGTGTTCAACGCGCGCCTGAAGGGAATCATATTTAGCGGTTCCGAGTGTTGCCAGCAAGTAGGTCGGAGCGCTGCGGCCAAACTTCCTATTGAGTACTTCGCCTGCAGTTCCACCGCCGATTGGCGCCCAGTTTTGATCCAGCTCAGCCAGTTGATCCACCGATCGAGTGGCTACATAGCCCGCCGATGCGATCCAGCTCTTGAACTGTTTCTCCACCGTGAAATTCCACGACTGGATGTAGCCGCGCACTAGATTGTTATTGTCAAATGTGATGATGCTCTGGTTGTTGGGGACCGGAATGACGCCGCTGCTCAAGTTAGGCGCAACCGGAACTGGAAATCCCTTGCGCAGCGTCAAAGCTGACCCGAAGGCGGCCGAATTGAAAACCTGCTGGCTGAGGTCGGGATAGTTGAGACGCTGGAAGTTCGCATAGTTGCTGGGATCGTTGGTCATGCCATAACCGGCTCGGATGACCATAGTGTCATTCAGGCGGTAAGCGATTCCGGCTCGCGGAGTCGGCCGGCCTTTTCCTTTGTCAATACCACAGTCGGCGGGATTTGGACCAAGACCGCACAGGATCATCGTGTTGTTCCTAAAATCGTACATTTCAAGGCCGCGTCCTACGCGCTGCGGCAAGGGGAAGCGCTCATAGCGAAGCCCGTAGTTCAAGGTCAGCTTTGAAGTGATCTGCCAGCGATCGCGGGCATAAAAGCTGTAGGCCTTCATGCGCTGCTGAATCTCTTCCGGGAACTGGCGGGTCTTCCCGGCATTGGTCGGCAAGCCGAGCAGGAATGATGCCCATGCGTTGTAGTCGTTGCCCCCAGGGCCACCGTTGCGTTGGGTAGTTCCCTGCGAGAACTGGAACCCGCCTTGAGCGGCGGTATACGCATTGGCGCCTTGCGGCTGGCTCTCGTTAATATGCTGAAAGTTTATGTCGGTTCCGAAGCGCAGGTTGTGACTGCCCTTATTCCAGCTAAGATTCGCCATGTAATCGCGGACCGGATCACGGTAGCCGTGGGGTTCAAAATTGTTGGCGGCGCCAATCTGCGCGAACCCGTCGATCAAAATGAGCGGCCATCCCAGTTCGCGTTTGTCGGCGGTTTGGGTTCCGGGGACTTGGAACACCGTCCATGTCAGATTTTCCTCGCCGCGGGGCGGAATGTCGTTGAAATCCTCGCGGAAGTAACCGAATGCACCGTCCAGGACCAGCGACGGGCTTAGCACGTAGGTCGCCGAGATCGTTCCCTGGAACAAGTGGCCTTGCACGAAGCCGGCTCCGGTGTTGGCCCGGCTGATGGGAAGACCGCCGAGCGGACCGAATACACCGTTGGTATTCGCATTGTGGTCCAACATTCCGAAGCGCACAAACATGCTTAGCTTGTCGGTCGGATTCCAGTTCCATTTTTCGTCATATTGCCTACGCCACTGGTAGTTGGGGGCCGACGTTACATAGTTCCGGGCCAGTCCTAAAGTTCCAGACCCGGGTTGATTCGGAGACCATCCTCCCAGGGCCAGGAAATTCTTCACACCGGGATCGATTCGACTCGAATCAATGATGTTGTTTGGGAACTGCGTGCGGCCCGTACCGTCCGAGTTTCCGGTTAGGGGATCGAAGATTGGTGTTGGTGAACCTCGCAGGTCACCCTGCCTCATGGCCACCGTCGGCACCTGCGCCGTTTGGGTGACGCTTTCAGAATAGCCGGTGTTCTCAAAGCTCAAGAAGTAGAACATCTTGTCTTTCTTGATCGGTCCGCCCAGCGTGGCGCCCATCTGGTTGTTGATGTACTTCGGCTTGGGTTGCGTGCGATCGGCCGCCCACTGGTAGGCCTTGAGATGCTGGTCGGTGTGGAACCACAGGCCGGAGCCGTGAAGGGCGTTCGACCCGGACTTGATGGTGAGACTGACCGCCGCCCCGCCGGCCAATCCTTGCTCGGCATCGAACGCATTGGTGACGACGTTGACTTCCTGGATCGCTTCGAGAGCGGGCAGGTAAGTCAGGTTGCTGTCAATGATGCCGCCGCTCGCTACGCCGTCGATGCGCGTGCTGTTGATGTTGGTGGGCGTGCCGTTGGCCGAGAAATTCACCGACCGGCTGGGGTTCGCCGCGAACGAGTTTCCATTCTGCGCAGGCGAGACGCCGGGAAGCGTCGCCACCACCAATTGATAATTTCGACCGACCACGGGGATGTTTGTCAGAGTAGTCCCGCTGACGTCGGAGCGGATTTCGGAACGGTCGGCCTGTAGCGCCTGGGCTAATGCCTCGACCGTTAAGGTCTCAGTAACTTGACCGACTGCCAATGCCACATTCACGCGGCGGATCGTGTTCGGAGTTACGCCGACGCCGGTCTGCGCGTAGTTCTGGAAGCCGGGCGCGGTCACGGTGATGGTGTAGGTTTCCGGCGGCAAGCCGGGAAGATCGAAAGCTCCCGCTGAGTTGGTCACCGCTTCGCGCGTGAAATTAGTCTGCTGGCTGGTGGCCACCACCTTGGCGCCGACGACGGCTGCCTGGCTCGAATCCACCACATCGCCAACAATCGTTCCCTGCAGGAGTTGGGCGCGAGCTCCAGATCCTGCGACTATTGCAAACCCAACGAAAATAGCCAGCCACCGAACAACAGAGTTCACCCGTGTCATCCCCGGTCTCCTTAGAATTTGATCTAAATGATGCACGCACACTTGGCTTCCGGGTCACCCAACCCAGGCAGCCAAGTTAGTTTCGGGTCACCCAACCCGACCAACTAAGACCAGCGCTATCCACAATCAGAACTGGATCCAATGGAAAGCACTAATAAAACTTAACGAATACTACTCCACGGATTTATGGGTGTCAAGAGGAAAGGCGATACAGTCCTGCCTGTAGAACCACTTAGAGCCCACCATGAAATGCGCGCGCTAGTACGATCCCGCAGTGTAGGATATCGATATGCGAAAGCTATTCCCCAAGCTGCTCTCGATGTTCGCGATCGCCCTCACGGCTGCCGCGCAAAACCAGATGTCGCCCGAAAGGGCCGCCGGCATCAAAGCGGATCTGGCAGGCCAGATCGATTCCATGAAGAAGCAGGCGCAGGTTATGTCGGACACCGTCTTCAGCTTTGGTGAGCTGGGCTTCCAGGAATTCGAAACGTCCAAATATCTCACCGGTCTGCTGGAGAAAGAAGGCTTCAAGATCGAGCGCGGAGTGGCTGGGATCCCCACGGCGTTTGTTGCAACGTGGGGGCAGGGAAAGCCGGTCATCGCGCTGGGTTCGGATATCGATGACATCCCGCAGGCTTCGCAAAAGCCGGGTATTCCGTACCACGCGCCCATGATCGAAGGCGCGCCGGGGCATGGGGAAGGCCACAACTCAGGGATGCCGCTGAACATCATCGCGGCGCTCGCGGTGAAGAAGGTGATGGAGCGCGAGCATCTAACCGGCACGCTCAAGCTGTGGCCGGGAATCGCGGAAGAGCTGCTCGGGACGAAAGCGTATTATGTGCGTGCGGGATTGTTCAAAGACGTCGACGTGGTGCTGTTTGCCCATGTTGGCGATAACCTTCGCGTGAGCGCCGGTCCGGGAAATCAGACCGGCCTGGTGTCGGTCGAATACACCTTCAAGGGTGAGACTGCGCATGCCGCCGGCGCTCCCTGGCGAGGGCGCAGCGCGCTCGACGCGGTGGAGCTGATGGACGTGGGTTGGAATTTCCGCCGCGAGCACATTCGCGTAGGCAGCCGCGTGCATTATGTGATCACCAACGGCGGCGACCAGCCCAACGTGGTTCCCTCCAACGCTACCGTTTGGTATTACTACCGCGAGGCCGATTACGAGCACGTCATGAATTTATGGAAGATCGGCGACGACATGGCGCAAGCGGCGGCGCTGATGACCGGCACTACCGTAACCTCGCGGCTGCTGGGATCGGCCTGGCCCGGCCACTTCAGCGTACCTCTCGCCGAGGATATGTATGAAAACATCAGCAAGGTCGGCTTGCCGCAATGGTCCGAGCAGGATCAGGCGCTGGCCAAGGCGCTGCAGCACGAT
>Ga0163163_10002913_pt1 | contig 14479 bp, 14 predicted proteins | sample S65metaG_FD_119766 | JGI IMG/M metagenome (GOLD analysis project Ga0163163, IMG submission 119766) | Switchgrass rhizosphere microbial communities from Kellogg Biological Station, Michigan, USA - S6-5 metaG | ecosystem: Host-associated > Plants > Roots > Rhizosphere > Soil | place: USA... | reverse complement strand
CCGGGGTGGGCTTCGACGACAAGACGATCCGCTGGAGCCGGATCCTCGAGATCCGCGCCTACCCCGTGGCGAACCACATCCCGCCCACGGCGGTGATTGACCGCGAGTCCGACCGGCTCCGGGAGATGCTTCCACCCATACCGGGCCGCCGATGGATGGTGGGCAAGGTCGCCGGCGGTGCGATGACCGTGCTGACGGCGTTGGCGCCACGCGAGGAACCGCCCGTGGAGACCATGCCGCTACTGCCGTGCGTGATCGTGTACCGCAACGTGTTCGGTCGCCGGTCGAGCCTGTCGGCCGGACTGTTCGCCGCGACCGTCCTCGCCCTGATCCCCGAAGCCTGCAACGCGCTGCTCGCGATGGCGGCCCACAACAGGATTCCCGTTCGCGTCCTGCGAGACGAGGCGAGCGAGAGGCGATCCGCCCGATCCCGCCGCGTGCGGCGAATCGCGGCCCAGGTGGCGACGCGGGTCCGGATGACCTGACCGCCCGCCGGGCGGGGGGTCACTCGACGGCAGGAGGACGGTGACCGTGGTGCCGCCGTCGGGATGGGTGCACCGTCGCTCGACCATCCACAAGGGACTGTCACGTCCAGTTGGGACAGTCCGCCAAATCCCTGGCCGCGCCCAGCGCATGTCTGGCATCCTGCGCGGGTGCTGCTGTTCCTGACGGGGTCGAGTTGCTCGGGCAAGTCCACCCTGGCGTTCGCCGTCGCCGACCGATTCGAGCGGCTCGCCGTCCACGACTCCGACGAGAGTGGCGTTCCACGCGTTCTGCCCCGGGGATGGCGCAACAACAACACGGAGGAATGGATCGGCCGCGCGTTGGAGTACCAGGCGGATGGGGTCGACCTCCTGTTGACCGGGCAGGCCCCACTCGGCGAGGTCCTGGCCGCCCCCTCGGCGCCGCTGCTGAACGCCATCGCGGTGTGCCTGGTCGATGTCGGCGACGAAGAACGGCGACGCCGGCTCACCGAACGCGACCACGGCCGCTGGTCGGGATCCGACGCTGACCGGTTCGTCAACTGGGCGGCCTGGCACCGCGGGCACGCGCGCGACCCCCGGCATCGTCCCGGGGTCAACACCGCCGACAGCGCGCCGGACATGGCGTGGCACCGCTGGTCGTCCTGGACCGCCGAGGACCCTCGCTGGCAGACCCATGTCATCGACACCACGGACCGACCGCGTGAGGCATCCGTCGACGAACTCGAGCAGTGGATCACCCGGCAGCGAGAATCCCTCCGCTCCGGTCGCCACCCTCTGCGTCGTGGTTGGGAGAACCGCACGGCCGGGCCATGACAAACGCCTGGCGCTATAGCGCCGCGCGTAGTACGTTGCACGATATAGCGAGCGGCGTACGAGAGTTGGGTCGGTGTGGGCGAGGAACTTGGCCGGTGGGCCGAGCCGGCAATGCTGGTCTTGACGAGTCTGGCCGGTGGTGACAAGCACGGGTACGCGATCATCCAGGACATCGCGGCCCAGTTGAACGTGACGTTCGGTCCGGGGACCTTGTACGCGGTGATCAGCCGGCTGGAGGGCCGTGGCCTCATCGAAGGGCTGCCGATCGAAGGCCGTCGGCGTCCGTACCGCCTGACCGCGGCGGGCGCGTCGGTGCTTGGGGAACAGGCGGCGAGGATGCGCGACGTGGCCCGGTTGAGCCTGACCCGGCTCGGACTGGGGACGGCATGAGCCCCGATTCGTTTCTGGTGCGCGGTGTGGTCGCCTGCTATCCGGCCGAGTGGCGCGAGCGGTACGGCGACGAGTACGCGTCAGTGGTGTCCGACTCCCTCGCGGCGGCGTCGGCGCTTCGCCGGCTGGCGCTGCTGGTCAATGTCGTCCGCGGTGCGCTGGACGCGCGCATGAACCCGGAGGGACCCTTTGTGAGCAAGCGAGTTGGCGTGCCGATCGCGGCGGTGGTCTGGGCGGCGGGGTTGTTCGGACTGGCCGGCTTCGGCTTTCAGAAGATCACCGAATACCCGGACTTCAAGGAGGCGGCCGAGCAGCACGCCGCCGTTGGCTGGTCGTACACCATCGTCGTGTGGGCGGCCGGGGCGGCGGCCGTCTCCGTTGTCCTCGCCGGCCTGCCGGTCGCCCTGGCGCTGCTGCGCGAGCGGCCACCGGGATACGTCAAGGTCCTCGCCGTTCCGTCCGTGGCAGTGTTGGCGTGGTTCGGCTCGCTCCCGCTCGCGTACCTGTTGGCCAAGGGACACAGCGTGCACTCGCCGGGGAATCTCGTCGCCATCGCGGTTGTCGTTGCGGTCAGTGTCGGCGTGGTGGCCGCGGTCGCGTGGGCGGCCGCCGCCGTGGAGCGCCGGGCCCAGGTCCGCGCCGTACCGCGGATGCGCGCGGTCGTCCTGATCGTCGTCGCAGCTGCGATGGCCGCGACCACCGTGGCCTGTGCGGCCTGGGGCATCGCGTTGCGGGCGGGCGATCCGGCCGAGTTCAACTCGAACGACGGCCTGGTCGCGGCCAGCCTGCCAGCGAGCTGGGCCGGGATCACCCTGGTCATGGCCGTCGCCACGATCCTCGCGATCATCGCCTGCCGGAGGGAGATGGTCGCCGCGGCACCTGAAGCGGCCGCCTGACACCGCCACCGTCCACAACGGACAGCCCGGGTGCACACGTCCGACTGAAAATCTCAGCGGTCGCTCAGCGAATGCCGATAACGTGCTACGCGGGTGGGGTCGATGGCGGCCGGCGTGCGGGCGCTGGCGCCGAATGGTGGTGACTATGCATATATTGATAGTCCTGGGCGTCGGCGGACTGGTAGCGGTCGCCGCGGACGTGGGCCTCCGCTTCGCCTCGCGTGGGGGTGCGGCCGGAGAGCTGCGTCGACGGCCCGGTGACGGGCGGCGCGTGGACCGGGCCGACGTGGTGCCGGGACGGCGTGGGCGTGACGCCCATATCGTGAAGTCTCAGCAACCTCTGTCGACAGACAGCGAAGGCGCCCCGCCGTTGGTCGCCGTCCGGCTTGCCACTCGGCGTCAGCGGTCGCCCCGGATCCTGGCACCGCGCCGGCCGCCCAACCGGGCCGCGCGCCGCGACGTGTGATCACCTCGGGGCACCATGTGCCCCGACGTCCCTGATGCCCACCGGGTCGGGCCGCGCTGAGCGGTTCGCCTGCTCGGCATGCCGTTGCGTCATCCAACAGAGCAGCCCGACCGGCAGAAGTCCCCAGCAGGACAGCAGTCGATAGAGGATCACCGCCGCCGCGGCGGGTGCTGGGGCCGCCCCGGTTGCGGTGAGCGCGACGACCAGGCTGGCCTCGACGACCCCGACGCCACCGGGTGTGACAGGGATCTGGCGGATCAGTTGGATCGCCAGGTATGCGGTGGCGAGGTCGCGGGCTGGGACGGAAACCCCGACCGCATGGATCGCGGCGAGGAGACAGGCCACATCGGTCGCCCAGTTGAGGGCGGCGAGCACCAGGATGCCTACCCATCGCGGGGTGGGTATCCGGGCGGCCAGCGCCGCCGTTTCCCGCACGGTGTCCCGCAGCCTGGCCAGCCGTGAGGTCGGAGCCGCGACATCCTGTCGGGCGACCGGGCGGCGAGGAGGTCTGTTTCGCCGGAGGTGCCGCACCGTCAGGGCCACCAGCGCCGGGACGGCGACCAGGGCGGCCAGCGTTGCCGGGGACGGTGTGATCCACGCGAGCACGTCGGCGACGTAGAGCAGGGCCAGGCCGGTGACCGACGCGACGCCGGACAGCACCATGACAGCAACACCGACCTGTCTGCTGGCGCCGCGGGCTCGGTACGCTCGGAAGGCATAGCCGGCCGAGACGGCCGACCCGCCGGGCAGTGCGATGCTGATCGCGGATCGGGTGTACGTGAGGCCGAGCGCGGCCGCGGTCGACATCTTGACGCCGTACGCGGCGAGAAGTTGGCGCTGCTGCTCGGCGAAGGCAGTCATCGACGTCACCTGCAGCACCGCGGCCACCAGTAACGGCCCGGGCGCGGACAGCCTCAGCACCGCCCACGTCGAGGCCGGATCGGGCAGGCGACCGTGCAGCTCGACGGCGGCCAGTCCACCCGCGATCACCAGCAGCGTTACCCGGCCCCACCACCGGCGCGGGAACGCCCGCCGGCCCGTCGTTGCCGCCGGGCGTGCCTGTTCCTGCTCGGGCCGGGTCAGGACAGCGCTGGTCATGTGGTGGCCCGTCTCGTGAAGTCGATGTCACGTCCGGTTCCACCATCGGCCGGAACGCTAAGAGCACCGGCTTTCCCCGAATAAGAACATCATGAGAAGTTCGCGCCCGGCCCGGGCGCGACGCCGCTGTCGGCCCGCTGGAGGCGACAGGGCAGGCGGACCACGATGACCGTCCCCTGTGGACTATTCGCCTGCACGGCGACCGTGCCCCCGTGGGCCGCGGCCGTCTTCGCGACGATGGCGAGGCCGAGCCCCGAACCCGGCATCGAGCGGGCGGCGGGCGCTCGGTAGAAGCGGTCGAAGACGCGGGGCCGGTCGGCCTCATCGATGCCGGGTCCGGAGTCGCTCACCGTGAGTTCGGACCAATCAGGGCCATCAGGACGCAACCGGGTGTGTACGTTCGCACCGGGCGGACTCCACTTGGCCGCGTTGTCCAAGATGTTGACGATCATCCGCTCGAGCTCACCACGGCGTCCGTCCACAGTGATCGGATGCGGATCCGTGCAGAAGGTGACCCCGGGCGCCCGACTGCGCACCCGGTCGGTCGCCGTTGCGACGACGTCGGTGAGCTCGACGGACTCGATCTCCTCCCGGGTGGTGTCCTCGCGGGCGAGCTCCACCAGTTCCGCGGTGAGCGTGGCCAGCTCGCGGACCTGGGCGTCCAGGTCGCGCAGGAGTCTGGCCCGGTCCTCGGCCGGCAGGCGGTGAGCCAGCTCGGGCTGACGTTCCACGGCCAGCAGCAGCTCGATGTTCGTGCGGATGCTGGTCAGCGGCGTACGCAGCTCGTGACTCGCGTCCTCGACCAGGGTCTGCTGGGATCGGCGGGCGGCGTCGATGGCGGCCAGCATGGAATTGACCGATCGGCCCAGCCGGGCGATCTCATCGGCACCGGTGACCGGGATGGGATGGTCGAGGTCCATGCTGACGGCGACACTCTCCACCGCTGAGGTCAGCCGTTGCACGGGGATGAGTCCGGCCCGGGCCACCAGACGTCCGAGCACCGCCGCGCCCGCGATGCCGACCGCCGAGCCCACCGCGAGCAGCACACCCAGCAGGATCAACGTGTTGGTCGTCCGAACCTGGCTGACCGCGACCTGGACCGCGCCGCCACCGGCGGCCGGGATCGTGAGCATCAGATAGCTGTCACTGCCTATGGTCACCCCCTCCTGCGCGCGGCGGAGTCGGCCGGCCGCGACCTCCCGGCTGGCGGCCGTCACGGGCAGCGCGATGGTGGTGGACTGGCCGAGGACAGCTCCGGTCGGGTCGATGATCTGCCACCTCGGACCGACGGCCCGTGGCCGCTCCCCGTCCCTGGCAACACCCGGATCCGTGTACGGCAACGGTGTGATGGTCCGCCACTGATCGGGCTGGGCGGCGATGGCCGCCGCGTCGGCCGTCAGCTCCGACGTGGTCTGGCGGTGCAGGATCTCGGCCGCAACGGTCCAGGCCAACGCCGCCACCGTCACGACCGCGACCGTGACCGCCCCGGCCACCAGCAGCGACAGGCGGGCGTGCAGAGTACGACCCTGCCACCACCGCACCAGGACGCTCCTCACAGCGGCTCCTCCCGAAGCGCGAAGCCCACCCCGCGTACGGTGTGCAGCACCCGGGACTCACCGTCGGCTTCGAGCTTGCGGCGCAGGTACCCCAGGTAGACGTGGACACTGTTGGACGTCTCGCCGAAGTCGTAGCCCCACACCCGTTCGTACAACGCCGAGCGTGTCATCACCTGCCGCGGGTGCCGCAGGAACACCTCGAGGATGGCGAACTCGGTACGGGTCAACCGCAGCGGTCGGTCCCCGCGCCACACCTCCCGCGTCCCCGGATTCAAGCGGATGTCGGCGAAGCTCAACTCGCGCTCGTCCGGCGGGTCCAGTGCCTCCGTTGACAGGCCGACGGCGTCGGGCACCGCGGACAGCAGCGAGCGACGCAGCAGCGCCCGGAGCCGGGCCAGGAGCTCCTGCAGCGCGAACGGCTTGACCACGTAGTCGTCCGCGCCGGCGTCGAGCCCGGCGACCCGATCGCCGACGCTGTCCCGGGCGGTCAGCATCAGTACGGGGAGCATGCACCCGCCGGCCCGCAACTGCCGGCACGCCTCCAGCCCGTCCAGCACCGGCATGTTGACGTCGAGGATCACCGCGTCGGGCTCGTCAGCCCGTACCGCGTCGAGTGCACCCCGTCCGTCGCATGCCGTGTCCACCTGGTAGCCCTCGAACCGGAGGGTACGGCCGAGGGAGTCGCGCACCGCCTCGTCGTCGTCCACCACCAGGATCCGCATGCACCACCTCCGTCGGCAGAGTTCCGATGTCCGCGCAGTGCACCGTAGCCTGCCAGGGCTTGCGTGCGCGACCGCCTGACCCCGGCGCCGCCACCGTCAACGATCGGTCGGCGGGATAAGACATCGGCCGTCCTGGCCTAAGAGTTGCATAAGAACTCCGCCGAGCCGGCCCTCGGTGGTCCCGCCGAGTCTATCCACAGTGGACACATCTGACCGTTCCTTACGAAACTCTTAGTCGGCTCGACAGCGGACTTTATGGGCTGTGCCCGAGGCTGGTCGGAGCCGAGCCGTGGCCGGACCGGTTCGCGCGAGACGCATCCGACCAGAGGACCAGAGGACCAGACTTCATGACCGATCGACGCATAGCCGTATCCGGGTTAAGTAAGCAGTATCGAGGCGTCACCGCCGTTGACCGGCTGTCCTTCACGGTCGAGCCGGGCCGGGTGACCGGGTTTCTCGGCCCCAACGGCGCCGGTAAGACGACGACCCTCCGTATGTTGCTCAACCTCGTTATGCCGAGCGCCGGTACGGCGACGATCGGGGGTCGGCGTTACGCGGACCTGAGCGAGCCGGCCCGTGTGGTCGGCGCGGTGCTGGAGGCGTCGTCGGCCCACCAGGGGCGTACTGGCCGCAACCACCTGCGGGCGTGCTGTATCACGGCCGGGCTTCCTCAGTCGCGGGTCGACGAGGTACTCGACCTGGTCGGGTTGGTGCCGGCGGCGGACCGCAAGTTCAAGGGCTACTCACTCGGTATGCGGCAGCGCCTGGGCATCGCGACGGCGATGCTCGGCGATCCGGGCGTACTGCTCCTGGACGAGCCGGCCAACGGGCTGGACCCGGAGGGTATCCGGTGGATGCGCGAACTGCTGCGGGGGTTGGCATCACAGGGGCGTACCGTGCTGGTCTCCAGCCACCTGCTCTCCGAGATGCAGGCACTCGCCGACGACGTGGTCATCGTCGCCGCGGGTCGGCTGATGCGTCAGGGTGCGGTGTCGGACGTGCTGTCCTCGATGGCCGGCACCACCACGGTGACGGCGCGCACGCCGGAACCGGAGAAGTTGACGCGGGCGCTGCGGTCGGCCGGGTTGACCGCCACCCAGGACGGGCCGGAAACGCTGGTCGTCACCGGCGGCACCGCGGCGATCGTGGGTGACACCGCGCTCGCCGCCGGGGTCGCCCTGCATTGGTTGGTCGCCGACCAGCCTGATCTTGAAGACGTGTTTCTCGAGCTGACCCAGGGAAAGGCGACCATCCGATGACGCGTCTGATCCGCGCCGAGGTGTTCAAGCTGCGGACCACCAACCTGTGGTGGCTCTTCGGGATGGCGACCCTCGTCAGCACTGTCGTGATGCTGGTCGTGAACGCCGTGGCCGCGTACTCGCTGCTTAAACCGTTCGACCAGTACGTGGCGCTGCAGACGCGCGGCCGGGGCAACCGGGTCTCGGCCCAGTTCCTCACCCGGCTCCACAACGAGTGGGACCTCGGACACTCGGCAGTCACCCAGGCCACCACGTTGTACACGTCGGGTCAGTTGATCGGGGTGCTGCTGGCCTGTCTGCTCGGCATCGTCCTGGTCACCGGCGAGTTCCAGCAGCAGACCGCGACCACGACCTTTCTGCTGACGCCGCGCCGGAGTCTGGTCGTGGGCGGCAAGTTGGTGACCGCGGTCCTCGTCGCGGGAGTGGCCTGGCTCGTCTCGACCGTTGTCAGCGTGCTGGCCGGCGCCATCTTCCTGAACGTCGAGGGGTTCGGCAGCCAACTCGGGCAGTGGGGGGTCGTCCGGGCGATCCTGTTGAACCTGGCCGCGTACGCGATCTGGGCCGTGTTCGGCATCGGCTTCGGGGCCCTGATCCGCAGTCAGCTCGTCGCCACCGTCGCGGCAACGGTGCTGTATCTGGTCGGAGTGGCCGCCGCCGGCACCGTCTTCGACCTCATCTATACGTATGTTCTCCAGCAGAACTGGGTCCTCGCCGCGCAGACCATCGTGCCTGCCGTGGCTTCGGCAGTGATGATCTCACCGACCAAGACCTTCGACCAGAGCCCGCCACAGTGGGTGGGTGCGGCCATCCTGATCGGGTACGGGATCATCGCGGGTCTGGTCGGCACATCGGTTCTGCGCCGGCGCGACATCGGCTAGCGCGACAACCACGTCGAAACGACGGAGTCTCAACCGAGGCGGCGTGGGTCGTTGGAGTATCGGTGCTCGGGGCGGCCGGTGGTGCCGTACCGCAGGTGCAGGGTGACGATGCCGTGTTGCTCGAGGAATGTCAGGTAGCGTTGGGCGGTCGGTCGGCTGATGCCTACCATGGTCGCCACTTCGGCGGCGGACACGTCCCGGCCAGCGCCACGCACGGCTTCCCGTACCAGGGCGAGAGTTGGCGCCGAGTGGCCCTTGGGCGGTGTCAGGTGGGTCGTCGTGCGAAGCAATCCGAACAGTTCGTCGACGTCGGCCTGGTCGGCTTCACTCAGCGCGGTCAGCCGCTGCCGAAGCTGACGGTACGCGGCCAGCCGGTCTCGAAGTGCCGTGGACGGGAACGGCTTGACGAGGTAGCTCACGGCGCCAAGCTGCATCGCGGTGCGGACGCTGGTGACATCGCGGGCGGCGGTCACGGCGAGGACGTCCGGCCGGGAGCCGGTCCGGTCGGCGAGGCGGCGCATCAGGTCCAAGCCGTTCTCGTCGGGAAGGTAGAGGTCGAGCAGGATGAGATCGGGGCGGAGCGCGTCGATCGAGGTCATGGCGTGCGCCGCTGTGTGCGCCTGCCCGACGACGTCGAAGCCGTCCACCCGTTGAACATAGGCCGCGTTGATCGCGGCGATGCGGAAGTCGTCGTCGACGACGAGCACTCCGACCGTCGGCGTTGTCATGACGCGTCCTGCCCGGCGACCCCCACGAGGTCGGACTGGAAGGCGCCCGTCGGGGCGCCGAGATCAGTGCTCGGTGAGCTGTCCGTCAAGGAACCGGCCGCGGCCGGCAGCCAGACCCAGAACGATCCACCAGGTGGTGCGCCAACCTCAACGGTGCCGCCGAGGCGGGCCACGACGCGATGGACGAGCGCGAGTCCCAGGCCGCGCCGGACGGTGCCGGTCGCGGGCTTCGTGCTGTAGCCGTCGTGGAACACCGTGCTGCTCAGATCCGCCGGAATCCCTGGTCCTGAGTCGACGACGGCAACCGCCGTTCCGGCATCGTCCTGGCCGATGTGCAGCCGCACGTACGAGGGCGACTTGCCGCCCGCGGCCGCGTCGATCGCGTTGTCCAGAAGGTTGCCGACGATCGTCAGCAGCGACTGCGGGTGGGCGGGACGCTCCTCGAGCCACGAGTCATCGGACAGCGTCAGCTCGACGCCGCGCTCGGCCGCGACGGTCATCTTGCCGACGATCAGGGCGGCGATCAGCGTGCTGCCCACGCGTTCACCGACCGCCTCGGCCCGTCCGGCCGTACTGGCCTGAGAGTGAGCGATGAGCGCCAATGCCTCGCCCGGATCGCCCAGCTCGATGAGCCCGGCCACCGCGTGCAACTGGTTGGCGAACTCGTGCTGCTGGGCCCGCAGGGCGTCACTGAGAGACCGCACGTTGTCCAACTCGCGCAGCACTCCGACGAGTTCGGTCCTGTCGCGGACGGTGACGATGGCGCCCAGCTCGCGGCCACGCAGCTGGACCGGCATGCGGTTGACCGCGAGGCAGAGGTTGTCGGTCAGCACTATCTGGTCCGGTCCTGGCGACTGTCCACTGAGGACCTCACGCAGCCGTCCTGGCGGGAGGACGTCGACCAACGTGCGGCCGAGGCAATCCCCGCCGATGTCGAGCAGTCGGCGCGCCTCGTCGTTGATGACCGTGATCCGACCGGCGACATCGAAGGCGACGACGCCCTCACGGATCCCGTGCAGCATCGCTTCCCGTTCCTGCAGGAGCGTGGCGAACTCGTGCAGCTCGAGGCCGAACGTGGTCCGCTTGATCCGCCATGCCAGGCCGTAGGAGGCGATCACCCCGATCAGCAGGGCGATTCCAAAGTAGACGGCGAAGGTCGGTCGTTCCCGGCTGAGCGCGTCCGTGACCTCGCTCTCCATGATCCCGACGGAGACCTCTCCGACGATGGCCCCGGACGGTCCGTACACCGGGGCCTTGCCGTTGGCGGACAGGCCGAGGCTGCCGTTGTCCACCCCGGTGTGACCCAACCCATCCAGAGCGATCAAGGGCTCCTCGACGCGTTGACCGATCAGGGCCGGGTTGGGGTGCGAGTGGCGTACGCCGTCGAGGTCGATGACGACGACGTACGCCGCGTTCGACGAGACACGTATCCGTTCAGCGGTGCTCTGGATGGCGTTGCCGGAGTCGCCGTACTCGAGCGCCTCTCGTATCAGGGGGATACCGGCGACGGTTTGCGCCATGGCCAGAGCCCGGGACTGGTACTCGCGGTCGAGGTGGCCACGCTCAGCCGAGGCGAACAGGACGAATCCCACGATCACGGTGACGACCAGGATCGACAGCTGGCTCACCAGGATCTGGGTCGACAATCTTCGCTTTGTCACCACGGCCTCACCCTGCGCGAACGTGAAGTCAGGACACTACTGCAGCCATGGTGCCCGTCACGGCCCGGGTTCGCACCAACGGCCGCGTGAGCAAAACGCACACAACCACGAGCAACCCGGGGAAGCCGCCAAAGCCGCGCAACGCTAGTGCGCCGGGACCGTCGTCCCTAACCTCACCGCAACCAGATCGACCCCGACCGGACATCAATCGCGGTGAGGCAATCAGATGGCGCAAGCGCACAACCCGAACCATCTCCAGGGCGGCCAGGCACCCGCCATCGAGCTCCGCAGCGTGACGAAGCGCTTTCGGGCACCCGACGGATCGGCCTACACCGCCATTCGAGATCTGTCGATGTCCGTAGCGCCGGGCGAGTTCTGCGCGGTTGTCGGGCCAACCGGTTGCGGCAAGTCGACCACGCTGTCACTGGTTGCCGGACTCGAGATGCCGAGCGCCGGTGAGGTTCTGGTCAACGGGGAGCCGGTGACCCGGATCCGGCCGGAGGTCGGCTTCATGTTCCAGACCGACGCCGTCTTTCCCTGGCGACCGGTCCTCGGCAACGTGGCAGCGGGCCCGCTGTTCCGCGGGGTCCCGCGCAAGGACGCCATCCGGGACGCTCGGGACTGGATACGCCGCGTCGGCCTGGCCGGCTTCGAGAACCACTTCCCGCACCAGCTGTCGGGCGGGATGCGCAAACGGGTCGCGTTGGCCCAGACGCTCATCAACGCGCCCGGCATCCTCATGATGGATGAGCCCTTCTCGGCCCTGGACGCCCAGACGCGCCAGATCATGTCCGACGAGCTGCTGAGCCTGTGGGACCTCGCCCGGCCGGCTGTCATCTTCGTGACGCACGACCTCGAGGAGGCCATCGCGGTCGCGGACAAGGTCGTCGTGCTGACCGTCGGGCCGGGCACGGTCAAGGCCGAGTTCCCGGTGGACCTGCCCCGGCCCCGCCGGACCCAAGAGATCCGCTTCGATCCCCGCTTCGTCGAACTGTACGAGCTGATCTGGCACGCGCTGCGTGACGAGGTCCGGCTCGCCTACGCCCGAACGGCAGAACAGGTAGCGCCATGAACACGAACAACGTCCCCCTGTCGCTAGGAGACGTAGTCGCGCTCGCGACGTCCAATCCCGAAGTCCTGCGGATACGGCAGAGGACGCGGCGCCGCCGGATCCTGGTCCGACTGTGCCAGCTCGCGATCGTGGTGGCGTTCACCGGCACGTGGGAGTTCTCGGTGCGGGCCGGCTGGCTCGACGAGTTCACCTATGGGCGACCGTACCTCGTCCTGCTTCAGCTCCGTGACTGGATCAACCATGGCACCGAGGTCGGCTCGCTGGGCCAGCAGGTATGGGTGACCATGGAAGAGGCGCTGATCGGCTTCGTCATCGGCGTGAGTCTCGGCGTGCTCTGCGGCGTCGCCCTGGGCCGTATCGAGTTCCTGGCCAACGTATTCGGACCGTTCATCAAGATGATGAACTCGATCCCGCGCATCGTTCTGGGCGCCATCTTCGTGATGTGGTTCGGCCTCGGCATCCTCTCGAAGATCACCCTCGTTGTCGTCCTGGTGTTCTTCGTGGTGTTCTTCAACGCGTTTCAGGGCACGCGGGAGGTCGACCGCAACCTGGTGGCCAACGCACGAGTCCTGGGCGCGTCACCGCACCAGGTCACGTGGCAGATCGTGGTCCCGTCCGCGATGACCTGGATCATCGCGAGCCTGCACATCGCCTTCGGTTTCGCCCTCATCGGCGCCATCGTCGGCGAGCTGCTCGGCGCCCAGCACGGATTGGGCCTACTCATCGAAACGGCCAAGGGCACGTTCAACCCGAGCGGCGTGTACGCCGCCATGCTCATTATCGCCGTGGTCGCGTTGACCGCCGAGTGGCTCATCACCCTGATCGAACGCCGCCTGCTGCGCTGGCGTCCCCCCCAGCTGTCCGCCCTGCCGGAACTGTAGAGACCGTCCATAAAGGAGTGATCAGATGGCAAGACGAACGACCATCCTGGCCGCCTGCGCAGCCGCCGTGCTGGGCCTGGCCGCGTGCGCGTCCGACGCCACCAGCGGCAGCGGACCCGGTAACGGCACCGGTGGCCCGGCTCTCACCGTCCGCATCATGGTCGGCGGCCTGAACAAGCAGATCTACCTGCCGGCGATGTTGGCGCAGCGACTCGGCTACTACACCGAGCAGGGTCTCGATGTCCAACTCTCCGACGAGCCGGCCGGGGTCGACGCCGAAAACGCGATGCTCGCCGGACAGGTCGACGGAGTGGTCGGCTTCTACGACCACAACATCGACCTGCAGTCCAAGGGCAAGGCCACCGAGTCGGTGGTCCAGTTCTCACAAGCGCCGGGTGAGGTCGAGCTGGTGCGCAGCGATCTGGTCGGCACCATCAAGTCGGCGGCCGACTTCCGCGGGCGCAACCTCGGCGTGACCGGCCTTGGCTCGTCGACGAACTTCCTCACCAAGTACCTGGCCGTACACGCGGGTGTGCAGGTCGCCGACATCACCTCGGTAGCGGTGCAGGCCGGCCCGACGTTCATCGCCGCCCTGCAGCACAAGCAGATCGACGCCGGAATGACCACGGAACCGACCATCACCACCGCGGTCAGCCAGGGTCTCGCCTCGGTGCTCATCGACATGCGCACGGTCGCCGGTGCCCGGGCGGCGCTGGGCGGCACCTACCCGGCCGCCTGCCTCTACATGACTACGGACTGGGTCAACGGGCACAAGGACGCCGCGCAGAAGCTCGCCAACGCGTACGTCAAGACGTTGAAGTGGATCGACTCGCACACGGGTGCGGAGATCGCCGACAAGCTGCCCGCCGACTATTACACCGGGATCGGCAAGGACGCGTACGCCAAAGCCCTCGACGCCGGCAAGGGCATGTTCACCAAGGACGGGGTCATGCCCGCCGACGGGCCGCCGACGGTGCTGGCCGTCCTCAACGCGTTCGACACGACCGTTCAAGGACGTCAGATCGACCTGTCGAAGACCTTCACCACCGAATTCGTCGCCAAGGCAGTCGCCTGATCGCCGCTGCGGTTGCCCGCTCGAGCGGGCAACCGCAGCCGACCGCTGTTCATGCGTCGCATGAACACATTCCGGATCCCGGCACCGCGGGCAACATGTTCTACGCGGTCGCGGAGCGAGAGCCCGAGGATGTGTGGGCGACCGGGCAACGCATCGGTTCGCACAGCCCGGGCGATCGTGCCCAGCCCGGGTCCGGGTGAGGCCAACGACGGCAGCACGATCCTCGGTGGGGTGGCCGCGGTGGCTGGCGGTGAGGCCTGGGCCGTCGGCCTGTTCGACGGGCCGGACGCGCGCCAGACGCTGATCCTGCATCACGCCCGATGATCAGGGGAATGCCGGCCGGGTCGCCCCGGCCGGCATCCTTCGATTACTCCCTGGGGAGTAGGCGGCCGCCAACTCGCGGTGTAGGCGCCTGCTCCACGCTCGGCCTAGGCTGCTTGGATGAGCGTCGTGGACGCAGCGACAGGGCGACGCCGGTGGTGGCCGGGGCGCTCGGTGT
>Ga0163163_10002907_pt1 | contig 14496 bp, 16 predicted proteins | sample S65metaG_FD_119766 | JGI IMG/M metagenome (GOLD analysis project Ga0163163, IMG submission 119766) | Switchgrass rhizosphere microbial communities from Kellogg Biological Station, Michigan, USA - S6-5 metaG | ecosystem: Host-associated > Plants > Roots > Rhizosphere > Soil | place: USA... | reverse complement strand
GCCGAAATTAACGTTCACATCCAGCGCGCTTTGCGCGTGGGCCAAGACCGGAAGGACCAGCAAGGGAAGGCACGTCCAAAGTCGTCTCAACTCAGATTTCCTCTTAAACAATTTCTATTCGGATCAGCGGTTTTTCACTGAAGCTTATGGCTTAACGACGCCGCTGCGGGGCCCGGCGTTTCAAACCGAATTTTTGGATGGAGGACGGGGAGGTGAGTAAGCCGTTAACCCTTAAATTTGTCGCGGCACTCGGTGGAGCAAAAATAATAGGTCTGCCCCTGCGAAAATTTCTGGAAGGCCGTGGCGGTAGAGATAAAGGTCCCACACACCGGATCCTTCTTGAGTTCGCCGACGGAGGAGGGACTTGACGAAGGGCGGGAACCGGAGGCCCCCGCCTGCGGAGAGGAAGTATTGGATAAACCGCTAAAGGCCTTGCCAACGATTCCCAGTACTGACCGGATCACGCTCATGATGAGCATGAATCCGATCAGATAGAGAATCGCTCGAAACATTCACTCCAAACTTACTGGCACTCCAAACTTACTGGCACTCCAAACTTACTGGCACTCCAAGCTTACTGGCACTCCAAACTTATCGGCACTCAAAGCTTACTTCTTCTTCCCGGGCGCGGGCGCGGCCTTGAAGTTGGTTTGCACGGTTGCTCCCATGCTCGCCATCATGGCCTTGGCGACTTCCACGTTGGGACCGTTCGGGGCCAGATCCAAATACTTCTGGAAAGCTTCCGCGGTTCCCGGGGGCGCGTTGGTCTTGCCGTTGTCAACCGTGGCTTTCGCGATCAGCGAGAGACCGTACTGGAAATAGGCTTCGGCGTAATTTGGATCCAGCTCGATGGCTTTCTTGAACGCCGCGGTCGCGGGCTCCATATTGCCGGTATTCACATACACGGCGCCGAGGTTGAAGTAGTATTTGCCGGCGTTGGGAGGATCGACCTGCGCGGCCTTGGTCAACTGCGCCTGGGCTTCATCGAACTTTTTCTCCTGCGCTAGCACCAGCGCATAGTTGTTGAGATAAGCCGCATCGTCGGCTTTGATGGCGAGGGCTTTTTGATAGGACTCGGCGGCTTTTGCCAGATCCGCATCCTTGCCGGCCGGCGTGGCTTTAGAGCGGCCCACGTAGGCGTCTGCCAGATTGCCCCACACGACATGCTGGGTGGCATCGACTTCACCCGCTTTCGTGAAGCCCGCAATGGCTGCGTCCCACTGGTTGGCCGCAGCGGCTGTCTTGCCCTCATTAAACGCGTCGTTCAGAGCCTTGTTCTTGGCTAAGGCGGCGGCTTGCTCTTTGTTCTTCTTCTCCAACTCCGCCTTGTCCGCGGCGGATAGAGCGCGGCCGCTCTCATCCACGGCCGGGGCGCCCGGCGCGCCGGCAGTGTCGGACTTGGACAGGTCGAAATTCAAATTTTGCGTCTCGCCGATCTTGATTGGGACGCCGTTCTGGAAATCCCGTTCCTTGCCGTCGATGAGAACCGCGACCTTGTAAGATCCCCCCGGCAAGCCGCCATAAAAATAGTGGCCGCGCTTATCGGTCTTAACCGTGTAGTTGCCTTTTACGTCCAGGCGGTCGATCTTCATCACCGCGCCCTGCAACAGTTTGCCGTCGGGTCCTTTGACAACGCCTTCGATCGCGGCGGTCTGGGCCCAGCCGCTAACAGCGAAAAAGGCCAGACTAACCGGCAGAATCAATGTGAGCTTTGTGAGCTTTTGAATTAATGACATAAACGTTCCATACCTCCCCGGTCCTTCGTGGACGCTTTCCACCGTCCAGGATACTACAGAGATCCCGAATTCGCCTACCGTCCAACGCACTAAAATAGACGCATCCGCTACGCCATTCGGCACATCCAAGTAGTGAAGCTAGGTTCATGTAAAATGAAAGAACCGGTAAATTCGCCCCGTCGCATCCCGGACAGCGTCATGCGCCGAATCATTTTAACCATCGCCGGTCTGGTCTTGTTGACGAGCGTTGCCCGCCCGGCAGAGTCGCTCGCCTGGACTCGCGCCCATGAGCTTTACCAGCGCACGGACTATGCCGGTTCACTCAAGGAATTGTTGGGGGCCCGCGAGAGGGATATGGCGGTCTATCTGTTGATGGGCCAGGACTATTACGGACTCGCCGAATATAAGCAAGCCACCGATTCGCTGGAGAAAGCAGTAGCCCTTGCTCCTGCTAATGCCGAATGTTTCCTGTGGTTAGGCCGCGCCTACGGAAGGCGGGCGGAGACATCCAACCCGTTTTCGGCGCCCGGGTTTGCTTCGAAGGCCAGGCAGATGTTCGAGAGGGCGGTGGCGCTCGATCCCTCCAACCGCGAGGCCGTGGGCGATCTGTTTGACTATTACGTGGGCGCACCCGGGTTTCTGGGCGGGGGAATGAATAAGGCGGAAGCCCTGGCTGCGAACGTGGCGCGAAGGGACCCGGCTGAAGGACATTACTACGAGGCGGAGCTGGACGATCGGCGCAAGCAATACGATTCGGCGGAAAAACATCTGCGTGCGGCGATGGAATTGGCTCCCCGTCAAGTGGGCCGCGTCGTCGCACTCGCAAAATATCTTGCATTGCACGGGCGCACCAACGAGAGCGATGCACTGTTCGATCAGGCAGAGCGGATTGCTCCGGAGGATCCTCACGTGATCTATGAGCGCGCCTCCGCATATGTGAAGAGCGGACGCAACCTGGATGAAGCCCGCAAGCTTCTGCACCGCTACCTGCAGGCTCCGATCACGCCCAGCGATCCACCCAAATCCGACGCGCAAAGTCTACTGAAGAAGATCGGCGCTTGATGTTCCACAGCGAAGCGCTGCGCTTTAGTTTCCAAGCGCTTCAAGCCAACAAGTTTCGGGCCTTCCTCACTGCACTGGGGTTGGTTATCGGCAATGCGTCCGTGATCCTGGTGGTGACCATCTCGCTCACCAGCCGCGATTACATCCTGGACCAGATCCAACGCATCGGATCCAACCTGATCTACGCGCAGTATGAGAGCGGCAATAATACCGCCAGCGCAGCCGCCGCGGCGGACTATGTCAAGATCGCCGACGTGGATGCCGTACGCGAGCAACTAGGCTCGCGCATCGTGGCCGCAACCGGAGTGATGAACAGCTTCGACCGCATGCGCATTCAAGGCGGTGAAGAAGACGTGGCGATCATCGGGGCAGACCAATATTATCCGGAAGTGCGCAATCTGGACTTGCTGGCCGGACGCTTCTTCGATGTCTCCGACGTCAATCAGCGGCATCGCGTGGTCTTACTGATGGAGCGGCTCGCGCGGCGCCTGTTTGGGAGCCAGAGCGCGGCCGTGGGCCAGACCGTGAAACTGCACGGGTTGCAATTCACGGTGATTGGAACATTCAAGGAAAAGACCGAGAGCTTCGGGCTTTCCGAGCTGTCAGGTGAGAACGTGCTGATCCCCATCACGGTGTTGCGTTATTTCGCCCCGCTTGAGCGCATAGACCCGCTTTACGTTCAGGCCCGCAACGCCGCCGATGTGCTGCCTATCACGGGCATGGTGAAGTCGATTCTTGAGTCCCGGCATCGCAGCGGCGCCAAGTACCGTGTCGACAATCTTGCGGCGATTCTGGATGCCGCGCGGCGCATTGCCACGGTGCTTACGGTGGTGCTGATGCTGGTTTCGGCCCTGGCGCTTATTATCTCCGGCATCGGCATCATGAACATCATGCTGGTCACGGTGACAGAGCGGACGCGTGAGATCGGGCTGCGCATGGCGGTGGGCGCGGCGCGGCGCGACGTACTCGAGCAGTTCTTGGCGGAAGCCGTGATCATCAGCATGACCGGCGGCCTGGCCGGGATCCTGATTGGAGTTGCGATCCCGCTCAGCGTACGCTTTTTCACCGACGACTTCGCAGTTCCCATTTCGCCGCTATCGATCGTGGTGGCCTTCACGGTTTCGCTGGTCGTGGGGCTGGCGTTCGGCCTGCTGCCGGCCAACCGCGCGTCGCGGCTGAATCCGACCGAAGCTCTGCGGTACGAGTAGCCTTGCGCTACGAGTAGCGCTCGAACGGCAACTCCCGCGCGGCCGCCGGTACACTGGTGGAGTATGAAACCCCCACTATCCGCACTCTTCCTAGGACTCCTCGCATCCACCTTTTCGTTGTTCGGTGAGGTCCGCGTGCTGACGCTGCGGCAGGCCCTCGACATGGCGATGGCGCAGAATCCGGACGTGCTGCTGGCGCGCCTGGATTCGCAAAAAGCCCGCGAACAAGTGACCGTGACGCGCGATCCCTTCTTGCCCAAGGTATTCGCCGGCAGCGGCGCGGCCTGGAGCACCGGCTTTCCCAGCAGCATCGAAGGCAGCGCCCCTTCCATCGTGCAGGTCAGGACGCAAATGGCCATTTTCAATCGTCCCCAGAGCTACTTGACCGCGCAGGCGAACGAGGGAGTTCGTGGCGCCGGCGTCGACGTGGCGCGGCGTCAGGAAGAAGCGGTCTATCGAGTCGCGACACTGTATTTGGACACCGAGCAGGCTAGCCGCAGCCTGGAGGCTACTCGCCGGCAGCTCGACAACTTGAAGCGGGTACAGGAACTGATGGGACAGCGCGTCGCCGAGGGGCGCGAACTGGCGATCGAATCGAAAAAGGCCAACCTGGCGGTGCTGCGGGCCAACCAGCATGCCGATGGCTTGGCGGCGGACCTGATGGCTGCCGAAAGCAGCCTGGCCGGAGCCCTCGGCTTGGGGCCTAACGACTTGGCGCGTCCCGCCGCGGACGAGCGGCCTCCGTTGACGGTTCCGGTTTCCGAAGAGGCGTCGATAGAGAAGGCACTCGAGGGGAGTAATGAGCTGAAGCGCCTGCAATCCGATATTCAGTCCAAGATGCTGGAAATCAAAAGCTATCGTGCTGAGCGGCTTCCCAAGGTGAATCTAGTGGCGCAATATTCACTATTCGCCAAGTACAATTACCAGGATTATTTCACCAAGTTCCAGCGCAACAACGCGCAAGTGGGAGCGTCGGTCGAGATCCCACTGATCGTGGGCCGGACTGCGTCGGCGCAGTCTGCGCAGAGCGAGGCGGACGTCGCTAAGCTGCGTATAGAATTAGACCGTACGCGCACGCGCATTACTTCGGATCTCAGAATCGCGTACCAAAATCTGCGGCGGTCTGAATCGGCTCGCGACGTTGCCCGGGCGGACCTGGACCTTACTCGCGAAGAACTCACCATCGATCTCGCGCAGATGGATGAAGGCCGGCTGCCCCTAGCCACAGTGGAAGCTCTGCGGGCTACGGAAAATGAAAAGTGGCTGGCGTATTACGCGGCGCAACACACCGCGGAAATGGCCCGCCTCAACGTGTTACGGCAGACGGGCACGCTCGAACTAGCTCTGCGCTAGGTGCGCACGAGTTGAGCAATCGTCTCCAGGTGAAAGGTCTGCGGGAACAAATCGATCAGCGTCAGCCTATCAATTCGGTAGCTGGTTAGCGATGCCAGATCGCGCGCCAAGGTGGCTGGATCGCAGGAGACGATGGTGATCCGCGGCGGAGCCAGACGCTCCAGTTCCTTGACCACCGGCTTGCCCAAGCCCGCTCGCGGCGGATCGGCCAGCACGAAGTCGGGTGTGTCCGCGAAACTGCGCAGGAAATCTTCCACTCGCGCGCGTTCGGTTTGTAGCCGCACTTCCGCGCGCGCGGCGTTTACTTCCAGATCGCGCGCAGCCGTCACGCCCGATTCAACGGCGATCACATGCTCGAAGCGCCGAGCCAACGGAAGAGCGAATAGTCCGACGCCGGAGTACAGATCCAACGCGGTTTTGCCCTCGGCGCCATGCAGCGCCGCGTCGACCAGCGGCTCGACTAGAAAGCGATTCACCTGGAAGAACGAGCGCGGGCTCACTCGGAACGTGCCCACCGAAGTCGCGTAGTCGATCGCGACCGTCGAGCCGCACCAGTCGTAAAAAGAACGAGCCACTGGACGATCGGCTTCGAGTGCATTCACCTGCAGCTCGGTTTCATTGGTGAAGATCTCGAGTGTATGCACGAAGCGCGGGAATCGCGGGTCGCTGAGCCGTTCGCGCATTTCCGCCAAGGCCTGATTCAGTCGCGGCGAGGAGATCGGGCACTCGCCCGAGACCGGCACCAGCCGGTGCGAGCGCGGCGCGAGATAGCCGATGCGTCCATCCGCGATATGAAACTGGCCGCGATTGCGATAGCCCAGCGGCGGGCCGCTAATGGTATCGATGTCACCTCTGTATTCAATCTTGCCCACGCGGCGCAACTGTTCGCGTAGGATCTCGACTTTGCGCTCGAGCTGAAACGCGTACGGAGCATGCTGATAGTGGCAGCCGCCGCAGCGCGTGAACAAAGGGCAGGGCGGCGCGACGCGCTCGGGCGATGGCGTCAGCACCTCCGCTAAGCCGGCGTGGATGCCGTCGTCGACGCCCAGGCGTACGGTCTCGCCGGGCAGCACAAATGGAGCCAGCACTACTCGACCGTCCAGACGAGCCAGCGCCTCGCCGCCGTACACCCACTTTTCGATCGTGACTTGGTTAGCCGCCGTTGAATTCGGCAAAGCCGCGGACACATCGTTTACGATAGAAGTTCTCCCCATCCGACATGAAAGCAAGAGTCCTCTCCGGCATCCAGCCCACCGGCAGCCCGCACATCGGAAATTATCTTGGCGCGTTGAAGAACTGGGCCAAGATCCAGTATGACTACGACAGTATCTACTGTATCGTGGATCTCCACGCCATAACGGTTTACCAGAAGCCGCAGGAACTGCGCGCCAAGATCGAGGAACTGGCCGGGATGCTGCTCGCGCTCAGCATCGATCCACAGCATTCGTCGATCGTGGTGCAGTCGGCCATCCCGGAGCATGCCGAACTGGCCTGGATGCTGACCTGCGTGACTCCCGTGGGCTGGCTGGAGCGCATGACGCAGTTCAAGGCCAAGTCGCAGGCGCAGGAGACCATCAGCGACGGAATTTTGCAATACCCCGTGCTGATGGCGGCCGACATCCTGCTGTATCAAGCCGCGATTGTGCCGGTGGGAGAAGATCAAACGCAGCACCTGGAACTCGCGCGCGATATAGCACAGCGCTTCAATTCGCTCTACGGCGAAACGTTCACCATGCCGGCCACGCATCTCCCGACGGTGGGTGCGCGCATCATGGGACTCGACGATCCCGAAAAGAAGATGAGCAAGTCGGAGACGGGCGGGGGCCACGCGATCAGCTTGCTGGATCCGCCCGCAGTGATTCGCAAAAAGTTTCTACGCGCGACTACGGATTCGAACCCCGGCGTGGACTACGAAAATATGGGTCCCGGTGTGCGCAATCTGCTCACTATTTTTCAGGCCTTCACGGGCTGGCCGGATGAGAACACGCGTGCCCACTTCACCGGCATGCGCTACGGCGATCTGAAAAAGCAAGTGGCGGAGGCCGTGATCGAGGCGCTCGAACCGATCCAGAAGCGTTATGAAGAGATCATGTCCGAGCCTGGCTTCGTCGCGCAAGTGCTCGCCAACGGGGCGGAGCGTGTGAGGCCCATCGCTCAGGACACGGTGAACAAAGTGAAGAAGGCCATGGGACTGTACACGGCGTAACGAAATTGCGCTGTGCGGAACCTGAGGTCCGTTTCGTGACAAACCTCCGAAAATCATCTGGATGGCGTTTAGAGTCGCCAAAAACGGCGAGCCCGCTGACTCGTTTCCATGGTGAGGGTGCGGAAAGTCGAACGTCGCGCCTGGCGTCGCGCTAGGTACCAGCAATTGAATATTGCTCCAATACGGTCAGAGGGCCCATGGAGGTCGGGGACTGGTTGTTCTGTTCCCCCCCTGCGGGGCCGGAGATTGGCGATGGATGACGCGGGGCGACCCTGCCTTATGATGGAAATGTATCCTGATGCCCCTGGTATTTGAATGGGACTCCGAGAAAGCCAAGAACAATCATCGAAAACACCGTGTTAGCTTTGACGAGGCTTGTACCGTCTTCGATGAGGGTCATTCGCAGGGCGAAACTAGAGAAATCATCATCGGTCATTCGATCATGAGAAGGTTGATGATCCTTTGCTTTACCGAGCGTTCAAACCAGCGCATTCGGATCATCAGTGCGCGGCCGGCGACTCGGCGCGAAAGGGGCGACTATGAAAACTACCTCCAGAAATGAGACGACATCGCGAAAGGCGTCCGAAACGCTCAGGCCGGAGTATCGCTTCGATTACACGAAAGCTCGGCCCAATCGATTCGCCGGACGCGGCGTTTCGAAATCGGTTGTCCTCCTCGACCCCGATGTAGCCAAGGTTTTCACAAGCGCCGAATCCGTGAATTCTGTGCTGCGCGCGATCCTGGCCGCCGTTCCACGGAAAAGAAAATCCAGCGCTAAGTAGTTACTTTGAATTTCCGTACTCGCAACAGGCCAAGGGCCTGTCCTACTGGACCGCTATGGGCACTTGACTCGCAGAGGTCCGCGCGGTACAACCTATAAACATCCCCCGAAGGATAATGATGACTTCCGCAACCGGAGTGCAGACGGTAGCGGCGGATTTTGAGACGCAGGCTTCGTCTAATGCGGTGGATTTGCAAACCATCGCGCACGAGTTGCGTCAGCCGCTGAGCGCCATTGAGTCCATCGCCTATTACCTCAACCTCGCGCTGCCGCGGGATAGCCGCCCCGCGCGCAAACAGGCGAGGCGGTTGCAGCACCTGGTGGAGCAATCCAACTGGATTCTGACTTCCGCCCTGCAGCTTGCCGATCACGCGCCGTTCGCGCCGCAACCGTTGAATCTGGAAGAACTGATTACCCAGGCTGTAATTTCATGCGCTGTACAGGGTGATCCTCGGATACATCTCGAACTGGCCGGCGGATTGCCGCTGGTGAGGCTCGATCCAGGGCGTGGCCACATCCTTATCGAAAATCTGCTCACGCTTTTCCGGCAGTTGGCAAGCGAGCTGCATCCGGTGCGAGTCACCACGGCGGCCAGGGAAGGTGGAGTCGCTCTCAGCATGGCCACCTCGATTCCGGGCTACCGCTCGGAAGCTTCGCTCGGGCCCGGATGCGGTCTGAGCATCCAGAGTGCCCGCCGAGTCATCGAAGGGCATGGTGGGACCCTTAGTATCGATGTCGACGCCGTGAGCGGGGTTAGTCTCAAGGTGGTGCTACCATGAAATTTCCCCTTCATGGCAGTGGCAGTCCCAGATATTCTCGCTAGAATTGTCGACCACAAGCGCTCCCAGTTGGCGCGCGCATCTGCTCAACGTGCCGATCTGGAGCGCCGCGCTGCCGATCGCCCTGCCGCGCGGGACTTCCGCGCCGCCCTCACCGCCTCCCCGCCGGCGATCATCGCCGAAATAAAGCAAGCGTCGCCGAGCAAAGGCGTCTTTACCGATGACTTCCAACCCGCTTCCATCGCGAAACTCTACGAAGCCGGTGGCGCAGCGGTGTTGAGCATCCTGACCGACGAGGAATTTTTCAAAGGCAAGCTGGCCGATCTTGAGGCCGCGCGGTCGGCGGTGGCCGTTCCGGTCCTACGCAAAGACTTCACCATCGACGAATTCCATATTATCGAAGCTGCCGCGCACGGCGCCGATGCGATTCTGCTGATCGCTGCGATTCTCGACGTCAAGCAAATGCGCGGGTTTCGCGAACTCGCAGCACGGTATGGCATGGCGGCGCTGGTCGAAGTTCACGATGAGCATGAGCTTGACGCGGCGCTGGGTTCCGGCGCGGACATCGTCGGCGTGAACAATCGCAACCTGCACACGTTCGAGGTCACGCTCGATACGTCGCTGCGACTGGCGGAGAAGATGCCTGGCGCGGTAGTGAAGATAGCGGAGAGCGGGATTCATTCGCGTGCCGATGTGCAGCGGCTCCAGGCCGCCGGCTTCCACGCATTTCTGGTCGGGGAGCACCTGATGAAATCGGCAGACCCCGCCGCGGCGCTACGGGAATTGCGGTCATGATGGTTAAAGTCTGTGGCATCACCCGGCGTGAAGATGCGTTGGTCGCGGCCGAAGCCGGCGCTTCCGCCATCGGCTTTATCTTTTATCCGGGCAGCCCGCGCTATATCGCGCCTGAGCACGCTGCCGCCTTGGGCGAGGGACTCGATCTCTGGAGAGTCGGCATTTTTGTGGATGAAACGCCGGCCGCAATCGAAGCCGTCATGCGGGCCGCGCATCTGGATGTCGCGCAGATTTACGGTGGCGGCGCTCCCGATGGCGCGCGTGTCTGGAAAGCCTTCCGTGTCGCCGATTCGTTTGACGGCTCGGTTGGCGAGGGTGCCGAGGCTGTGTTTCTCGATAGCGCAAAGAACGGTGTTTCGTTCGATTGGAAACTGGCCCGCAATGCAGGCGCGAAGATCATCGTCGCGGGAGGCCTGGATGCTTCCAATGTGGCCGCGGCGATCGATGCCGCTAAGCCCTGGGGCGTTGACGCCAGCTCGAAGCTGGAGACCGCGCCGGGCATCAAGGATCACGATAAAGTGCGGGCCTTCGTGAAGGCTGCGCGAGAGGCGACATGGTAATTTCCCAACCCGACGCCACCGGCCACTTCGGGCCATACGGCGGACGATTCGTACCCGAAGTGCTGATGGCGCCGCTCGAAGAGCTCGAGCACGCCTATCACAAGGCTTCAGCTGATCCGGCATTTCAGGCCGAACTGGCCGATCTGCTGCACAACTACGCAGGACGTCCCACGCCGCTATACTACGCCAAGCGCCTGAGCGAGACTCTCGGCGGCGCGAAAATTTATCTCAAGCGCGAAGACCTGCTGCATACAGGCGCGCACAAGATCAACAACTGCCTGGGGCAGGCGCTACTCGCCCGCCGCATGGGCAAGAAGCGCATCATTGCCGAGACTGGCGCGGGACAGCACGGAGTCGCCACCGCCACGGCGTGCGCGCTGTTTGGGCTCGAATGCATTGTCTACATGGGCGTCGAAGACATGCGCCGGCAGAGCCTCAATGTGTTTCGCATGCGCCTTCTGGGAGCCAACGTGGTCGGCGTCGCCAATGGAAGTCAAACTCTGAAAGACGCCATCAGCGAAGCCATGCGCGATTGGGTAACGAATGTTCACGATACTTACTACCTGCTGGGTTCTGCCTTGGGGCCGCATCCTTATCCTGTGATGGTGCGCGATTTTCATCGCGTGATTGGTGTCGAGGCGCGAGCTCAAATTCTGGAGAGCGAAGGCCGCCTGCCGGATTCGGCTTTCGCTTGCGTTGGTGGAGGCAGCAATGCCATCGGCCTGTTCCACGCCTTCATCGGCGACGAGAGCGTCAAGCTGATCGGAGTCGAAGCCGGCGGACGAAGCGGGCTGCTCGGCGAGCACGCGGCGCGTTTCTCGGGAGGATCACCCGGCGTGCTGCACGGGACGCTCAGCTATCTTCTGCAGGACGACGACGGGCAGGTAGCGCTCACGCATTCGGTTTCCGCGGGCTTGGACTACCCAACGGTGGGTCCCGAGCACGCCTGGTTGCACGATCGTCACCGCGCCGAATACACTTCTGCGAGCGATCCCGAGGCGCTCGCGGCGGCGCTGCAACTGGCGCGCACCGAGGGCATCATCCCGGCGCTTGAATCAGCGCATGCCATCGCCGAAGTGATTAAGCGCGCCCCCGCGGCTAAGGGACAGATCTACATCGTCAACCTCTCCGGGCGCGGCGACAAAGACACCGATATCTACCGCGAGAATTTGCCTGAACTTGATGCCGACACGAATTGAGCCGCTGTTCGCCGCGCTGAAATCCAAGAACCGCACGGCGTTGATCGCCTACATCACTGCCGGCGACCCATCGCCGGAGCGCACGCCACAAATAGTTGCTGCTCTTGAGCGTGGCGGTGTCGATCTCATCGAGCTAGGCGTACCTTTCTCCGATCCTATTGCCGACGGTCCGGTGATCCAGGCCGGCTCGGAGCGCGCCCTTAAAGCGGGCACCACTCTGCGTAAAGTTCTCGAAATCGCGCGGACCATTCGTGAGACTTCGCAGATTCCGCTGCTGCTTTTCACCTATTTGAATCCCGCCATGCGCTACGGATTTGAGAAGTTGGGCCGCGATGCAAAGGCTGCGGGGATTGACGGCTGCCTGCTCACTGATTTGAGCGTCGAAGAAGCCGAGCCCTACGTGAATTCCATGCGCGAGGCCGGGCTCGACACCGTGTTTCTGGCCGCGCCCACCAGCACGGCGGAGCGGCTGCTTCTCGTGGCACAATATTCCACGGGTTTTGTGTATCTCGTTTCTCGGACCGGCGTCACCGGAGAAAGAACTGACTTGTCGGCTTCGCTTGGCCCGCTAGTGGAAGCCATGCGCGAGGCCACTTCTCTGCCGCTCGCCGTCGGCTTCGGCATCTCGACTCCGGAGCAGGCGGGCGCGGTGGCGAAACTGGCGGACGGCGTGGTGCTGGGCAGCGCCTTTGTGCGACTGCTTGAAAACCACGCGAGCGATGCGCAGATCGAAGCTTTCGCCCGCTCGCTGCGAGAGGGCATGGATCGCATGGATCACATGGATCACATGGATCAACGTCGATGACACCGGCCGAAGCGCAAGAGTTGCTCGCCGACTGCCGGCGCAAGATCGATGCGATAGATGTTGAATTGCGCGACCTCCTGAACCGCCGCGCGGCAATCGTCGACGAGGTGGTACGAGCCAAAGAAACCCTTGCCATGCCGGTTTACGAAGCTGCGCGCGAGGAAGAAGTGGTGCGCAAAGCCACCACCGGAAACCCCGGACCGCTTAGCAACCAGGCGTTCCAGCATATCTTTGAAACCATCATGCAAGAGATGCGCATGATTCAGCAGGTATACCTCGACCGTCGGCAAGGGAAGCCGTAGTGAGCCCGGAAGTGAGCGGAGCCTGGAAAGTTGTCACGGTCGCCGGCGTGGGTTTGATCGGCGGATCGTTCGCCCTGGCGCTACGTCAAGCCGGATTTCAAGGGAAGATCATCGGGGTCAGTTCGGCGGCGACCATTCGCGCTGCGCTGGACCGCGGAGCCATTGATGAAGCGTTGCCCTTGGCCGAAGCCGCGGCACAATCCGACGTGATTTATCTGGCGCAGCCCATCGAAAGAATTCTGGAAACCCTGAGCGTCATCGACGGCGCGGTGCGCCCCGGCACACTGATCACCGACGCCGGCAGCACCAAACAAGCCATCGTCGAGCGGGCGGGGCAGACCATTCGACGCGGCCGTTTCGTGGGTGGTCATCCCATGGCGGGCAAAGAGGCCCGCGGTGTTCAGGCCGCGGACGCGAATCTGTTTCAGTCGCGCCCCTATGTGCTCACCGGCACCGACGTCGCACTGGAGCACTGGATCAAAAAGGTCGGCGCGCGCCTGGTGAAACTCGACGCAGCCGAGCACGATCGCTTGGTCGCGCTGGTCTCGCACTTGCCTCAACTGCTATCGACTGTTCTCGCGTCGCTAATCGCCGACTCTCCCGAGGCTGCGCGCGTTGCAGGACCCGCTGCCGCGGACCTGACCCGACTCGCTCTCAGCCCTTACGACATCTGGCGCGACATTTTCTCGACCAACGCCGGGGAAATTGACCGCGTGATCGGCGATGCCATCGCGCGTCTCCAGACTTTGCGCGAAAATCTGCTTTCCGAATCCGATATGCAAGCCACGTTTGCCCGCGCTGGTAAGGCGGCATCGCAATTGCGGCAGTCCTGATATGCTGGAAAGTAGAATTGCGTAAAAGCAGACTTTGCGTAAAAGTACACAAGGAGTGACAAGTATGGACGACGACAGCAAGATGTCTTTTTTCTTCCTGGGATTAGGAATAGGCGCGGCGATGGGTGTCCTGTTCGCTCCGAAGTCGGGGACCGAGACTCGCGATTTTCTCCTGTCCAAGGCCAATGAAGGCACGGAATTGGCGAAGCGCAGGGCGCAGGAATTGAAGGAGCAGGCAGCGGAGACCATCGAGCGTGGGAAATCGACGGTGCAGCGCCAAAAGGAAAGCCTCTCCGCGGCAGTGGATGCAGGACGAGCGGCCTACCGCGACACTGTGAACCAGCCGCTTCCGGATTAGTTGGCCAGGCTGCCGGGAGCCTGCGGGATCACCCGGACGAAGGAGACGCACAGGCCTGCATTCGGGCGCGCTTGAACCACTATGGACCAACAAACTCTGCTCACCGTGATGACGGCGTTTGTGATCATCGCGGCAGTGGCTCTGGTTATCCAGGCTGCCATGCTGGCGGGCATCTATAAAACTTCGCGTGGACTGCAGGAGAACGTCCAGCGTCTCCTGCCCAAAATTGAGAGTGTGCTCGAGACCTCACGCCAGACCATCGACGACAGCCGCAAGCAAATCGCCGATATCACATCCAAGACCAGCGAGATTCTGGAAACTACTCGCAAGCAGGTGCATCGCATCGACGAGTTCCTCGACGATGCCGCGGCGCGCGCCCGCGTCCAGATGGACCGAGCCGAGATGGTGCTCGACGATGCCATGGTTCGGACGCAACGCACGGTGGCGGTAGTGGAAGGTGGAATCCTCAAGCCCATCGTGCAGATTCAGGGCGTCGCCGCGGGAATCAAGACCGCGATC
>Ga0163163_10002904_pt1 | contig 14499 bp, 16 predicted proteins | sample S65metaG_FD_119766 | JGI IMG/M metagenome (GOLD analysis project Ga0163163, IMG submission 119766) | Switchgrass rhizosphere microbial communities from Kellogg Biological Station, Michigan, USA - S6-5 metaG | ecosystem: Host-associated > Plants > Roots > Rhizosphere > Soil | place: USA... | reverse complement strand
CGCATAAACCATTGCGAAGTTCGGGAGTCATGCAAAGCGATCACGCCAGCATTGCAGCGCACCATTGAATGGTAATGTCGTGGCTTCGTAGACGCCACGCGCGATCGCGCGCGCGAGCACGTTGGCCGCAAGCATTCCGAGTTCACTGAGGGAAAAGACGGGATCGGGCAACGGTTTCGCACCTATGCTTGCCGCGAATACCACATCGCCGTCCAGCGGGGTGTGGACCGGGTAGATGGCACGCGACAAACCGCTTTGCGCCATCACGGCCAGGCGTTTGGCCTGCGCTTTCGTGAGTTTTGCGTCCGTCGCAACCACCGCGAGTGTCGTGTTCTCACCCGGGTTGCCTTTGCTACGGAATTTCAATGCGTCAGGGGGAAACTTCGTCGGCCAGCCATGGCCGCCAAATTCGTTATCTTGCTCGAAAGGCGCAGCCCAAAAATGCTGTCCATCACCGATCGTCATGCTGCCGGCAGCATTGGCCGCTGCGATAGCGCCGACGGTAAATCCGCTGCGCGTTGTCGCGCTGGCTGATCCGATGCCCCCTTTGAGGTTCACGGTTGTCGCGCCCAGTCCGGCGCCTACGCTTCCGAGCGCGAAGCTGTCACCCGCATGTTTCGCGGCTTCGTAACCCAGTTCTCGATAAGGCGGATAACGACCCCAGTTCTTGTCGCCGCTTGACAACAGATCGAACAGGATCGCGCCCGGCACAATCGGGACGCGTGCCTCACGTACCTGGAATCCGCGACCTTTCTCGCGCAGCCATGCTTGCACACCGGATGCGGAATCGAGGCCGAAGGCGGATCCGCCGGACAGCACAATGGCATCGATGCCTTCAACGGTCTGCGCCGGGTCGAGCAGGGCGGTCTCGCGCGTGCCGGGCCCCCCGCCGCGAACGTCGACGCTTGCGACCACCGCTGAATCGAAAATAATCGCGGTTACGCCGGACCCGAGCTTGGCGTCGCCTGCATGGCCAACCCTCACGCCCGGAATATCGGTGATTAGGTTTCGCAAAGACGCCTCCTGAGGAAAGCGGAAACGATTTGCGACGTCCCGTCAATCGTTCCGTTCACGGCCCAATCACTTCGAGGTCAGGCCCTGGCGTGGCCACTTGCCACCGTCGCACCTGCTGGCGCATCTAGGGTACATGCATGCCGATGTCACCTACCTGGCGGCATTGATCGCCGGCCTTGTCAGCTTTCTCTCTCCCTGCGTGCTGCCGCTGGTGCCGCCTTATCTCGTGTTCCTGGCGGGCACGTCGCTTGAGCGCTTTGCCGACAGGGAGCCGGAGCCAAGGGTCAGGCGGGAAACCGTATCAGCAGCGGCCCTTTTCGTTCTCGGCTTTTCGACCGTCTTTGTGGCGCTTGGTGCGAGCGCCAGCGTGATTGGTTCGCTCATCCGTGCCTATTCCGGTCCGCTCGCCACGGTCGCCGGCATCGTCATCATCATCATGGGCCTGCATTTCCTCGGCGTTACGCCGATTGCACTCTTGCACCGTCAGAAGCGATTGGATGTCGCCAAGCCTGTCGGTCTATGGGGCGCGTACATCATCGGCCTGGCATTCGCGTTCGGATGGACGCCGTGCATCGGGCCCATTCTCGCTGCCATCCTCGCAGTAGCGGCGTCGGAGCAGACGGTGACGCAGGGTGCGAGCCTGCTCGCGATTTACTCGTTGGGCCTCGGTATTCCTTTTGTTATTGCCGCCTTTGCGATCGAGCCCTTCGCGGCCTTTCTTTCGCGATTTCGCAACTATCTTCATCGCGTCGAGCAGGCCATGGGCGCGTTGCTGGTCTTGACCGGAATTGCGTTCCTGACCGGCAGCATCAACCAGATGAGCGTGTGGCTGCTGGAAACTTTTCCCGTGCTCGGCAAGATCGGCTGATAAAAAAAGGCCCGCCAATTGGCGGGCCTTTTTGCCGCGAGAGACGGCTTATTTCATTTTGCTACAATCCGAATTCGGGCATTCGACATAAGTGATCTTGCCGCTGCCGTCCTTCTTCCAGATGTACATCACGTAGTCGAGCTTTGTAATGTCGCCTTTCTTGTCATAGGAAATGTCGCCGAGCACGGTCTTGAAGTGCATGCCTGAATGCATCTTCTCGGCCACTTTCTTGGGATCGAGCGATTTTGCAGCCTCGGCGGCCTGCTTGATGATCTGCACGCCGGCATAGCTGTAGAGCGTGTAGGCTTCGGGCTCGAACTTCTTCGCGCGGAATTCCTCGACCACTTTTTTTGCTTCCGGCTTGTTGCGCGGGTCGGGTCCGTAGGTCATCAGCGTACCTTCAACTCCGGGACCGCCGACCGAGGCAAACTCGTCCGAAGTAATGCCGTCGCCGCCCATCAGTGGCGCCTTTACGCCTTGGTCGCGCATTTGCCGCACAATCAGGCCGCCTTCGGTATAGAGGCCACCCCAATAAATGAGGTCGGCACCCGACTGTTTGATCTTGGATACGAGCGCCGAAAAGTCCTTCTCACCGGTGTTGACCCCTTCGTAGAGGACTTCCTTCATGCCGCCTTTGTTGAGAGCTTTCTTCGTTTCGTCGGCGAGACCTTTGCCATAAGTCGTCTTGTCATGGACGAGGGCGATCTTCTTGCCCTTGAAATGTTTCACAATGTACTCGCCGGCAACTTTGCCCTGCTGGTCGTCACGGCCGCAGACGCGGAAAATGTTCCACATGTTGCGCTCGGTGACTTTCGGGTTGGTCGAGGCCGGCGTGATCTGCAGGATGCCGTTTTCCTGGTAGACCTCGGACGACGGGATCGTCACCCCGGAATTGTAATGACCGATGACGAACTTCACGCCATCGCCGGAAAATTTGTTGGCAACCGATACACCCTGCTTCGGGTCGGACGCGTCGTCACCGTAACCAACGGTAATTTTCTGGCCGAGGATTCCGCCCGTTGCGTTGATGTCTGCGGCCGCCTGATCGACGCCATTTTTCATCTGAGCGCCGGTCGCAGCGCTTGGGCCGGTAATTGGCCCACCAACGCCGAATTTGACCTGAGCTGATGCGATTCCCGTCGTCGCCATCGCAATGCTCAATACGAGGCCGAACGTGCTGATCTTTTTCATATGTGGTTTCCCCTCCAACTGGAGCCGGCACACTGCCTGCGACAATCTTATGTCAGGGCAGTTTGCGGCGCCAGCGCATCAAGCCGGCCGGTTCGTTGAGCCAGCGATACTGAGAGACCATCCGCGTCGCGCGCGCCGCCCGGAAGCCTAAAAATCCGAAGGCTACGCAGAAGAAGGCATCGACCAAATAGTAGTGGAGGGACAGGAGGGTGCCGTCATACAGGCTGAAATGGATGAACCGCACGGCCCCGGCCAGTATGAAGCCGTATGCGACAACCTGCCACCACGGCCGCCAAGTCGCGGCGATCGCGCGGCCGGCGAGCATTGCCGCGCCGCCACCGAGAATGATCGTGACCAAAATGAATACTCCGAAGGATCGCTCTTCGTAGAGGAGGTCTGGAATCGAAAAAGCGGAGAATATTTCGTTCAATGCCGGCCCCCTTCGAGGTAGGCGGCTTTGATTTCGGGGTGCTCAAGCAGATCGCGCCCGCCCCCCGACAGGGTGATCAAGCCGTTGACCATGACGTATCCGCGGTGAGCGAGCTTGAGCGCGTGATAGGCATTCTGCTCGACCAGAAACACGGTCAGGCCATTTTCGGCATTCAGCGCTTTGATCGCATCGAATATCTGCCGCACGACGAGCGGCGCCAGGCCGAGCGATGGTTCGTCAAGCAACAGCAGGCGCGGACGCGCCATGAGCGCGCGTGCGATCGCCAGCATTTGCTGCTCCCCGCCGGACAGCGTACCGCCGCGCTGGCCGATGCGCTGCCGCAGTCTGGGAAAAAGAGCGAGCACGCGCTCGAGGTCGCGATCAAATTCGGTTCGCTCCGCGACGATCGCCCCCATCTGTAAGTTCTCGAGCACCGTCATACGTGAAAAAATTCGACGGCCTTCAGGCGCCTGCGCGAGCTTGAGGTGCGCAATTTCGTGGGTTGGCAACCTCGTGATGTCGTGGCCGGCAAAGTCGATCCTGCCCTCGCTGGCGCGTGGGTTGCCGCAGATCGTCATCATCAGCGTCGATTTGCCGGCGCCATTTGCTCCGATGAGCGTGACGATCTCGCCTTCATTGACCTCAAGATCGATACCCTTGAGCGCCATGACGCGACCGTAAAAGGTTTTTACCCCGCGAACGGTCAGAAGCGGGGTCGTCATAGCCCAACCTCGGCTTCAACCTTGGCAACATCCTTGTCGACGACCCCGAGATAGGCCGCAATCACTTTCGGATTGTCGCGAATTTCCGCAGGCGTTCCTTCGGCAATCTTGATTCCGTAGTCGAGCACGACGACGCGGTCCGATATTTCCATTACGACCGACATGTCATGCTCGATTAGAAGGATCGAAATGCCGTGCTCCTTGCGGATCGCAAGCAGCAACTGGTTGAGCTCGGCACTTTCGCGTGGATTGAGTCCGGCCGCAGGTTCGTCGAGGCAGAGCAGCGCGGGTTCCGTGCACATTGCGCGCGCAATCTCGAGTCGGCGCTGTGCGCCATAGGGAAGGTCGCCGGCGGCATCGTCGGCACGCGCGGTTAATCCAATGATGTCGAGCCATTCGCGTGCGCGATCGACTGCGGCACGCTCGGCGGCGGCGTAAGAAGGAAAGCCGAGCACGCCGAGAAGCGTATAGCCGGACGCGAGCATCAGGCGATTGTGCTGGGCGACCAGGAGATTTTCGAGCGCGGTCATGCCGGGAAACAGGCGGATATTCTGAAACGTTCGGGCGATGCGCGCCTGCTCGGCGACCTGGTAGTCGGGCATCCGCTCGAGCAAATGCAGTCCGCTCGTACCGCGCCTGATGCTGCGTTTTCCGCTCGCGGTGAGTGCATCGAGCCAATCCCAGGCGGTGGCTTCGCCGTGACGGAGAGCGAGCCGGCCCTCGGTCGGCTTGTAAAAACCCGTGATGCAGTTGAAGACGGTCGTCTTTCCGGCTCCGTTCGGACCGATCAGCGCTGTAATTTGGCCTTCAAGAGCGCTGAACGACAGGTCATCGATGGCGACAAGACCGCCAAATCGCATCGTCAGATGCTCGACCTGCAGCAAAATGTCGGATGCTGGTGCCATCAGCCGCGCCCTTGCTTGATGAGGTCGGCGGTGATGACCTTTCTCTCCTTGAGAACCAGTGACGGTTCTCGGGTCGAGATCAGGCCGCGCGGCCGCCAGATCATGATCAGCACCATCGCGAAACCGAACAGCAGCATGCGGTACTGGGTCGGATCGAAGGCCGGCCCGAAAATGAGCTTTAAAAAATCGAGCTCGCGCATGATCTCGGTGCCGCCGATCATGACGACAGCCGCGATTGCCACCCCGACCTGACTTCCCATGCCGCCAAGGACGACCATCGACAGGATCGTGGCCGACTCCAGAAAAGTGAAAGAGTCGGGCGATATGAAGCCTTGCCTTGCCGCGAAGAACGAGCCGGCAAAGCCTGCAAACATCGCGCCCATGGCAAATGCTGTGAGTTTCGTATTGGTCGTGTTGATGCCGAGTGACCGGCAGGCGATCTCGTCCTCGCGCAGCGCTTCCCACGCGCGCCCGACCGGCAGGCGCCGCAGGCGCAGCGTCACGAAAGCGGTGAGCAAAGCGAGCCCAAGGATCAGGTAGTAGAGGAATATCGTGCGATAGATCGGAGAGAATTCGAGCCCAAAGACCGCAGCAAATCCGTCATCATTGGCTGTGAACGGGATTCCGAAAAATGTCGGCCGCGGAATGCTGGTGATGCCGGCATAGCCGTTTGTGAGATCCACCCAATTGATGAGCACGATCCGGATGATTTCGCCGAAGGCGAGGGTGACGATGGCGAGATAGTCGCCGCGCAGGCGAAGCACCGGGAAGCCGAGCAGGATCCCCCAGAACGACGCGAGGACACCGGCAAGAGGAAGAAGAATCCAGAATGAAAAGCCGAAGGTCTTGGCAAGCAGTGCGTAGGAATAAGCACCAACCGCGTAAAAGGCGACGTAGCCGAGGTCGAGAAGTCCGGCGAGGCCGACCACGATGTTGAGCCCCCAACCAAGCATCACATAGATCAGGACCTGGATGCCGAAGTTGTCGATCCATTTTACGGCGCGGCCAAAGCCCGCCGTGGTAATGACGATCGCCGGGTAGGCGACCATGAAACCGATGGCAAACGGAATGAACCATTTGCCGAATTTCAGACGCCACTCCGGAATTGCGGTGCTTGGCGGCTGCAGTGCGCGCCGCGCAAGCCAAGGTTCAATCAAGAGCGAATAGCTGAGGCGGCCCAAGGCAACCAGTGCCGCGATGGCCAACAGAAGCGGCCAGCGCGTCGCCAGAACCAGCTCATTGCGGATGTTGGTGATGGTCTCAAAGCCGACCAGTGGCAGGAACAGCCCGAAGGCGAGCAATCCTGTTATGGCCGCGTCGCGAATGGCGCGAGCGACGTCGACGCGCTGGTGGTGCGCGCCGGCTGCCATCTCAGACCTTTTCGACATCCGGCCGGCCGAACAGGCCTTGTGGCAGGAAGATCAGCGTGATCGCCAGGACTGAAAAGGCGGCAACGTCCTTGTAGTCGATCGAAAAATACGCGGACCAGAATGTTTCGATCAGTCCGATCAGGATGCCACCGATAACGGCTCCCGGCAGTGAGCCAATGCCGCCGAGTACGGCAGCTGTGAATGCTTTTACGCCCGGGACGAAGCCGTCTGCAAAACTGACGACACCGTAGTACATCAGATACATGGTGCCTGCGACTGCAGCGAGGGCGGCCGCGATTACGAACGTCGTTGAAACGGTGCGGTCGACGTCTACGCCAACCAGGGCCGCCATTTTCTGATCTTGCTCACAGGCACGTTGGGCGCGTCCAAGCCGTGTCTTTGCAACGAGATACCAGAAGCAACCGAGCATCGCCGCCGTGACGACCCAGATGATGAGCTGTTTGAACGACAGCGTCACCGGATAGTCGTTCTGGGTAAACAGGACGAATTCGCCTTGAACCATCGGCGGAATCGATTTGTTGCGCGGCCCCTGCGTGACCTGCACGAAATTGGACAAGAAGATCGACATTCCGATCGCAGAAATCAGCGGCGCAAGCCGGAACGATCCGCGCAACGGCCGGTATGCGAGCCGCTCGATGGTCCAGTTCACGACCGAGGTGAACAGCATCGCGACGAGGAGCACGATGAAAAGTGCCAGCACGATGGAAGATATGCCGAGGACCGTCACAAGGATCAGATAGGCCACGAGCGCAATGAAGGCGGAGACCATGAAGACATCGCCATGGGCAAAATTCACCATGCCGATGATGCCGAAGACCATGGTGTATCCGATGGCGATGAGCCCATAGATCGAGCCCAGCGTGATGCCGTTGATCAATTGCTGAAGGAAGACTTCCATGCCGTCCCCATTTCCCGAGGTCATCCGGCGAACGACCAACAGGCCCCGCGAAAGGCTTAACAGGGCAAAACGCGAGCGGCAACGGCGAGGGCGCCGCTGTTAATGGAAACTGAAAAGCAATGAGCGAATGGGCCCCAACCAGCGGCTAGTTGTTCAATCGCGCGACGCTTGCGCGCACAGGCGATCGGGGCAGGATCGTTGCCCCAGTCATGCGTCTAGTGAAGGCCGCCGAAGAGCCAGATCAGCACCAGAATTGGAATCGGCACCCCAAGCAACCACAGAAGCATGTAGCGTCCCATCGTCGATCCTCCTTATTTGCAGGGGAACTCGAAGCATGCGGACAAGTTCCAGACACATTGCTTCAATGTGAGCATTGGAACGAATGCATTGTCCGCGGATTGACTCTTGCCATGGAAAACGAGCGATCGAAGTGGCGAACCAAATGTGTGAGAGGAAAATCCGATGAACCAGAATCCAAACCAAAAGCCCGGCCAACAGCAGCAGGGCGGCCAACAGCAGGGTGGCCAGGAGAAACCCGGCCAGCAGCAGCAGCAGGGTGGGCAGCAGAAGCCCGGCCAGCAGCAGCAGGGCGGTCAGCAGAACCAGCAGAATCGCTAGTTCACTGAAGCAAGTTCGGAAGCCCCGCACGAAAGTGCGGGGCTTCGCCTTTTCCCGCCATGGCTATCGATATCCGGCTCGCATATGCTTGACGCATGGGCAACGTCACGGCACTGCCGCTGTTTCATTTGTATGGCGATCCGCCTGACGACTCCGCATTTGATTTCATTCACATCGAAACGATCGCATCGCGCTCATCCGTCCATGATTGGACGATCCGGGCGCATCGCCACCGCAATCTCTTCCAGATTCTGCTGATCGAAAAAGGCGGAGGCGATATGAGTTTCGAAACCGCAACGTCCCGCTTCGCGGCGCCCGCGGTCATTCTTGTGCCTGCGACGGCAGCGCACGGATTCCGTTTTACGCCTCAGATCACAAATGGCTGGGTCGTGAGCTTTACGGAAGACGTTGCGGATGCTCTGGGCGATCAGTCAGGCGAAGCGCTCGCGCGGCTCAAGACTGTAGCCATCGATCCGATTTTGCCGCTTGCCGATGTCGCGGAGGCCAAGCGCCTTTCGGCACTATGCGCCGATCTGCACGAGGAGGCTTCGCTCGCGCGCGAAGGGTATCGGCTCGCGATGCGAGGGTTGCTTACGCTGATCGCGATTGAAGTCGTGCGTCTGGCGGTGAGCCGGGCGCGCAGCGGTGCAGTCACATTGTCGCGATACGATGCGCGCGTCGACGAGCTGCGCCGTCTCGTCGACGAACATTTCCGTCAGGAACGGCTTATCAGTTTTTACGCTGAAAAACTGGCGATGACGCCCGATCGTTTGAACGACCATGTCAAACGCGCGACCGGCGTCACTGCGGGCCATCTCATCCGGCAGCGCGTCCTAACCGAAGCCAAGCGGCAGCTTGTGTTCACCAACCAGGCGATCCATGAGATCGCCTACGATCTCGCTTTTTCCGACCCGTCGCACTTTACCCGCTTTTTTCGCAAGCAGACTGGCATGACGCCACAGGCGTTTCGCGACGGCCGCGGCGGCTAGGTTATTTCTTTGCGTGCAGAGAGTCGCTCCGGATGACGGCGGCCGCAATGATCGCCCCGAGCAATTCCGCCAAACCGGCCACGATCATCGCGGCACGCAAACCAGGCATGAAGCCTGCGGCAATATTCGCTTGTTGGCCCGCATAGGCCGCAAATACCGAACCCAGGATTGCGACACCCATCGTTGCGCCGACCATGCGCGCCGTATTGAGCACGCCGGAAGCGGTGCCTGATCGGGCAGGCGGCACCGCCGCGACCGCAACGCCATTGACTGGAGCGGTGTTCAGACCAAGTCCGATGCCCACCACGAACAGTGCCAGCTCAATGAGGACAGGACTGGTACTTTTCGAGATGAATGCGATCGCCAGCGCCCCAAAACCCATGCACGCCATTCCTGCAGTCATGACGATGCGCGGGCCAAGATTATTGGTCAGATAACCGACCAACTGGGACACGACGACAAAGCTGACGGACATCGGCAGCAGTTCAAGTCCGGCGATGAATGGCGTCGCCCCGCGGACCGTCTGATAATAGAGAGGCATGAGGAAGAGAAGGGCATACATGCCGAACGTCATCAGGCCGGCAACGGCAAGGGCGGCCGAAAAGACGGGTTGGCCCAGGAGCGACAGCGGCAACAGTGGTCCCGGTGTACGCGCTTCAATTCGCACGAACGCGACCGCGGCGAAGGCGGCAGCCGCAAGCACAGCGAAGAGGGGTGTCGTCCATCCCCAGTGCGATCCTTCGATCGCGGCCAAGGCGAATCCGCCAAGCGCGATAATGGCCAGAACCTGACCGGGCAAATCCAGCCGTCGGCCCTCTGGTTCGCTGCTCTCCTCGATTGCGGACAGCGTGAGCAACAGCGCGGCCGCGCAAACAGGCAGGCTCATATAGAAAATGCTCCGCCAGCCGACGCTGTCGACGAGCCAGCCACCCAGTGTCGGGCCGATGATGAAAGCAAGTCCATTGCAACTCGCCCAGATACCCATCGCGTGGGCGCGTTCCTCGCGGTGCGGATAGGCGCGTGTCAGAAGGACCAGTGACATCGGCAGCGCAAATGCAGCCCCCAGCCCGCTGAGCGCACGGCCGACAATCAGGGCCGCGGCATTGGGAGCAAGCGCGCACACAATGGTGCCCCCCGTAAACAGGGTGATGCCGAGCAGGAAGATGCGCCGGCGCCCGTAAATGTCTCCGAGAGTTCCACCCGTCAGCAAAAGGGTCGCGTAGACGACGTTGTAGGCGTCGATAACCCACTGCATCTCGCTGACACCGGCATTCAAGTCGTGCGCGATGCTCTTCAGGCCAAGATTGACGACCGATGTGTCGATCTGCGCGAGCAGCACGCTGAGCGACGTTGCGAGAAGTACAAATCGGGGGTCGCGCAGTGCGCCATTCATTTGGGCTGTTGTTGTCATGAGTTCCTTCCTTCAGCCCGGCGAGTCAGCCGGGTCGCGTGAAGGCCCGATGTAGGAGCCGTGGCCACGGGATCCCACCCGCTTTCTGTGATTTTCCCGCGGGAACTCGGCCGGTGCGTGGTTAACGCGCGAGGGTTAAGCGGCTAACCGGTAAGGTAAAGTTTCGGTTTCTTTTGAACTTGGCATTTGAAACGTTTAGCCGTGGGGGCAAGGTCAGGGAGGACTCCGTGCAAAAAATTTCCACGGCCACCGCATCGATTATCGTTCTTATTGCACTCTATTTCACGTTGTCCTGGGGATACGAGGCGCTCCGCATCCTCACCTCGCCGAGTTACGGCTTTGAGGATGTGTCACGGTCACAATTTCTGTTCGGCATCGGCCGGGTGTTCGATCTCAGCCCCACGGGGCTGATCAAGCTTGCGGCATTTTTCGCAACGCTCAAATTGGCTGTCGCCTGCATCTGCGCGCTGCACATTGCTGATCGCGCGCGCTGCTTCATGCGCGGACAGCCGAATTCTGAAATCCTGGAAGCGGGACTCATTTTGGTTGTGATGATCAGCATCGCGTCGGTCGGTCCGGCGTCATGGGCACAGAGCACTGATTTGATGCGCGAGCATACCTATCAGTTGCTGTTTGCCGCCATTGCGACCGGCCTGTGCATATTCGAACGTACCCATGCACGCCGTGCCGAAACGTCGGAAGCCAAGCCGCAGCTCGTTTGACGTTGCCGGTTTAAGCGATGCTTGCCCGGACTATTGCCATCGCCCTCATGTGGGGCATGCGTCTCAGTCTGGTGTGGCTGGTCGCGCACGAATATTTGGCCTTCGTCGACGAAAAGCTGTCGGTAATATCGCGCGCGCTCAGCTCAATTTAAGTCCATGATCACTTTGGCCGCGCCTCGTGTAAACCGCGATCCGCGGGCTGCAGTTTTCCGGACCGTCTGTCTTTGACCGCCTGTATCAGGGTCAGCGCAGCATTGCGCACATCATCTTGAAAGTCGGCGTCTTGGTCCAAGTCGTCGTGGCTGGTCGCGTAGGGCGTAAGGTAGCCGACGTAACGGTCAATGAGCGCAAGGTGGCCAGATGGAATCATGCCGATGTCGCTCATCCAATCGGTGAGAATTCGTCGAAGGTTCTCTGTACCGGCGGCGTCGCCGTGCACCACGACCGAGAAGACTCGTCCGGCGAGATGGCGCGGATAGGGCCAGCCGGCCAACTCCAGCCTTTTGGCCTTAACCGGGTCCTTGCCGCCGGTCGATGTCGGATCTGGATTGCCACCGTCGGCACAGACGAGACGGTCAATCATAAGCTTGAGCGAAGAGGGTGCCTGGTACCAGTTGACCGGGCACGCGATCAGAACGCCGTGCGCTGCGGCCCACTTCGGATAGATTTCATTCATCCAATCGCCGGTCTGGCCGATTGCGTGATTTGGGTAGCAGGAGCAGGGCCAGTGGCAGAGCGGCTGGGCGGTGGAGACGCATGCCTTGCAGGGATAGATCGTGCGTCCGTATTCGGAGGCCAGTCGCGACAAATCGAGTATTTCTGATTCAAAGCCCGGCGCGGCCGAAATGACGTCCCGGACAATACTTGCGATGCGGAAGGTCTTCGACATTTCGCCCGGACAGGTGTGCTCGCTGCGTGTCGAGCCGTTCACGATCAGGATGCGTGACGGCGACGTCGCATCTTTCTGACGCCGCTCGGCTGCCTCGATCGCCTTGCTGGTCTCCAGCCATTCTATGGAAAGATCGTAGTTCGGATCGGCGAATTGTTTGCCGGCTTTTACGGTGCGCGGCGCCTTTCGATAACTATCGTAGCCGTCCCAGGCTACCTCGGCGATTTTATCGATTTCTTTCTGAAGCGGCTGAAAGGCCGGATCGTAAAATTGGGTCAGAAAGCGTTTCTTAAATTCACTTTTGTCGAGCTGCGGGCTCGGCATGCCCTTACGTACGTTTACATCGGCCATAACCATCCCCACTAAAATGGGCCATGGCCGGCATTGAAGCGCGTTCAAATCAAAATGACGAGGGTGTCCTCGTCATTTCATCTTAGCAACCTCGGCAATGACGTCGGCTGCTTCCTTGAAGGCATGATTGGCGGCCGGAACGCCGCAATAGATCGCCTGCTGCAGGATGATCTCCTTGATGTCGTCCGGGGTGAAATTAGCCTCAGTCAGCGCCGCCCTCACGTGCATGCGGAATTCCTCCCATTTGTCGAGCGCTAGCATCGTGCCGATCACCAGGATGCGTCGGGTGCGCTCGTCATAATGCGGCCGGGTCCAAATCTCGCCCCACGCGGTGCGTGTGATGAAGTCCTGAAATTCCTCGTTGAACGCCGTTTTTTTGGCGTTGGCGCGATCAACCCAGGCATTGCCAAGCACCTTGCGGCGCCTGGCCATTCCCCGTTCATAACGTTCCTTGTCGTCCATGGCCCCCTCCGTCAGCTGCGGAGAAAGTTAAGTACCGTTTCGGTGTATTGCCTTGGCAACTCGATATTCGCGATGTGCGCGGCGTCGAGGCTCGCGAGCTTGGCGCCCTTGATCTGCTTCTGGATCGCTTCACCGGCGGAAGGCGGAGTTGCAGGATCTTGTTTGCCGACGATGACCAAAGTCGGGGCCGTCACGCGCGGATTGGACGCTGTAAAATCCATGTCACGGATGGCCTCGCAGCTCGCGATGTAACCCGCAGGATTCGTAGCGACGAACATTTCGGTCATGCGCGTAATTGCTTGAGGCGAGCGGGCGCGGAAATCCTTGGTGAACCACCGTTCCATGTTGGGCCCGACCAATTCGTCGAGGCCTTTCTCGCGCACGAACTTGATCCGATCGCTCCACGGGGCCTTGTCGGCGTAATTGAAGTTGGTGTTTGAGAGGACGAGCTTGTCGACGCGGTTTGCTGCGTTGGCGCCCAGCCATTGGCCGACCATGCCGCCCATTGAAAGTCCGCACCAGTTGATGGTCTTGATCTTCAGCGCATCGATGATGGAAAGCACGTCTCGGCCGAAGCGCTCCATCGAATAGGGGCCTTTCGGTACGCCCGATTTACCGTGGCCGCGTCGGTCATAGCGCACCAGGCGGAAGTGCTTGGTAAACTCAGGCGCCTGATCGTCCCACATATGCAAGTTAGTGCCGAGCGAGTTCGAGAGCATCAATACGGGAGCGCCTTCGCGGCCTTCAACCACTACATGAAGTGGGCAGCCGTCATCGGCATTGATCATAGGCATTAAAATCCTCCCCTAAAGACGTGTTTTGATTTGTGGTCTCGCCGTGGCGGAAACCCATAATGCGGCTTAAGTGGTCTGCAAAGCTCTTTTCATGGCCGCGCCGAAGGCTTAAGTCCGATGGCCGAGGCCTACAGTTCGACCGTAAAGGAGATGCCGGATGGCGATGTCGATGACAGGGGAAGTTCAGCTTCCGGCGAGCCGAGACGTTGTGTGGGCAAAGCTCAATGATCCCGACGTGCTCAAGGCCTGCATCCCGGGTTGCGAAGAGCTCAACAAGACTTCGGAGACGGAATTTCAAGCCGTCGCAACCACAAAGATCGGTCCGGTGAAGGCTCGGTTTAAGGGCAAAGTGCAGCTTAGCGACCTCAACCCGCCCAACGGCTATAGGATTTCCGGCGAAGGTGATGGCGGAGTCGCCGGTTTCGCAAAAGGTGGCGCGACCGTCGCGCTTTCCGACAAAGACGGTGGCACGTTGTTGACTTACAACGTGGAGGCGCAGATCGGGGGCAAGCTGGCCCAGCTCGGGCAACGCCTGGTCAACGGAGCCGCCAAGAAAATCGCCGACGATTTTTTCCAGAAATTTGCCGCGTCCGTCGCAGCTCCCTGAGCGAGGCGACGTATCACCGCAGTTTGAAGCAGTTTTCCTGCCGTGAATCCCTTGACCCGGCCCGCAATCGGGGTTCAGACTTATTCCTGTTCCAAGCTGCAAACGGGCTAAAATCGGCACGATTCAGCGACCGAACCACCGCCGTCCGGGTGAATGGGGGCGAAAAGAGGGCCTTTGGCCCCAAATTGGGAGGAAGGTCATGCCTGCCGTGTCAATGACGGTGAATGGCAAAGCCGT
>Ga0163163_10002902_pt1 | contig 14505 bp, 14 predicted proteins | sample S65metaG_FD_119766 | JGI IMG/M metagenome (GOLD analysis project Ga0163163, IMG submission 119766) | Switchgrass rhizosphere microbial communities from Kellogg Biological Station, Michigan, USA - S6-5 metaG | ecosystem: Host-associated > Plants > Roots > Rhizosphere > Soil | place: USA... | reverse complement strand
CACGACAAACGGATGGCTGACCTGAACGAGCGTCGCGGTGACGGCCGGCCCGGCCATCCGTGGCAACTTCGACGCCCACTCCAGTCGATCGCCGAGCGCCATCAGCAGCGTGAACGGCACGAAGAACTTGACCGAGGCGCTGAACCAGAGCCAGTAGCGGACGCTGGCGTCGTTCTTTCGACACATCAAGGTCAGCAACCCCATCGCGACCGCGAATAGGGTTGATTGCCACAGATGGTTGGCCAGCTCGCTGATCATCTCGGCTTCCTTTCCGCTTTCTGCTGCCGCTCGATCGTCTTGATCGTCTTCTCCAGCTCACGCACATCGTCGAGCGTCAACTTCCCCGCCTCGGCGAGCTGCGCCATCATCGGCTGCGCGCGGCCGCCGAACAGGCTCAGGATGTCGTCCAGCAACCGGTGACGCGCGACGTCGCGGGCCACGAGCGGCTCGAAGATGTGGGCGTTGCTGATCTTCCGCACGCGACGGACGGCGCCTTTGGCTTCGAGCCGATAGACCGTCGTCTGAATCGTGGTGTAGGCCGGTCGCGGCTGAGGAAACGTTTCCTGGATTTCGCGGATCGAGGCCTTCCCGAGCGCCCACAGCGCCTCGAGAATCTGCAGTTCGAGTCGCGCGAGCTTTGGCTGTTTTCTCATCTACTACTCGTAATATTGATCTACTACTTGATAGTAGTAACTGTCAAGGTGAGAGGTTTTTGCCGCCTGGATGCTGTTAGTCAGGCATCCCGCGGAGGTGTTCGATCACGTGCGGCCAGGCAGTCGCGTGCGCGGCCAGGTCGTCGGTGGTGGTACCGCCATGATCCATGGGGTACGGCGGAAACATCGCGTCTGACGGGCGAACGTACGGAAACAACATATGCCCTGCTTGTGGATAGTGCAGGTGCTTCACGTCGTTGGCCCGTCCGTGTCTCGACATCCGGTCGACGATCATCCGGCACATTCGCCCTGCCGCCCATACTCGATCGTCGCCGCCGGACACGAGCAGCAGGGGACCATGCGCGCGCTCAGTCGGGATGGTGGCTCGCTCGACGGCGTCGTGATCATCGAGGGCTGCCTCGGAGATTGGCAACATGGAGAGGCCTCGTTCAGAGTGAGCCGGAGGCACGTTCGCCGGAAACGGGAGGTACGGAAATGGCTGCCCCTGATAGCTCCAACTCGAGCGCGCCGGCCCGGTTGGCTGTGTCACGTCAAGGCCAACCCACACGACGCTGCTCGGTGTGTACGCGGCCACGGGCCCGACCAGATTCGGAAATGTTGCTGCGAGGAGCAACGCGAGTTCGCCACCCCGCGAAGCACCGACGACAGCCGCTCGACCGTCTGGTGCGATGACGTCGGCCCGGCCGAGAAGCCACCGAAGCGCACGCTCGATGCGCTCCAACGGAATCTCCACCATCGTCGCTTGCGTGTCGCTCGTTCCCCAGTACGCGACGGCCAGACAGGCGAAACCCTCCGGCACGCACAGGTTCAGGAAGTACTCCGGTGTTCCGCCGTCAGAGCCACCGAGCGCCAGTACGCCCGGGAACGGGCCACTCCCTTCTGGGGTCCGAAAGGTTCCCACAAGGCCGCTCTCGTGAAGTCGGATTTCCATTTGATTAGCTCTTGCGCCACTGGATTAGCCGCGCCATAGAAGCACGTCGGGGCATACACCTACTTCTTTACCGCATCCAGCGCCCCCTGATCCATGACGAGGCTAAGTTCTTGACGAACGTGCCTCTCGGTTAGACTCACGAGAGCATGACTTCGCGCCAGCCCGAGGCGCGCCGCGACGCTGAGGTGATCGGCCTCGTCGGTCTCGCGCACGGCACGTCGCACTTCTTCCAGCTGCTGCTGCCACCGCTGTTCCCGTGGCTGATGGCGGATTTCTCGCTCAGCTACACACGAGTGGGGCTGCTGATGACCACCTTCTTCGTCATCAGCGGCGTCGGCCAGGCGCTGGCCGGGTTCGTCGTCGATCGCGTTGGCGCGTTTCGCGTGCTGCTGTTCGGAGTGGCATCGCTGGGAATCGCCGCGCTCGTGCTCTCGATCGCCAACAGCTATCCGATGCTGTTGCTGGCCGCGGCGCTCGCCGGCTGCGGGAATAGCATCTTCCATCCCGCGGACTTCACCATCCTGAATCACCGCGTCGGCCAGCCCCGCCTGGGACACGCGTTTTCGATGCACGGCCTCGGCGGCAATCTGGGCTGGGCGGCGGCGCCCGTGTTCATGGCCGGTCTGGCAAGCGTCGTCGGTTGGCACACGGCAGGTCTCGCCGCATCGCTTGTCGCGGCAACGGTACTCACAATCCTGTGGCTGCGCCGGCGTGCCCTCATGGATCCGGAGGAGGAGGGCACTGGCGCGCACGCGTTGCGCGCTCAGTCAACCGCACCGGTGCGTCAGTTCGCGTTTCTCTCATCCGGTGCCGTCTGGCTCTCGTTCGCGTTCTTTCTCGTGACGACGATGGCGTTCGGGATTCTTCAGAATTACGGGCCGGCGATTCTGAGCCACGTTTACGGCGTGTCGCTCGTGCTGGCGAACGGCGGGCTGACGGCGTATCTCCTCGGCAGCGGCGCCGGCATGATTGTCGGCGGCTTCCTGGCGGAGCGGGGTGATCGGCTGGTGGCGGCGGCGCTCGGCTTCGCCGCGCTGATGAGCGCGGTCCTCGCGGGGGGCGCGATGCCGCAACTCGCATTGTGGCCGCTGATGGCGGCGATGGGATTCGGCGTCGGCGTGGCAGGACCCGGACGCGATCTGCTCGTGCGGCGCGCGGCGACGAGCCGCTTTGGCCGCAGCTCGTTCGGTCGCGTGTACGGGTTCGTCTATTCCGGGTTGGATACAGGCCAGGCGTTGTCGCCGGTGCTCTTCGGACCGCTCCTCGATGCCGGTCATTTCCGCCAGGCGCTCTTCGCTGTCGCGGCGCTCCAGGCGTCGGGCTTGTTCTTCGCACTGCACGTCGGCAGCCGCGTGCAGGCGCCCACATCGCTCGCCACCGCTGCTACCCCGCAGTGATCGCCGCCGACTGAGAAGGGAGAGGAGCTCCTCGACGGCCCCCCAGAGTCGGTTCTGGTGTCAAATAATCGCGATGCGGGGAGTGGGGTTTCTCCTGGTGTTCGCGTCGGTCGCACTGGCCGGCTGCGGGCCCAAAAAGGCCGTGATCGTGACGCCCGAACCAACGGCCGCCGCAGATGAGCTCGTGCGGCAGGGCTGCTACGACTGCCTGCTGGAAGCCCGCGCCGCATACGAGCGGCTGACTCCACGCGTCCCCAACGCGTCCTTGAAGGTTTTCGAGACAGATGTCCTCCTGGCCGTCCGGGAAAAGGAACTGGCTCTCGACTCCTCCGCGCATCTGGCCGACGCCTCGTCACTCGTTCGCAAGCTGCCTGGTGCTCCCGCCGAACTCGTGCTGTCAATTGTCAGAGGGCTGCCTCCGGACGCGACCGCCCGGCGTCTGCTGCCACCCACACGAGAGGCTCGTGAACAGCTCGACGTCTCCATCATGTCGATCGAGGCCGGACCGTTCAGCCGCGTGTTCAAGGACTACATGAAGCTGTCGCTTCAATGTGGGCGTCTGACGGTTGACTCTCCCGGTGCGACAGCCGCGAATGACGCGCCGCTCGTCGCCTATCGCCGCGCGATCTGCGAGAACCCGATCCGGGTCGAGCCGCTGCGTGCAGTGCGCAAGTCAGTGCCGCGCTTTGTCGAAGCGTCGTTCTTCCTGGGACGCGCGGCGATGGCCTCACTGTTTCGAAGCGACGGAACGCAGGCGCGCGACTTCTTCGAGGAAGCGTATACGCGCTTTTCGGACTCCCCCGCAATTGCCTTCGACCTCGGGACTCTCTATCAGGCCACCAACGAGTGTCGCCGCGCGGAAACGTACTTCAGCCGCACAGTCGAACTGAGCCCGTCGCACGAAGAGGGCCGACTCGGACGAGCCATTTGCCGGACCTATCTGTCGAAGAACGACGAGGCCATCACCGACGCTACGGTGCTGATCGATGCGAGTGCCTCGAATCGAAGTGAGGCCTACTACTGGCGTGCCTGGAACCGCCGGCGCATCGGACAGCTCGATACCGCCCGCAGCGATATCGACTCGGCGCGGGCGCTGCGCTACAACGCGCGGATTCTGACGCTGGCCGGGATGATCGAATACGACCAGCACGACTTCGACGCGGCCCGGAAGGATCTCGTCCAGGCGCAGGGCATCGACAACCGGGAATGCGAGGCGCCCTGGTATCTCGGCCTCACCGAGTTCAGCGTGGAGAGCTGGGGCCCGAGCGCGAAAGGCTTTGCCGCAGCAGCAGACTGCTACGACTTGCTGGTCAAGGATTCCGAGACACGTCGCGATGAAATGGCCACGCGCCAGGACGTGACCGAGGAGTTCCGTGCCAGGCAGCTGGCCGGATTCGACGCAGCCATCAAAGAAGACAGCGTGCAGAAGAGCGCCGCCGATCTCAACGCGGCGATCAACTACGGGCGGGCCGGAGATCTTCAGAGCGCGACGGTCTACATGAAGCGCGCGGCTGCCGATCCACAGCGACGGCTGGCAGTCGAAGACCTGCGACAGGTGCTGGGAGTACCTCGCTGGTGAGCCACGAAGGGCACGAAGAGATCGAAGGACACGAAGACAATCTTCCCCGTTAAGATCCCCTCGTCTTCGTGGCCTTCGATAACCTTCGGGGCCTTCGTGTCTGCAGCGCCAGCGATAGCCCGAAGTAGTAAACCGGGAACAACAGCGAGCCGTACAGCACCGGCTTCGAGATCGCCGGGTACTGCCACATCATCACGAACAGCGACGCTCCCCAGATCGAGCCGAGCGCAATCGTCGGCCACCGCAGCACAGTCATCCGCGACGGGTACACGTAGCGGATTGGCACGAACACCATCACCGCCAGTCCGACCAGAATCACGGCATTCACCACCGGCGACAGCTTCAGGATCAGCAGATAGAAGACGACGATGTTCCAGTACGAGGGGAAGCCGGTGAAGAAGTGATCGTCGGTTTTGGCGTCGTCGCGATTGAATCCGTAGGCGCTCGAGAGCAGCATCGCGGCAGCGACGAAGATTGTCCATGCGTCAGGCACCAGAATGGCGCGCCAGACGAACAGCACCGGCACGAACACGTACGCCAGGTAGTCGATGATGTCGTCGAGCTTCGAGCCGTTGAACCACGGCAGCCGCTCGGACACCCGGGCGGCACGCGCGAGCATGCCGTCGGTGGCATCGACGACGACCTGGACGCCAAGCCAGAAGAACGCGGCGGGATAATCGAAGTCGATGACCGCGCGCGCCGCGAGAAAGGCGAAGACCGCGCCTGAGGCCGTGTAGAGATGCGCGAGCCAGGCGATCAAGCCAGGATCCTAAAGTGATCTCGGTGCCTCGGTGCCTCGGTGTGTGGTGTCGATCACAGCCGTCGCACGACAGCCGGGAAATCCTTCCAGACCGGGACGCCGCAGAAATGGGTTCCTTCGGTGCACCGCGGTGAGATGAGCCCGTTGCGAATCACGCATGGCGGCCCGAGATGCCGGCCGATGCGCGGATGCAGCGCGCGCACGGCGGAGATCTCATCCATCGACGCCAGGTAGATCTCCTCCTGCGCGTTGAAACAGGTACGCAGCGTCCACTTGTGCAGCAGTGAGAGCAGAGAGCCCGACTCCACAAAGCGCAGCGTCTTGGCGTTGGGCAGCACGTAGAGTGCGAACTCCAGCGGGACGCCGAGCTCGAGCAGGCGGTTCTTGGCGGCCCACGCCTCGCGCATCGACTCGCCGTACACCGCCTGTGCCCGCGCATTCGCCACAATCAGCCGCGGCGTGATGTAGTCCGGCAGCTGCGTGTCGGAAAACGTCATGAGCGGACGCGATGCCGGCACCATGCGATGCCGCTGATCCTGCGAGTCGGCGGTGTGGCTCAGGCGCTTCTCGAATACGTACGTCGCGTGATGCAGCGCTCGCATGAGCGGCGAATGATGTGAGACGTTCAGGATATCGAGCCGGTATCTGTTGCGAGCCGGGTTCATGACCCGGTCCAGTGCCTCGTCATCCGACATGTCGTCGCGCGTCAGGCCGAACACCGAGCGCACCGCTTCGGCCACGATCTCTTCCGCGTCCGGCGAGGCGTCCCGCAGCCGCGACCAACTGCCGTTGAGCCGTGCGTCGAATTCAGCCGCGTAGCGATCGCCGCCCGATCGCGGCTTTGGCAGCGACAGCTCAGGCACGTCGTCCGAGGCGATCGGTCCGGGTCCGACCTTCTCGAAGAAGTTCGGATCCCACTCCTTCACGAGGCGGACCATCTCGGAGATGACCAGGCGCGCCTCGTGTGGCGTGTCTCCGGTGTTCATCATTCGATAGAGCCGGTGCAGGACGATGCCCGAGACCGTGTGGACCATCGACGTAAAGGCGCCGATCGGAATTACGTAGCGGGCGGTCTCGATCGCGCGCTTCTCCGCGTCCTTGTCGATCTGCTTCAAGCGCTCAGGATTGGTCGTTGGCCGAACGTAGCGGAGCTCTTTCAGAATCGCGTGGGCGTCGTCTTTGAGCAGCGCGGAGAGCTCCGCGTAGCGATCCCACGCGCGGATGACCGCCGATTCGTAGACGTCGAGCGCTTCGCCGCTGAGGGGTGGGACGAACGCGCGAGGCTCCTTCAGCTTGACGTAACGCTGACTCGATTGCTCGGAGTTGTAGAACGGATACGAATGCAGGAACGCCCAGACAAACTGCCGCGACACGTTCTCGAGACCGAACTCGAAGTGCGCGTGCTGATAGACGGTGTGGTGACCCGCGTCGAACGTCAGCCCGCCGATCAGATCGCGCTGCGGCTCGGTCACCTCCGACGTCGCGATCACGCGCGGCGAATAACACGTACGCGCGGCAGCGATGGCGCCATCAAACGGCGTCATCGGTGCGGTTCTCAGTGTGATGACAGGAGACCCGGTGGCGAGCACGTGCGCGCCGATTATACGGCATCGTCGTGTCCGCCTTCAGGCGGACCTGCTGGACTCAGTCGTCGTCTTTCGAGTGGTAACGAGAGTACTCGTCGAGAAAGGTCAGTGACTGCAGCGAGGTCATTCGATCGAAAAACAAAATGCCGTCGAGATGATCCGTTTCGTGCTGCGCGACCCGCGCGGCAAAGTCCTTCAACCGCAGTTCGATGGGATGGCCGTCACGGTCCAGCGCCTTGACACTGATGGACGTGAACCTCGGAACCATCCCGCGAATATCAGGAATGCTGAGACAACCCTCCCAGCCTTCCCTCTTGTCCGGGCCATCAGGCGTAATCTCAGGGTTGATCAACACCGTCACCTCGCTGTCCGGTCCCGGCTCTTCGTCCAGCAGCCCGACAAACACACGGACATCCTCGTGGACCTGCGGCGCGGCCAGGCCGACGCCGTGGTACTCCTGCATCGTCTCGATCATGTCGTCGATGAACTTCTGAAACAGGGGGTGACGAAGCGCTGCCTTGTCGAGCGCCCGGGCCCGCGTCCGCAGCACCGGATGGCCCATGCGCGCGACTTTGAGAATCGACATCCTGTGAATTGTACAAGTTAGACTTGGGCCTCGTATGCTTCCGCATGACGAACGCCCCTACAGCTACTGCCCGATGTGTGGCGGCGACCTCGAAGGCCGGATGCTGCGCGCGCACGAGCCGGAACGCCTCGTCTGCGTGCGCTGCGGCTTCGTCTTTTATCTCGATCCCAAGGTCGCGGTCGGAACCATCATCCGCGACGAGCGCAACCACCTTGTGCTCGTTCGTCGGGCAATCGAGCCGGGCTACGGGCAGTGGGTCTTTCCGGGAGGTTTCGTCGATCGCGGCGAAGAAGTCACAGCCGCTGCGATTCGCGAGGCCCGCGAAGAAGCTGGTCTGGAGATCAGGCTGGATTACCTGATCAACGTGTATTCGTATCCCAGCCGCGCCCCGGTGATCATCGTCTACGCGGCCACAGTCGTCAGTGGCTGCCTGGCGTGTGATGACGAGAGCCTCGAAGGACGCTTCTTCGCACCGGAAGAAATCCCCTGGGACAGCCTCGCGTTCCGCAGTACGCATGAGGCGCTACGCGAGTATCTTGACGGCGCCGTCGCCAAAGGTGCATTGCCAAGGTAGGAACTCGCACCGCTGAAGACCAGCGGCGTGCCGACCTGCGGCTGCCGGTGCTCCGCGCCGGAAAGAAGAACGACCAGATCAATCCGGCCGCTAAGCGATCGTGACTTCCTTCGCCAGGTAAACGTCCTGAATGGCGTTGAGGATGGCGACGCCGTCTTTCATCGGCCGCTGGAACGCCTTGCGACCGGAGATCAGGCCAGACCCGCCGGCGCGCTTGTTGATCACCGCCGTCTTCACCGCTTCCTTGAGATCGCTCTCACCTGCCGACGCGCCGCCCGAGTTGATGAGCGGCGCGCGTCCCATGTAGCAGTTCGCCAGCTGGTAGCGCGTCATGTCGATCGGGTTTGCCGTCGTCAGCTTCTCGTACACGGCCTTGTGCGTCTTCCCGAAGTTCAAGGCGGTGTAGCCGCCCGCGTACACCTCCGGCATCTTCTGCTTGATGATGTCGGCTTCGATCGTCACGCCAAGATGATTCGCCTGCCCGGTCAGGTCTGCGGCCAGGTGGTAATCGTGTTCCTTCGTCTTGAATGACGCGTTCCGTGTGTAGCACCAGAGCACCGTGAACAGACCGCGTTCGTGCGCCTCCTGGAACATCGCCGAGACTTCCTGGATCTGACGCTTGGACTCCGGCGACCCGAAGTAGACCGTGGCGCCCACGCCTGCAGCGCCCATGTTGACGGCCTGCTTGACGCTGCCAAAAACGATTTGATCGTACGAGTTGGGGTACGACAGGAACTCGTTGTGATTCAGCTTGACGATGAACGGAATCTTGGCCGCGTACTTCTTCGCCACGGCGCCGAGGACGCCGAGTGTCGACGCCACGGCGTTGCAGCCGCCTTCGATCGCGAGCTTGACGATGTTCTCCGGGTCGAAATAGGCGATGTTCGGCGCGAACGAGGCACCGGCGGAGTGCTCGATGCCCTGATCAACCGGGAGGATTGACAGATAACCGGTGCGCTTGAGCCGACCCGTGTCGAACATCTTCTGCAGGTTCGCCACGACCGTGGACGAGCGGTCGGAAATCGAAAAGACCCGCTCGATGAAGTCGGAACCGGGAAGATGCAGGTCCTCTTTCGCTATGGTCCTGCACTGGTACTGAAGCAGGCTGGCGTCATCGCCGAGGATCGATTCGATGCTCACGAGGCGATCGTATCACTGCACTTCTGCGAGCGATTCCATCTTCTTGCGCGTCGGCGGGAACTCGAACACTTCGACCGCCGCTTCCTGAACCGCACGTCCCACAAGTTCTTCAATCGGCAAGGCCTGCTCAGCCGCGTCGATCTCCGCGAGTCGCGCACGCGTCTGCGGATTACGTGGTGTGAACAACGTGCAACAGTCCTGATCCGGGATGATCGAAATGGGATAGCTGCCGATGCGCTGAGCTTCGGCGATGATTTCGTCCTTGTCCATGCCGATGAGCGGCCGGAACAGCGGCAGCGTTGCCACGCTACCGACGACGGCCAGGTTTTCCAGCGTCTGCGACGCCACCTGTCCAACCGCGTCGCCGGTCACCAGCGCCTGCGCGTGCCGAAGGTGTGCGATGCGCTCGGCGATTCTGAGCATCAGCCGTCGATAGACCACCACCCGCATCGGTCCAGGCACCGCGAGCACGACCTGCTGCTGGATGTCGCCGAACGGCACCAAATACAGCCGCGATCGCTGCTGCCACGTCGTCAACAGCGTCGCCAGCTGGCGTGCTTTCTCCTGCGAGGCGCGCGAGAGAATCGGATAGCTGTGGAAGTGCACGAACGTCACTGCGCAGCCGCGTTTCATCATGCGATGCGCGGCCACCGGCGAGTCGATGCCGCCTGAGAGCAGGCAGACCACCCGGCCGGCCGTTCCAGTCGGCAGCCCGCCAGAACCCTTTTCCTTGCCGAAGAAATAGAACGCGTCGTTCGTCAGCAGCTCGACGTGGATGATGAGATCCGCGTTCTCCAGATCGACACGCCACCCGCGCGCCTCCTTGATCCGACCGCCGATCTCACGCTCCGCCTGCGGCGAGGTGAGCGGGAACCGCTTGTCTGCGCGCCGTACGGCGACCCGGAAGCTGTCGCATGTGCGATCACCGAGGTCCTTGAGTACGGCAGCCGCAATTCCGTCCAGATCGAGCGCCGTCCGGCCCGCGTACGAGAAGTTCGCGATGCCGAAGACGCGCCTGATCCGATCGCCAACGACCTCGGGAACGGCGGTCGGTCCGAGGACGATCTCGATCCGCCCCATCAGCGCGCGGACGGACTTCACGTCCAGGTCCGACACCGCCTGCCGCAGATTGCGCACGAGCCGCGCCAGAAACCACGGCCGATTCTTCCCTTTGAGGGCGATCTCCTGATAGTGGACAACGATGGAGGTCATCGCCCGATCACCATTCAATTTCCGGAACACCGGCACGGTGGTTGACTGCCCGCGCCATGACGAACAGCAGATCGGAGAGCCGATTGAGGTAAATCACCACGCCCGGTTCGATGGCGTCGGTACCCAATCCAACGACACGACGTTCGGCACGGCGGCAGACCGTTCGAGCGAGGTGCAGCAGAGAGCCCGCCGGTGATCCTCCCGGCAGGATGAATCGGCGCAGCGGAGGAAGCTCGGATTCGAGACGATCGATCGTTCCCTCGAGCATTTCGGTCTGCTGTGTCGTGACGGCGGCCTTGGTAACGCGATCGGCGATCCGTGACGACGGATCGGCGAGGCGCGCACCGACTGCGAAGAGATCCTTCTGGATGGCCGTCAGGACCGCGGTGATGTCGGCGTCCACACCAGCGGCAAGCGCTGCGCCGAGGCAGGCGTTGACCTCGTCGACCTCCCCGTACGCATCGACGCGCGGGTCGGCTTTGGAGACGCGCGAGTTGTCGAAGAGCGAGGTTTCGCCGGAGTCGCCGGTCTTTGTGTAGATCTTCACGTGCGTCACGGTGAATTATAGGTGCGGATGACGAGGCCACTCACCGGTCCGGCGAAAGCCGGACACGACGTACCACCACCTGCACGACGACAATTTCGACGCCGACTGCTGACGTGGTACCAGGTGAACGGGCGCGACCTGCCGTGGCGCCGCACCGACGACCCGTACCACATCCTCGTCTCGGAAGTGATGCTGCAGCAGACGCAGGTCGATCGCGTGCTGCCGAAGTATCACGAGTGGCTGAAGAAGTATCCGTCACTGGAGGCGCTGGCCGAGGCGCCGATCCGCGACGTGGCCCGCACGTGGCGCCCGCTTGGCTACAACATCCGGCCTCGCCGACTGCATGCGATCGCACGCGAGTCGGTCGAACGCTACGGGGGAGAGCTTCCGTCCGATCACGACACGTTGATGTCGTTCAAGGGGATCGGGGCCTACACCGCCGGCGCCATTCGCAGCTTCGCGTTCAGGCAGCGCGCAGCGATTCTCGACACGAACGTGGCGCGCGTGCTGTTCCGGATCTTTGTCGCGACGGGCGACATCAAGGCGCATGCGATGCGCAAACGGCTGTGGGCGATCTCCGAAGTGATGGTGCCGCGGAAGCAGGTCTTCGATTTCAATCAGGCGCTCATGGACTTCGGCGCCACGATCTGCGTCGCACGAAAACCGAAATGCGAGGCGTGTCCGATGACAAAACTGTGCGCTTCGTTTCCGGTTTTGTCATCGCACGCCCGCGAATGACTCGCTCCGCAAAATATTTCTCTTTCGGCTGAGCTCCGGCTCGCATCCATCGTGGTTAGATCGGCCACCATGGGCATCGGAACCGCGACCGCGATCCGCGAGGCAACAGGCGCACGAACACTTCCGGAGCTCGACGTCATCAGGCTCCTGATCGTGGACGACGACCCGCAGGCGCAGAGCCTGATCGAGATGGCGCTGGCCGAGGCGCGGTTTCAACCAGCGCTCGAGTTCGCTGCGAACGTCCAGGCCGGACTCGATCGCATCCGGCAGGACGATCATGACGTGTACGTGATCGATCAGCAGCTGCCCGATGGCACCGGCGTCGATCTGATTACGGAGGCGCGCGCCCGTGGCGCGCACAAACCGTTCATTCTTCTGACCGGGCACGGCAGCTTCGCTCTCGACGAAGAAGCCTCCCGCGCCGGCGCCACCGACTACGTGGAAAAACACATGGTCGCGGCGCAGCTCGAGCGCTCGATCCGTTACGCCTTGCGAACCTGGCAGGCCACGCGCCTGCTGCACGACCGCGATGAGCAGCTTCGACACGCACAGAAGATGGAAGCGATCGGCCGGCTTGCGGGCGGCGTGGCGCACGATTTCAACAACCTGCTGACGGCCATCATGGGCTACACCGACCTGGTGTCGGAACACCTCGAGGAGTCGACCGCCGCCCACCGCGACGTCGGCGAGATCCGCAAGGCGGCGGACCGCGGCGCAGCGCTGACGCGTCAGCTCCTGGCCTTCAGCCGCAAGCAATTCCTGACGCCGACCGTGGTCGACCTGAATGAAACCGTGTCCGGCCTCCGCCAGATGCTGCCGCGCGCCATCGGCGAACACATCCGGACCCATATCCATCTCGCTCCTGATCTCGCGCGTGTGAAAGCGGATGCCAGCCGCATGGAGCAGGTGCTGGTGAACCTTGCGCTGAATGCACGCGATGCAATGCTGGACGGCGGCGATCTGAGGATCGAAACGAGCAACGTCACGCTCACCGAACCGCGCCTTCGTGCGGAAGGTCTGGGCCTGCGACCGGGGTTCTACGTGATGCTGTCCATCACCGACACGGGCGTCGGCATGGATCCGGCCACACGCCAGCGCGCGTTCGAGCCGTTCTTCACAACGAAACCACAAGGGAAAGGGACGGGCCTTGGCCTGGCCACGGTCTACGGGATCGTCGATCAGAGCGGCGGCGGCGTGTCGCTGGACAGCGGACTGGGCACGGGCACGACGGTGCGTATCTACCTGCCCGCAACCACTGCTCTCGACAGCCCGCGCGCGCCCGAGGTGGCGCGGACCCGTCACGATACGGGCACGGAAACGGTGCTGATTGTCGAGGACAACGACGCCGTTCGCGACCTGACGGCAAAGGCGCTCCGACGGCGCGGCTACAAAGTATTCGAAGCCCGGGACGGCGAGGCCGCCCTTTACTGGATCCAGAACGACGGCGTCAGGCCTCACCTCCTGCTGACCGACATCGTGATGCCTGGGGTCAGCGGACCCAACCTCGCCGCCCGGCTCATTCAACTCAATCCCGCGATGCGTGTGCTGTACATGTCGGGCTTCACCGACGATGCGGGGGCGGTCCATGGACACTTCTGGGCCGGCGTGCCGTTGCTGCAGAAACCATTCACACCGGCAGCCCTCTCCGAGCGCGTCCGGCTGGCACTCGACGCGCCAACCGGGTAATCATCGATTCACTGACTACCACCATCATCGTCGTCGCCGCCGTCGTTGAAGAGAACGACGCGTTTCTTGTCACGCGTCGGCCAGACGGCGTGCATCTCGCCGGACTCTGGGAATTTCCCGGAGGCAAGATCCACCCCGCCGAAAGCCACGCCGACGCGCTCAGGCGCGAGATGCGTGAAGAGCTCGAGACAGATGTCGACGTCGGCGCGCTAGTCTTCGAGACGACGCACACCTATCCGGATCGCACTGTCGCTCTCTACTTCTATCAGTGCGTTTTGAAACAGCAGCCGCGACCGCTGCTCGGCCAGGACATGCAGTGGGCAAAAAGGGCGGCGCTGGCGGCGCTGGAGTTTCCGCCAGCGGACAAGGAGCTGATCAGGCTGCTGACGTCTACATCACGGGCTTCGTACTTGCACCGGGAACGGTAGCGGGCTGATCGACCTCGCCCCGGCCCACGTCGGAGGAGCCCATGACTCGCCGTGCTCTTCGGATGACCGCCGCCATCGTCGGAGTCATCGTTGTACTCCTGGCGATCACGCCGTTTCTGATTCGCGCCAATCAATTCCGCCCCTTCATCGAGGGAAGAGCCTCCGCGGCACTCGGCCGCCGAGTTGACCTCGGCAATCTGAAGCTGTCCCTGTCGAGGGCCTCGCTCACGACCGAGACGCTGGTCATTGCCGACGACCCGGATTTCAGCAACGCCCCGTTTCTCAAGGCCAAGTCCGTCTCGGTTGGCGTCGAGCTGCTGCCGTTGATCCTCTCGCGATCGCTCAAGGTCACCACGATCACCATTGATAGTCCACAGGTCACGGTGATTCGGAATTCCGCCGGTCGGTGGAACTACTCATCACTAGGCTCGTCTGGCGTGCCTGCGGGGGACGTGGCGTTCAAGAAGCTCGAGTGGAAGAACGGGCGGGTCATCGTCGGCTCGACGGATTCGAGGACGCGCAGCATCTACGATCATGTCGATGTCACGATGTCACACGCGTCGTTGACATCGACGTTTCCGGTGATCGCGACCGGCGATCTCGACGGCGGCGGTCACTTCACGCTCGCTGGTAACGTTGGTCGGCTGAACCGGGAGGATGCCTCACT
>Ga0163163_10002901_pt1 | contig 14506 bp, 11 predicted proteins | sample S65metaG_FD_119766 | JGI IMG/M metagenome (GOLD analysis project Ga0163163, IMG submission 119766) | Switchgrass rhizosphere microbial communities from Kellogg Biological Station, Michigan, USA - S6-5 metaG | ecosystem: Host-associated > Plants > Roots > Rhizosphere > Soil | place: USA... | reverse complement strand
GGAACGGCGGGAAGGGCTCCGTCCAGTCGGGCGGATTTTGAGCCGACGATGCGTTGCTCACGCCCACGAGGACCGCGAGCACATATCCCATCGAATTGCGAAGGTGCACGGATGAGGGATGCGGGATGCGGGATGAGGTACGCTAGATGGAAGGAGAAAGCCAGATCCCGAGGTTCCCGCATCCTGCCCCATCTGACCCCAATTTCCTAGAACCGAAGCCCCGTGCCTAGCATCACTCGCTTCTCCGCCGAGTTCGTGAACGTCACGCTGAAGCCCGTCGCCTGATCGAGAACGCCGAACCACAGTCCACCGCCCGCCACGACGTGCCAACCGCCCGGCGAGCTGGCATTCACGTACACTCGGCCCGCATCGGTGAATCCGAGCACGCCCAGGTCGATCGGCAACACGTGCCGGACCCGGGCGACCGGAATGCGAATCTCGCTAGTCGCATAGAGCGACGCGTCGCCGGCATACCGCTGCGCATCCATCCCACGGAGTGTCCCTCGGCCACCGATGTAGGCCAGCTCGTGGAACGGTGCGTCACCCCAGACCTTCTGTCCGCCACCCCGGAACGCGAGCACCGGGTGCGTCGGGACATTGAGCTCGAAGAACGTCGTTGCGCTGCCCGACACCTGCGTGAACGGGTGCTCCACGTCCCACATGCGGGGGAACGTGCTCGTGGTCGCGTCGATGAGGAACCCGCGCGTGGCGTAGCTGGCGTTGTCACGCGTGTCGTACCGGAGACCGAGCCTAACGCCTGCCTGCCCGAACGTGCCGTACCCGTACGGTTGCTCGCGGTCGATGAATCGGCCCATAGGACTGGTGGCCGAGTACTGGACGACTGGTCCGAGCGTCACGTCGCTTTCCCGTCGCCCTAACGCGAGGGCGACGGCTGGCTGCAACAGCCACTGACGCTGATCGACGCGGAAGAAATCCTTGGGCTGCCGGGCTGTCGCGTTGCCCTCCCCGTGGAAATTGATCACCTCGAAGTCGGACACCCGCGCCAGCGCCGTGAAATGGAGCCGTGACTGCTCGAGCCGGTGATCGCCAGTCAGTGACACGCGGAATCCGTCGATCCCTGTCGAGTACTCCGCCTCGAGTCCGACGCGCGTCGCATAAGGCTCCCGGCCGAATCCGTACCGGATCCAGCTGACCCCGACCTGCGGGACGAATCCGAGGCCACTGCCGCCGCCCACTCCCCCCAGTGGCATGAAGCCGCTGCCGGCGTCCGGCGCCGGCGGCTGGAAGGCGCCAGTGTCCTTGACCCACGGACGCCGGTTGAAGAGTGTGTCCTGCAGTGAGTCGGGCCCGTACGACACGCCGCGCACGCGGCCGGCGTCGTACATCCGCGCCGCGCCTAACGCCGATGCATCGGTCAGCGTGTTGGTGCCATTGCCGCCGATCACGCGCACGACGATCCGCGACGACGTCGTGCCGGTGACGGTCGCGGAGTCGTCGCCGTCGTGCAGGTAGACGCGCACCTCGTTCGTCTCGCGTGGATCGAATCGGCGGCGAAAGTACGACACGGCGCCCGAGCGGAGGTCGACGTCTACCATGCCACCGTCGCGGTACAAGATCGATGCAACGTCCGCCGCGTTCGTGGCGTGAACGTCCACCACGTGCGAAAGCTCCGCATAGAACCTGTCCGCGATGGCCGGCAGCCCATCACGCCGCTGCCTGAGCTTCGCGGTGAACGACGGCACGAGCGCGGCGAACTCGCTCGGCGTCCGGGCCACCGCCGAATCGATCACGGCGTCGGTGATGCGCTGTTGAAGCGCGAGCGCCACCGAATCCCAGACCGGTTTCTCGAGCCCCGCGAGCAGCCGGCGGTCCATGGTTCTCGCGTTTCTCGAAAGGCTGCGGATCCCGGCGTACTCGCCGTCGAACGTCGTCAGGTTCGGCGCGACTCTCGACACGACTCGCGCGAGCGCGCCGTCATAGTTATGGAACGCGTGGTCCCGGTCTCGGGGGATCGGCATCCACCGAACCCGGTTGGTCGCGTGGCCGAACCGTGCCCACTTCCAGTTGCCGAGGTGTCGGTCGGTGTCGCCGAGAAGAAAGTCCGTGAGCCGCGCGGTGAGGAACGCGCGATCGTCCACCCGGTGATTCGGCAGGCTGTCGAGCAGCGGAATGAGCTCTTCGCTGTTAATGATCTCGATCGCCCCGCCGAAGCCAGGCCCTTCTTCGGGCTTGGTCGGGTACCGCTCGATCATGCCGAGTTGCCCGCTGAAACGGTTGCGATACTTACCCAGCAGGGGATCATTGCGCATGACCGTAAACTCGGGAGTCGCGTGCAGGACGCCGGCCGCTTCGACGATCGGTGCCGCAACCACGGCCGCGGCCGGGTACATCGCGCTCACCTGATCGCGGTAGATCGCCTCGACGATCGTTCGGCGAAACCGCGGCGGTGGGTTCACGGACGACTTGTTGACCGAGCGAAAGACAAACTCCGATCCGTCGGCGGCCCCGAGTCGCAGGTTGCGCGTCTGCATCCCACCGCCTTCCTTGAGTGGCTCGAGTCCGCCCGCATACGTGCGGAGGTCCAGAACCGGAACGCGGATGGGCTTGACCCAATAGTCGCGGTAGGTGTTGCCGAGGATGAACCGGCTGATCGGTCCGGCGTCGTAATACGCGCCGGCGGCAACCGTGGCGCTATCCGAGCTGACTATGCGCGCGGGTCGCTGCGCGGTGGCGACTTGGGCCACTGTGCTTCCGAGGATCCCTGCCCACCACGAGACTGAGTTGCTCACGACCCGGCCGTTCGCATGCTTTACGTGCCCGAGATTGTCCGGGTCGGCAAAAAGCAAGCGGCGGGCCAGAATCTGAATTCTTCATGAACAGCGAGCTTGGCTAATCGGGCGCTGCTACGTGCCTTGCTGTCGAACGCTCAGCGTTGCCAGGCGTCCAGCACGTCCGGGGCGACACTCGTCGTGAGCCGAACCGGTCCCGTGCCGTCGGCGTTCATCACGTAGATCTCATCATCACCATCGCGATCGCTCGTGAACGCGATCCGACGTCCATCCGGTGACCACGTCGGAGCCCGATCGTTCGACGGGTCTTCCGTCAGTCTCTGCAGGTTCCCGCCGTCGGCGTCCATGACGTAGATGTCCATGTCGGCAGTGCCCGCCCCGTAGAACGCGATCTTCGATCCGTCCGGCGACCAGGCGATCTTCGCGCCCTCGGCCAGTCTGTTCGTCGTTAGGCGCACCGGGTTGCTGCCGTCGGCCTGCATCACGTAGATCTCGGCGGCGCCGTTGTCCCGCGTCGAGAGAAATGCGATCTTCGACCCGTCAGGCGACCAGGCACCACCCATGTTTTCACCGGGCCCCTGCGTGAGCTGCACGACGTTCGACCCGTCGGGGTTCATGAGGTAGAGGTTGAACAGGCCGTCGCGGAGGGAGGTGAACAGGATGCGCGACCCATCCGGGGACCAGTGTGGGAACCCGTCGGCGTACGTGTTCTGCGTAAGCTGTCGGAGGCCACGGCCGTCAGAGCCCATGGTGTAGATGTCATAGTCGCCGTCGCGCCTCGACATGAACGCGAACTTGAACCCGTCGGGAGACCAGTCGGCGCTCTGATCGATTGCCGGGTCTGTCGTCATTCGACGGGCGTGCGTTCCATCGGCGTCCATGACATAGATGTCGACGTTTCCGCCACGCGCCGAGCTGAAAAGCATGGGGACGCGATCGACCAGGACGGGCGTGGGGGAAACCCCATCATCCCCGCCGCACGAGAGGGCGGCTACAACGCCGGCAAGCAGCAGGCTTCGCGAAGGCGTGCTCACGCGATCCACGATAGGGGCGACTGGGCCGGCGTCAAGCCGCCAGAATCAGTCACCCCTCATACATCGTCGACCCGCCAACGACGGTGCGAACGATCTGAATATCCTTGATCTTGTCGTTGCCAACCGTATGGGGGTCGTCCGCGAGGACCACGAAGTCGGCGAGCTTGCCAGCCGTGATGGTGCCTTTGATCGACTCCTCGCGCGATGCGTATGCGCCGTTCAGCGTGTTGATCCGGATGGCCTCGTCAACGCTCACACGCTGATTCGCGCCCCACGTGGTCCCATCCCATCCCGTGCGCGTGACCATGCCCTGGATGCCCATGAGCGGCGCAAACGGTCCGGGGCTGAAGTCCGAGCCGGCGGCCGCGTGGATGCCCGCGTCGAGCATCGCGCGGAACGCCAGCGCACGCTTCATCAGATCCTGGCCGTAGAACGGGAACTTGTCGGTGTTGTAGTACGTGTACGTCGTGAACATCGCCGGCACGGTGCCTAACGCCTTCATGCGGCGCACGAGGTCGTCGTTGATGAGCGTACAGTGCGTGATCTTGGGTCGCGCGTCCGTGCTCGGCGTGGCGTTCTGCGCCCGCTCCAGTGCGGTGAGATACATGTCGATCGCGACGTCGCCGTTCGCGTGGCAGTTGACCTGAATTCCCGCCCGCTGCACGCGCTCGACCCACGCGTTGAGGTCGCCCTGCGTCGTCGTGACGTTGCCCTTGTATGGCGGCTGCCTGTTGGGGTAGGGAATGCTCAACGCCATCGTACGCTCGGAGAACGACCCGTCGACGACGTGCTCCGACGTCGCGCCAAACTTGATCCACTCGTCACCGAACCCGGTCCTGATCCCGTTCGAGATCATCGCCTCCAGCATTCGGTCACCCGGCTCGTAGCTCACGCGGTGACGGAGCTCCCCGCGGGCGCGAACATCCTGGATCGCCGCGAGATCACCGTCTTCGTGATGAACACTCGTCAGGCCGTAGCGAGCGAACTGCTTCGAGATGTGCGCGATACCATCGCGCTCGCGCTTGGCGCGCTGCTCGGGCGTGAACGACGGACGCTGGCCGACGCTGTCGAATACGTCGCGGGCGAGATCCGTCACGCGACCGTTCAGGTCACCGCTCTCATCGCGGTCGAACGTTCCGCCAGGCGGATTCGGCGTGTCCCTCGTGACCTTCGCCATCTCGAGCGCCGTGGTGTTGAAGAACGACGTGTGTCCGCCGCGATGCTCGACGACCACCGGGTGCTCGGTGGACACCTTGTCGAGGTCGTGGCGATTGAGTGGGCGTTTGTCCTTGAGCTTCGTGTCGTCGTGGAAGTAGCCCGCGACCCACGTGCCCGGTGGCAGCTGCTGCGCCTTCGCGCGAAGCTTCTCGATGATGCTGGCGATCGTGACGAATTCGACCTCGAACGGATTGCCGACGAGCACCTCGTACAGCAGCGTCGTTCCGTCCGCGTGATTGTGGCAATCCGTGAAGCCGGGCACGATGGTCATCTGCTTCGCGTCGAACGTCTGCGTACGCTTGCCCGCCAGCGGCTTGATCGCCGCCGTACTGCCCACGGCGACAAACCGCCCGCCGCTCACCGCGAAGGCCTGGGCGCGCGGCGCGGCGGCGTCCATGGTGTAGACTTTCGCGTTCAACACAACGAGGTCGGGGTCGACGCCTTGCTCGTTTTGCGCGAACGCAGCCGGGAAGAAGCCGCCGCTTCCCGAGTCGCCGAGCCATGGTCGCGTGAGGATGCCGGCGGCGCCGGCTGTCGTTAGGCCCAGGAACTCTCTGCGGTTCCGGCGGTCGGTCATGGCGTTCTCCGTGGATGTGCGTCGCGGTCTGTCAGGGTGGTTCGCGAAGGCCTACGCGATGGCCGGAGCTCGAACCCGAGTCCATTGGGTGCACAGCAATATCACGCCGAACGCGATGAGCCAGCCGCCGAGGCGGTCAATCCACCAGACCGGTGTTGGGCTTACCCCGGTGCGCATCGCGTTAGGCTTCCGGCACCCGGGCGATCCCCTCGGTGCCGATGACGAATTGCGGCGCACCGGATCCCGGTTGCAGGAGACGCCAGAACTCACTTTCGACGTGCGCCGCGGGCGAGCTGTCCGGGAAGATGTCGAGCACGAACTCGTCGCCGAGGAAGAGCCGAAGGCTCCCGAGATCGTCGGCGGATACCGCGCTCACGGCGAGCGGGGCGTCTGCGGTGGCCGCGATGAACGCCTGGAGGCGCACGTCGCACCAGTTCGCGCCCGGCGCAGCCCAATCGAAGTCGACGAGGTCGGCCAACGGATCCGCTGGTGTGAACAGATCGCCGGATGCTCCGACCAGCCCCTCCGGCCCGACCAGCCGCCACGGACACGAGACGTGCAGCGTGTACTCGCCCACCTCGCGGCGGCCGAGCTGGATGTCGGGTCGCATGCGCCGTTCGCCGAACTGGAGCCACAACATCGCGCTGTCGCGGCCAGCGTCCCACAGCGGTTGCCCAATGAGTGGCGCCAGCCCGCGCTCGATCTCGTCTTTCAGATGGCCTCCATGCAGCCGTTCGTTTGATCCGTACGGGGTCAGAGTCTCAAGTCATCACTCTGACGCGCCCCCCTGGCGCGCCACCTCGCTGACATGCCCACCCACGACGCGCCACCGGCCATCTCCCTCGCGCGCCCAGACGCGCGTGTAGCGATAGGTGCCGCGAACGAGTGTTCCGGCCACCTCCACGCCGAGACGCGCGCGCAGTGCGGTGACGACGACGTCGGCGCCGACGTGCCGTATGCGCAACTCCTCCGGCACGTGCGATCGGAACCGAATGACGCCGGACCCGTGCGCCTCGAGGTCCTGTGCCTTCGTTCCGAGCTGACCGTCCGGACCGGTGAAAAGCAGATCGTCGGAGATGAGGCGAGCGAGCGCCGGCACGTCCGCCTCGAGTTGGGCCGCGCGTAATGCAGACTCGAGGGCGACGATCTCAGCGTCACCCGCACCGACGAGCACCGCCTCCATCTCGGCGATGTCGGGATTGAGGACCATCCGGCGATCCATCGGTGATGTGTCGTTAGGCAGTCGCCGGCGCGGACGCCTGACCGGCGGCGGTGAAGGCGTTCTGACCAGGGCGCGCCGCCGGTCCGCTGCGAGCACGCATTACGAGGATGCCGACCAGGAACACCGCGATCGCGATGCACTGCGCGACACTCAACGCGAAGAAGCGGTCGTCCTTGATCCGCACGAACTCGACGAGAAACCGCTCGATTCCCGCGACCACGGCGTACACGCCGAACAGCCACCCGTCGGCGTGCGTGTGCTGACGCAGCCGCCAGAGCACGAGGAACATGATACATCCGAGTGCCACCTCGATGAGCTGCGTCGGCACTACGCCAACGAGCGTTGCCCTGTCCATCGTCGCAGGAAATACCGCGTGGAAATTTCGCTGCATGTCACCGACGGTCGACGGCGGGAAGCCCATTGGGAAAGCGACGGCAAGCGGTCCGTCGTACCACCTCCCATAGTCGTCGCCGACCGCCCAGCACCCGGTGCGTCCCACCGCATAGCCGGCGGCGATCGCGATGCCCGCGACATCTGCATAACGAGCGAAAGGGAGCTTGCGAACACGGATAATCGACCAGCACGCGGCCACGCCGCCCATGAACCCACCCCAGAAGACGAATCCGGAGCGCGAGAAGAGATCGTGCCAATTGTGCGTGATGACGCCAACGAAATAGAGCTTGCCGCCAACCAGCGTTCCCAGAACTGCGGCGAGGAGCACGTCGCTGACGTGTTGCGCTTCCGTCTCGTACCCACGCCGTCGCAGCTCGCGCTCCGACACCACTTGCGCAATGATGAACGCGAGGAGCACCGCGAGCCCGAACCCTGACAGCTCGAACTGAAAGCGGCCGAGGTGGATCGGGAGGGTAAACGGATAGACGATCGTTGGATTGCTGCTCATGGTCACGTCCGAAGACCCTTGAAGCTAACGAAGTCCCCGGAGTACGGTGTTCCCCGACGTTACCCGACGTTCACCCGCACCGCGCCGACCTGCGCGAGGTGGGCGTCGAACTCACGATCCAGCTCGGACCGACGCTCACGCCACAATGCTCGGATGGCAGTTTCGTCGTCGCCACGCCAGTACGCCGGGGAGAGCAGGGGCGCCGCGCGCTCTACCGCGAGCAGCACCACCCCTGCCGGCGGATCAGCGGGCAACGTCGCATCATACACGCGACGCACGCCCTCCGCGTAGACCTCGCTCTCCGGTAAGTGGAGCACAGCTGTCCCCGCGAACCGGTAGCCACGGCGCGACAGCTGATCGACGACGTTCAGCTCGAGCCACGGCGCGTGCGCGAGATTCGCGCGCGTACCCGGGGACGCGATGTCGAGGAAGAATAGATGCGTGTCGTCCCACACCCGAATCGTGCCTTTCGGCGACACGTTAGGCCGCCCGTCGGGTGTCACGGTCGCGGCGAAGCACAGATGGGCGGACTGGATCACCGCCCGCATGTCCGCAGTGAGCATGCTACCTCCAGATGCGATGAACGGGGCGTCGAACATGACGCCCCGCATCGTCGTACGACAACCCCGGACCCGCCGCGCCTCAGTTCCCCTGCACGCGCGTCCAGGTCGAGTCGGGGTTGTACCGCTCCATCGCCTTGAACTGCTCGAGCGTCTTATCGCCGAGGTCCTTCTCGTACACGATGCCATCGTGACTCACGATGAATGTCTTCACGCCCGTTACGAGGTACTCCGCCGGCGCGGCGACGAGCGCGAATCCACCAATCATCGCGCTGTCCACCATGAAGTCCAACTGGCCCATCGGTGCAGCCGGACCCTGACCCTTCAGAATCTTGAACAGGTAGCCGTGGTACGGCGGAGAGCTGGTCGAGTAGCCCTCCTCGATCGCGTGGGCGATCCGCGGACCCACGGGTCCCTGCCACGTACTGTCCTTCGTCTGCCAGGCGAGACCATCCTGCTTGCCCGGTGTGCTGATGACGCGCTGCGCATACTGATTCACGCGTGCGCCATCATGCTTCACCAGCGCGTAGCTGTGCTGCGCCTCGACGTACCCGCGACACACCTGGATTGCATCGAGCTCGTTTCGGCCAATACGGCGGCGCAGAATCTCCTGCTGACCGCTCACGGCATCGAAGGACCACTTGTCGCCCTTCTTCACGATCGGAACGGGAAGCGGCCAGTCGCCCGGTCCCACGACGAGATACGCCGTCGTCTGCGTCGAATCCACGTCGACGTGCTGCTTTTCACGTGCCTGCGCGGCGAACGCGATCAGGTCGTTTCGATCGCCCACGGAGTCCCCTGACTGTACGATCGGTTGACCCGCAGAGCCAAGAATCGTTTTCAGCGTCGGGACGTCGTACTTCTCAGCGGCACTGACGAGCGCCGTGGCCGCTTCCTCCGGACTGGCGAATTGCTGCGCCGGTACGGCCGGCGCGGCGGATTCGCTCGCCGCGTCCGAGTCCTTCGGCTGGGCACAGCCAATGAGAATGCCGATCATCGTCGCGGCGCCGAGGCAGCCAGCGATGCGTAGAATTGCCGCGCTCATCGTCGTCTCCCTCCTCCTCCGCCTCGTCCGCCGCCGCCGCCTCGGCCGCCCATGCTCGATGCTCCGCGTGAACTGCTGCCGCGGGCGCTCGCGCCGTCGAAGCCGCGCGACCCACCACCGAAGCCGCTCGACGAGCCACCGCGGTTGCCCGATGCGCCGCCGCTCGGAATGTTTTGGCTACCAACGCGGTCACCACCGGCAGCACCGGCGCCGCCTGCTCCACCTGCCCCTGCGCGATTGCTGGCGCCAGCGCGGTCCACGCCCGGCGTGTTCGCTGCTCGGTTACCCGCGCTCGCACCGCCGGCTCCGGCGCGATTGCCCGCGCCACCACCTGATCGGTCGCTCACGCCCGCTCCACCGCCCCTATTCGTCGATCCGCCGAACTTGTCCGCGGTGCGCTGGTCGGCGTATGGGGCGCCGCCTCGATGCGATGGGTTGTGCGACCAGTTGCTACCGCCTTTGGGCTGGGCCCCTCCGGGGCGGCCAGCGCCGCCAGCCCCACCCACCCCGCCGACGCCACCAACACCACCAGCGCCGCCCACTCCACCTACACCACCGACGCCACCTACACCGCCGACGCCGCCAACACCACCTACCCCCCCGGCGCCACCAGCGCGGATGAAGTTGTTGCTGTTATTGATGTAGACGTTTCCGCCGTGCCAGCCGGCGTGGCAGCACGCACCGCCCCAGATAGCCGCCCCCCACACCATGCCTGCGGTGAACGAGATGAACATCCCGCCCGGTGGGTACGGCGGGTAATAGATCGGAGGATAGGGATAGTACGGATACGGTGGGCCGTACACGACGGTCGGGCTGTACTGCGGTACGTAGATGACCTCAGGATTCGTCGGTTGGATCACGATCACTTGCGTCTTCTCCACGACCTGGGTCTCGACCTTCTGCTTGTCGTTCGACTCGAGCGCGCCCTTGTCCTTCGCCTTCTTTCGCATGACCTGCACGGCGTTCATCACGTCGGCCTGCTGCGCGAGGAATGCGTTGCCCAGGTCGGTCGTCCACTGCACATCGTCGGAAAGGCGTTTGACCACATCCGGCAGCGCTGCCATCGATTGAATCGACGGGTCCCACGGCATTTTCCCGACGGAATCCGCCAGCGCCTTGTCCTTCAGATTCGGGTTCTTCGCCATCCACTGCTGCAGCTGCACGATCTCGAGCGGATACGTGGACGCCACGAGCGTCTGCATCAACAGATCGTCCGGGTACAGGGCCACCGGTGCAACGAGCATCTGAAGCTGCTCAGGTGTCGCCTTCTTCCCACTGTCGGCCTTTGCCTTACTTGCGCTGTCGGTCTTGGCCTGATTGGCGGCGGGCGTGGCGGGCGCCGCAGCTTGCATAGCCTGCGCAGACTGCGCCCACCCCACACGCCCGCCGCCAGCAAGGAATAGCGCGGCGCCGAAGAGCAGCCCCGGTCGCAGGCGGTCCATCGGTCGACACAAACGTGTCGCTCTCATTTGCCCTCGCCTCGTTTGGAGAGACCGGTCAGGCGCGGTCGCGCCGCTACCGGACATCGCGAACAATAGGGAGGCAGTACGTGGCCCCGCACCTTCCCAAAGGTTTACCGCAAGGGCCGTATCGGCGGCCAAAAGACCTTCCGTTCGCGACGAATCGATGCGCGCTCGAGTGTTTCGATGACGGACGCCTCGCGGTCAGCGGCCGGAAGGCGAGCCTAACGCGACACTAGCCGTTGGCGTACTCATGTGCGGCGCACGTGCGCCTCGCTTCTTCTGGAGACCTCCTCGGCCGGTGCGCCCACGCCCATCCGAACAGCGTCACCGCCAGGAACGGATAGGCGTAGAACGGCAATGGGTCAGAGAGGGATGTGAGTCCCGCGCCGCCGAAAATCGCCGCTGCGGTCACCGCGAACAGAATCGCCGCGATCGTTCCGGTGACTCGGACGAGTCTCGGCATGACCGGCGACGCGCTGATCAGCGCCAGAGCCGCGGCCCACAATCCCGTGCCTGCAGCGAACGACGGAGCGCTCGCGGCGAGGTCCATCGCGGACCCTGAGACGATCAACGTCTCGCCGGCCAGAAAGACCAGGAACCCGGCGGCAAGCTGCACATCGCCCCTTCGGAGGTGATGGAGGCCGAGCAGCGCGCTGGCCACCACGAGCGAGATGCCATCGGTCCCCCACGCGAGCCCACGAAGCTCAGCCGTCGGCGCAAATGAACCTGCCATCCCGAGCAGGGCTCCGATCACGAGACCTGCCACCGCGACATTCAGTATCGATCCGTCCCTCATGGTCCACATCCACCAGTTGAAAGGCCTGGAAAGCGAACGGCGATCGAGACCGTCTGTCCCGATCGCCGTCGCGCAATGTGCTCGAGGGAGTCACCTGAAGATCACTTTGGCGTCAGATCCAGGGTCAGACCTGGTGATCTGACCCTGGATCTGACCCCAGTGGCCCCAGTGGCCCCAGTGGGCCGGCCTACAGAGGAGACGAAACGGAATTCTCCGCCGTCGGTGCGACCTTCCAGTCACGTTCGAGCGCACCGGTAGCACGAAGACGTCGGCATCGCGCGCGCAAACCCTGAAGGCACTCCTCGCGCCCGTACACCGTCCGCGGCTCGCCATCCCCGTGCTCCAGCGGCGACGTGCCGTTCAGCGCGCCGTCATCAGTCCGCATGTTGTAGTGCAGGCTCGCCTCACGAACCGTCTCGTCGGTGGTCACGACGATGAGACGCAGCCCGAACGCCGCTTCGTGCAGAAGCCAGATCGTTTCCGGGCGTTCCGGAGTTCCACGCTCGATCTTCTCCGTCACCTCGAACCCTTCACGCCTCGCGAGCGCGAGGTAGCGATACGGGCCGTCGGCGGTGGTCGTGTCTTCGAGATCCGGCAAGTGAGGGGTCGGCGTCTTGGGCGTATTCTTTCCTCCCTCCACCGGTGCCGGGGCTCGCGCGAGCTTCTCTCTCACGGCCGCGACTTCCACGGAGATGCGAAGCACTTCGGCCACTGCCGCCTTTCGGCGCTCCTCCTCTGCTTCTTCTTCCGCCTTCCGGCGGGCCTCGACCGCTTCTGCGATCCGACGTGCCTCGGCCTCCTCTGCTTTTCGCCGAGCTTCCGCCTCCCGGGCCCGTTGCCGGGCCTCGGCCTCGGCGAACCGTCGAGCCTCGGCCTCTTCGGCCTCGCGAAGCGCTTCGGCCTCCGCCGCAGCAACGCGACGCTGTTCGTCTTCCGCTGCCCTTCGTCGCGCCTCCTCCACGGCTTTTCGCCGAGCTTCCTCTCTCGCGGCTTTGCGCCGAGCGTCTTCTTCGGCCGTCCGCTGTGCTTCTTCTGCGGCCTTACGCTCCGCTTCTTCGGCAGCTAAACGGCGTGCTTCCGCTTCCGCCGCGCGTTGCTTCTCCGCCTGCTCGGCCCGACGTTGCGCCTCGGCCTCTCGGATTTGGCGCCTCGCCTCGGCTTCGGCAGCACGCCGTCGCTCTGCCTGCTCAGCTGCTTCGCGTTTGGCCTCGGCTTCGGCCTCTCTGGCCTTCCGTCTTGCCTCCGCTTCGGCCGTTCGTCGTCGCTCGGTCTCCTCGGCAGCCTTGTGACGAGCTTCTTCCTGTGCGGCCCGGAGCGCCTTGGCTTCGGCGGCGCGCTGCTGCTCCAACTCGGCGGCCTTGCGTCGCTCTTCCTCGCGCGCCGCCCGACGTTCGGCCGCTTCCCTGGCTTTCTGCTCTTCCAGACGCGCGCGGGTCGCATCGGCTTCCGCCTTCCGGCGGGCCGCGCTCTCGGCCCGCTCCGCGCGAATCTTGTCGAGTTTCTTGGTGGCCTCTCGCGATGTCTTCGCGGCGCGGCCGCCAAGGGTCTTCGCGAGGTCGAGCGCCGAGCGGCGGGCTGCGCCCGCGACTCGGCTGACGCCACCGAGCGTGTCTCGTGCGGGCGCGCGCGGTGGTCCCGCAACGGGTCGTGCCGCTGGTCGCGCAACGGGTCGTGCCGCTGGTCGCGCCGCGGCAACGGGTTGCTCGCGCCCGGGTACAGCGGTCGGCTCGGACACCAGGGGAACGACGGTGTTCGTCGTTAGGTACGCGGGCCACGCGATGCACGTGGGCCTGGGCGCGCGACTGCCGGCTTTCGTGTCGGTGACCTCATAGAATGGGGCGTGGAACCAGCGTGCCGCGCGCAAATCGTGAAGGAAGAAGGCTCCGGCTTTGCCCGCATTCGTGAACGTCAGCATCGTCTGCCAGGGGTCCGCAAAGCATGCCGCGTGGATTGCGGCATGGGTTGGCGACACCGCTGCCTCGTGCGATCGACTGGTATAGAACCAGCCGAGCACTTCGAGCGGTTTGCGACGACGGCTGACCTGGGCGACGAGGGCCCGAAGGTCCTGGGCTATCGCGCGCTCGTCGAGCGATGAGAGCCCGACGTGGACGTGCGATTCGATCAGAACGTAGGGCGTGAGGTTGAGCGAGCAGTCCAATCGCTTTCCGAGGAGCAAGCCTGCCATCGCCTGCTCGGGATTGGCGCGCGCGAGCGCCTGCAGCTCAGCCAGCGTGGACTGGTGGGCGAAGATCTGGCGAAGGCCGCCACCGCCCGGCTGCAGTGATGCGACGACGTAGTGCGGGTCGCGCAGCGGTTTCCACAGGATCGAGATCCCGACCGGCCGCGCCTGGCGCCTAACGCGTCCAGCCTTACGTGACAGCACGCCCATTCTCGGCTTCTCACCACGACTGGTTCCCGTTCGACGCTACCATAGTAACGCCGAGTAACGTGCTCGCACCACGCGGGCTTGCCGGCGGGGTGGGGCACGGAGCGACGGTTTCACGTGTGGCGGGCTCGACCGCAAATACCGGGCCACGCGCTCGTGTTTTCGAGCAGGGCGGCCGGCTAATGGCGCTCGGCCTGAGGCGCGGGACGCGTCGCCTGCCTAACGTTCTCGTGAGAAGTCGTCAGAAGAACCCCTGCAGAAACGCTTCTGCGGCTGGCGAGATACCGATGATCTTGTTCGTTGCCTGACGATAGAGCTTGAAATTGAGCTCGGTCTCGGGTCGGCCGTCGTCCCAGTCGACAAAGGCCTTGAGCTCGCGCCGCCCGAGGAGGCGTCGTCGCAGCTCAGCGCCGACGACCCGGAGGTCAGGGCCAAGCTGGAGCGCTACGTCGCCGCGTTCGAGGCCTACGACATCGAGACGATCGTCGGGATGCTGACGACCGACGCGATCTGGGACATGCCGCCGTTCACCGGCTGGTACCAGGGCAACGTGG
>Ga0163163_10002899_pt1 | contig 14509 bp, 9 predicted proteins | sample S65metaG_FD_119766 | JGI IMG/M metagenome (GOLD analysis project Ga0163163, IMG submission 119766) | Switchgrass rhizosphere microbial communities from Kellogg Biological Station, Michigan, USA - S6-5 metaG | ecosystem: Host-associated > Plants > Roots > Rhizosphere > Soil | place: USA: Michigan... | reverse complement strand
TCGTGCTGCCAAGCCTCCAGATGTTTGTGCGCGTTCTCGATCATCACGACGGCCGCGTCGACCATCGCGCCGATCGCGATCGCGATGCCGCCGAGCGACATGAGGTTCGCGTTGATCCCCTGCGCACGCATCACGATGAACGCTGTCAGCACGCCGAGCGGCAGCGCAATGATCGCGACCAGCGCCGAGCGCAGATGGAACAGGAAAGCCGCGCAGACCAGCGCGACGACGAGGAATTCCTCGGCGAGCTTTCCGCGCAGGTTGTCGATTGCGCGATCGATCAGCTGCGAGCGGTCGTAGGTTTCGACGATACGCACGCCGGCTGGCAGACTCTGGGCGATCGCGGCGAGTTTTTCCTTCACCGCGGTAATCGTGGCGCGCGCGTTCTTGCCCGAGCGCATCACGACGATGCCACCGGCGACTTCGCCTTCGCCGTCCAATTCCGCGATGCCGCGGCGCATTTCGGGACCGAGCTGGATGCGCGCGACATCGCCCAGGCTGACCGGCACGCCACCCGTGCCGGTTTTGAGCGGGATCGCGCGGAAGTCGTCGAGCGATTTCAAGTATCCGCTCGCGCGCACCATGTACTCGGCCTCGGCCATCTCGAGTACGGCGCCTCCGGCTTCGCCGTTGGCGCGCTGCACGGCGTCGATCACCTGTGCATGCGTGATACCGTAACTGCGCAGGCGGTCCGGATCGAGCACGATCTGGTACTGCTTGACCATTCCGCCGACGCTGGCCACTTCGGCGACACCCGGCACACTCTTCAGCTCGAAGCGTAGGAACCAGTCCTGCAGCGTGCGCAGTTCGGACAGATCGTGTTTGCCACTACGATCCACCAGCGCGTATTCGTAGATCCAGCCGACACCGGTCGCGTCGGGGCCGAGCGAAGTCTGTGCCTTTGCGGGCAGGCGCGATTGCACTTGGCCCAGGTATTCGAGCACGCGCGAACGCGCCCAGTACAGATCGGTGCCGTCTTCGAACAGCACGTAGACATAGGATTCGCCGAAGAACGAATAGCCGCGCACAGTCTTCGCGCCGGGCACCGACAGCATCGTAGTGCTGAGCGGGTAGGTGACCTGATCCTCGACGAGCTGCGGCGCCTGGCCGGGCCACGTCGTGCGCACGATCACCTGCACATCCGACAAGTCCGGCAGCGCGTCGACCGGCGTCTGACGCACGGCCCAAATACCCCAAGCCGCGAGGAATGCTGCGGCCAGTAGCACCAAAAGGCGGTTTGCGATCGACCAACGAATCAAACGCGCGATCATGGCGTATCGCCTTGTAACCGCTTAAGCGCACCGCTCAGGCTTGCTTCGGAGTCGATCAGGAATTGCCCCGAGAGCAGGACGGAATCACCTTCGTGCAGACCCTCGAGCACGGCAGTTTTGCCATTGGCTTCCGCGCCAGTGCGAACTTCTTGCGCGCGGAACTTACCCTGACCCGTATCCACGATCACGACATTGCGCGTCCCAGTCGCAATGATGGCTTCAGTCGGAACCAAGAGCTGCTTCGTTGTGGCCGCCGGCGACGTGATCTCGATACTCGCGAACATTCCAGGTGCGAGGCGTGCGTGCGGATTTGGCAGCACGATGCGTGCTTTCTGCGTGCGTGTTGCGGCATCCATTTCCGGCAATAGCGCCTCGATACTGCCGTTGAAGGTCTCGCCCGGGAACGCGGCGATGGTTGCCGTGACGGCCGCGCCTGGCGCGATGCGGCCACTGTCACTTTCCGCGATCGCGGCATTCATCCAGACATTCTCAAGGCCATTCAGCGTCAGTAGCGGTGCTCCCGCGGCCACGGTCGCGCCTTCACGCACTGAAAGTTCCGTAATGACTCCATCGCGTGGAGCGCTAATGGTGATCTGTGCTTGTGCGTGCCCTGCGCGCTCTACCGCGCGGATCTGGCCTTCATCCATGCCGAGCAGCAACAGGCGCTGCCGCGCTGCAGTGCGCAGCGCGTCGAGTCCTTCGGTTTTCGCGCGCCGCAACGACAGATATTCCTCCTGCGCCGCGGTCCAGTCCGGTGCGAGTAGGGTTACCAGAGGCTCGCCGCGTTTGACGGCAGACAGCGGCGCGCGCACCCATAGTTTTTCGACGATGCCGGCGACGCGGCTTTGCACCACGCTGATCGCGCGCTCGTCGAACGCCAGCGTGCCGGTCGCTCGCAGCGTATGCATCAGCGTGCCGCGTTCGGCTTTCGCCGTTCGCACGCCGAGGTTTTGCGTCAGGCGTGGATCGATGCGCACGGCACCATCGTCGGAACCCGCATCACCGGCGTACTTGGGCACAAGCTGCATGTCCATGAACGGCGACTTGCCCGGCGCATTGAAATGCTGCTGCGGCTGCATCGGGTCGTACCAGTACAAGACCGTTTTTTCTGCTGCAGCCTTGGGTGTTGTCGCACTCGGCAGTTCGGTGGGGTGCCGCGTCGCGAACAGTGTGATCGCAATGCCGAGCAGGAACGCGAGGACCGTGGCGATGATCGAAGCAATAGGTCGCATGTCTCAGTGCTCCTGTGGATACGCGAAATGCAGGGCTGCCCACGCCTGGCCCAGGTCGTTGAGCAGTCCGGTATAGGCCACACGCTGCTCGATCGCGTTGTCGAACGCGCCAAGCGTGGCTTGCAGGTCGCCGCGGCCTCCGCGGTATGCCGCAAGCGCGGCATCGGCGCGGTCGTCGGCGAGCGGTAGCAGTTCGCGCTCGTAGCGTTTGCTGCGCTCGAGGGCGCTGCGCCAGGCGGCGAGAGTTTTGCGCAGCTCCGCCGTGTGCATGCGCAACGCGTCGGCCCGCTCGGCTTCGATCTGCGCGACCGTGGCCTGTTTCGACGCAATCAGCGGATCTTGCCGGTGCGCAGCGAACAGCGGCAATGGCACACGCAGTTCGAGCGAAACCATGTTCGAGTACGCCGGCCCGCGCTGCGCAAAATCGAACTCCACCGACCAATCGGGGCGTTTGTCCGCGCGCGCGAGTTCCACGTCGGCGTTCGCCGCGTGTTCCATGGCGTCGTACGTCAGCAGCTCGCGATGGCGGCCGACGTGCTGAAGGATGGCATCCGGATCGGCTCCCAAATCGGACCAGGCGGGTGCGTCGCCGAGTTCGCGCTCGGCATCGTCGGGCAGCCAACGGCTGAAATCGGCGCGCGCTGCGTCAACGTCGCGCTGCGCTTGCGTAATGCGATCTTCGAGCATCGCCCTGGCCGATTGCGCAGCGATGCCGTCCGCGGCCGAACCGCGTCCGGCAGCCAACGCTGCCGCCGCCGCAGCGGCTTGCGCATTTGCACGCGGACGCAGCGATAGCAGCAGCGCCAGGCGCCGTTCCGCGCTCCAGCGCTCGATCCACGCCTGTGCCGCCGCTTCGCGCGTCGATAGCCGTTCATTGAGCAGCAAGGCGTGTTCGCGCTCGGCGCCCGCTGCGGCGCGCTGCGCGCGGGCCTCGCGCTTGGCCCGGCGCGTGAAGGTCTGCGCCACTCCGACCTTGCGCATCGTCATGAAATCGCGCGTCAAGCTGAACGCATCGCCGGTTGTGACGGGCAGGTTGTCGACGCCGGCGACGAACTCGGGATCAGGTAGTTGGCTCGCCGGCGCTATTGCTGCATTGGCCGATTCGAGCGCCGCTTCGCGTGCTGCCAGCGACGGTGCCTGTTCCTCGGCGAGCCGCACCGCGTCTTCGAGCGACAACGGTGCGATTGCGCCAGCCGATGCACAGTTAGCCACGAGAGCGAGCAGCGCCAGAAAGGGCAGGCGAATACGCACGAGTCGGTGCGCACGCGCAAAACATGAGACGGAAAGCATGGCGAACTCCAACAACGAACACGAACAAGCCGCAGCGGAGTGCGGCGCTCTATGCGCGAACGTTGGAGCTTAAATCTGGAAAGTGCAGTGCCGGATCGTGATCGGCGGTGCGGTGGCGCGGGCCGTCACCGCGCGCAATGGCGCGTTATGGAGCCCCTCTGGCAGCCATGAGACGGCACGCAACCAGGTCGTCTGCGGCAGCATGGCGGCCGGCACCGTGGGTGTCGGTGGGTGATCCGTCGATACTGCCTGAGGATGGCAGTGGGTATGGCAGCGCAGTCCGTCCGGCGCACCGCGCTCGTGGCACGGCGTGTTTCCCATACTGGCTTGCGCACCGCCAGTCTCTATCGGACACATATATGCCGCCATCGCCAGCTGTTGGAATAGCATGGCGAACAGCGCGATCAGCGCTAGCAATCGGCGATGGTGGTGGTGGCGCAAGTACATGTCGGCAATGTGACCGGCAACGTCAGGAAAAGTTTACAGAGATTGTGCGCTGAACGTGTCGCAGCTCTTGATGTCTCCCGACGCGAATCCTGCCTTGAACCAGCGCGAACGCTGCGCCGCAGTTCCGTGCGTGAACGAATCCGGCGTTGCATAGCCGCGCGCGGCTTTCTGCAACGTGTCGTCGCCGACTTGCGATGCCGCATTGAGCGCCGCGTCGATATCGCCTTGCTGCAGCCAGTTCAACTGCGCCTGCGACTTGTTGCCCCAGACGCCAGCGAAGCAGTCGGCCTGCAGTTCTTGACGCACGGATAGGCCTGCGGCGCCTTCCATCGGCTGGCCCTGACGGCGCGCCTGATCGATCTGCGGAATGATGCCGAGCAGATTCTGCACGTGATGGCCAACCTCGTGCGCGATCACGTAGGCGCGGGCGAAATCGCCGCTGGCGTGGAAGCGGGTATCCATCTCATGGAAGAAATCGAGATCGAGATAAACGCGATGATCGGCCGGGCAATAGAACGGCCCCATCGATTCCTCCGCGGCACCGCAGCCCGAACGGGTCTGGCCGTGGAACAGCAATAGCTTGGGTTGCTCGTATTGCTGGCTGCTGGCCTGGAAATACTGGCCCCACACATCTTCCGTGCTGCCGAGAATGGTGCTGACGAACTTATGCTGCGGGTCGTTGCGATCGGCCGGCGTGAGCGGATGCGTTGGCGCGGGCGCGGTCTGTTGACTGGTGTCGACACCGCCACCGCTCAGGAACAGGTTCATGATGAGCGGACGGGTCTGCGGGAAAATCAGCGCAATGATCACCACGATGATCGTGCCGCCGAGCCCGAGGTGAAAACCGCCGAAGCGCATTCCACCACCGCCACCGCCGCCGCCACCGCTGCCGTCGTCCTCGATGACGTTGTCGCTTTGCCGACCTTTCTGCCAATCCATGAGCGCGCCCTCGCTGGTGTGCTGGCACGAACACTACTCGCAGCAAGTTACGGCCGCAAGCCAAGCGGCACGGCACGACTGCGATCTCGAATTTGGGTGAGGAAAATCCCCTAACTCATGGTGCCGGTGGAGGGAATCGAACCCACACTACCTTGCGGTAACCAGATTTTGAGTCTGGCGCGTCTACCAATTCCGCCACACCGGCCGATGTGTGATGAGCGGCGCGTAGGAGGCGCGCCGAGGCAGGGCGCGCAGTATACGGAAATATCGGGCGCAGGGCCAAGGGCGGAAGCCGCCGCAGCGCGGCGGCTCGCGCGCTAGCGTCCGATCAGGATCAACGCGCCGGCGACGATCGCGAGCAACTGCAGCGCAATACTCAGTTCGCCCAGCCCGACGTGCAGCAGGGGCAGCAGTCCGCTCAAGATGAGCCAGATGCCGAGCAGGAGCATGCCGAGGTTCTTCGTCACGCGCATTCGCATAAGAAATCTCCTTCCATCCGCCGAACCACGGGATCGGTGCAGCGAAGCGTAGCACTGGACGGCCCAGCACAGCGCAATCGGTGTGCCGTTGTGATGTCAGTCAGCTAGGAGATGGTATAGCAAACTGTACGGAAAACACGGAGGCGGTCATGGCGGACTCGAATTTGACGCGGATGGAAGCGGCGCTGCGCAAGCAGCAAGAAGTGCTCGCAGAGCTGATCGATATCGCATTGCATGCGGTGCGTGAATCCAGCGATACGAGCGTTGCGGCAATGCATGTACAGACGCGCTTGCTTGCGCTGGAGGATTCGCTCAAGCCGACCGTGCGCGGAGCGACGGCGGAAACTCACGTCGTGCGCGTCGGTGCTCGACGCGTGTCCTGATCAATGTGTCGCGTCGAGCGATAGCTGGCGCTGATCGCGGCTGTACCATGTCGTGTCGATCGGGCGAAACACCGAGCACTGGGTCATCGCGCCGCGGTAGACGTGCAGCGTCACGGCGATCGAATCGTCGCTCGGGTTGCGGATCGTATGGTATTCGTGCGGCGGAATCAGGCTACCGGCGGAGCCGGGGCCGACATACATCGTGCCGCGCGGTTCAAAACGGTAGCGCCCGTCCTGCTGCTCGGTGAGCTCGTATGGCGTGATTTCGAGCGAGCCGTGCCATACCCCTTCCACGCACCACATGCCGCAATGATCGTGGATCGGCGTGCCCTGGCCGGGGCCCCAGGTCATTGCAATGACCGAAAACCCGTGTTCCTCGCTGCGGTAAAGCTCGCGCCGCGCGTAGTGGTCGGCCGCACGCTCGTAGCAACACGCCGGCAGGCGCACTTCCGGATCGCGAATGAGTTCGCACAGTGTGTTGCGCAGATCGTCGGTAATGGCCGTGGGACAGTCGTGGCAGACGGCTGCGTTCAACGCATCGACGAGACGGCGGGATCCGGGAAATTCGACTGCGAGCATGGCGGCAAGCGGTGGCGAGAATGGCTTATTGTAACAGCGCTGCGCTGCGCGCCGCGCGCTAAAGATCCATGCCGTCGCGGAAGATCGTATCCTCATCGAGGCATGGGGCGAGTTCGCTGGTGTTACCGGCGCCCAAGCTAGTTGCCGTAGCGGTCAGGAATCCGGGCGCGCCGGTTGTGGTGACCTGTGCAATGACTCTGATCGTGCCGGTTGCGTCGCTCGTTGCATCGGCACTGCCGACGAAGACGTCCGCATCCGGGCGGTTTGTTGCTGCGCAGGCCTTGGAACGATAGAAATCGAGGCGAAATTGCTGGTTTGGCTCGGAATTCAGCAATGCAGTGATCTGCCTCGTGACACCATTGGGACCCGATCCTTTGAGCACCGGATAGTTCTGCAGCGCGTTGGCCCCGGCATCCGGATCGCCCACATCGTTGGGCTGCAGATTGAAATTGTTGCCCATCTGAATGCCGATACTCGGAATGGCACGCCCGTTTGCGGAAATGCGATTGCCGCGGACCGAGGTACTCGTACCGTCCGCTATTTGCACGCCGTAATAGTTGTTGTTGCGGATATCGTTGGACAGCGCGCCCGCGTTGAGCTGTTCGCCCGGCGCGGCGCCGATATAGTTCTGATTAGCACCTTCGTTGATGTAAATGCCGTCGGTATTTGAAAACTGCGCCAAGGTCGATCCATACGGGCTGACGCCAATACGGTTGCCGGTGATGCGCCAGCTCTGCGTCGTTGCGCCGCGCAGTTCGACCCCGCAATTGGCGGCATCGAACGTATTGTTGTCGATCTGACTGTAGAAGCCGCCGTATACACTGACCCCGCATCCTGTGATCGATTGTGCAGTGAGTGCATCGGGTGTGACGCCGAAATAATTGTTCTGGACCAGATTGCTGATCGGGCCGGTACCGTCGAAGCGGATCCCGGAGCCGGACAAGCTGCCGAAATAGTTTCGTTCTGCGGGGTCGCTGCCACCGACCGTGACGAACACCGCACCACCTCGAACGCGGATCGCGTTTGGCAGGCCGCCGAGTCCGCCGCCGCTGCTCGGCAACGTGCCGCCGAACGCGTTGCCCGTGATGAAATGGTAGTTGCCCGATTGCAGGTCGACCGCCGAATCGGTAAACGCGAAGAACCCTCCGCCGAAGCCTAGCCCCTCGAGCCGGAGCTGCCGTTCCTGGGGACCACCTGCGGGCATCGCGATTGCGTGTCCGATGTTGCTCACCCCGGGGGCGATCGCGACGCAAATCTTGGCATTGCTCCCCGTCGGGTACGTGTTCTTGGTCGAGCCGGGCTGACTGTAGCCGTCGATCCAGACCGAGTGGGTGATATCAGGCAGTGGGCTTTTCAGCAGGATCGTGTGCGGACATGTGCCGGTTTGGATGTCGAAGACGATATGCTGTCCGCCGGTGACTTGCGCATTCGAGTTGTTGATCGCGCGGCGCAGCGACCCGGCGATATCCTCATCGCTCGTATTCGTCACTTTCCACGTGATCGGCGCGCCGTCGTTGACGAACGACTCGTAGCCGCCGATATCGAAATGCTGGCCGAACGGCCGAGGGTTCCCATCGAGATCGGCGAACGATAGCTGAAAGTTCGCCAACACTGCCTCGGTCAGTGTTTTGCCCGCGTTGACGGCCGGCGACAGACTCTGCAAGTGATAGTTGCCGGTACCGGCGTTGACGAACTTCGGATCCGCAGTGACAACGTTGCCTTGCGCGGTGAGATCGCCGTAGATGCCGCTGCCGGGATTGAGATACAGGTTGTTCCACAACGTGATCTTTTTGCCGCCGAAGGTTTCCTCGGCATAGATATCGTCGGTGCATGAGCTGCGGATGATGTTGTGATGCACGGCGACCGACGGATGATCCGCGCGGAGTCCGACTGCGCCGTTGGAAGTGCCGCATTGAATGTCCGCAAACGTATTGAATGTGATTTGCGGGGCGTCCTCGGAATTGTTGATTGCGAAGCTAACTGGGGCATGGATGTAGTTGTAGGCGACCTCGCCGGAAAGGTCGTGCGTCCGATTGATGTGATCGACAAGATTGTTGCGGAACACGGATTTCTTGGCATCGTTGATTTCGACGAATACTTCCTCGCCATCGTGGATCTCGAGGTGCTCGGCGATCAGCGCGTCGGTGTCGGGGCAGATATCGCCAATGGAACAGAACTTGTCACTGAGGTTCCAGATCGAAAATTGCTCGAAGCGGATCAGGGAGAGTTCGAATCGCGCGTTGTCGCCATAAAATATGAAGCGCGTACCTTGCTTGTTCGGCGTGCTTTTGACGCCTCGCAGGACCGTCGCCGACGCATCGCTCGTGATCTGCTTGGAGCAGGTCGAATTCCAGCCGCCACTGAAATAGAACGTCTTGTTGTCCTTGTCGCCGGGCGGATCGAAGATCACGTCCCCCGAGAGAATATAGGTCTTGGCTTGCAGCCGAATATCCCAGGTCGAGCCTTCGGCGCCGACGTTGTTGGCATCATCGAGCGCGGCGTTCAGGCCGTTGATGTCGCTGACGCAGCGTACGGTCGCTTGGGCGCCCAGGCTTACGAACAGGAGAGCAGACGACAGCAGCAGGCGAGCCAACATAAGGGGTTTTCCTCGATAGTGCCTTAAGAAATGCGCCGAGGGCGAAAAGCGAACGCTTCGCAGCGCGCCAAACGCCCGGTGGCGGTGAAATTGGGACCCAGCGGCCCGTATGTATCAGAAACCGCGAAAACCGCAAGGACGCGACAGGCGTGCCAGCGGCTGGAGGTCCGGCAAGAAATTTTGCTACCGCAGCGCTTGAAGCGGCGCGCGACCGGCCAGATACATCTCGACGTGGAATTCCATCCCTACAGTTCCTGGCCATCCCGGAACAACGTGTCCTCGTCCATGCAAGGTGCCAGTTCGCTCGTGCTGCCGAAGTTGTTGGCGCCGGCCAGCTGCGTCGCCGTGGCGGCCAGATAGTCCGGTGCGCCGCTGGAGGACACGAAAGCCTGGAACTGCACCGTCCCGCCGGGACCCGTATTGAAGGTGAAGGTACCGACGTAAGTTTCCGCATTCGGGCCGGTATTGCCCTTCGGGCAGGTCGGCGAGCGGTAGAAATCCAGGCGCACGTCGCTGTTGGGCGCGGCGTGCAAAATCCCGAACGTCGTGCGCAGCTGCGCATTCGCATTCGGTGCCGAGCCCGACAGCAACGGATGGTTCTGCTGACCGTTCGCACCCGCATCAGCATCGCCTGCGTCGTTCGCCAGCAGACCCAGCGCGCCGATGTCGATGCCGAGACCGCTGCCCGAACGGCCGTTCGCTTCCACGCGATTGCCGCGGATCACGTTGTAGTTGCTCGCGGTGTCGGCCACGTGGATGCCGGCGGTGTTGTTGTTGCGCACGTCGTTCGAGAAATGCCCGGTCGGGATGTTGAACCCGGGCGCGAAGCCGATCATGTTGTGATAGGCGCCGCCGGCGATCTCGATGCCGATGTCGTTCGCATGCTGGGCGACGCCGTAGCCAGCGGCGTTGATGCCGATGCGATTGCCCTCGATGACATCGTTCTGCGCGGCCAGGCCGGACAGGTAGATGCCATTCTGGTTGGCGTCGATAGTGTTGTCGGCGATGCGCAGGTTGCCGCCGCCCGTCGCGCTGATGCCGTCGCCCTGGTTGGCCTGTGCCGATAGGCCGTTCGGCGTCACGCCAATGTAGTTGTCGACGATCTGGTGGGAGTTCGTGCCGTTGCCGTTGATGATGATCGCGTGGCCGCCCAGATTGCCGAAGTAGTTGCGCCAGCTCCAGCTTTCGCCGCCGACGAACGCGTACTTGGCGGTACCCGTCAGCAGAATGCCGTGCGCGATCGTGCCGAGGCTTTCGCCGGTCGTCGGCGCGATGCCCCCGAACGCGTTGCCCACGATCTGGTGGTAGGTGCCGGCGCGCAGTGCGATGGCCGCGGTGCCGAACGGCGCCAGTGCGCTGCCGAATGCCAGCCCGGCGACGGCGAGCTTGACGCTGTCAGTGGCCCCGGAAGGGACTTGCAGGGCGTGTGTCACGCCGCCTTGTGATGGTGCGAGCCATACGCAGATCTGCGCGTCGCTGCCGATTTCGAGCGTGTTCATCGTCGAGCCCGCCTGCGACGTACCATCGATAAATACCGCGTCGGTGATGTCGTCCAGCGGTGTATCGAGCAGGATGACGCGCGGGCAGGCGCCGGGAATCTGGAAGCGGATCGTCTGGATGCCGGCGGTGACATTGGATTTCTGGATCGCCGCGCGCAGCGAATCGGCGCCGTCGTTGTAGCTGTTCTTGACATAGATGGCGTCGACGCCGGAGTCGTCGAAGTTCGATTCGTAGGCGCCGATGTCGTAGCGTGAGCCGAAAGGGCGTCCTTTATGATCGAGATCGTAACCGGCCGGCGGCAGACCATTGAGGATCGCGCCGGGCACGGTTTGCCCGGCGTTCACGGCGTCGGAGCCGTTCACCAGGTGATAGTTGCGCAGGCGGTAATTGGCGTTGGTCGGGTCGGCAAACCCAGGATCGGAGCTGAACACGTTACCCTGCGCCAGCAGGCTGCCTGTGTAGTGCGAGTCGTTGGTCGAGAACAGGTTGCTCCAGAGCGTGATCGGGGCGAGGGGGGAATCGACATCGACACCGATGTCGTAGGAACAGCCAGTGCTGCGCACGATGTTGTGCTGAAACACGACGTCCTTCTGGACTTCGAAATCCACTGCCGGCCAAGCACCGGCACAATGCAGATTGGCGAAGGTGTTGAAGGCGATGTATGGCGTCGCGTCGCTGAGCACTGCAAAGTCCGCTAGCGCGTTTTCGACGCTGCCCGGATGCCGCTGCGTGAAATCAGCGATGAGATTCTCCCAGAACTCCACAGTGTGCGCGTCAAAGGCCACCAGACTGATCTGTTCGAAGTTGCGGAACTCGTTGTGATGGATGCTGATGACGTCCGTGCCGGGGCAGTTGTCGAACATGCCGCAGCCGATGTCATTGACCTCGAAAAAGCCGAAGCCCTCGAAGCGGATTGAGTTGAGAGCGAACCGCTTGTTGTTGCCGCGCAGATGAATCCTGGTGCCGATGACCGCAGCAGTGCTGGGGGTCCCGCGCAGCACCGTCGACGGTGGATAGGACTGGGCATTGCACTGGGCGTTCCAGCTGCCGCTCAGGCTGAAATCCTTGGCATCCTTGCCGTCCGGTGTATCGAACAGCAGATCGCTCGACAACTGATAGGTTCCGGCGTTGATGCGGATATCCCACACGCCGCCCTTGGCGCCGTTGGTTGCCTGGGACATGGCTGAATTCAGATCGGCCACGCTGGCGACGCAACACAGGCCGTTCGTGCAGTTCACCGCGTGCGCGGCAGGCGCTGCGATGGCGGACAGAAGCACGCACGTGCACAGGAGAAGGATGGAACGACGCGATGCAGGCATGGCAGCTCCCCGTGAATTCGTACTTGCAGCGCAGAAAGCGCAGAAACGCGCGTTTTTCGCGCAACGTGCGTTGCCGAGGATAAACCCATGACAGCGGCAAAGCGAACTCTTCGCCGTCATGTGCTGCGCACGGCACATCCCGGAACCGATCTGCACCAAGGAATGCGGAAAGCGCACGAAAGCCACAGGCACGCCAACGCTCAGAGCTTGTCGAGGAACCCCCGAATGGCCGCGCCGAAACGCGGAATATCGACCAGGAACGCGTCGTGCCCCTGCGGGCTGTCGAGTGGTGTGAAATCGACACTGGCGCCGCCGGCTCTCAAGCCATCCGCAATCTGCTGCTGCTGCGAGAGCGGGAACAGGATGTCGGTGGTTACGCCGATGACGAGCGCGCGTTCGAGGTCGCTCTTGCGCAGCGCCGCGTCGATGCTGCCGCCACCGTATTCGGAAACGTCGAACCAGTCGCTGGCGCGCGACAAGTACAGGTAACAGTTCGGATCGAAGCTGCGCACGAAGCGGCGCGCGTGGCCGGCCAGGTACGATTCGACCTGGAATTCCACGCCGAACGGGTCGTCTTCCTCGCGCGCTTCCGAATCGAGCCGGATGCGCGCGAAGCGCCCGACCCATTCCATCGCCGAGCGGTAAGTGATCACGCCGAGTTTGCGCGCGATCGACATGCCGGCCTCGGGGTAACGTTCTTCGTCGTAGTTGCCTTCATTCCAGTTCGGATCCAAACGGATCGCTTCGCGCTGCAGCGAGCGGATCGCGATCGCGAACGGCTGGGCGGTCGGCGCAGTCGAGATGCTGATATGCGCACGCACGCCGCCGCGATGCTGCAGCAGATAGCCGAGTGCGCTCATGCCGCCCATCGAATTGCCGATCAGGCAGGCGAGGCGCCCGATGCCGAGGTGGCATACGAGCTCATGCGACGCGTTTGCGACATCTTCCAGCGCGAGCTCGGGGAAATCCAGCCGGTATACTTTTCCCGTGTGCGGATCGATCGATGCCGGACCGGTCGAGCCTTTGCAGCTGCCGAGCGTGTTCGCGCAGACCACGAACCAGCGCTTGGTGTCAATCGGCTTGTCCGGACCCAGCATTTCCTCCCACCAGCCCGGTGACGGATCGTCGGTGTTGGACGCCGCGTGCGCGCTTGGCGACAGTCCAGTGAGAATGAAGATCGCGTTGTCGCGCGCCGCATTGAGCGTGCCCCAGGTCTCGTACGCCAGGCGCGCGCCGCTCAGCGCGCCACCGCGTTTCATGGGGAACGGCGAGGACAGATCGAAGTATTTGCGCGCGTCGGACATGCGGTGATTTCTCGGGTTCCTGCGAGGGCGCGAGCTTATACTGAGCCTTGTATGTTCGCCACTCGCGCGCAGGCGAGGGCACTCAGATGGTGCCGCAACCGCGGCCCGCTGCAGCGCAGGTGCTCTGCGCGGTGCGGTTCGAGCGCAGGTATGCCGTGTCTGCGAATGAACTTCGGCGCGCTACGGCACGATCTGATCGATCATCAATTTGATTGGCGTGCCGGTGGTAACGGGGAGCGGGGCGGTCAACGTCTGCAGGTCGCCACTCTGTGGCGTCGCGTTGCCGGACTTTGATACGCGCGCGCCGATCACCACTTGTGGAAATTGCGACAGCTTCATATTCGGCAACATGCCCATGCCGTCGGTCAGCGTCACGCTGACGGGAAGATTGTTCGCCGGCAAACGCTGGATCGCCAGCGGCATCGGCGGGCCGTTTGCGGCTTTTGCATAGACGAACAGAACGTCGTCGGGGGCAAGGCGGTCCTTGAGCTTGGTGTCGAGTGCGACCTCGATCTGCAAGTGCGGGCCGGACTCCGCTGCGGCCGGCGTCGCTGCGGACGCCACACCGAGTTCGGGCGGGGGCTCGCGCCCGTCGCGCTCGGCCTGTGCCTGGGCGATCTCGTGCTGCACTGAAGGCACGATGTCGGAGTCCTTCGGCAGCACGTCGATCAGGTGTTGCCAGCTGGCGATGGCGGCGGCGTATTTCTTCGCCTGATAATCGCTGATGCCGAGCAGCCACAGACCGCGCTGGTTTTCAGGCGCGGCTTTGAGCACGGCTTCGATCAATTCGCGTGGCTCGCCTTCGATGCGGCGCGAATCGCCCGCCAGCGCCAGCGCCTCCGCGTAGGCGACGGTGATGTCGGCATCGTCCTTGGCCAGTTCGTGCGCGCGCTTGAGCGCATCGCGCGCCTGCGCGAAGCGTTCGGTCGCCTCGTAGGCGCGGCCGAGCAAGCTCCAGCCTTCCGCATCATCTGGATTCTGCTTGAGCTTGGCGGCGAGATCGGTGATCGCTTGTTCCATGTTCTGGCCGTGATCTGCCGGTGCCGTCAGTGCGGCTGGATCCAGTGCGCGCGGATTGCCAACGTAGCGATACAGCAGTACGGCGCTGGCAGGCAATAGCAGTGCGATGGCCAAAGTGACGCCGCGCGCGCCGCGGGATCCTCGTGCTGG
>Ga0163163_10002898_pt1 | contig 14510 bp, 12 predicted proteins | sample S65metaG_FD_119766 | JGI IMG/M metagenome (GOLD analysis project Ga0163163, IMG submission 119766) | Switchgrass rhizosphere microbial communities from Kellogg Biological Station, Michigan, USA - S6-5 metaG | ecosystem: Host-associated > Plants > Roots > Rhizosphere > Soil | place: USA... | reverse complement strand
GCTCGAAGCACCAATGTTAAAGCTGCGGAGCTTCTCCTGGCCTACGACGCCAGGGTCAACGCGATGGAGACTCAGAAACAGCAGTCGGCACTAATGTGGGCGGCAGGCCAGAGCCAGGGGCCGATGGTGCGGACACTGATTGCACACGGCGCCGATGTGAATGCGCGATCGTCCGTGAATCCGACGGCAACCGCAAACTATTCCGACTCAACCTGGAAGGACTGGCCTTCAAATGTGAGCACGGAACCTCGCGCCGGTCCTCGAGCGCCGGGCGGTCTGACGCCGTTGCTTCTCGCCGCCCGCGAAGGCTGCACGGATTGCGTGAAAGCGCTCATCGAGGGCAAGGCGAACCTCGACATGCCGGATCCGGAAGGAATCACGCCGCTGATCATGGCGATCACGAATCTTCACTTCGACTCGGCGGCCGCGCTGATCAAGGCTGGAGCGAACCCGGATCGCTGGGACCTTTGGGGACGCGGTCCGCTGTACTGCGCCGTGGATATGAATACGCTTCCTCACGGCGGCAGAACCGATCTGCCATCCCTGGATGACACCACGGGACTTCAGATCATCGAGATGCTTCTCGATCGAGGCGCAAACCCGAACCTGCAATTGAAACTCCTGCCTCCGTACCGAAGCGTGGGAGCGGATCGCGGAGTGGACAGGATCCTGACCATCGGTGTCACACCGCTGGTTCGCGCCGCAAAGGGCTTGGATGCTCCTGCCATCCGATTGCTCGTCGCGCACGGAGCGAATCTCACGTTGACCGCTGCTAATGGCATCACTCCGATCATGGCCGCTGCAGGGATGGGTTCGGTGGACGCGGATACGCGAGGGTTCTACACCTCCGAAGACACGGCACAGCGATCGCGGGATTCCATCGAAGCTCTGGTGAATGCGGGAGCGGATGTGAATTCGGCGGCGCCCAACGGTCAGACTCCACTGCATGCCGCTTCGTTCTGGGGATGGAATCTGGCGGTGCAGTACCTGGTTGATCACGGAGCCAAAGTGGATGTCCGTGACAAACAGGGAAAGACCGTTGTGGACTCGGCGATGGGCCGAAACGGCGGCAACAGTCGCGGCGGCTCCCGCATCGATGTGCATCAGGATACCGCCGATCTCCTGATCAAACTCGGCGCTCCGGCTGGAGTTCCCCCACTTCGCTAATATGGGGTCAGACCCCTCGTTCCCCTATTTCTTCGAAATAGGGGAACGAGGGGTCTGACCCCATAATTCTCATATGAACACACCATGGGGCGACATAGAAGTCGCCGACGCGCACGTCCATTTTTTCTCACCGACATTCTTCAAGGCGCTGGCTCAGCAGAAGGGTCAGGCGGAACAAGTCAGTGACCTCATCGCTCAACTGGGTTGGGATGCTCCACCGATCAACAACGTGGCGCTTGGAGCGCGGTGGGCGGAGGAACTCGATCGCCATGACGTGGCGAGTTCCGTTCTGATGTCATCCATTCCCGATGATGAAGCTTCCGCTGCGGAAGCCGTTCGCGCGTTCCCCAATCGGTTCCTGGGATACTTCATGTTCAACCCGAAAACCCCGGATGCGGCAGGCCGTGCCTCGCGCGCGTTCGATCTTGGGATGCAAGGGCTGTGCCTGTTCCCAGCCATGCATCGCTTCTCCGTCCAGGATGACGCCATCGAACCGGTACTCGCGCTGGCGGGCATGCGGAAGAACGTCGTGATCTTTGTTCATACGGGAGTGCTTACAGTTGGAGTCCGGAAGAAACTCGGATTGCCGTCGAAGTTCGATATGAGCTTTTCGAATCCCATCGATTTGCATCGCGTCGCAATGGAACACCCGGGGATCAACTTCGTGATTCCGCATTTTGGGGCAGGATTCTTCCGGGAGGCGCTCATGCTCGGAGACCTCGCGCCGAACGTGCATATGGATACGTCGGGAACGAACTCGTGGATCAAGTACTCGCTCCCCGGTATCACGCTCAAGGACGTCTTCCGCAAAGCACTGGAGGTCTATGGACCGAAGCGGCTGCTGTTCGGATCGGACTCTTCGTTCTTTCCGAGAGGATGGAATCGTGCGGTCTTTGATGAGCAGGCGGCAATTCTGCGCGAGCTCGGCGTGGATGAGGAAGCGGCTCAGGCGATTTTCGGCGGGAACCTTCGAAGACTAGCCCTCTCCTGAAGGGAGAGGGTGCCGCGAAGCGGCGGGTGAGGGGTGAAGAGAGGCTTCTTTGCACCCCTCACCCGGCGCTGCACGCCACCCTCTCCCTTCGGGAGAGGGATTCTTACTTAAAGACCTCCGCGGTATTGTTCTTCGGGGAATTGACCAGTGTTGAGACTTCTGCCGATGCGAGCCATTCGGCTGGGCACGGCTTCATCAGTTTCTGCAGCGCGTCCTGTTCATGGATCTCCGGGTCCAGCCATTCATCGAGTTCCGAAGCACCCAGAATCACCGGCATGCGATCGTGAATCTCGCGCATGAAATCATTGGCGGACGTTGTCAGAATCGAAAACGATCGGCGTTCGTCGGGTGATCCGGCATGCCAGGTATCCCAAACTGCAGCGACGCTCATGATAGATCCATCTTTCAGATGAATCTTGAACGGGCGCTTCGTCGTGCCTTCCTTTTTCCACTCAAAGAACCCGCTCAGCGGAACAATGCACCGCTGCCGAACGACAAGACTCTTGTATAGCCGGCTTTCAAACACCGTTTCGCTTTTGGCATTAATTGTCGAAATCTTCGTCTTGAATTCCTTTTCCCAGCGCGGAACCAGCTGCCAGCGCATCTGATCGAACTGGCGCGTACCTTCAATCGACCGCAGCACGGGCGAATCGTGCGTCGGACACATGTTGAAATTCGGCTTGAACGGCTCTAATTTCAGCGGACGCTTGTTCAGATACTGAAAATAAAGTTCATCGGCCGTGTAGGTTTCGTATGCTCTGCCACACATATCCGGGCATCATAGCAGACGATGCAGTCACGGCTCCATCTTCCGAAACTCGACCCCTCGCCAAAGACGGTTCTCGAATATCTGATCACGCATTTTCCCCACATCCCGGCGCAGACGTGGCGTGAGCGCGTCACGAATGGGAAGGTCACACTGGATGACGGTAGAACCCTGACCATCGACTCTCCATACTGTCATGGCGTGACGGTTCTATATTCGAGAGAGATCGCGCAGGAGCCAGCAGCAGACGTCGAAGAAACGGTCCTTTTTCAGGACGCAAATATCCTCGTCGCCGACAAACCCCACGGAATGGTGGTCACGCCTGCAGGAGATCACGTCGAACGGTCACTCCTGGCGCGCCTTCAAAATCGGAACAGTCTGAAGAGACTTGCGCCCGTGCATCGGCTTGACCGCGAGACCGCCGGTGTCGTTCTGTTCACGATCACCACAGAAGCCAGGGCGCGATACCATGAGCTTTTTTCAAGCAGGTCGGTCCAGCGCGAATATATGGCTGTTGCGAAAGTCGGCAACGCGAGAACCCCAAAGGAATGGGATGTGCGAAACCGAATGGAGGAAGGCGAACCGTGGTATCGCCGCCGAATCGCGGAAAGCGACGTCGGTGAACCCAACGCCATTACCCGAATCCAACTGCTGGAAACGCAGAACGGATTCGGATTATTCCGACTGGTGCCGGAAACGGGAAAGAAGCACCAGCTGCGCGTTCACATGGCGTCGATCGGTTGTCCGATTATTGGGGACCTTCTGTATCCCGACATTCGGAAAGGCAACGAACACGATTCCCCGCTGCAGCTTCTCGCGCATCGGTTGTCTTTCATCGATCCGCTGAGCGGGGAAGCTCGGAGCTTTGTTTCAACGCGACAACTATTGTGGCCGATGGAATAGCCCGCCGTAGACCGCCTTGCCGATCACGTGTCCTGCCATCGCTTTGAATACGGCGGTACGTGTCTCAATTTCAGGATTCGCTTGTGCTGTTGAAGCAGGCACATCGATCTTCGTGTCGAGGGCATAGATCTCGATCATGTAGTGATGCAGTGGTCCTGTCGCCGGAGCGCCGGGGCCCCGATATTGCGGACCGCTGGCACTGATCTGCCGTGAGCCATCCGGCAGAGTCGCGCCCACTGGAACATGCTCGGGAAGGCCTTTCAGCGTTGGCGGCATGTTCCACATCAGCCAATGAACCTGTGTGTCGGTGCCTTTCGTGGGCGAGGCATCGGCGTCATACATGTGCAGCACCAGACTCACGGTTGCCGCTGGAGTGTTCGACCACGCCAGCGCCGGCGAAACCTGCTCGCCCGCCTGCGTGTACTTCGCGGGGATGACGGTGCCATCTGCCCATGCCGTCGTGGTCAGAACCATCGGTGGAGCGGCGGGAGCGGCCGCACCCGGAGCACCGCGCTGACCTCCGGCGGGCGCCTGGCCCAGTGTCACGCCTGCCACCGCACTCAAAATAGTCGTCACGAGAAAAACGGATCGAACAGTCTTCATTTTTGTTTCTCCTCTTTCAACTCCTCAATCTGACGGTCAATGTCGGTGATGGCGCTGGTGAGTTGCTTACGCCGATTCTCATGAGTGGCAACTTCAAGCTGTCGAGTCAGCTGAGTTCGGACAAGATTCAACGAACCCAGTTTTAGAAAACGCTCCGGTTCATCTTTGGCAGGTTCGCGCTGCTGTTCACGGCTGGCCTGCAGTTCCTCCATGCGTTCCTGGATCCTTGCTTCGGCATCGATTAATCCTTCACCTGAATCTCCCATGTTTCTTCCTTTCGTGGGCCCGATTATACATGGACGGTGGAATCTATGGGGGAGGCGGTATTATTCAGGTCATGTCATCCATACCTCAGTCGGACGCATTGATACTTTTTGGAGCGACGGGCGACCTGGCGTTCAAACAGATCTTCCCTGCCCTTCAGGCGCTGACGCGCCGAGGTCACCTGGATGTGCCGGTGATCATCGTGGCCCGGTCCGGATGGAGCCTCGATCAATTGAAGGCACGAATGAAGGAAAGCCTCGAGCAGCATGGAGGACTCGAGCCGGATGCGTTTGCCCGCCTCGCTTCCCGCCTGCAATACGTCGACGGTAACTACAGCGATGATTCCACCTATGTCAACCTTCGACGCGTGCTGGCCGATGCGCAGCATCCCCTCCACTATCTGGCGATTCCTCCCAGCATGTTTGAAACGGTCGCGGCCGGGCTGGCGCGATCCGGATGTGCAAATGGCGCGCGCATCATCGTGGAAAAACCATTCGGCCGCGACCTCGCATCGGCGCAAGCTCTGGATACGACGCTTCATTCGTATTTCCATGAATCTGCAATATGGCGGATCGATCATTTTCTGGGCAAGGAACCGGTTCAGAACCTGCTCTATTTCCGATTCGCCAATTCGTTTCTCGAGCCGGTCTGGAACCGTGATCACGTCGCGAGCGTTCAGATCACACTCGCGGAAAATTTCGGAGTGGAAGGACGCGGCCGTTTCTACGAGGAAGTCGGCGCGATCCGTGACGTCGTGCAGAACCATATGCTGCAGGTGCTGGTACTGCTTGCCATGGATGCGCCAGTCGGCAATGATCCGGAAACAATGCGGGACGAAAAGAGGCGATTGCTCAAAGCCATACGCCCGCTCTCACCCGCGGATGTCGTGCGAGGCCAATATCGCGGATACCGGAAGACGGCGGGCGTCGCTGGGGATTCGCAGGTGGAGACATTCGCCGCACTTCGGCTGCATATCGAAACCTGGCGATGGTCGGGCGTGCCGTTCTATATCCGGACGGGTAAGCGACTGCCAGTGACTTCCAGCGAAGTGATGGTTGAGCTGAAGTATCCGCCGCAGGGCGTATTTGACGATGTTCAGCAGGGGCATCCCAATTATTTTCGATTCGGCCTGAGTCCGGATGTCTCGATTTCCACCGGAGCACGTGTGAAAACGCCCGGAGAGGCAATGACGGGAGAGGATGTGGAAATGATTACCCACCGGCGTCCGGGGGATTCCATGTCTCCATATGAGCGGCTTCTCGGCGATGCGATTCGCGGCGACGCGTCGTTGTTTGCGCGCTATGACAGCGTGGAAGAAGCGTGGCGTATCGTGGATCCCATACTTGGAAATCGAACGCCTCTTGAGGAATATGAGCCCGGGAGCTGGGGGCCTGTGGATGCGGAACGCATCATTGCGGACGGCGGGCACTGGCACAATCCCACGTGAAACGGTGCGGCGAATCCCTCTCCCGACGGGAGAGGGTGGTGCGAAGCACCGGGTGAGGGGTACCGAAAGAAACTATTTTTCATATGGTACCCCTCACCCGCCGCTTCGCGGCACCCTCTCCCGTTGGGAGAGGGATTCGCTCGAAACGCTTTCCTAATCGATCGGGATGACATTGATGGTCTGCTTTGACGATTCCGCTACACGAACGAGCTTTCCATTGTCGTCTGCCTGCTTGAGGAGCTCTCGATCAAAGAACGCATAGGGTTCGATGTATTCCCATGCGGACAGCTTGTAGTCCCCCGGTGCGACAGCGGCAATATTGAAGTGTCCGCTCGGATCCGCAGTCACAGGCCGGAACAGTTCGGCTCGATCGCGATTTCGCTCCGGAACCAGCACAACAAGGGCGCCCGGCACGGGCTGTCCCTGACTGTTCGTGACGGTTCCATCGATCTGGCCGGTTCGCGGACTGATCAAGACATCCAGCATTCTCGTATCCGTGCCCAGGTACCGGAAATTCCCGTTCAACAAATCCAACTCTCCAAGCCGCGCTTCCTTCACATAGTAGCCGGCTGGTAGTCCAGCCAGGGCCAGTCGATATTCCCCCGGCCACAGGTTATCGATGCGGAACGTGCCGTCGGCACCTGCAGGCCGGGATTGCGCCGTAATCCCATTCGGAGTTGCCGGTGCCATGCCATCCACCGCTTTCAGTTGAATCCGAAGAAAGGTGAATTCCGGTGCAGGCATTGAAGCATCCTGATCGGAACTGAAACGTCCTGCAATTATCCCGCCGGGGCTGGGCTTCAGCTGTAGGCCGTCCACATCCGAATTCACAACATTGATCGCAGCCGATGCCCTGGGCGCCGATGCAGACGCGCTACTCATAACAGTTAGAAGAGCGCTTTGTTCTGCCGACGACATATTCGAAAAATTCGGCGGTAAATTCTGCGAAGCCGGATTCGGCAGCGTTGCAGAAATCGTGTAGGAGCCAGAGCTCACATCCTTCAGCTCAAAGGTGCCATCCGCGGCATTGTAGTTGACGGTGATATACACGCTTTTGAAGTCCCGGGGATCGAGCGTTTGCACACTCAATGTAATGTTGGCGGATGCCGGCGGCTGTCCCGTCCGCGAATCCACAACATTCCCGCGAACGCGGTAGGCCTGTTGAACTCTCAGGCTCATGTTCAAGCCGCTGAGGTCGGCACCGGAAGGCACATCGATTGGCGCCGCAGAATTCGCGTCGTCGACTCCGGGATAATAGCTGAGCGTGTACTTCTCTGGAATCCGATTGGAGTTCGCGTTTGGGCTTAAACCCTGGTTGAGCAAATCCAACGACGGCCCGTTCGCGCCGGTTTGACCGGGGAGGTTGCCAGCATTGAGGTAGTAACGGCCAGGGGACAGATGGAAGATCCGGTAATCGCCTCGATCGTCCGTGAGCGTCGATGCTGCGCGTTGCACTTTTCTCTGGCCTGTTTCGTCATAGGCAAAGCGAAAGAGTTGAACGGGAACGCCCGCAATCGGAAAACCGCTGCTGTCGGTAATGCGGCCGCCGACTGCGGAAACCTGCGACATTCGCATGACGATGTCACTCTTCGCCTGTCCGGCATTCAGCACAATCGGAATTCCAGCAGCGCCGGCGCCACGCTGCCCATAGTCCTGGCGTGCATAGCCGTTACTGGCAAAGATCAGTTTGTAGGTTCCCGGTTGCAGGTTGTCGAATGCGAACCGCCCCAGGCTATCCGTCATGATGGGCGGAGCCGACTTGGAAACCACCGCGACATCCCCGCTGACGCTGATGACCAATTCTTCGATCTCCGCGATCGGAAGCTGCGCAATGGCTTTTTGCTCGGCAACGATCTCCGGTGGTGCGCCCCCATTGGCCGCCGCGCCGGCAATATCCTCAGCCATCGCCGCGAGCAGTTCGGAAGGAATCGTCACATCGGCGGGTGGATGGTCTCCGGCAACCATTTGTCCGAATGCTCCAAGAGTCGCATCCGTTCTTGCCAGCGACACGCGAACATTCGGCAACGGTTCGTTGCTGCCATTCTGTACAACCACCCCGGAAATGGATGCCGGCGCAACCGCCGGGCGCGATTGCAGGAGCAGTGCGATTGCGAGCACGGGCAGCATCACTGGGCACCGTCCTTTGCAATGAGCTTCACGTCGATCATCTCTGACGAAGAGTCCGTAACGCGGACCGGGACACCCTTCGTTTCCGACTGTGCCAGTACCTCGGGATCGAACCAGGCAAATGGTTCCAGTCCGTCCCATGAAAACACTTTGTACTCGCCTGGTATGATTCCAACAAAAATGAAATGGCCGATCTCATCGGTGTTTGCGACCCGGTAAAGGTCCAGCCGGTCGCGGGCCCCCGGAATGAGGACAACTTGTATCACGGGCACAGGCTGCGATCTCCGATCGGTGAGGGTTCCTGAAACCTGACCGCCGCCGATACCGAGGAGTATATCCAGCGTTCCGGATGCCGTACCCGAGATACGCAATGGTCCGTTCAGGACATCCGTACCATCGAATCGCGCCTCTTTGATGTACACCGCATTGGATCCGGGCCGCGCACCCGCAGCCACACCTCCCTGCCCCTGCACGGTCACGCGATAGTCGCCGATCGAGATATTGGTAAATTGGAAAGTAAAGTCTGCGGCAGGAACTGCGCCAAATGTGCTACGGCCTGGATTTGTCACTGCCAATGACAGTGATGCAGGATTTCGAGAGACAAGCTGGAGTCGCAGACGATCCGGTGTCACCGATTGCTGCTGGCCGTCCACTCGGATTCGACCTGCAATGGATCTTGCAGGAACCACGGTCACCACAACGTTATCGACGTCCGAATCGCCAATGGAAACCGCCACCAGTCCGCTGGACGTGGCCGGAGGTTGAGCGGATTCTCTGCCCACGGTAACCGACGGCGCGGGGTCCTGGACCAGCGCCCTTACGAAATAGGCGCCAGGCAGCAGGTCCCGGACTTCAAAAGTGCCGTTGTCCGAATTGTAATTGTTGGTGGGCAGTTGCAGAGCAGCCAGTTCTGCAACCGAATTTGTAGTCGGCCCGGGCGTTTGCATCGATGCGACGACTCGTGCTTTTGCGGGAGGCTTGCCAGTTCTGGAATCGATGACACGTCCACGGATGCGATGCGTTGCCGGCTTCGTCGGCAACGTGAGGTTCATCGAATCGAGGTCGGCTCCCGGCAAAAGTTCAATGGCTCGAGCAGAGCCGATGTCGTCAACGCCGGGATAAAAGGTGAGGCCCAGGTTCAGCGGAAGCTCATTGGCGCTGGCGGCATTTCCACCCATCATCGCTAACATCCCCAGCAAAGGATTGGAACTCGATACTGCGCTGCCGGCCATGAGGTAGTAACGGCCCGGCGTGATCCAGTAAATCCGGTACTCTCCCCGGTCATTTGTCTTCGCCGATCCCACGCTCTGATAGCTCCGTTGACCCTGGGCATCATAGGAAAATCGCATCAGTTGTACCGGAATATTCGCCAGTGGCTGGTCTGAGCGGTCACGGATGCGGCCGCTGATATTGCCGGTCGGCGTTAGCGTCACCGTCAGGTCTTTCAATTCCTGACCTGCCTTCAAAGTGATCGGCGCACCGGGCCCTCCCGGATAGCGCTGACCGTAGTTCAGCGAGACGTAGCCGTTGGCGAGAATCTGAAGCGTGTACGGACCTTCGTCCAGTTCCTGAAAGTTGAATTTCCCCTGATCGTCCGTGACAAGCGGTGCGATCGGCTTCGGCCCCGTAACGACTCCCCGCGCACCGGGCGCGGTCGGGGCAGCAGCAACAGGAGCGGCACCACGGCCCGATCTCGAGATCGTGACGCGCGCTCGAGCCACAGGCTCGCCTGTCCCCAGTTTTAAAACAGCGCCTTCAATACGGGCCTTTGGCTGCTGCTGCGGGGCGGTGCGCGCGGTAAGGTGCAGCAAAAGCAGCGCAAGCGATGCGAAGAGAATTGAACGTTTCATAAAACGCTCCCGAAGAATGATCGTGAAGCAAGTGCGTGAATCCTAACACAGCAGATGTGGGTTAGGTTATGGGGCAAATCCCTCTCCCGACGGGAGAGGGTGCCGCGAAGCGGCGGGTGAGGGGTACCACAATTATTTCTTCAATGTACTTCATTTCTGCACCCCTCATCCGGCCCTTCGGGCCACCTTCTCCCTTCAGGAGAAGGATTTGCCCGAAAACTGCTCTGTTCGTCAGTTAATACATGCAGATGTTTGTATATTTTCATATAATGACGACATGACGGACCTGGGCCGCTTCAAGGCGGAATTCTTCAAGGCGCTTGCTCATCCGCTTCGAATTGCCGTGCTCGACGAACTTCGCAGTGGAGAAACCGGAGTCAACGATCTCTGCGCGCGTCTTGGAGTAGAGCAAAGCTCGCTGTCGCAGCAGCTCGCCGTGCTCCGGAGCAGGAATATCGTTATCGGCCGCAAGGATGGGGCGAACGTTTACTACTCCGTACGCGACAAAGCCGTATTCAAGCTCCTCGATGTGGCAAGACAAATTTTCAATAACCACCTGATTGATGTGAAATCCATGCTGACGGAAATGAACGTTCAGCCCGCGGTTCGCCGGCGATGAAAGCTTTCATTACCCATGTTTGATGTCGATGCCTGGCTCCCCAAGTCGGTTTCCGCTCTAAGGAACTACTCTCAAGACAAATTCATCTCGGACCTGATTGCGGGAGTCACCGTTGGATTGGTCGCGTTGCCACTAGCGATGGCATTCGCGATTGCATCCGGTGTCCCGCCGCAGGCCGGGTTGTATTGCGCGGTGGTGGCGGGCTTTCTCATATCCGCACTCGGAGGCTCCAACACTCAGATCGGCGGTCCAACCGGTGCGTTTGTCGTCGTCGTGTACGGCATCGTCTCACGCTACGGAATTGAAGGGCTGTACATGTGCACACTGCTGGCAGGGCTGATGCTGGTGGTTCTCGGAGCGACTGGACTGGGGACTGCCGTCAAATTCATCCCGCGCCCGGTCGTTGTGGGATTTACCAACGGCATTGCCGTGCTCATTGCGAGCACGCAGATCAAGGATTTCTTCGGTCTCCAGACTGGTCCGGTTCCCGGAGATTTCCTCGGACGGATGGAAACTCTGGCAATGAATTTCCACACACTTTCGTTAACCGAAACCTCGCTGGGTGTATCTGGAATTGTGATCATCCTGCTCTGCGCGCGATACGTGAAACGCGTCCCCGGGTATGTCGTGGCTCTTTTTGCAGGAACCGCCCTCGTCTGGCTGTTCAGACTCCCCGTCGAAACAATTGGCACTCGATTTGGAGGCATACCTTCGGGCCTCCCATCCTTTAAACTGCCTGCCTTCCGAATAGACCTCATTCTCCCCCTGATCTCGCCGGCAATGACAGTAGCCATGCTCGGCGCCATTGAGTCCCTGATGTCGGCAGTGGTTTCCGATCGAATGAGCGGCGACAAACACAAACCGAATGTGGAACTCATCGCACAGGGTGTGGCGAATATCGCATCGCCGCTGTTTGGTGGAATTCCGGCCACGGGCGCGATTGCACGGACGGCGACCAACATTCGATCGGGAGCGAAGTCTCCGGTGGCTGGAATGGCGCATGCGCTGACGCTGCTGTGCATCCTGCTGTTTGCGGCGCCGCTGGCGAAGTTCATTCCGCTGTCAATACTTGCGGCAATCCTGATGATCGTTTCCTACAACATGGGAGAGTGGAGAGAAATCCCCGAGCTCCTGAAACTGTCGCGGCTCGAAGTCGGAACATGGATCATCACTTTCGGCCTGACCGTTTTCGCGGATCTTACGGTTGCGGTCGAAGCCGGAATGATCATGGCGGCACTCGTCTACATTCGAAAGGTGACGCGAAGTACAACGGTTTCTCAGGTCACTCCCGACTATATCGAAGACGGGCGGCCTCACATTCTGCAGGATAAGGAAATTCCTCCCTACGTTACTGTCTTCCGAATTCACGGCCCGTTCCTGTTTGGCGCCACCGATAAACTCGAAGAAGTCCTTAACGGCGTGTCCGAGTTTCCGCCAATCGTCATTCTTCGACTGAGAAACATGACGGCGATCGACGCCACGGGACTTCAGGCGCTTGAAGAGTTTGCCGATATCATTCACGCATCCGGTCGATGGCTCATTCTGTGCGGTGCTTTGGAGCGACCCGCCCAGATGATGCGCCGGGCGGATTTTGAAGAACACATCGGCAAAGAAAACATTTGCGCGAATATTCAGGAGGCGTTGGAACGGGCCAGAACATTATCCGGCGTTGTGTAGGCTCCGGACGAACCGCTCCGCATCAGAGCCCTCTCGAACCAAAGTCCGGCGGCGAGAAGAACTCCACCTACGCCAGGCCTCCCAGACGTTGCCGATCAGAACGCCAGCAAGCAGATAATAAGACGCGCCCACGGCTTCAAAGAAAACGTAGCTTGCCACCGCAACGATAATGCCGCAGACAATCTGGTCGGGATACTTCACGGGCGACGTGGGCGGATCGGTAAGAATGAAAAATGCGAAGAACAGAACGGCATGAAGATCCGGCGCCCGGTAAATTTCGGCGAATCCCTGAGGATCGGCGACAAAAGTCGTAACCGTGAACAGCAGAAAGTACACGCCGAGGAAAACCAGTACCAACGGCATCTTGTTCACGCGATCGGCAATGAATATGCCGGTCGCAAACAGTACGAGCAACGCGAGCGGCGCAATTTCCGGCAAGGCTCCCCACCAGCTCTGCCCCGTATCGAAAACATAAAACGTCGCGACTATACCGATCGCCGCGGGATTAAAAATGTTCGCCGAACGCGTACGAAAGACGTGCTTGGTCAAAATAGCAGCTGCGGAAGTGCACGCCGCGATATACCAGGGTTCGTGCGGGCTCAGCACCATTGCGACGAAGAGTCCAGTGAGAACGGCTCCATCGGGGAATTCCCATGCACCTCGTTTCTTTCGGAGGATCAGAACGTCCAGCACCCCCGCGGCAGCGATGGCGCCGACCAGGCCGGGCGCCACGAGGCTTAGCCCTTCCTTCGGCGCCGCCATTGCGACAAGAATCGCCAGGATGACGATGAGCAGGCCCTTCGGCGTGCTAAAGAATCGACTGAGCGCCAAGCCTGTACTCAATGTTCATTCCTCGTGTCTCATGGCGATGCAGCGTCGATGAAACAATCAGGCCATTCACTCCCATACGCTCCAGCAACGGGATTCCCCTCTCAGGGCCCAGGACGAAAGCCGCCGTTGCAAGCGCGTCGGCCAGCATCGCCGTCTGTGCAACGACCGTGACGCTGGACACCTTGTCTGCCGGACTCCCCGTACGTGGATCGACAATGTGATGGCCTTTGTCTTCGCCTGTACTCCTGCGTTCATAATCTCCGGAGGTGCATACGGCCCGGTTGGAGACAACAACCGTATCGATCAGCGCATCGTCTTCGCGCGGGTGACGGATGCCGATGGACCATGGTGAACCATGAGGGTTGAATCCTCCCAAGTACAAATCGCCTCCGGCATTGATCGCAAAACTCGGAAATGAACGCAGCTCACGGGCAGCCATATCGATGGCAAGCCCCTTGGCCACCGCTCCGAGGTCGAGAATCAACGGGCGCTCCAGGGTAATGGCCTTCCGTTCCGGGTCCAGGCAAACGTCTCGATAGCTGACTTCACCGCCCGGCTCCAAATTCATTTGTACAATGTGTCCCGTGCTGTATTCCCGGTTGAAGCCGCGCTCCTGCATCGTGCCGCCAACAGTCGGATCGAATGCGCCGCCGCTCTCTTCGGCCACAGCCAAAGCAAATGCGACACATTCGTAAAGGACGGGACTGACTGGAACGGACTCGCCGATTCGAGCCGTGAGCTGCATGGATTCACTTTGAGGATTAAATCTCGTGCAACGATCCTCGATATGACGAAACCATCCGAATGCTCGTTCGATGGTCTCTTCCCGATGGGTTGTCTGCTGGAAATCCGGTTCTCGACCTGCCACCTGGATTGTAACGATAGTTCCCATCGCCACAATTGTGTGCGTGAAGACTTCTTCCGTCACTTCGCCTTGGAGAGTGCCTCAACGACCGCAGTGTAGTAGGCGTTGACGCTTTGGGTAGCGCCCGAAACGTAATCGACGTTCGGACTCTGGCGGCTGACGACTTGTCCCGGCAACTGTGAAATCCATGAACAGGGATATCGCGTGCGGCATTGCGCGATGACCGCCGATGCAATTCGGCCGTCCTGAATCACCACGGACACACCGATATCTCCATGACGCGAAGTTCCCCATCCCTCATAGGTTCCGTCCTTGTATAAACTTTGCCGTATTGCCGGCGGTGGCGGCGCCGGCGCAGGAAGCGGTGTGGCAGATTCAACAGCACGCGGCACATTGGCAG
>Ga0163163_10002897_pt1 | contig 14510 bp, 13 predicted proteins | sample S65metaG_FD_119766 | JGI IMG/M metagenome (GOLD analysis project Ga0163163, IMG submission 119766) | Switchgrass rhizosphere microbial communities from Kellogg Biological Station, Michigan, USA - S6-5 metaG | ecosystem: Host-associated > Plants > Roots > Rhizosphere > Soil | place: USA... | reverse complement strand
GAGTTGTCCGGCATCGTCCCGAGCGTACGACCGGCGAGACCGGGATTCAGGTGTTCTCGGGGGTGGTTCGTCGGCCCCACTTGTCCATCTCGCATTGGCAGTTGGGGCAGGTATGGCCGCCCCACATCGCCTGCTGACCCGACTTCGGCATCCGCAGCTGCCCCATCGCCGTTCCGCAGTTCGGGCATGAGACGCGGCGCAGATTGATGCCCCATTTGTTCTTGACCAGGGTCCCGTAGACGATCAGGACCATAGCCCCGCCGAAAATGACGAGAAAGGCGATGTTCGCGTACTTGTCGATATCCATGTGATGCTCCGTTTCCCACGCCGATCGCCGCCCCGGGTGGGCGGCAGTCGTGGGTAAGGACACGCCGGGACGTCAGCGGGGACACTTTTTCGCGACCGTATTTCCGGTTCAGTTGCCTTCCGTTGTCCGCCCGCAGACCGGGTTGCCCGGCACGGCCACATGTGGACACTGCGGGGTGGCAGGCGCCAGCGGGGTAGGGCAGGACTGGCCGCTGTCAACGGTGCTGCCATCGGCGCAGTGCTTGGCGGGGGGCTGTTGCGGTGCGCGTTGGCGCGTGGAGGCAGGAGACCTCGGCGCCACCGATGCCGGTGCCGCGTGACTGGTTCGGGTCACGGTCGGCGAACTCGAGGGCACCGCAGCGGTGGTTTCACGCGGTGGCGGCGCCTGCTCGATGGGCGGATTTCCCGGATTCTCCGGATTCGGGATGTCCGTGTTCACCGGACCCGAGGAGGGCCGCACCGACGTATTCGGTTGGGGTGCGAGGACTTCGGGCGATGGCGTAGGGGTAATGGTGGACCGCTGCGACGGAGTGAACGTCGGCGCGACAGGCTCGACCACCACGGGCGTGGCTGGCGTGATCTGCGTATCACGAGGTGCGGGCGCGCCGGTCGTCAAACCCCATATCGCTGCGGGGACGGCGACCACCGCCGCGGCCACCAATGTGACGCGCCCCGTCAGCGCGGAGAGCCGGGCCGGGACGTGCTTTACCGCGTGGCCCGCCGCGGCGGCAGTAGCGGCGGTGCCGGACGGAGGATGCGGCGCATTGTTCAGCGTCTGCTCACGCAGCCATGCCGGTGCGGGGATCAGTGCCGGCGCCGCGCCGAGCAGCGCCTTCGGGTTGACCAACCTGCCCCGATGCTCGCCGCAGTGTGCGCACGACGCGATGTGTCGGGAGACGCGCTTGCGCACCAGGATGGTGAACTGCCCATCCCAACCCGCGATGGTCGTCGCAAGGTCCGCGCAGCGGTTCTGGCCGGCGGCGGCTTGGCGCGCCACCAGCAGTGCACCCAAGGACTGTTCGACGGTGTCGCGCAACCGCTGCACCATCTTCTTGGCCGAACCGCTACTGACACCGAGCGTCTCGGCGATTTCCGCGTTGCTCAGGCCGTGCCGGTAGGCCAGATCCAGCACCTCGCGGTCGCGCTGCGACAGCCCGCCCTCGGCCTGGGCCACCAACGACGCGAGTTCGTTGCGTGCCGCCAACGTGTCGGGACCGAGGTCGGCAGCCGGTGCGTCAGGCAATTCGTCGGACACCGTCTCGCGCCGGCGCGCACGCAACGTGCGCAGCGCCTGGTGTCGGGCGATGGTGTAGAGCCAGGGCCGAAGCTTGTCGGGATCACGCAGTTTCGGAAGGTCGACAGCCGCGTTGTAGAACGCTTCTTGCACGCAGTCGGCCGCATCACGGTCACCGACCATGCCGATGCAGAAGTCGTAAAGACGGGTGGCATAACGGTCGTAGATCTCGGCGAACGCCGCCCTCTCGCCAGCGGCGGCGGCACCGACCAACTCGGCGTCGCCCACGACGTTCCAATCGAACTCAGCCGTCACAGACATGGGGTCTCCAACCTGGGGGTCGATCGTCTCTCGAGGCCGCGCCGGGCTTCTCTGTTCATACGCAACTAACGGCCAATCGGTTCACAGGCGACTAGCAGGAACGAGTCGCGCGCTGCGACGTTAAGCGGCGACGGCTTACAAATGCTTGCGTAGTGCACTACTCGAATTTCGACTCCGGGACCTCGACGCCGGCAAAAAGTGTCTCCATAGGGCGGTCTGCGCGCACATACCAGTGCGGCCACCCACGGCCCGCACGAGAGACTTTGAGGAGACCCCATGCAAACCCGGTTCTATCGGCTGCCTGCCGCAGTTCGCGCGCTCATCATCGGCGTACTGTCGTCGGCCGCAATCTTCGGAGTGATGTCCTACTTGACCTTTTCCGGCCCCGCGAGCGACACCCATCTACCGCTCATCGGCCGACTGCTGATCACGACGATCGCCGGCATGCTCGCCGGCGCCGTCGGTGTCGTACTTGGGGACCAACGCATGCGCCGCACGTACGGATCGATAGACCAGGCTCTTACATACTCACGCGCACTGCGGACCGGCGAACTGCCGACACAAATCGAGCCTGCCGAATGGCAAGGCTGGCTGGCGACCAGTCGCCAGTCGAACAAGTGGGCGCTGACGGGCATAGGGGTGTTCGCGTTACTTGCGGTGCTGCAGAGCCTCGAACACGATTGGATGTCGACCGCAATGTTCGCCTTGTTCGCAATCTTCGAAGCGGCGGCCATGTTCTTGATGCGTCGCCGAATTGCGCGGCTGACGGCCGCAGTGCGCCAGCGTGCCGAGGAGCAAAGTCTCGGCCTTCCCTGAGCAGGCTCTCAGTTCCGTCTCAGCAATCGCGGGCACCTTGTGCTTAAGCCACAGGGCTGATTCACGATTCACACAGAACGGAACACAATGACCAACCCTCCGCGCTATCCCACGGATCGGCCCGAAGACCAGCCGTATCCGAGTCGGCCTGTGGGACAGGCCAACCCGGACCCACAGCCCTACATACCCTCACATCTGCGTTACGACTATCGCTACGCCCATCAGCCGTATGACCCGTATCACCCTGCGCACGAAGCGATCACAGCGCCGATGCCGAAGATTGGGTCGAAGGGTTCTCGCCGCGGCGCCATGATCGCCGGCGCTGCGGTCGTTGCGGTGGTCGGCGGTGGGCTCGGTGCGGCCACCATGGGGGCTGTGTCGCTGGCCCACGACAGGCCCGCCGCCAAGCCGCCGATCGCCCAAGCGCCGTTGACGCCGCAGCCTGCCGCAAAGGCGCCCGCCGGCTCGGTTGAACAGGTCGCGGCCAAGGTGATGCCCAGCGTCGTCAAGCTGCAGATCGACATGGGCGGTCAAGGCGACACCGGTTCAGGCATCGTGTTGAGCGCCGACGGCCTGATCCTGACCAACAACCACGTGGTGGCGCCCGCGGCGGGCACCGATCAGGGAGCCGAGCACGCGCTTTCCGACTCCACCGGCGGTGGCGGGATCACCAAGACCGTCACTTTCGCCAACGGCCAGACAGCGCCGTTCACCGTCGTCGGCACCGATCCCAGCGGGGACCTCGCCGTTGTGCGTGCGCAAGGAGTGTCGGGACTGACGCCGATCGCCATCGGGTCGTCCAAGGATGTGAAGGTCGGTGAGCAAGTGGTGGCGATCGGCTCGCCCCTGGGTTTGCAGGGGACCGTGACCAACGGCATCGTCAGCGCGCTCAACCGGCCGGTCGCCGCCGGCGACGGTAGCGGCGGCGACGTCTCGGTGATCGATGCCATCCAGACCGACGCGGCGATCAACCCGGGTAACTCCGGCGGCGCGCTGGTCAACATGAACGGCGAACTGATCGGCGTGAACTCCGCGATCGCGAGCATGGGCGGCGACGGGGGAGCCGGCGGCGGCCAGAGCGGGTCGATCGGGCTGGGCTTCGCGATTCCGGCCGATCAGGCCAAACGCATCGCCGACGAACTCGTCTCGACCGGGACCGCCAGCCACGGCTCGCTGGGCGTTCAGCTCAGCAGCGACGGCGTGAAGGGCGGCGGCGCGGCGATCGGTGAGGTCGTCGATGGTGGTCCCGCGGCGGCCGCGGGCATTCCGAGCGGTGCGGTGATCACGAAGGTCGACGACCAGGTGATCGACGGTCCCGAGGCCCTGGTGGCCGCGGTTCGTTCGAAGGCGCCCGGTGACACGGTTTCGTTGAGTTACGTGGATGAATCCGGGGCGGCCCAGACGACGCAGGTGGTGCTCGGCAAGGCATAACCCCCGGTCGGCATCGGCGATTGGCGCCTGGTCCCGCCAGGCACTAATTTTCCCGGAGTGATGTCAGCTGTTGGCGCGGTCGTGCGGTGGATAGTTCCCTTCCTGAGCGTGGTGGCCGTCGCCGGCCTGGGCCTGCAGGCGGCCCCGGCGCCTGCCCCGACCGTTCGGTTGGCCGCCGACGAGGGAAACCCGTTGGCAGGAGCGACGTTCTACGTCAACCCCACGTCGGCGGCCATGCGCGCCGCGCAGAAGGCCGACCCGCCGAGCCCCGAGCTGACCGCGATCGCCAACACACCGCAGGCGTACTGGCTCGTCCCGGGTGCGTCGGCAGCGACGGTCGGGAAGTATGTCGGTGACGCTCAGGCCGCCGGCGCCATGCCCGTGTTCGCGCTCTATGGAATTCCGCACCGTGACTGCGGCAGCTTCGCCGCCGGTGGTTTCGCGACGGCCGCCGAGTACAAGGGCTGGGTCGACGGCATCGCTGCGGACATCGGCGGGTCGCCGGCGGCGGTCATCGTCGAACCCGATGCGCTCGCGATGGCCGACTGCCTCTCGGGTGATCAGCGGCAGGAGCGCTACGACCTGATCCGCTACGCGGTTGAGACGTTGACGCGCAACCCGGCCGCGGCCGTCTACATCGACGCCGGACACCTGCGTTGGCACAGCGCCGACGACATGGCCGCGAGGCTCAACCAGGCGGGGGTGGCTGCGGCGCGCGGCTTCAGCCTCAACACCGCGAACTTCTTCACCACCGACGACGAAATCGGCTATGGCGAAGCGATTTCGGGGCTCACCAACGGTTCGCACTACGTGATAGACACCTCGCGCAACGGCGCGGGACCGGCGCCCAGCTCCACGCTCGACTGGTGCAACCCCGACGGCCGCGCACTGGGCACTCCACCCACTACCGCGACCGCGGGCGCGCACGCCGACGCCTACCTGTGGATCAAGCGTCCCGGCGAATCCGACGGCTCATGCAACCGCGGTGATCCGCCTGCGGGCAACTTCGTGACCCAGTTCGCCGTCGAACTGGCGCGCAACGCGGGCCACTGAGTCAGGCCGTTATTTCCCCGCAAGCCGGCGCCGCTAGCCGACGTCCACGACGTGAACCCGCACGCCGCTGGACGCGATTCGTTCCAGCTGGTCTGGATCCGCGGAGGAATCGGTGACCAGATGATGAATTTGATTGAGCGACACCATCTTTGCCAGCGTCACCTTGCCGATCTTTGATCCGTCGACGGCGACGACCACCCGTTGCGCGTTCGTCGCCATCGCAATCGCTGTGCGGGCTTCGGCCTCATCGAACGTCGTTGCACCCACTTCGGCCGACATCCCGTCGGCACCCAGCACCGCTGTCCCGACAGTGACCACCTGAAATGCGTGCTCGGACATGGGGCCGACAGCTTCCAGTGTGTTGGCCCTGACCAATCCGCCTGTCGCGATCACCTTCATGTGGGCGTCGACTGCGCAGTCGGCCGCGATGGTCAGCGAATTGGTCACGATGGTCATCTGCGGCCGGCCCTTCAACGATCGGGCAACCTCAGCGGTGGTGACGCCGCCAGTGAGCGCAACCGCCTGTGCGCCTGCGGGTATCAGTGCCGCGGCGTGCTGCGCGATGCGTCGCTTGATCGCGACCATCCGATGATCGCGCAGCCGCACCGGGATCTCGCTGCCGCTCGGGTCCAACGCCTTGGCGCCGCCGTGGGTCCGCACCAGCAGACCCTGTTGCTCGAGTTCGCTGAGGTCCCGGCGCAGTGTCGCCGCCGATACCCCCAACTCGTCGCGCAGCAGTTGCGACGCCACCTCGCCGCGGTCGCGCAGAAGTGAGAGCACCTGACGCATGCGGTCCGTGCGTTTGATCGACATCGCAGACAACTCCCCAAGGTGGTGACAGGAGACGCTCAGTTTTACTGATCGTTTCGCGGTCTCGTATTGCGCGCTTTGAGCGAGCTTCTCATGATCGACGAATGTTCGACACGCTCCGGCACCGGGCGGCCATGTGCCTCTGGTAGCGACGGCCGACCTCGTCACCTCCGCAGCAGCGCAGCGCGCCGCAGTGCTCGCGTTCAACGTGATCACGCTCGAGCACGCTGAAGGCATCGCGCAGGGTGCCGAACGGGCCGACGCCCCCGCCCTGATGCAGATCAGCGAGAACACCGTGAAGTTTCACGGCGGCCAGATCGCGCCCCTGGTGTCTGCCTGTGCCCACATCGCACGGTGCTCCACGGCACCGTTGGCGCTGCACCTTGATCACTTTCAGGACGAAGCGCTGATCACCGAGGCGCTCGAGACCGGCACCGAACTCGGCGTCACGTCGATCATGATCGACGCCGCACACCTGCCTTACCACGCCAACGTCGACCAGACCCGATCGTTCACCCGGCAGGCCCACTCATCCGGGTTGTGGGTCGAGGCGGAGCTAGGGGAGATCGGCGGCAAGGGACACGGGGCGCACACGTCGGGCGCACGCACCGATCCCGGCGAAGCTGTAGCGTTCGCCGAACAGACCGGTGTGGACGGGCTGGCGGTGGCCGTGGGGAGCACGCATGCGATGACCACCCGCGATGCCAGCCTCGATATCGAACTGATCCGGCAACTGGCCGCCAGCGTCGCGATTCCCCTTGTGCTGCACGGATCTTCCGGTGTTGCCGACGACCAACTCCAACGAGCGGTCGACGCTGGGATCCGCAAGATCAACATCGGAACCGCACTGAACGTCGCCTACACAGGCGCGATTCGGGCCGGACTATCCAGCGAGCCCCTGACGGTCGACCCCCGCGCGTACGTCGCTGCGGGACGGCGAGCCATCGCCGACACCGTGGCAGAACTCTGCCGAGCCGCAGCGCCGCGCCAAGCAGCCGACGCTGGGCAGCGTGATGCCCGATGAGCAGGGTCGAATCGAACACGATACTGGTCAACTGGCTCGCCGAAACCGTCCGGCAACACAAGGCCGGCACGCCGGTGGGTGTCTACTCGGTGTGCTCAGCCCATCCGACCGTGGTCGAGGCCGCCATCGCACAAGCCGCCGCAGACGGCAGCTACGTCCTCATCGAGGCGACCTCGAATCAGGTCGACCAGTTCGGCGGCTACACGGGCCTGCGGCCCGCGCAGTTCCGTGACATGGTTCTCGGCATCGCCGACGAGAGCGGCTTCGCCCGCGACCGAGTAGTGCTGGGTGGCGATCACCTTGGCCCGAATAGGTGGCAGCGCCAAACCGCCAGTGCTGCAATGGATAACGCCGAAGACCTGATACGCGCCTATGTCGAAGCCGGATACCGGAAGATCCACCTCGACTGCAGCATGGCGTGTGCAGACGATCCGAAGACCCTGTCGGACGAGATCGTCGCAACCCGAACGGCGCGGCTGCTCGCGGTCGCAGAAGACACTGCCGACCGCAGCGGTTTGCAGCCCCCCGCCTACGTGATCGGGACCGAGGTCCCGGTGCCAGGCGGCGCGCATGAAACGCTCAGCCGCCTGACCCCGACACCGGCCGACCGGGCGAGCCTGACCATCGCCGCACATCGCAACGCCTTCGCGGAACTTGGCCTGGCACAGGTGTGGTCGCGCGTCATGGCCCTCGTGGTGCAGCCGGGCGTCGAGTTCGACCACCTCAACGTCATCGATTACGAGCGCACCGCCACCGCCGAGTTGCGCCACGTGCTCGACAGCGAGGACACCCTGGTGTTCGAGGCGCATTCCACCGACTATCAGCGACCCGAGCGGTTGCGGGAACTGGTGGAGGACCACTGGGCCGTCCTGAAGGTCGGGCCCGCGCTGACATTTGCGATGCGCGAAGCGCTCTTCGCGCTCAGCCTCATCGAGGCCGAGTTGGTATCGCGGCCGTCGCGGTCCAATCTGCTCGAGGTGATCGAACGACGCATGCTCGACGAACCCGACCACTGGCGCGGATATTACGAAGGTGATCCGGTGACCCAGCGCACCGCCCGCCGATACAGCTACAGCGACCGACTGCGCTACTACTGGGCCGACGAGCGGGTCGACGCCGCCCGCCGGACATTGCTGGCAAACCTCGACCGCACCGGTATTCCGTTGCCGCTCATCAGCCAATTTCTGCCGTGCCAGTATGAGCGCATCCGGGCGGGCGTCCTGGACCCCGTCGCACAGTCGCTGGTACTCGACCGAATACGCGACGCATTGCGACCGTACGCACACGCGACCGCAGGAGGTGCCAATGACTGACGCTTCGATTCACGAGCGGATTGCCGTGACCGCCCAAAAGGACGGCGGCGCAACCATTCTGGAGATCGGCCAGCAACCCGACGCATGGCGTGAGATCGCCGCGCGAACCGACGACGGGGTCAGCTCCTTTCTTCGGGACGTACGCAACCGGCCCAACCTGCGGGTGATCCTGACCGGGGCGGGCAGCTCCGCCTTCGCGGGTGACATCGCAGCCCCTGCACTGCGGCGCCATCTGCACAGACGCGTCGACGCCATCCCCACCACCGATATCGTCGCCAACCCCTCGGACTACCTGGAGCCCGAGACACCCACACTGCTGGTGTCCTTCGGCCGCTCGGGGAACAGTCCAGAGAGCCTGGCAACCACCGTTCTCGCCGACGAACTCGTCACCGACGTCTGGCACCTCGTCTACACCTGTGATCGGGACGGCGAGCTTGGCCGCGCACACCGTGCACGGCCGAACTCCAGGGTGGTGTACATGCCTGAACGCACGAACGACACGGGCTTCGCCATGACATCGAGCCTGACGTCGATGTTGTTGTCCTGCTTGATGATGCTGGGACCAGCCAGCCCCGAAGATGCCGAGGCACTTGCCGGCGCGGCGGAACACGTCGCCGCCCTGCAGCCCGAAATCCGCGCCCTCGCACGAGCCAAGAAGCAACGATTCGTCTACCTCGGCAGCGGTCCCCTCGAGGGTCTCGCGCGTGAATCGGCCCTCAAACTGCTCGAGTTGACTGCCGGTGAGGTCGTCACATACTTCGACTCTCCGTTGGGATTTCGGCATGGACCGAAATCGGTGCTGGATGCCGACACCCACGTCGTGATCTATGTCTCGACCGATCCGTACACCCGCCGCTACGATCTGGACATCGTCGCCGAGATCCGAGCGCAACTCGGGCAGGACGCGGTGACGGTCATCAGCACCGAGCCGATACCGGCATCGCACGGGCCTGCCATCGTGTTGCCCGGCCTCGAAGGTCTCGACGACCCGCGAGTCGCGTTGAGCTACTTGGTGTTCGCGCAGTACCTTGCGCTGTTCACTTCACTCGAGTACGCCAAGACACCGGACAATCCTTTCCCGGCTGGGGAAGTCAGCCGTGTCGTGCGCGGCGTCACCATCTACCCGATGAGCGGACCATGGCGCGCTATCTAGGTGTCGACGGCGGCGGATCAAAGACGGCGTTCGCGCTGATCGACGACGGCGGACACGTCCTTTCCCGAGCGACAGCACCGACGTCGTACTACTTCAACGACGGGTTCGAGGTCATCGAACGCGTGCTGGCACAGGGCGTTTCCGAGACTTGCCGTCAGGCAGGCATTGAGACGGCCGATATCGCCGCCGCGTTCTTCGGCATCCCGGGATATGGCGAAGCGAGTGCCGACGTCGAGCGACTGAACGCAGTGCCCGGACGTGTACTTGGCCACGACCGCTACAGCTGTGACAACGACATGGTCTGCGGCTGGGCAGGCTCGCTGGCCTGCGAAGACGGCATCAACGTCATCAGCGGTACGGGATCGATGACGTACGGGGAACGGCAGGGCGTCGGACACCGGGTCGGCGGCTGGGGGGAACTGTTCGGCGACGAGGGCTCCGCTTATTGGGTTGCCGCACAAGGCCTGAACGCGTTCAGCCGGATGAGCGACGGCAGACTCGAACGGGGCCCGCTCTACACCATGCTGAAGGAACGCCTCGGGTTGGCCGGTGACCTCGACGCCGTGAGCCTGGTCATCGACAGGTGGACCGGCAACCGCAGCTCGATTGCCGCGCTGTCGACAACGGTGTGCGAGGCGGCGCGCGCCAAGGATGGCGTCGCGGAGAAGATCCTGTTCGACGCGGCCGACGAGCTCGTCACTCTTGTCGAAACCACCAGAAAACTGGTCGGATTCACCGACCAGGAGACGGTGCCCGTGTCCTATTCCGGCGGCATGTTCTCCGATGCGGGCTTCCTCACGAAATTCCTTGCCGCGCTGCACGGCCAACCCGCCAAATACGACGTGCAACGCCCGTTGCTCGACCCGGCGCTGGGCGCCGCACTGTATGCCGCCAAACACAGCGGGCAGCCGTTGAGTCCAGGCGCGCTGCAGCAACTCATCACCACCGAGAGCAGCCAGTCAAGGAGCCTGACATGAAGCCGACAGTCGTCATCATCGGCGCCGGCAGCGTCGAGTTCACCCGCGAGCTACTCGGCGACATCCTGTCCTTCCCCGAACTCGCATCGATTCGCGTTGTGCTGCACGACATCGACGCGCAGCGTCTGCAGACAGCGGAGGCGATCGCCCGCGCCACCGCGCTGGCGGCCGGGGCCCAACCAGAAGTGGTCGCCACGCTCGACCGGCGACGCGCGCTCGATGGTGCCGACTACGTCATCAACGTCATCCAGGTCGGCATGCATGAAGCCACCCTGCGCGACTTCGAGATACCGGCGCGCTACGGGCTGAACCAGACCATCGGCGACACCATCGGCGTCGGCGGAATCTTCCGCGGGCTCAGGACATTTCCCGTGCTGGCCGACATCGCCCGTGACATGGAACAGGTGTGCCCCGACGCGTGGCTGCTCAACTGCACCAACCCGATGGCCATGAACGTCACCTTTCTACACCACGTCGCCCCGCGATTGAAGGTCCTCGGGCTGTGTCACTCCGTGTACTGGACGATGGTCGGGCTGTGCGAGCTCGTCTCCGTGCCCTACGACGAGGTGACCTACTGGTCGGCGGGAGTGAACCACCAAGCGTGGGTGCTGCGGTGGGAGCGCGGTGGCCAGGATCTTTATCCGTTGCTGGATCAGCGAATCCACGACGATCCGGAGTTACGCAGGCGCGTGCGAGTCGACATGTACCGCCGCCTCGGCTACTACCCGACAGAGACCAGCGAGCACTCCAGTGAATACGTGCCGTGGTATCTGCACCATCCGAGCGAGGTGGAGCGGCTGCGAATCAACATCGGCGAATACGTTGCCATCAGCGAGCGCAACCTCGCCGAATATGACCGCGTGCGAGCCGAATTGGCCACTGCAGACTCGCTGCCGGTGGACACCACGTCCACGGAGTACGCACCGCAGGTGATCCACTCGTTGGAGACAGGCACCTCGCGGGTGATCTCGGCCAACGTTGTCAACGCGGGTTTGATCACCAACCTGCCCGACGGTGTGGCCGTCGAAGTCCCCACACTGCTCGACGCGTTGGGTGCACATCCGATGATGGTGGGCGACCTGCCGCCGCAGTGCGCGGCGCTCAACCGCAGTTTCCTCGGACCCGTCGACCTCGCGGTGCGTGCCGCCGTCGACGGAGACCCACGCCTGGTGCGCGCGGCGGCGATGGTGGACCCGAACACCGCGGCCACCCTGACCGCCGATCAGATCTGGCAGCTGTGCGACGAGCTCACGCTCGCGCATGCGGACCTGCTACCCGAGCCGCTGCGCTCATCAACAAAGGAGTGATTACCGTGATTGGACGCCGGCTGGGCCTTGCTCTGGTAGCTGTCTTAACGTTCGTGCTCGCCGCCTGCGGCGGTGGCGGCACGTCATCCTCGGGCCCGGTCGAGATCGCCGTGTGGCACGGCTACCAGGACACCGAGGGCGACGTGTTCAAGGGGCTGATCGACCAGTACAACAAGGCGCATCCTGACGTCAAAGTCACCGAGTTGTACTCCAGCAATGACCTTGTGCTGCAGAAGGTTCTGACCGCCGTGCGGGGCAACAGTGCGCCCGACGTCGCCTACATGTTCGGGTCGTGGTCGCCGAACATCGCCAAGATCCCACAGCTGGTCAACATGTCCGACGTCGTCTCTGCACCGGACTGGAAGTGGGACGACTTCTACCCAGCCGAGCGACAGGCGGCCACCGTGGGGGACAAGATCGTCGGCGTCCCGGCCCTGGTCGACAACCTGGCGATCGTCTACAACAAGAAGCTGTTCGCCGATGCCGGCGTCGCGCCGCCGTCACCGACGTGGACGTGGGACGACTTCCGCGCCGCAGCCGCGAAGCTGACCGATCCCACCAAGGGGCAGTACGGCTGGCTCATTCCCGCCGACGGCAGCGAGGACACGGTCTGGCACTACGTTCCGATGCTCTGGGAGGCCGGCGGGGACATCCTGTCCGCCGACAACCAGCACGCAACGTTCAACTCGGAGGCGGGCGTCAAGGCGCTGACTACGCTGCAGCAGATGGCTGTCACCGACAAGTCGCTGTACCTCGACACCACCAACGAGAACGGGCCGAAGCTGATGAACAGCGGCAAGGTCGCCATGCTGGTCACCGGCCCGTGGGATCTGAGTTCCTTGAGCGACATCGACTACGGCGTGCAGGTGATGCCGACGTTCGCCGGTTCGGCAGGCGCACATCAGACGATTTCCGGACCGGACAACTGGGTGGTCTTCAACAACGGTGACAAGAAGAAGCAGGCAGCGCTTGACTTCGTGAAGTGGCTGACCGCACCGGAGCAGGTCAAGGCGTTCTCGTTGGGCACCGGGGATCTGCCGACCCGCATCTCTGTTGGCAAGGATGCCGACCTGCTGGCGAAGATGAACGAAAAGCTGCCAGGCAGTGCGACATTCGTGGAGAACCTGAACAACGTCAAGAAGGTCAGGCCGCAGGTCGAGCAGTACCCAGCCATCTCAGAAGCCTTGGGTCAGGCGATCGTTTCGGTGATGCTCGGCAAGGATCAACCGGCAGCGGCGCTGAACTCCGCGGTGCAGGCCGCCGACACGGCACTGGCCGGCAAGTAGGAGCCATATGCCCGCATTGCTGGACCGTGTCGGTCGCTCGGAGACCCTGTCGGGCTGGACGCTGGTGAGTCCCGCAGCGGTGCTCATCGGGATATTCGGGCTGCTGCCGGTGGTCATGTCGCTGGTGCTGTCGTTTCAGCACTCCGATCTGCTCACCCCGGAGACGCCGTGGGTGGGTCTCGACAATTACCGCAAGCTGGCCGAGGATCCCGTCTTCGTCGAAGCGATCAAGCACACCATCGTCTACACCGCGCTGTTCGTCCCCGGCACCATGCTGGTGGGCCTGTTCGTCGCCTCGGCGATGAACCGCTCGGTGCGCTTCATCTCGGTGTACCGAACGACCGCGTACATCACGATGGCGGTCTCGACCATCTCGCAGGGCATCATCTTCTTGTGGCTGACGGATCGTGACTACGGTCTGGTCAACGCGGCGCTCAATTCCGTTGGGGTGCAGTCACAGCCGTTCCTGGCGTCGCCGACGCAGGCCCTTTATGTCATCGTGGCGATGACCATCTGGGGCTGGACGGGTTTCTCGGTCATCGTGTATCTGGCTGCGCTGCAGGGCGTCCCGGCCGAGTTGCATGAGGCCGCCGCGATCGACGGTGCGACGGCGTTCACGCGCTTTCGCACCATCACGGTGCCACTGCTGGGGCCGGCGAATCTGTTCCTCGTCGTCTGGCTGACGATCAACGCGTTGCAACTGTTCGACGAGGTGTATGCGACCACGCGTGGCGGGCCGCTGCGCGCCACCACCGTCATCGTGTACTACCTGTGGGACCGCGCCTTCGTGCAGTTCGATGCGGGCTACGCCGCGGCGATGGCCTACGCGCTGTTCGTGGTCATCCTGCTGATCACCGCAGTCCAGTTCCGCATCGCCAGGAAGCATGCACACATCTCATGACCACGCCGCAATTGTCGACTCTGACAGCAGAACCCGAGGCGCAGGAACCGCCGGCACCTATCAGTGAGCGGCGGTCGCGGCTACGGCTGCCGTTCAGTCCATGGCACCTGGTGCTCATCCCGCTGAGCTTCCTGCTGGTCGTCCCCCTGCTGTGGATGTTGGTCACTTCGCTGGAAACCGAGGGTGAGGCCAACCGGTTTCCGCCGGTATTGATACCCGAGAGCCCGCGCTTCGAGAACTACTCCGAGGCCTGGGCGGCCGCGCCGTTCGGCCACTTTTTTCTCAACAGCGTCATGGTGACCCTTGTGGTGCTGGTGAGCAACCTGATTGTCTGCAGTCTGGCCGGCTACGCCTTCGCCCGGGTTCGATTCCTCGGTCGCGGAGCGCTTTTCGTCACTTTGATGGCGACCCTGATGGTGCCCTTCCAGGTCACCATGATCCCGGTGTTCCTGATCGTCAAATGGTTCGGGGACAACGTGTGGGCGGGTTTGGGAATCGACCACATCGGCGCGTTGATGTTGCCGAACCTGGCGACCGCGTTCGGGATCTTCTTTCTGCGCCAGTTCTTTCAGACGGTG
>Ga0163163_10002895_pt1 | contig 14511 bp, 13 predicted proteins | sample S65metaG_FD_119766 | JGI IMG/M metagenome (GOLD analysis project Ga0163163, IMG submission 119766) | Switchgrass rhizosphere microbial communities from Kellogg Biological Station, Michigan, USA - S6-5 metaG | ecosystem: Host-associated > Plants > Roots > Rhizosphere > Soil | place: USA... | reverse complement strand
CGGGCCTACCAGGCCGTTTGCGAGCCAGAACAAGGATGCGGCCTCCTGCTCGGCGTCGAGGTCCGGGCGGGTGTGACCGCTGTGCTGGGCGGCGCGTAGGCGCTCTGTGAAGACGTCGAGCAGGCCCCGCAGGCCTTCGCGGAGGGCCAGCGCGTAGGCGGGGGTTACGGCAGCTCGGGAGTAGAACGCGACGGAGACGCCGGCTTCGGCCCGGCTGTCCTCGTTGGTGGGCAGCAGTTCAGCCAGGACCGCGCGGGCGACGTCGCGGGGGGTGGGGTCCGGCAGGCAGGCGAGACGGGCCTGGAGCCGGCCGGCGACGCGGTCGCGCATGTGGTCGAGCGCGAACAGCAGCATCTCGTCCTTGCTGCGGAAGTAGTGCTGGACCATCCCCATCGACACCCCGGCCTCGGCGGCGACGTCGCGCAGGCTGACGGCCTCGACTCCGCGGGTGGCGGTCACCCGGAACACCGCCTCCGCGATGCTGCGACGCCGCTCGAGCGGGTCCACCCGCTTCGGCACCGGCACCTCCCTTTGGCAATGCGATCGCATTGCATCAGCAGTCCGCCACTCTTAGCATGTCAGGTGCATTGCCAAGAGTGCGAGGACGACCACGGCAGCGCCTGGCCCTCACGAGGAGCGGAGACCCTGTGTCCATTTCCTTCGCCCACAACGGCGACGTGAAGATCGCCTACGAGACGTTCGGACCGCCCGACGGAGAACCGCTACTGCTGGTCATGGGCCTCACCTTCCAGATGATCTGGTGGCCGGACGAGTTCTGCCACCAGCTCGCCGAACGGGGCTTCGCCGTCGCTCGTTTCGACAACCGCGACGCGGGCCTGTCGACCCACTTCACCTCCCCGCCCCGCACGACCACCAAGACCCTGCTCGGACGGGGAGGCGGTCCGGCCTACCGGGCCGACGACATGGTCGACGACGCGGTCGCCGTCATGGACGCCCTCGGCTGGGAATCCGCCCACCTGCTCGGCGAGTCGTTGGGCGCCACGCTCTCGCAGCTCGTGGCGATTCGGCATCCGGACCGGGTCCGAAGCCTCGTGTCCGCGATGGCCGGCGGGACCGGCGGCGCGATCAGCAACCTGCGCAACCTGAAGATCGGCACCCTGCTGCGGCTGGCCCGCAAACGGTACGACGACACCCGCGAAGGCGGCGTGCAACGACTGGTCGACACCTATATGATCATGTGCTCCGTGGCGCACCCGATCGACGAGGAGTGGGTGCGCAAGACCGCGGAGGAGTCCTGGGACCGCGACCATGACCCAGGCGCGACCCAGCGTCAGCTCGCCGCGAGCCGCACCGCCGGTGACGTCCGCTCCCAGCTGCGCCGGCTGCGGGTACCAACGCTGGTGATCCACGGCCAGGATGATCCCTGGATTCGACTCCACGCCGCGCGCGCCCTCGCCAGGACGATCCCCGACGCCCGACTGATGACCTATCCGGACATGGGACACGAGTTCCCCCGGCACCTGTGGGCCACCATCGCCCGTGACGTCTGGGAGGCGACCCGGCCGGCGTCCGCGCCAACCTCCGAACAGCAGCACCGGAGAACGCTCCGCGGATAGCCTCGCTGCTCATCGCCGATCGGCCGTCGTCGCGCGATCCCTTCCGTGATGGCCACAATGTGTTCTTGATGTTGCCTTGCCCCATCGTGCAGGGGTATCGCAAAGGGAAGCAAGCGACGGCGTGGTTAGTCTCGCGTCCGCGAGGTGACCGATTTGTCAATCGATGCTGCGGTACACGGGGATGCCGGAACCGTCGAGCCGGTTGTGTCGCTGCGGCTGGTCGACGGCAGCGAGGTGCGTCGGCCCCTGAGGCTGGCGCAGGCTCGCGAAGTGGTGGCGGCGGTGCCGTGGCGTGCGACGCGCAGTGCCAAGGGCCAGACGCATTTTCCCGGTTTCTACTGGTCCGCCACGACCGGCACGCATGTGATCTACGAGAGCCGGTTGGAGCTGGCGCGGCTGCTGTTGGCCGACTTCGACCCGGATGTGGTCGCGATCGCGGCCCAGCCGTTCGGGCTGAAGGCCAGCGTCGATGGTCGGGTTCGCCGCCATGTGCCGGACTTCTTGCTGGTCCACGCGGACGGTTCAGCCGGGGTGGTGAACGTGAAGCCGGCGGGCAGGTTGGCTGATCCGGAGGTGGCGGAGGCGTTGGACTGGCCGCGGCGGCTGATCGAGGCCCACGGCTGGGGCTACGAGGTGTGGAGCGGCGACGACCCGGTCTACCTGGCGAACGTGCGCTTCCTCGCCGGCTATCGGCGGCCTGGGCTGCTGGCCGAGGCGTTGCTGGCCGAGGTGCTGGACGCGGTTCGTCCTGGCGACTGCGTCACGACGCTGACGTGCCGGATGGGTCGGACACGCCCTGCGCCGGCGGTGAAGGCGGCGGTGCTACGGCTGTTGTGGCAACGCCGGCTGACCACGGATCTGCGATGCCGGCTGGACGGCGCAAGCCCGCTTCGGGCCGCGTCGTGACCGCCGGCGGGCAGGTGAAGGTCACTGTCGGCACCCGGCTGGCCTATGACGGGCAGTTGTGGGAGGTCCGCGAGCTGGCTGCGGCCAGCGTGCTGCTGGCGACGGTGTTGGGCAGCGTTCGCCAGGTCGGCCTGGCCCACCTGCTCGCGCATCCCAGCACACGGCTGCTGGACGGCGAGGGACAGAGCGCGGAGGGTGTCGGGACGGTGCTGGCGAATCTCAGCGGCGCCGAACGGGAACGGCTCACCGAGCGGCTCGGGCACGTGCAGGAGGTCCGGACCGGGTTCCGCCGCGGCGCCGCGGGTCTGGCGTTGCCGGGCGAGCCGCGGCCGCAGTACGCCCCGGGCGCGGCGAAACTGAGCCGCTATCAGGCGAAGGCTGCTGAGCTGGGGATCGGCGTGTCCACGGTGCGCCGATGGGTGAAGGAGTTCGAGGCGGACGGCCCGGCCGGCCTGATCGACGACCGCTGGCTGCGGCAGCGGGCGCCGCTCGGCGGCGCGGACCCGCGCTGGGTGGACACGGCACGGGCGGTCCTCGCGGAGCACACCGACGCGAGCACACCGACCCGGGACCTGGTCCTGGCGAGGGTGGCGGCCCGCCTGGAACACGAGTACGGCGCCGGCGTGGTGCCTGTCCCGGGCGAGACCCGGGCGCGGGCGCTGCTGCGGGAGCTGTCGCGGGGCACGAGCGCGTTCGGTGGCGCGAAGGCGCGGCGGGAGATCGCGGGCCGGCCGGCGGCGCCTTACGGCAGGCTGCGGGCGCATCGGCCGGGTGAGTACCTGCTGGTGGACACGACCCGCCTCGACGTGTTCGGCATGGACCGGCTCACGCTGCGCTGGGTGCAGGCCGAGCTGACCGTGGCGATGGATCTTTACGACCGGTGCGTCACCGGCCTGCGGCTCACACCGGTGTCGACGAAGGCGGTGGACGCGGCGGCGGTGCTGTTCGAGTCGGTCCGTCCGCTGCCCGACCCGGCGGCCGGCTGGGTCGATGTCCGACCGCCTCACCACGGCGTCCCCGGCCACGTGGTGGTGGACGCCGCGAAGTTGGTGGATGCCGCCGGGCAGCCGCTGCTGCCGTCGGTCGCCGCGGAGACCCTGGTCGTGGACCACGGCAAGATCTACCTGTCGGAGCATCTGTTGTCGGTCTGCCAGCGGCTGGGGATCTCGGTGCAGCCTGCCCGCGTCTACCAGGCCACGGACAAGGCGGCGATCGAACGGTTGTTCCGCACCCTCGGCGAGCAGCTGCTGGTCGCGTTGCCCGGTTACAAGGGTCCGGACGTCTACCGGCGCGGCAAGGACGTCGAAGAGCAGGCGTTCTACTTCCTCGACGAGCTCGAACAGATCATCCGCCAGTGGCTGGCCGCGGTCTTTACCGACCGGAATCCGAAAATCCCTGCCCTGACCTGCGGACATACGTAGATTACATGTCCACGACGATGGGCTTCGGAACTTCCGCCGACTCGGCGCGTCGAACGAGAAAACCCCCGCTAGCCCGGTGGCGGGTGGGCGAGCACGCTTCGTCCCCGCGGGTGGCCTTGCGTCGGGAAAGGCGGTCGGCACGTGATCCCCTGCCCCAGACATGGTGGCGGTGGCAGATAATCGTCGGTCATGACTGTGCCTGCCGCGGTGTTCAACGTCGTGGACATCTACCTGAAGGCGATCGATGCTGCGGCTCCGGGTCTCGTGGAAGGCTGGTATGTGGTCGGGTCCGCAGCGCTGGACGATTTTCGTCCCGGCGCCAGTGACATCGACTTCGTCGCCGTCACGGCGACACCGCCCGCCGACCACCAGCTCGCGGCGCTGGAAGGCGTGCATACTCACCTGCCCCGCCGTCCGCTCCTCGACGGCATCTACATCACCTGGCGCGACCTCTCCGGCGCTCCGGAACAAGCCTCACCTGGGCCGCACGCCCACGGCCGGCGGTTTCATCCGCGGTGCGACCACCAGCGTCACCCCGTCACCTGGCACGGCCTCGCCCGCCACGGCATCGCGGTCCGCGGTCCTAAACCCGCGGACATCGGCATCGGGACCGACGCGCAGGCTCTCGCCCGCTGGACGCGCGCCAACCTCGACGGCTACTGGCGGCGATGGTGGCAACGGAGCTCCCGACTGCCCACGCCGGCCGGTCTGGCCTGCCTCGCGCCGCAGGGGCCAGCCTGGGGGGTGCTCGGCGTCAGCCGCCTGCACTACACCTTGACCACAGGCAAGATCACTTCCAAGGATGCGGCTGGAGAATACGCAGGGACCGCCTTCGAACCACAATGGCATCGCATCATCGACGAATGTCTACGCATCCGACGCGGTGATCACCGTAGGTCCCTCTACCGCAGCCCGCTCACTCGACGGGCTGACGCACTGGCCCTCGTCGACCGGGTCATTCGCGATGCGCCGCCATCCACAGGATCGGACTGACCGACCGTTCGCCCCACCAGCCCGCAGGTCTTGGCTATTGCCTGGGACCGATCCCTCGGGCCTGGCAGGGATCAGTAGCGTTTAGCCGCCGTCTTGCCCGCTACCCGACCCAGCGAGAGGCCCGGCGCCGCGAGCGCGCCTTATCCGCCGCCACGAGCGCCGGCACGGTTTGTCACCGGCGGCACCGGTCTGATCGGCTCCGCCGTCGTCGCCGAGCTCCTCGGCAGCCGCACTGTCCTCGTGCTTGCCCGCTCCGACATGTCCCGTGCTGGCCGCGACGGCGGCCGGCGCCGAGCCACTCCGGGGAGGTCTTGCCGACCTGGACGCCTGCGCGCCGCGTCTCCACCGAGGTCGACGGTTCATCTATCCCGGGGGCGCGAGCTGCGCTTCGAGGTCGGCGATGCGTTTGTCGTGGAAGCGGAGGTTGTCGCGGGCGGCCTTGAGCCGTTCGTCGAGGGTGCGGTTGTCTGCGGTGAGGGTGCGGACGCGCTGCTTGAGGGTGGTGTTCTCGGTGGTGATCCGCTGGATGGCGTCCTGGGTCCACTCGGCTTCCAGGTCGCGGACCTGGCCGAGGAGTTCGCCGATGCGGGTGCGCTGGGCGAGGATTTCGGCGTGGGCGGCCTTGAGGCCGTCTTCTGCGTTCAGTGCCCGTTCCCGCCAGGAGGCCTGCTGCGCGTCGTCGTGGCCGGCGAGCAGCTGGACCCGACGCTCGCCGGCTGCGGTGATCGCGGTCGCGACTGCGGCCCTGGCGTCTGGGTTGCCGTAGACGAATGTTCGGGAAACCCCGGCCCGACGGGCGATGGCGGCGACGCTGACCTGGGCTTTCTCCCGGTGGAGGCGGGCGATCGCGTCGTGGACGCGCTTGACGGCGGCCTCGGTTGCGCGGCGGCGGGCGGCCAGTGCGGCTTCGGTGCTCACGCGCAGGCCTCCGCCAGTTCCTCACCGCTGTACTCGTCGTCGCCGTGCGCGGCGAGGTCGGCGGCGCGGAAGGCGGTGGACCAGACGCGGTGGAAGTAGTCCTGGGGTTTGCGGTGGTCCAGAACATCCGCCGCGGCCACTACGAGCTCGGAACCGACGTCGAACCACGGCACCGACTCGCCGCAGCGTTCACCGAACTCGCCGCCGCCATCTGATCACCAAGCCGGCAGCGACTCCGCATGCGCAGGCTCCCCGCAACGCAACAGCGCCAGATCAGCAGTGTGGCGTCCAAGGTGTTGACCGTCTCCGGCCGCGACATGCTCGAGCAGCTCATCGCGGGAGAGGCGGATCCGGAGGTGCTCGCGGGCCTCGCCCGCGGCCGGCTGCGCGCGAAGATCCCGCAGCTGACCGACGCGCTGGCGGGCCGGTTCCGCTCCGAGCACCACGGCTTCCTCGCCGCCCAACTGCTCGAGCGGATCGACCTGTGCGACGAGCAGATCGCCGCGATCGACCACAAGCTGGAGGTGCTGCTCGTCCCTTTCGCCGATGAGGTGGCCCGCACCAGAACGATCGTCGGGGTCGACTGGGTCACCGCCGTCACCCTGATCTCCGAGGTCGGCCTGGACATGTCCCGGTTCCCGACCGCGGGTCACCTCGCCTCCTGGGCCGGGATCTGCCCGGGCAACAACGTCTCCGGCGGCAAGAGCCGCAGCGGGAAGACCCGGCGCGGCAACAAGTGGCTGCGTACCGCGCTGACCGAGGCCGCGCTCGCCGCGTCCCGCTCGAAGGACACCTACCTCGCGTCCCACCACGCCCAGGTCCGCGGCCGGCGGGGCACGAAGAAGGCGATCGGCGCGACGCGGCACGACATCCTCACCGCCTACTGGTACATGCACACCAACAAGACCGAATACCACGACCTCGGCGGCGACTGGCACGCCCGCCACCGGCGCCACCCCGAACGCCGCCGCGACAACCTCGTCGCCGAACTCGAGAAGATGGGCTATACCGTCAGGTTGGAAACCCGTGAAGCAGCGTAGACGGAACACGCCGCATTCACGCAAGCATAACCGCGGGGCATCGGAGGGATTCCCCGGAAACCATCCAGCGACCATTACGCTGCGTACGCCTCGGGCCTGGCAGCCCGCGGCGGGATGATGCACGTCTCGTACCAGCTGCTCCATGGTCGCCTTGGTCACTCCGGGTCACGCGCGCCTCGGGCCTTCGGCCCTCGCCACGCCGCCGCAGGGTGCGTCCCAGCCCCTCCGTGGTTGCGCTATTCACTCCTCAGGCAGATGTCGCGGCCATGACGCGCCGCGCGGCATCAGCGGGGCTCGCTCGGATTTCGCATTCCCAGAGCCGCACCACAGTCCAGCCTGCTTGGCGGGCAAGTTCCGAGGCTCTGGCGTCTCGTTCGCGGTTGCGCCGCATCTTTGCGGCCCACAACGGTGCGTTTGGACCGTTGAACGTCTTGCGACCGTGGACCGGACAGCCGTGCCAGAAGTCGCCGTCGACCCAGACAGCGATCCTCCGACCCGGAAGGACCAGGTCAGGGTTGCAGCCGGCCGCCAGGCTGCGTCGGAGCCGGAACCGTGCCCCGGACGCGTGCAAGGCGCGGCGCAGCAGCATCTCTGGCTCGGTGTCGGTGTTGCGCCTGCCACGCAGACCCGCGGCGGCGGCTGTTGGGACCCACCTTTCGGACACGCCGCGATCCTTCCACCGGACGTCTGGCCCCGTGTGTCGTACCCGTCCGCTACGTTCCTCTATCGAGGAGGGCGCCATGGAGAGCACGGAGGAAGCCGCGCCGGCGGCGGACAGCCAGCCCGGCATCCGGACGCGACGCGCCCAGAGTGTCAGCAGCGTGGCAGGGTCCTTCAGCGCCGTTGATCTGTTTGCGGGCGCGGGCGGTGCGTCCGCCGGCTTGGTCGCGGCTGGTGCGGATCTGCGTCTGGCAGCCGAGATCGATCCTGAGTACGCATCGACCCATCAGGCCAACCTGCCTGCCGAGGTGCTGGTCGAAGATCTCCGGAACGTCGACAGCGACAAGATCGTTCGCGCCGCCGACGTGGCGCCCGGAGAACTCGATCTCCTGTTCGCTGGCCCGCCCTGCCAGGGCTTCTCGATCATCGGTTCGCGCGTCATCTGGGATGAGCGCAACAACCTGTTCCGCGAGGTGCTGCGGACCGCGCGGGACCTCCAACCGAAGTCCGTCGTCATCGAGAACGTGCCGGGTCTGGTCACGCTCGCGAGGGGCGCCTACCTGTGCTCGATCCTCCAGGGCCTGTCCGATGTCGGCTACGCGGGCGCCTGTGCCGAGTTGCTCGCGGCCCAGTACGGCGCGCCCCAGATGCGGTGGCGCCTGGTCATTGTCGCCTGGCGCAAGGATCTGGATATTCCCGCCGGGTACGGTTTCCCTGCTCCGACCCATGGTGGCGGGATCGGGGACCTGCTCCCGAACTGCACCATCACCGCGTCGCAGTCCGCCGGCTTCCTGACCACACACGACGCGATCGGGGACCTGCCCGCGGTCGCGGCGGGAGAGCAGAACGACCGGTATGTCGGGCCGCCGACGACCGACTATCAGCGGCAGATGCGTGCCGGTCTGACGGACGAGTTGTGGAACCACTACGCGGCCAAGCTGTCGGAGTCGAACCTTGAGCGGATCTCACGGCTCAAGCCTGGTGAGGACTGGCGGGACCTACCGTTCGAGCTCCTTCCGTCCGGGATGCAGCGCGCATTGCGAAAGGACCACACCCGCCGGTACCGGCGGATGTCCTGGGACGGAGTGCCTCGCACGATCGTGACCCGGTTCCGCGACCCGAAGACCGGCGAGTACACCCATCCCGAGCAGGATCGCACGATCTCGATCCGCGAGGCCGCGCGAATCCAGGGCTTCCCTGACAGCTTCGTCTTCCAGGGCAGCCGCTCCAGCCAGTACGACCAGGTCGGCAACGCCGTCCCGGTCCAGTTGGCACGGAGCATCGCCGAGGAGGTCCGCCGCTGCCTGGGTGGCAACCCCACGCACCAGCTCGACAGCCCATTCCGTCGCCGGCCGGTCGCATTCCTTGGCCCGCAGGGAAGCCTTCTCCCAACCCTCACGGACAGCGCCGCGTGACCAACGAAGCCTTCTACCCATTAACGTCGACCCCAAGCAAGCGCCCGCATCTGGCCGAGTGGCATGGTCACCGTGTCTTCCCCATCGTCGCGGCGCATTCCGCGGCCACCGCTGACCAGAAGGACGGCCGCTGCCCTTTTCTTTCTGAGATCGTCGGAGGGCAACACAAGTGCGTCAAGGACGATAACAGCAAGGGCGTCTGCTCGATCAGCGCCGAGAGTAACGGCCGCAGGCAGGACTGGCTCGTCTGTCCCTACCGAGCGCTGGATGAAACCATGCTGGAGGCCATGACGCGTCGGCTGTTCACCGTTGCCGCCGAGCAGACAGTCTCCATCCGGCCGGCCTCGACCCTCTCGGAGAATGAGGTCAAGGCGATCCTGGCAAATGGCACCAGCATACGGGTATTCTGCTACTTCCAGGACAAGCTTGGCGGTGAGATCAGCCTGTCCAAGTCGGAAGCCTCACCCGCGATCTCGTTCGACATTACGCTGGTTGAACTCATACTGTCCGCCGATGGCACCCAAGTGTACCTTGGCCGGTATGGCATCATCGAACTTCAGACCACGGACACCCATGGGTCCTACAAACACGCAGTCCTCGCGCTTCGTGGTGCACTGGACCTACACCCGCGAGACTTCCCCGCTCAGGTTGCCGCGAACCAGGAATGGGCTGGCCGCAGGGTGGAAGGACCTAATATCTCCAACGTTTTCAAGCGGACTTTCTACCAGATCGCGTTCAAGTTCCAGGTGACGCGGCGGGAGACATCGGTTGGCTGTATCCTCTCGATACCGCGACCGGTCTGGGATTCCTGGCAGTCGTTCCTTGGCAAGCCCGACCTGCATCAGCAGCCCGATGGCACGTGGCGCCTCTTGGGCGATCACAGTAGTACGCCACCGAACTGGATCTACGTCTTCGACATTGCCGAGGAGCCGGTGGCGCCCGGCATGCCAGCACCGATCGAGATCAAAATGATTATCGGCACCGACGCACAGACGCTGAGCCGCGCGGCGCTCGACGTCGCGCCTGCGAAGGCCATCGAGAACTCGGCTGGCCGTGACGCGGTTCTCGACACGCTGAGCCGACGACTCCGCGAGAAGTTGCCGGGACTTGTCCCCTGGCCAGTCTGACCAACGTTGCGCGTCTCGCGTAACCAGGGGACGTACAGCCATTGGCACAGCCAAGCCCGCGGACACCAGCCGACATCAGCGGACGGCGGTGGACGCGGGCAGGGCTGTGACCAGGACCGACGGACGACCGTGGACGTCAGTGGACGCCCCGGGCCGATCTTGTAATCGGGCGGTTGGGGTTTGACTTTCGGTAGTTCCGTGCGACTCGCGGGGGAGTCAGAGTGCAGGCGTCGCGGTGATCCGATCGCGGCCAGCGCGGGAGATCGGATAGGTGAGGCCGTCCCGCTTGCGGGGGGTGTCGACGGCGACATAGCCAAGAACGGCGCCGTCCGTGCTCGTTACTCGCCACGACGTCATATCGCCGCCGCTAGCCGCGCATGCCGCGTGCACCTGGACCCGCTGACCCGGAGCCAGCGGCATCGATCCTTGATCGGGTCTGCAATAACTGCCGCGACAGTCGTCGACCACTACCGGCCGCGCGGTGTCGTTGGACAGAAAGACCTCGCTGTAGTTGAACCTCTCGGTTCACTCCGCTCTTCTCACCGTGATCCGGTCGGCATGGATGCCCAGGCCGCTTGTAGGTTCTCAAAAGATCTGTCGTCTTCTCGGGTGGGTTGTTGTCGACTTGCCGTCTCCCGCGTTTCGGTGAAAAGGCGGTCGGCGTGTCGTCCGGCGCTTGCCTGAACGTTTCGGCTAGATCGTCGCTAGGCCGGCCGATCTTGAGCGGCGTGTCCGTCGCCAGGTCGTTGGTACCGACGCCACCGCCGCCGGCAGCCCAGCAGTCAGCCCAAACCGGTCCGCCAGCAGCCGCGCCACCGCCGGCCCGACGTGCGACACGACATCAACGCCGCCAGCCTCAACCGCAGCCCCTTCGGCCAGCCCACAAGCGTCACCTGGAAAGTTCCTCATGATCCCTAGATTGACCTGATGGTCGAGCTGGAGTGCCGGGTCGCTCAGCGGTGGTGGGCGATCTGGATGAGGTTCCCGCAGGTGTCGTCGAGGACGGCGGTGGTGACCGGACCCATCTCCGTCGGCTCCTGGGTGAAGCGGACGCCGAGGGTGCGCAGGCGCTCGACCTCCTTGTGGACGTCGTTCACAGCGAACGAGGTGTACGGGATACCGTCGGCGACGAGCGCCTCCTTGAACGGGCGGGCGGCGGGGTGCCCGTCCGGCTCCAGTACCAACTCGACGCCGTCCGGGTCGTCCGGGGAGACGACGGTGAGCCAGCGGTGCTCGCCCAGCGGGACCTCAGCCTTCTTCACGAAGCCGAGCACCTCCGTGTAGAAGCGCAAGGCATTGTCCTGATCGTCGACCAGGACGCTGGTCAGGTTGATCCTCATCGGTCTTCGGCTCCTGTCTGCCCATGTCGCGGCCATCGCCGGGCGATCTGGTCCAGCGGTGACGTGTCGAGGTAGTGGAACTTGTAGCGGCCCTCACGACGAGTCATGACCAGCCCGGCGCCCTCAAGCACGGCGAGGTGCTGCGAGATCGCCTGCCGGGTCGAGGCGAGCCGGTACTTTGTGGCGAGTCGGGCGCAGATCTCGAACAGGGTCTGTCCGTCGCGATCGACCAGCTCGTCGAGGATCCGCCTGCGGGTGGGATCCGCCAGCGCCCGGAACATCTCCGCCCCGAGGTCAGCCACTTCGTCATGACCGCCGCTGACGTTGCCCACCGCCCGGCATCATAGGCAAGTGGTAACTTGCCTGTCAACGACCAGCGGCAAACAGGCGCCGGGGCTCTGTTGCACTGGTCGATGCCGTGGGTCCGCCCGCGACCGGGCATGATCGGATCATGGCTCGTCGCGGTCCCTGTCCGCAGGTCTCGGTCTCGGAGTTCGCTGGGTTTCGGTTCCCACCCGAGGTGATCACACTGGCAGTGCGGTGGTAGCTGCGGTTCGGGCTGTCCTATCGGGGACGTCGAGGAGCTGCTGGCCGAACGCGGCATCGAGGTTGATCACGTCGCGGTGTACCGGTGGGTGCAGCGCTTCACGCCGTTGCTGATTGAGGCGGCCCGGCCGTGCCGGCACCGGCCGGGTGACAGGTGGTATGTCGACGAGACCTGCCTCAAGATTGCCGGGAGGTGGCGGTGCCTATATCGCGCCGTCGACCAGTTCGGCCAGGTCATCGACGTGCTCGCCAGTGAGGGGCGCGACCAGCTCGCTGCCCGCCGGTTCTTCCAGCGGGTGTTGGCCTATGGCCGCAGGCCGGTCGAGGTCACCATGGACAAGGCCCCGGTCTACCCACGGGTCGTCGACGAGTTGCTTCCCGAGGCGTGGCACGTCGACGCACGGTGGGAGAACAACCGGGTCGAGGCCGATCGCGGCCGGTTGGAAGCCCGGCTGCGGCCGATGCGAGGGCTGAAACGGCTGCGCTCCGCCCAGACAGTCAGCACCGGCCACGCGCTGGTCCAGAACATCCGCCGCGGCCACTCCGAACTCGGAACCGACGTCGAACCACGGCACCGACTCGCCGCAGCGTTCACCGAACTCGCCGACGCCATCTGATCACCAAGCCGGCAGCGACTCCGCATGCGCAGGCTCCCCGCAACGCAACAGCGCCGCCCAGGTGATCGCCTCCGGACACGCATGCACCCAGAACCTTCGCCGCGGCCACGACGAACTCGCCACCGACACCGAACCCCACCACCGCCTCGCCGCCACGTTCACCGAACTGGCCCTGGCGATCTGACCAGGCCGCCAACCCGCCGCTGCCATGCCTCGCGCCGGCCAACGCAACAACGCCTCCCGACGGAGTCCTGGCCAATGGTCTTTCCTGGCAGGTAGCTGCAAGTGTGCATGCGCGGATGGCGACCGCGACGGCGCCGTGAGCGGCCCGCCGGCGGTGTGCTCATGCGCTCCGCTCCCACGCGCCCGCCGACATCCCCGGCGGCGGGCCCACCGGCTACCAGGTCAGGACGAGGCGGCCGCGGGTGCCGCCCCGCTCGAGGAGGCGGTGCGCCTCCGCCGCCTGCGCCGCGGGCAGCGCCCGGGCCACCCGCAGGGTCAGCGCGCCCGCCTCGACCAGCGCGCCCAGCCGATCCAGCTTGGCCTGTTCGCGCAGGTAGTCGCGCACCCACACCTGGTGGATCACGATGCCGCGCTCGGACTCGCCCCGGTATCCGCGCACGGTGGCGAACCCGCCGCCGTCCCGCACCGCGGCCAGCAGCGCCGCGTCCTGGACCGAACCGTCCGCCAGGCCGTCGACGCCGCCGGGCACGGCGGCCCGGATCCGCGCGGCCACGTCGTCGCCCCGGCGAACCACGACGTCGGCGCCGAGCTCCCGAACCAGCTGCTCGTCAGCGGCCGAGGCATCCGCGACTACCCGCAGGCCATCGACCTTCGCCAGCTGGACGACGTAGCCGCCGAAGGTGCCGGCCGCGCCGGTCACCGCCAGCGTCTGCCCCGGGGCCAGGCCGAGCAGGTCGAGGGTCAGCCGCGCGGTCAGACCGTTCATCGGCAGCGTCGCGGCGGCCACGTCGTCGACGCCCGCGGGCACCCGGGCCACGGACTCGACCGGGACGACGACCTGCTCGGCGTAGCCGCCGTGCGCACCGGTCGGCAGCACGATGGCCATGACGTGGTCGCCGGGGGCGAAGTCCGTCGCCACCCCCGCGCCGATCTCGTCGATGACCCCGGCCACGTCCATGCCGGGCACGTAGGGCGGCGGGAGGGCGGCCAGCGCCTTCCCCCGCGCGCCGCTGCGGGTGAAGGTGTCCGTCGGGTTCACGGCGGCGGCGGTGGCGCGGATGCGGACCTCGCCCGGCCCCGCGTGCCGTTCCGGCACGTCCACGATGCGCAGGGCGTCGGGCCCACCGAATTCGACCACTCCCACGGCTCTCATGCCTGTCGACCATATCCGTGTTCGGGCAACGGGACATCTGCGCGCATATCCCGCCCGGCTGGCTGTCATCCCCGGTGAGCAGGACGGCGTCGCCGAGTGGGCGAACGTCGCGGGTGCCGGCACGCCGGCGAGTGCCGCGGCGAGCTCGACCGGGCCGGTGGCGGTCGGGCTCATGATGAGGGCTCCTGGAGGTCGTGGGCCTGGGCGAGCGGTCGGTGCCTGGCTGGTCAGAGCAGTTCGGCGTCGGTGTGGATGTGCACCATGGCCGGCCCGTCGGCCGCGAACACCGTGGCTATGGCGTCGTCGAGTTCGTCGGGTCCGCGGACGGTGCTGGCGTGCGTCCCGCAGAGGCGTGCGTAGGCGGCGAAGTCGGGGTTGTGCAGGCTGGTCTGCCAGACCGGGAACTGTTCGGCCAGCTGCTCCTTGCCGATCTTTCCGAGGCTGCCGTTGTCAAGCAGTACGTGCTTGACGGCGATGCCGTACTTCACGGCTGTGGTGACCTCGGCGAGGTACTGGCCGAAGCCGCCGTCGCCGGTGACGGCCACGACCGGGCGGCCGGGGGCGGCCATCGCGGCGCCGAGTGCCGCCGGATAGCCGAAGCCGATCGATCCGAGG
>Ga0163163_10002894_pt1 | contig 14514 bp, 13 predicted proteins | sample S65metaG_FD_119766 | JGI IMG/M metagenome (GOLD analysis project Ga0163163, IMG submission 119766) | Switchgrass rhizosphere microbial communities from Kellogg Biological Station, Michigan, USA - S6-5 metaG | ecosystem: Host-associated > Plants > Roots > Rhizosphere > Soil | place: USA... | reverse complement strand
GTATCCTGTCCGTTGTAGAGACGAAGCGACTTCTCTGCGCTCTTACTGGTGACGCCGACGACGCCTCCCGCAGCAGCGCCGAAGCCACCACCTGCAGCCGCGCCGAAACCACGACCCTGAGTGCTTGTCGTAGTCGTCGCTCCACCAGTCCGGCCTGTGAGCTGCCCCAGGCCGCTCTGCGTCTGGCGGCCACCACCGGGAGCCGCCGGTGTCTGGGTCTGGCCTGGCAGGTTCGTGCCCGCGGTCAGCACCTGAAAGTCGTCGTTGGTGATCGGGTCCTTGTATTTCTTGCGAAGGAATCGCTGCTCGACGAGCGCATCGAGCGATGGCGCAGGGACGTTCGCAAACCGCCGCTGATACATTCCGATCGCCCGGGCGATCTGCTCACCTCTGAAGACGAGCTCGGCTTCCTTCTCGCGCTGCGCCAGCGTGTGCCACGCTGGCATGGCCGCAGTCATCATGATTGCCATGACGGCAATGGCAACAAGCAGCGCCACCATCAGGTAGCCTTGCTCGTCGGACCATCGCTGGAACTGCTGTCGTGCACGCATGGTCAATCCAGTTACATCGCGCGATGCGTTGTCAGCCGATCGTAATCTCCACAGTGTTTCCAGGGTCGCCCGGCGCCGCGGCGCCCGAGATGGCGGTCACTGTCGCCGTTCCCGTGGCGCTCCCTGCCGTGAACGTCGTCTGAGCTACACCGTCATGAGTCGTGGCTTGTGGCGGGTCCACTTGCCCGCCCGTCGCTGAGAAAAACACAAGCGTCCCGTTCTGAACGAGCGTTCCCGCTTCTCTGACCACAACGGCACTCACCTGGGTACTGCCGCCAGACTGCAGGGCCGTCGATGAGGCCGACACAGAGATCGTCGATGCCACCGGGGCGGTCAGCGGGACCTTATCGCAGGCAGAAGCCGCCGCGAGAGTCACCATGAGAAGCACTAGAGAGCGCGTCGCTGTCTTGGTCATCACCACTCCGAGTAGGGAGTCTGCGTATTCGGCGACACCCGCGTCGATGAGCTGTGCACGTCGCTGATGCCAGGCTCGTCCGCCGGATTGGTCGGGTCGGGCTCGCTCGGCGTCGTCTGCCAATCGACCGCGTTCGTCGTCGGGTCTGGCGGCACCTGACGAATGTACTTCTCGGTCACCAGCGCATCGAGGGACGCCGGCCATTTGTTCTTGTCCGCGTGATACGCGTCAATCGCTTCGCGCATCTCCTTAAGATCGGTCTTCAGCGTGGCTTCATGTGCCTGCGTGATGCCGTTTTGGTACATGGCGACACTGATGCCGGCGAGGATGGTGATGATCGTCATCACGATCAGGACTTCGATCAGCGTGAAGCCGCGAGGTGCACGTCTCACTTACCAGTCCTTGTACTTCGTGCCGTCCAGAGCGGTCGCGCCGCTCTTCGAGTACACGTCGAAAACGTTGCCCCGGCCCCAGGTGGTTGAGCCGGGTTTGTCCTGGTAAGCCCTCAGGCCCCACTCAGTGCTGTTGGTCATCGGGTCCACCGGAACCCTGCGCAGAAACTTGAGCTTCGCTCCCGACTGATCGTTCTGAATCGACACACCCTCGACCAGCGTTTCAAGGTCTTTCGGATACCCCTCGCTGCCCGGGGAGACTTCGGTCTGGGCGATCCGACCCTGATCGACCGCGTCCTTGAACTTGTCGATCGCCGTCCGGACCTGTCTGAGAGACGAGCGCAATTCGCTCTCGCGCTGGCGCTGTGATGCCACTTGTGCCAATGGCATCACCGCTGACGCGAGAATGAACAGGATCGCCGTAACGATCAGCAGCTCGACGAAGCTGTAGCCGCGCTCGTTCTTCATTACCTCACTGTAACCGGCGGAATCGGCGTGAACTGTAGAGGCACCGGCATTCCGCTCGGCGCCGTTGCCGTGGCCGAGACAGTCAGATTGGCCTGACCTGGAGCCACCGGCTCGAAGAGCAAGGCGGCGAGAAGGCCCGTACCAGCGACTCCCGTCATGTCACCAGGTCTGACGATCGCAATGTCCACACGGCCGGTTGTGGCATCTCCCGACTGCGTGAAGGTGGCATTGACGCCGCCCGACCGCATGAAGCTGCCCTCAGCAACTGCCCGCATACGCAGCACGGCCGGGTTATACGTCACGGTCACGGCCACGTTCGAGATCTGCGACGCGCCCGATATGGAGATCGGCACATTGTACGGACCGGCTCCGACCCGGAACTCCGCGGCCGGCGGCGACACGACGATCTGGCCGGAAGCCGCACCCTGTCCAGGCACCGCGGCGGCGGGCACGCTCGTCGTCCCTGGAAACGCCGAACTTCCGGGTGGAAGCACGGCAATTCCAGCCGGGACTCCTCCAACCGGACCTGCGGGAACCCCAGCGGCCGCCGGCGCCGGGAATATCGTTGGTGGTTGAGCGGGCGCGGGCGCTGGCGCTTCAGCCGCAGCGATGAGCGGCGGCGGCGTGCCCAGTCCGAGGCTGTTCTGCGTGCCGATGAACAACGGCGCGAGGTCTTCTTTCGTCAGTTCATGGGTCCGAACGATGCGCGGCGTGAGCAGCATCACGACGTCCGTCTGATTGACGACGCTGCGATTGTTCCCAAAGAGCTGTCTGACGATGGGCAGACTCGTCAAACCAGGCAAGCCCGTTGCCGAGGTGCGCTCCTCGTCCTGCAGCAATCCCGCGAGCAGCGTCGACTCGCCCTCGCGCAGCCGCAGCTTCGTCTCCACCTTGCGGACGGTGAACTTCGGGATCGACTGCCCCGCCACGTCGATGGGTACGCCGAGCGAACTGTTCTCCAGTTTCAATTCAAGGGAGATTTCGTCCTGGTAAGTCACGCGTGGCGTCATCTCGACGATGATGCCGATCGGACGGTAGGTGTACGACGTCAGCGGATTCACATTCGACCCACCGCCGGCAATCGGGGTAAATGCCGTTGAGAGGATCGGTATCTCCTCGCCGAGGTTGAAGCGAATCGTCGCGCCCTCCGCACCTCGTAACTGCGGCTTCGCCATCACCTTGGTGCGCTCGTCGTTCTCGAGAAACCGCACCACCGCCGACGGGACAGCCAGGTAAAAATCGGCGGCGCTGATCCCTTTGGATACCGTGTTCGCATTGAATGCCGGGGTGTTGAGGCTGCCATCGCTCCCCCGCGGGTCGACTTCGGGGGAGAACACCCCTCGAATCGCATAGTCGCTGAGGTTCAGGCCATACAATCGGGTCCGCGCCTTACTCACCTCCAGGATCTGAAGGTCCACCAGGACCTCGGCGCGCGGTGTGTCCTGCATCTGCACGAGGCGCTCGATGAGCGGCATCACGCTGGCAGCCGCGCGGGCAGTGATGCTGTTACTGGTCTTGTTCGGGATGATCGCCGGCCGCTGGGTCTGCGCACCCGGAATATTCAGAATGTTGTTCAGCGAGGCCGACACTTCCGCCGAGTCCGAGTGGGAGAGATAGAACGTCTGCACCACCTGCTCGTCGTACAGCTGGCGCTTCTGCGGATTGTCCGGAATGACGAGGATGGTGCGCTGGTTGACGACCTTGTAGAAATTGCCGCTGTTCGTCAGCACCTGCTGCAGGGCCTCCCCGAGCGTGATGCGGTCCAGCGTCAGGGAGACGGTGCGGTCCTGGTAGTCACGCTCATACTGCGCCTGGATGCCCGCCGCTTCGGCGAGGGTGTTGATGACATCCCGCAGGTTTGCCTGATTGAAGCGGGCCGGATCGACCACGCTGTTCAAATTGGCCAGCGGCGCGGGTCCGGCGCCGGGCGGCCGCGGTGCCTGCACCTGCGGAGTCGTCGGGCGCGGACGGGCCGCTTCGATGGCATCCCGCATACGCCGCTCGATCTCGCTGACCTTCCCCGCAATCTGACGGTTGGGTGGATCGTATTCGCTCGCCCGGCGGTATTCGCGCAAAGCGTCGTCCATCTGACCGCGGGCCTCGAACATCTTCGCCTGATCGAGATGCGCCACCGACGCGCTCATCATCGCGCGCTGAAGCGCAATGCCGTACTCGGCGTTGTTGGGGTCCTCCTGGATGGCGTGCTGGTATTGCTCGACAGCAACGTCCCAGTTACCCGCTTTTGCGGCGCTCTGGCCGCGGCCGTAGAAGCGACTTGCTCCACAGCCCGCGACAAGCGCGACGACCGTCACCAGCGCGGCGATCTTCAGATGTAGTTTCGTCATTGTCCTGTCAGTCGGATCGACTGCTGGCCTCGTCCATCGAGATACGCCAGATCAACCGAATCCTGTCCAATACGGAGTAAACGATACCGACCCTCGAGCACGTCCCCTTCCTTCCCGGTAAAGGTGTTTCCACGCGCATCGCTGAACGCGGCCATCCGTTGCTTGGTCCCGTCAGGCGCAGTCACCGTATACACGCCGAAGAACTTCAGCGGGATCGGCGGCGGCGGTGGCGGACCTGTTGGCAGCGGCGGCGTAAAGACCTGTGGCGGTGCCTGAACGCGCGGCGCAGGGGGAGGCGCTTTCGGGCGGAACCTGAACGGATCCCGCTCAGACTCGCGCAGCTGCGCACTCGCTGTGCTGCGCAGCCGATTCAGATTGAGATCGACCACCGGCACGACCGGCGGCGGCGCCACTATGCCATTGGACGACTGTTGCACCGGAACGGTCGTCGGGTTGATCACCGGGCGTGCAATGACGAGCAGCGCCACGAATGCGGCGGCGGCCGCTACGTAAGCGATCGAGCGACGGTCGGTCAGCCTCATTCAGCCGCCGCCTGGTAATAGGTGGAGAGCTGCAACGTCAGCAGGAGCAGTCCGCCATCCGTGTCCTCCGTGGAAAGCGACACGTCGTCGATGACCACGAATTCCGGCGATGCCTCGAGCTGGTGAATGAATGCCCGCACGTCGCGGTAGCGTCCCGCCAGTTCGACTTTGGCGGTATAGCGCGTCAGCGAGCTGTCCCGCGCTCGCGTTGCGGACGGCACTGTCGAACTGTAGAAGTCCACGTTGAATTGCTTCGCAATCTTCGGGACGCGCGTATGGGTCAGCCGCCGGGCAGCAGCGAAGTCACGAGGGAGCACATCCTTGTAGAAACGGGCGAGCTCCTGGGAGGCTTTGTCCTTTCCAGTCAGCGTTCCAGTGGCCGCAGCGTGTTCCTTCCGGGCTGCGTTCAGCGACTGAGCCGCAGACGCATCGCGCTGAGCGATATTCGCTACGCGATCAGACAACGGCCGCACGATCACGGCATACACGACGATGTTCACGACCAGCGCGATCGCCAGCGGCAGGACCAGACGCCGGTGCTCGCGGAGAACGCGTTGGCCAAGAGTGCTCTGGCTCACGGCGTCGTCTCCTTGCGCGACGACGGAGTGTAGGTCGCCTCGAGCGTCGCGGCGATGATGTCGTTCTCCATCACCGTTTCGTTGCCCGGCCTGACGTCATGAAAGGCGCCCGTCTTCTCCAGCGCCTCGATGAACTTGTCCAGGTCCTCGATCGTCCGCGACTCGGCGCCGATGAGTACCACCTGACGACCGGCCTGCTGCTGCACCGAGGTAATGCGGACATCCGCTGGCAGCGTCCCCTCGAAATGCGAGAAGACATCCGTCCACGAGAAGGTCCGCTGGTCGATAATCGCGTTCGCTTCGCGCGCGGCCTTGTCCACGACGGCGAGCTCTTTTTGATCGACACGGGCCAGGGTCTGCACGGCTTCCGCACGGAGTCGCGCGGCCTCCCGCTCCGACGCCGCCGCCTTTGCGCCGAGGGTGCGCTGACTGGTGGTGAGGCGAACCAGCTGGACGACGTTGTACGCCGTAATCGCCACGACAACGGCCGCCAACACGCCCAAAATCGCGTGCACTGCTCGAGCGTTGTAGAACGGCCGCGTCGAAAGGTTCGTTCGAATCACGCGGCCACCGTCTCTTTTCTGCTCCGGAGCAACATACCCACCAGCGGCGCCAGTGCCGCACCCTGCCGGGGCGTCACGGAAATCCGGTCTACAAGCGGCGCTATCGTCGTTGGATCGAGCGGCTCAACGAGTGTGGCCAGCCGCGCCTCGATCTCTGCGATTGCGACCTCAACTTCGCCGGAGAGCCGGCCGCGTCCTCCAGCAAAGACACGCGACAGTCCGCGACCCGACAAACGGTCCTGGTAATACATCGCAGTCTGGTGCACGACGTCCGCCAGCGGCTCCGGATCCCCTTCTGCGCGATTTCTGAAGAAGATCAAATCGCTGCCGCGCATGATGGCGATCGACGTGTATTCGGGACGAATGTGCACGATGAGCCAATCACCTGTCGGCGCGCCACTGGCCAGATACAGGTTCGCAACGCTCAACGTGGCCAGATCAACAAGGCCTGCGTGGATGCCGACCTCGTCACAGACGTCTTCGTACTCGGCAACCACGTCTCGCCGTGCTGCAACGACGATGAACTCACCACCCGTTCCCGCGCGCACACCGGGCGAGTGCGTGATCGACGCCTCTTCGACACCGAACGGCAGTGACTTCTTTATCTGCCACTGAATCAGCTGGTCGAGATCATCTCGACGGGACGGAACCTGATCAAACCGCACGAGAGCCACGCGCGCGGCAACGTCCGGGATCACGAGACCAGCGCGCCCGGGACGATGCCCCGCGCGCTCGCACGCGCTCCGCAGCGCCTGCACGACCGCTCCCCGGTCGACGATGTTGTGTCCGACGAGCGCCGGAGTCACCGCCCCGGCCGGCAACTCCGCGGATCCGTACGCATGAATAACGGCCTCGGAGCCTCGCGACCCGAGTGCGGCGATGGACACCGCGTCGGGCGCGATCTCGATCGCCGCCTCGGGTGCCGAGCTGGCCAGCCAGGAGTGAAAGCTCATTCGACGAACGTCACCTTATTGATCTCCCGGAGCGTAGTCAGCCCGGTGAGCACCTTTTCAACCGCAGACTCCCGGAGGAATCGCATCCCCTCTTCGTGTGCGGTCTTCTTGATTTCGGACGTCGGGCGCCTGTCGAGGATCATCTCGCGGACGGGATCGGACAGATTCAGCAGCTCGCAGATCGCGGTGCGACCTTTGAAACCTGTGCCGCCGCATTCGATGCATCCCGCGCCTTCATAGAACCGCTGCGTGTGCGCGAGGTCCGCCGAAAGCCCCGACTCTTCGAGCAGCCGCGGGTCGACACGCGCCGGCCGCTTGCAGTGGCCGCAGATGAGACGCACGAGCCGCTGCGCCATGACGCAGTTCAGCGCAGACACGAACTGGTACGGTTCCACGCCCATGTTGAGGAACCGTCCGAGCACGTCCACAACGTTGTTCGCGTGGACGGTGGTGAACACGAGGTGACCGGTCAAAGCCGACTGAATCGCAATCTGCGCTGTCTCCGGGTCGCGGATCTCACCGACCATGATCTTGTCCGGGTCGTGCCGCAGGATCGACCGTAGTCCGCGCGCAAACGTCAGCCCCTTCTTCTCGTTGATCGGAATCTGCGTAATGCCGCGCAGCTGGTACTCGACCGGATCTTCGATGGTGATGATCTTGTCCTCGATGGACTTGATCTCCGACAGCGCGGCGTAGAGGGTGGTCGTCTTGCCGGATCCGGTCGGACCGGTCACCAGCACCATACCGTACGGCTCGTGGATGTACTTGCGGAAGCGCTGCAGCTCCTGAGCCGGGAAGCCAAGGATGTCCAGCGTGAGTTCCGTGAACTGCTCGCTGATCGACTCCTTGTCGAGAATGCGGATCACTGCATCTTCGCCGTGAACGCTGGGCATGATTGAGACGCGGAAGTCGATCGTCTTCCCGGGCATCCGCACCTTGAACCGGCCGTCCTGCGGAATCCGCTTTTCCGCGATATCCAGTTCCGCCATCACCTTGATGCGCGATATCACGGAACTGTGAAACTGACGCGCAATGGGGCGCATCGCCGGTTGCAGCACGCCATCGATGCGGTACTTGACGTGCACCGCGTCATCGCCCGTCTCGATATGGATGTCGCTGGCACGTCGCTGGATGGCTGTGTAGATCGTCGAATCGACGAGGCGGATGATCGGATTCATGTCGCCCGTCGTCAGCTTCTCGACGGTGAGACTGTCCTCCCCTATTTCCTCGTCTTTGAGGACCTGCAGCTGGAAGCCATCGACGGCATCCTCGAGGACGCGCTGTGAGCTTTCACTCTTCTTCAGGATCGACTGGATCGCCGAGGCGGCGCCGACGGTCACCCGAATCGGCGTCCGCAAGACGGCGGACAGCTCATCGATCAGCGGCAGATCCGCCGGATCGGACACGACGATCACGAGCGCTGTGCCTTCGCGGCGAAGCGGCACGAATCCGTACCGCAGCATCAGATCGGCGGGAATCGACCGGAACAGTTCCTGATCGATCCGGAATTCGTCCATGTCGACGAATTCGCGCCGGTACCGCGCAGCCAGCGCCCGTGCACGAGCGACCTCCGCTGCGTGGTCGTCCGCGGGGGGCGCGACGCTCAGGGCGTTCTCTTTTGTATCAGGCGTCGCCATAGCGTTATTGCGTCGCTCCCACGACGGAGCTCAGTTCGAACAAGGGCATGTAAAGCGCCAGCACCACCACCGCGATGATCACGCCCATGATGACCAGCAGCACCGGCTCGACAAGGGTGATGAAGCGCGAGACCTCAGTCTCGATCTCTTCGTCATAGAAGTCAGCCAGGCTGTTCAGCATCTCCTGAAGAGCGCCCGTGGACTCGCCCACTTCGACCATCTTCACCGCCACGTCTGGAAACGACGCGCGTTCCCGCAGAGCCGCCGCAAAGCTTTGCCCTTCCTGGACGCGACCGCGTACATCGTCCAACTCACGCGCCAGGTAACGGTTCGACATCGACCGTCCGCTGATCTCGATGGCATTGACCAGCGGAATGCCGCCGCCCAGCAACGTGGCAAGCGTTCGCGCGACCTGCGCCGTCGCGAACTTTCGTATCGCCTCGCCGACCCAGGGCAGCGTCAGGAGCATGCGATGAAACACCGGACGTTGCGCCGGATGCCGGACCCACAGAGTGATGCCGACGACGACTCCGACGACCGACACCAGTATCAGCCACACATTCGCGACCACCGCATTGGAAATCGCGACGATGATCCGGGTCGACAGCGGCAGCGGCCGACCGAAGTTCCCATAGAAATCCGAAAATGCGGGAACCACCCTCAGCACGATGATGCCGATGAGGACCAGCATCATCGTCACGAGGATGGCCGGATAAATCAGCGCGGAGATCGTTCGCTTGCGGACCGCGCCGATCACTTTCTCGTACGCCACGTACCGTCGGATGACCGAATCCAGATTGCCGCTTCGTTCCCCGGCCATCAGCGAGGCGGCATAAACCGGCGGAAACAGGCTCCCGTGTTCGGCGAACGCGTCCGAGAGCGAGGTGCCGGCCTTGACCTTTTCGTAGATGGCGTCGAGGACTGCCTTGAAGGTCAGATTCGAGACGCGCTGACGCAGGATATCGAGCGACTGCACGAGCGGCATGCCCGCTTTGAGCAGCGTCGCCAGTTCCTGGTTGAAGACCAGGAATTCCTGGCGACTGATTCGTCCCCGACCGCCCGCTGTAAGAGTAATAGCCTGCAGCCCGCTCCGGCGCTGCAGTGACAGGATGTAAAGACCCTTCTCTTCCAGCTCGCGGCGCAGCCGATCTTCGCTGTCGGCGACATAGATCCCTTCGAGGATCTCGCCGCCAGGCGTGCCGAGTCTGCACCGGAACTCCATGGTTATGTTTAGGTTAGACGGAGAAGAAGCTGCATCGGCTTGAAAGACACCCCTACTCCGCCCCTACTCCTATCTATTTCGGCTGAATGCAGGCCTGGAACACCCCGCGAGCCCGGAGCGTGCGCATCGAAATGATACTATCGCCGCACATTGGCATCTGAAGCGCTCGGGATGGTCGAGACCCGCGGCCTCATCGGTTCTGTTGAGGCTGCCGACGCAATGGTGAAGGCGGCGAACGTCGTGCTCGTCGCCAAGGAATACATTGGAGCCGGTTACGTCACCGTCCTGGTGCGCGGCGATGTCGGCGCCGTGAAGGCCGCGACCGACGCCGGCGCCGCCGCTGCGCGCCGTGTCGGCGAACTCATCTCCGTGCACGTCATTCCGCGGCCTCACGCTGAAGTCGAACGAATCCTGCCTAAAGGGTAGCAACCACGTCGATGGCTGGCTCAGGTTCCGCGCCTCAGACGGACAAAGACCTGGCGTCGATTGCTGAAGCGCGCGCGCTCGCGCGCAACGCCAGACAGGCACAGGCGCCGCTCGCCGAGCTCTCGCAGGAACAGATCGACGCGATTGTAAGCGCGATGGCGGACACGGTCACACCTCACGCGGAGGCGCTCGCGCGCCTTGCCGTGGAAGAGACCGGCTACGGAGTCATCGAGGACAAGATCCAGAAGAACCTCTTTGGCTCGCGGCAGGTGTACGAGTTCATCCGGCCAATGCGAACGGTTGGAGTAGTCAACCGTCTCGAAGACCGCAAGATCATCGAAATCGCCGAGCCCTTTGGCGTCATCGCGGCGATCGTTCCCTCCACGAACCCTACATCCACAGCGATCTATAAGGTCCTCATCGCGCTGAAGGCGCGCTGTCCGATCGTCATCAGTCCACATCCGTCAGCGACCAGGTGCATCACCAGAGCTGTGGAGTTGATGGCGGAAGCAGCCACCAGGGCGGGCGCGCCAGCCGGCAGCGTCGGGTGGATGAAGACGGTCACGCTGGAGGGTACTCAGGAATTGATGAAGGCCCGCGAGGTGGCCGTGATCCTGGCCACCGGCGGCATGGGCCTCGTGCGGGCGGCGTATAGCGCTGGCAAACCGGCGTATGGCGTCGGTCCCGGCAACGCGCCGTGTTACATCGAACGCTCGGCCGACCTGGCGAAGGCCGCCCGCGACATCATGATCGGCAAGACGTTCGACAACGGCCTGCTCTGCTCGTCACCGAACTCTGTCGTAGTGGACGAAGCAGTCGCAGAAGAGGCGAGGCGGCAGTTCCAGGCTCTCGGCGCATATTTCATGACCGAGTCGGAGAGCGACGCGCTCGCACGAATTCTCGTCACGACACAGCGGCTTCCAAATCCTGCGCTCGTCGGCAAGTCGGCGGCTCTCATCGCAGACAAAGCTGGCCTGACCGTACCGGCCGGAACCAAGGTTCTCATCGCACCGCTGGCCGGCGTCGGACGGGATTATCCGCTCTCCATCGAGAAGCTGTGTCCAGTGCTGTCGTGGTACGTCGTCAGCGACTGGCGTCAGGGCTGCGAGCGCTGCATCGAAATCCTGCGGTACGGCGGCATGGGCCACACGATGGCCATCCATTCAGAGAATCAGGATGTGATCCTGCAATTCGGCCTGAAGAAGCCCGCCTTTCGGATTTGCGTCAACACGCCGACGACGCATGGATCGATAGGCCTCACTACGGGGCTCGACCCTGCCATGACGCTTGGATGTGGCGGCTGGGGCGGCAACATCACGTCGGACAACATCTCGCCTCGCCATCTCCTCAATATCAAGCGCCTGACGTACGAAATGCGCCCCGCGGCTCTCTCGGCAACCATGGCGGCGAACGGTGCGCCGACGCGCCCCGCGATGGGCAATCCGGCAGTAATGCTGACTCCCCTTCCGAAAGCGCCAGTAGCCGTTGAATCGCGAGGGGTGTCCGCGCAGGCACTGACTGCACGAATCGACGCGTTCCTGGCTTCACGGGGATACAGAGCCGCCTCCGACAGTTCCGAGCGTTCCGCCGGAACGCCCTTACCAGCGCGCGATGCAGCCGCGACCGACCAGGTGCCGGCAGAGTTCGTCTGCGAGGACGACGTGCGGGCGGCGCTCGGCGAAGGCCGGAAGTTAGTGATCGGGGAGAAAACGATCATCACCCCATCCGCGCGAGACCTCGGCGACTCAAACAAGGTGTTTGTGCAGGCTTCCTGGGCTCGCTGACGAGCGCTGGCGAAGCCCCGCCCAACGGTCGATACAATTCACGGGCGGGCTCACGTCTGCCCGCAATTGCTGAGCCCGTTGGACTTATTGTTGACCCGCAAATTTCACGAATGGTAGAGTACGCCCCAATGCGGAAGGCACAGAAAACGCCGCAAGGTCCAGCCACGGAGCGTCTCCGATTCGGCATTGCTGCCGCATTGGGTCTCTTTCTCCTGTGTTCAGCGCCTGCGATGGCGCTCGCACAGTCTGCCGGTTCGGGTACTTCTTCTGTCGCTTCCGCCCCGATTCCAGGCGATGCCGTCTCCGAGCTGATCGCGCTTTCGACGTCCCACTTCGAGGCCGGCCAGCGCGAACTGCGAGAGGGCCATCTCGAGATGGCGAAGGCGGAGTTCAACAAGTCGCTCGAGGTGCTGCTGGAGTCGCGCTTCGGCGCCCGGACGGTTCCACGAATTCGCGAGCACTTCGATCGGCTGGTTGAGCGCATCAGCGCCTATGAGCTCACAGCCCTCGCTCAGGGCGACGGCTTCACCGAAAAGAGATACGAGCCGGCAACGATCGATGACCTCCTGACGATTTCCACCTTCGAGCAGCCGCCCGCGACGCCGGAAACGAAGCGGGCTGTCTCGGACGACCTCCAGGAAACTCCGCACGATATCGACATCCCGTTGAATGGGAGAGTGCTTCAGTACGTCCAGTTGTTCAGCGGGCGCCTGAAGAGCTACCTCGAAGACGGCCTGAGCCGCGGCGTGCAGTATCTGCCGATGATCCAGGAGGTCTTTCGTGCCGAGGGACTGCCTCTCGACCTGGCGTACGTGCCTCTGATCGAGAGCGCGTTTAAACCCAGCGCGTTATCAAAGGCCAAAGCCAAGGGAATCTGGCAGTTCATGCGCGGCACCGCGCTCGAGAACGGGCTGCAGCACGACTGGTACATCGACGAACGCGCGGATCCGGAGAAAGCCACGCGGGCGGCCGCAAAGTATCTGACAACGCTCCACAACATGTTCGGCGACTGGCACCTTGCGCTGGCGTCGTATAACGGCGGTCCGGGACGCGTCCAGCGCGCCGTGAAGCGATCGAAGCGCACCGATTTCTGGCAGTTGTCGGCGTCGTCCCGATACCTGCCCCGCGAGACGCGCGACTACGTGCCGCTGATCCTCGCCGCCATTGTTATCGCCCGGAACCCGGCTCAGTACGGGTTGGCCATCGTCGAGCCGGAGCTCCCGCAGACCGAACGAGTCACGGTCTACGGCCCAATCGATCTGCGGAAAGTTGCCGAGTGGGCGGGAGTACCCGCCGAAGTCATCCAGGACCTCAATCCGGAGCTGCGGCGGTGGACAACACCAGTGCGGGCAACGGACTATACGTTGACGGTCCCACAAGGAACGGGCGCTCGGATCCTTGCAGCAATGGGGACGGCCGAGCCCGAGGATCTGGTCTCGTTCAACCGGTACACGGTGAAGAAAGGCGAGACGATCCAGACGATTGCCAAGAAGCTCAAAGTCAGCCGCACCGATCTTGCCGAAGCGAACTACCTGAGCACGAAGGCACGGTTGGACGCCGGCCAGCAGCTGATCATCCCGCGCGCCCCGACGACGATGCTGGCCGCACGAACTGACACTCCTGCCCCGGTCGCAGAATCTCGCTCCGTCGACGCTGTCGCAGCCAGCAACGTTCGCCCGCCTGTCGTTCAGAACGCGTCGGCGGCGAGCGGCGTCACGCGACTGACGCACAAGGTGAGGCGCGGTGAAACGCTCTTCTCGATTGCAAACCTGTATCAGACGACGGTTGCGGCGCTGAAGCAATGGAACCGCATCAGCGGTAGCGCCATCAAGATCGGCCAGCGCCTCACGATCCTTCGATCCGGCTCCGCCACAAATTAGATCTGCGTACTTCGGGATGTGCGCTGATCGCAGGAACTGCGATCCCTCGCCACGTCGCCTTGGGAAAAGCTCCGCCAAACGCGCGGTTCTGCGATAGCACGCCCACGCGTCGGCTCTTGCAGTGATGAGGGCCAGTTGCTGGCCATGTTGCGAAGCGCCGCCGTATTTGGAGTCGACGCCTATCCCGTCGACGTCGAAGTGGACGTCTCGTTCGGGCTTCCCCACTTCACCATGGTGGGACTTCCGGACGCGACCGTCCGCGAAAGCCGCGACCGCGTGCGGTCGGCGATCCGCAATTCCGGCTTCGACTTCCCTCACCACCGCATCACCGTCAACCTCGCACCTGCGGACGTCCGCAAGGCCGGATCGTCGTTCGACCTGCCGATCGCGCTCGGCCTGCTCGCGGTCTCGGGCTCCCTGACGCGCCGATCGGTGACCGACACCATCGTCGTCGGCGAGCTCTCGCTCGATGGCGGGATCAACGGAATCCGCGGCGTTCTTCCGATCGCCATCGCGGCGCGCCGCCTTGGCCTGAGGCGGCTCCTGCTCCCGCCGCAGAACGCAGCGGAGGCATGCGTCGTCGAAGGGCTGGAAGTCTGTCTGGTTCGGTCGCTGCCGGACGCCGTCGAGGCCCTGAACCGGCCTGATGAAGCGCCGCTCGCCCAGCCAGTGGAGACCGCCGCACCACCACCATCAATCGAGGACGGGGATCTCGCCGATGTCCGGGGGCAACTCTTCGCGCGCCGCGCACTGGAAGT
>Ga0163163_10002890_pt1 | contig 14522 bp, 18 predicted proteins | sample S65metaG_FD_119766 | JGI IMG/M metagenome (GOLD analysis project Ga0163163, IMG submission 119766) | Switchgrass rhizosphere microbial communities from Kellogg Biological Station, Michigan, USA - S6-5 metaG | ecosystem: Host-associated > Plants > Roots > Rhizosphere > Soil | place: USA... | reverse complement strand
GTCGAAACTCCTCGAAGATCGTCTGCTGCTCCGCGAGCGGGATGCCGATTCCCGTGTCCGAGACCACGAGCGCCCAGCCGTTCGGCCCGCGCGCCTCCGCGCGGACGATCACCGAGCCCGCCTCCGTGAACTTCAGCGCGTTGCCGACCAGGTTCGCGACGATCTGTGCGAGCTTCGCCGGATCGCACCGGACGGTATCGATCGCCGGGTCGGACTCGGTCTCCAGGACGAGTCCCTTGCGCCGCGCGGCCTCGCCAAAGTCGTCCTCGACCTGGCGCAGCAGGCCCGGGATGCTCACGTTCTCGAGACGCACCTCCGCCTTGCCCGATTCGATCTTGGAGATGTCGAGCACGTCGTTGATGAGTCCGAGCAGCAGGCGGGCGTTGCGCTGAACGCGCTCGAGGCTCTCGCGCTGCTGCGCCGTCAGCTCTCCCTGGGTTCCTCGCAGAAGCGTCCCGGTGAACCCGAGGATGACCGTCATCGGCGTGCGGAGCTCGTGCGACACCGCGGCCAGAAACCGATCCTTCAGCTCAGACGCCCGCTGCAGCTCCTGCGCCGTCCGCGCGATGCGGCTGCGCTGCTCCTCGAGCAGCTCGTTCTGCTCCGCGAGTCGCCGGGACTGCTCGGCCACGCGCTCGTTCGCGGCCGCGTTCGCCAGAGCGACGGCCAGGCTCGGCGCGATCGCCGCGAGGGTGTTCCGGGCCCGGGCCGTGAACGGAGCCACCGCCCCCAGCGCGAGCACGCCCACCGCGTCGCCGAAGTACATCAGCGGCAGATGGACGCTCTCCCGCGGGAGGATGCGGCCGTCGAAAAGGTCCACGGTCGGCGTCTGCGCGTCGACCGAGACGTAGATCGCCTTGCCGTCTCGCGCCGCGCGGCGCGTCTCCTCCCGGCTGGACTCGCTGGAGCCCGCCGCGCCTCCGAGCGCCGCCGCCTGCCGGAAGTCGCCCGCGCCGTCGGGGAGGTAGAGCACCGCGCTGGACGCTCCGGTGACCTCGAGGACCTTGTCGAGGAGGCGTGTGCGGAATCCCTCCAGGTCGTTGATGGTCGCCGCCGCGGCGAGCACGGCGTTGACGGAGGACTCGATGTCCCGGGACGCGAGCGCCCGCGCCCGATCGGTGTAGATGCGCGTGGCCTCGTTGAAGTTGCGTCCGAGGTCGCCGATCTCGTCGCGCGACGTCTCCGAGAGGCGCGGCACGTCCCGACCCGCCGCCAGGTCCGCGAGAGCGCGCGCGGCAGAGCTGCACGGCGAGAGGATCCTGCGATTGACGTCGGCGAGCAGCCAGACGATTCCGCCGACGATCAAGAGCGCCAGCACCACCAGCGCGGTGGTCGCTTCGTCCCGCCGCGACTGGAGCTGCTGTTCCGAGATCGCCTGGTTGCGGGCGAAGATTCGCTCGAGCTCGCCGACGGCTTCGCGGAGCTGGGCGGCCGCCGGAGCGGCGCGGTTGTCGCGCACGGCGACCGACTCGCCCGGCTGTCTCCCTTTTCGTGTCGCGATCGCGCGGTCCGCCGCCTGCTGGTACACGGTGGACGCGGCGAGCGCGCGGCGGAGCGCGCCCTTCGTACCCTCCGTCAACGGATGGTTCTGGATCGCGCCGATGGAAGTCATCAGCGTCGTCCGGCCCGAGTAGTGTTGCGAGAGATCGAAGCCCTCGCCGTCGCGCGTGTAACGATCGAGACTGTCCGAGGCCTCCTGGAGCCCGGCGGTCGCATCGGCCACCCTCTCCCGCAGCTCCGTGAAGCGTGCGATCTGGACGGTCGAGTCGTACAGGCCGAAGACGGTCTGAACGGTGAAATACAACCAGCCGCCGACGACCAGGAATCCGGCGACCGCGTACAGCCGCATGCGCGTACGCAGCGAGCTGACGACGGATCGCGGCTGGGGTCCCGTACCGGTGCGGTCTTGCGCGGGGAGTTCGTTCATTAGATATTCGACCCGGTTCGCATTCTAAGCACGGAAGGGGTGCCATGACGGACGGTCGGCGCGAGGAAACGGAGCTCCAGGACCTGCGTCGCTTCTTCCACGACCTCGCGACTCCGCTCTCCGGTCTCGGCCTGCACCTGGAGCGCGCCGCACGCCTGGCGGCCCGCGGGGAGGACCCCTCCGAAGCCCTCGGGGTCGCCAAACGCGAGCTCGAGCGTGCCTTTCAGCTCTTCGAGAAGGGCCGCGAAGAGCTGCTGTCACGGGGCGGCGAAACGATCGGCTGACGCCGGAAGCCCCCGCAGGCGCGCCCGCAGCGGTCCGACCGGACCGTTGTGATAAGAAATGACCGTCACAACCTTTCCCGCGTAAGCGGGTGAAGCTGTCCCGGGAGAAGCCGTGAAAGTGCTCATCGTCGAAGACGACGTCGCCACTCGGCGCGGGCTCGAGTCTGCCATCAAGGAGCTCGGCGGCCAGACGAAGTCTGTCGGCACCGCGGGGGAGGCGAACCGCGCGATCGAGGACTTCAAACCCGAGGTGCTCGTCGTCGACGTCCACCTCCCGGACGGCGACGGCATCGAGGTGTTCCGCGCCGCGGCCGAGTCCGACCCCGAGCGCGAGGGGATCGTGATCACGGGACAGGCCTCGCTCGACAGCGCCGTCGAGGCGCTTCGCGCCGGCATCTCGGATTACCTGCTCAAGCCGCTCCGCCCCGCGCAGCTCGAAGTCGTGTTCCAGCGCCTCACCGCCCGCCGCAAGCTGCAGTCCGAGGTGGACTCGCTCCGCGACGAGCTGCTGGAGACCGGCAAGCTCGGCGAGCTGATCGGCCGATCCGAGTCGATGATGAAGATGTTCGACGTCGTGCGCCGCGTCGCGCGCTCGAGCGCTCCCGTCCTGGTCACCGGCGCCAGCGGCACCGGCAAGGAGGTCGTGGCGCGGACGATCCATCGGCTCTCGCGGCGGTCCGCGATGCCGTTCGTCGCGTTCAACTGCGGCGCGATCTCGCCGACGCTGATCGAGAGCGAGCTGTTCGGGCACGAGCGCGGGTCGTTCACGGGCGCCGACAAGAAGCGGATCGGCTACTTCGAAGAGGCGAACGGCGGCACGCTCTTCCTCGACGAGATCACGGAGATGGGCTCCGAGCTCCAGGTCAAGCTCCTCCGCGTCCTCGAGGCGCGGACCCTGAGGCGCGTCGGATCGACCCAGGAGCTGCGCGTGGACGTGCGCCTCGTCTCGGCGACGAATCGGGATCCGGAGGAGGCGATCCGCGAGGGCAAGCTCCGCGAGGACCTCTATTACCGGCTGAACGTCTTCCCGATCGCGCTTCCCCCGCTCGCCGCCCGGCGGGAGGACATCGGTCTCCTGGCCGAGCACTTCCGCAAGCAGATCGAGGAGCAGGAGAGGGAGGGCGTCGTCGGATGGGATCCCTCGGCGCTCGAGATGCTGGAGAAATACGACTGGCCGGGCAACGTGCGCGAGCTGCGCAACGTCGTGCATCGCGCGTACGTCATGTGCGAGGGCGACACGATCCAGCCCCAGGTCGTCGAGGACCTGCTGCCGGCGGGCCGCCCCAAGCCGAGCCCCGCGCCGGCGCGGCCGACTCCGGCGAGGCCAGTGAAGAAAGCGGCCGGGCGGAAGCGGGGGTAGGCGGCTCCGCCACTGAGCTCTGCCCGTTACCGCATCGTAGGTGCGGGGCTTGACCCCGCCCTCGCGTGATCTCAAACCCCCCTCCTCCCCACGCACCGCGGGGGGAGAGGGCGGGGGTGAGGGGGGGCGGCGGGCGCCTACGGCTGAGTCACCGAATCCGGAGGACGAGCCCGCGAGTCCCGCGGCGACTAAGGCGATTCGGCCGGTCGGTCACTTTCCGCCTCCCCCCTCTGGCACGATGTTCGCTATTAGCCGTCCCTGTGGGGCCGCAGGGAGCGCCCCGGAAAGGACGGTTGAAATGCTCTGGACCATCTTCGTCATACTCCTTGTCCTGTGGCTCCTCGGCCTGGTGTCGGGATACACGATGTCGGGATTCATCCACATCCTGCTCGTGATCGCGGTCGTGATCCTGATCATCAATCTCGTCTCTGGCCGCCGGACCGTTTGACGCTTCGTTCGAAGCGCACACCCAGCCCCGGTAAGCCCTCCAAGGCTTCCCGGGGCTTTTTTCCGTCCGCACGGTTCGGCGCGGTCCTTCTCGACCTGGACGGCTGCCTCGTCGACTCGAACGACGCCCATGCGCGCGCCTGGAGCCGCACGCTGGCCCGGTTCGGCCACCGGGTCGCCGCGTCGCGGATCCGCCGCGAGATCGGCAAGGGGGGAGAGGAGCTGCTCCGCGACTTCCTCGGCCCCGCCGACCGACACTTCCTCGGCAAGGCGCTCGGCCGGACCCAGACGCGGTTCTACCTCGAGCGCTTCGCCGCGGAGGTGCGCCCGATTCCCGGAGCCGCCGCCGCGGTGCGCGGGATGCGGCGCGCGGGCGTGCCCGTCGTCCTGGCGAGCTCCGCCGCGCGCGACGTCGTGGAGCGCTCGCTCGACTCGCTGCGCCTGCGCGACGTCGTGACGGGGTACACCACCTCCGACGACGTCGAGAAGGCGAAGCCGTTCGACGACGTTTTCTCGCTGGCGATCACCCGGTTCCGTCTCTCCCGCGCCCGGCCCGTCGCGATCGGCGATACGCCCTACGACGTCGGCGCCGCGCACCAGATCGGCGTCCCGTGTCTGGCGCTCGAGTCCGGCGGGTTCCCGCGTCGCAGCCTCGCGAGCGCGGACGGTCTGTTCGCGGACCTCGCGGATCTGTGGCGCCGTGGGCGCGGGCTGTTCGAATGAAGTTCCGCGACCTCCGGGGCGTGCAGGGCGTGGTCTTCGAGGTGGACGATCCGCGTCGCGAGGCCCGCCGGTGGCGGCGCGCGCTCGGGCTTCCCATCCTGCGGACAGGACCTCGGGAGGTCGTGCTCGGCGGCCTGTCGTTCTTCGTGGTGCTTCGCCTCCGCCTCCAGTCGACCGCCGGCGCACCGACCCTGTCCGAGCTGCACGTGGCCGTGGAGGACCTGTCGTCTCGGGGGCTGGAAGACGATTCCCTCGGGGGCCGTCACGCGTCCGTCGACGTGAGCGGATTGCGGGTCGTGGTCCGCGAGCTGATGGGGCCTCCGTCGGCGGCGTGGCTGCCCGGAAGCGGAAGCGGAAGCCGGCGACGCCGCTCGCGGCGTTCTTCCAGGCGGCGCGGGGCGTCTAAGTCTAAGCGGTAAGCGCGGGTCGCGGGATCCCGGCGCGAGAGCGAGACCGCGCGGCGCGGCCGGAGGTACTCAGTGGTCCGCCTCCGGCCGCATGCGCGTATTCCAGAATCAGGCCTGGCGGCGGCGCAGCGCGTAGCCACCGATGAGAAGCGCGAGTCCGGTGCCCGCCACGAGCGGGTCCGACGTCGCCGTCTTGGGAAGCGTGCTGCGGGTCGACGACGTCTTGCTCGAAGTGCTCGGAGCCGTATACGTGCTCGAGGCCGTGCTCCGGGGGGCGGTGTAGGTGCTCGAGCTGCTCGAGGTCGTGCTCTGCGGGGCGGTGTAGGTGCTCGAGCTCTGCGGGGCTGCCGTCGACGCCGACGAGGAGCTCATCGCCTGGGTGTTGTCCTTCGGGGCCGTGTAGGTCGAGGTCGAGGTGTCGGGCGCGGGGTTGGACGAGATCTGCGTCGAAGCCGCCGCCGACGTGAAGTTGACCTCCTGGCGTCCGATGATCTCTCCGCTCATGTTCTTCGCGACGAGCACGAGCTTGTGCACGCCCGGAGAAACGGCGTCGATCTCGATGACGTTCTGCTCTTCCTTGAGCGAGCCCTTGTTCGTGTTGTCGAGGAACACGTCGACCATCGGGCGAGGCATCGAGTTGACGTCGCGCTTCTCGGTCCCGATCTCCGCCGGGATGCGAGTGTCGACGACGACACGCACCGTGCTTCCGTTCACGGTCGAGCCTTCTCTCGGCTCGACGACTTTCAGCCGGTAGTCGTTCTTCGTCGGACCCGCGCTGTTCTTGTCGGCGTTCTGGGCAAGTGCCAGTGACGCCGTCGCCACGACCGCGAGCGCGGCGATCATCGTCCGCATGCGATTCATGTTTGCCTCCTTTTAGGTTTGAACGACGGCGGCACAGTGCCACCATCGTCCCAAGATCTCTGCAAGGAGAGTGCCGCCGCCGGGTAAGGTCTGAGGTGGCAGGTGTTAGGTCCCCTGAAACTCATCCCAGGAACACCCACGACCGACCTCCGACTCCTCATGACCCGAGACCTGCGACCGTCCTCAGGCGACGTTCCTCAGGCGGCTCCGCGCTTCCGGGCCGGGGCCCTCCGGTGCGGCTTCGACTGCGCCTGGCCGACGCTCTTCTTGAGCGCCTCCATGAGGTCGACCACGTTTTCCCGACCGGGCTTCTCGCCGCCTCCGCCCTCCTCGAGGCGGAAGCGCCGGCGCGACGCGAGGAGCTTCTTCAACGACTTGCGGAACGTGTTCGGGTGCTCGGTGGGATCCCATCCCTCGCTGGACATCTGCTCGATGAGCGTCTCGGCCATCTTGACCTCGCCGGGTTTCGTCTTCACGGAGGAGAGCGGCAGGCCGCTCGGCGCGCGCAGCTCCTCGTACGACAGCAGCGACTCCACGGCGATGGCGCTCGGTCCGGGGATGAGCGCCCCGAGGCGCGGGTGCGTGCGGAGCTGGAAGCGAACGATGCCGACCTTGTGCGCCTCGTTGAGCGCGTCGCGGAGCACCGCATACGCGCGCTCGCCGCCCTTTCGCGGCGCGGCATAGTACGGGCTGTCGAACGCGAGTGGATTCAGGGCTCCGAACTCCACGAACTGGAGAACCTCCATCTCGCCCTTGGTCCCTCCCTCTTCCTCCTCGACCTTGTCGAGCTCTTCTTTCTCGATGGTCGTGTACTCGTTCTTGTCGACCTCGTAGCCGCGCACGATCTCGTCGTTGGGGACCTCGACGTCCTCCTTGCTGCAGAACTTCTTGTATTTGATCGGCGCGTGGTCCTTGCGATGGAGCAGTCGGAACGCGACGCGCTCCGACGCCTCGACCGCCGAGTAGATCGAGATCGGAATCGAGATCAGGCCGAAGCTGATGTGACCGGACCAGATCGGACGCATGGGCCAGCCTCCTGTGCTGAGTTGTCGATCACGACGCGCGGTGAACCGTGAGGCTCAGAGCGCGGCGCACTCGGGGTGGCCGCAGGCGCAGCGCGTCGATCTCTCGCTGTCGCCGTCGGACTCGGCACATTGCTCGCCGCAGTAGCTCTTCCCGGACTGCTCCACAGGAGTCTCGTCGCAGCGGCAACTCGCGTGTTCACAAGCCATTTCGTGCCTCCCGCACCCCGAATAAGTGCAATTGCGTTGCCACGGTGCGCGGCACGGATTCTGCATTTTTGAACGGGGCGGGCAATTCGGCCCGTGACGCAATTACTCGAGGAGATTCCCATGGCGAACGATCGCAATCGAGAGAAGACGCGCGACGCGGGGCAGCGCCCCAGCGATGAAAAAGACTCGCGACGGATGCCCGGCGCGAAGGAGTCGGGAGTCGGTGAGACGGGTGCCGGCCGCGGACAGGGCGGCGGCTCGGAGCGCGGCGGTTCCGGGCGGGGCGACTCGAAGACCTCCCAGCGGGGCTCGAATCCCACGTCCGGCGAGGTCCCGAACGAGGACGTCGAGGAGCCGGGCGAAGAGTAGGGAGTAGAAAGAGGAGATTCAGGGTGGCGGGCCGTCTGAACGCCGTTCAGGCGGCCCGTTTTCCCGCCGCCGCCCGGCGCAGCCGGCGCGCCGGACCGACACCCCGGGAATGCTTCTTGCACATCGGCTGGCTGCGGCCCGGGGGGGCTGCTTTTTGAGGAGGACAACAACCATGAAGAGGATCCTTACCCTGGCCGTTTTCACCGTTGCAGGCGTTGCGGCGCTCAGCCTCGGCTGCAAACAGAAAGAAACTTCCACCACGACGACGAGCACCGAGACGACCCGTGAGACGGCCGTGACTCCGGAGGCGACGCCGGCCTCGAGCATGGGGTCGGTGACGCCAACGCCCACCAATCCGTAACCGGGCGACGGGTCACGTCCCGGCCTGGCGGCTCGGGACCTGTTCGTAACGCCGGGCGGCACTCGCCGCCCGGTTTTTTCTGCTTATTCGCGCGGGGCTCGGCGCGTCTTTACGTCTTTACGGTGCGCCGCTTCGCGGCGTCCGCGTCCATCAGGCGCAGCACCTCGCGCTCGACCCTGGATAGCCGGGGGCGGCGCGCGATGCGCGCCAGCTCGAACGGCGGAAGCTTCGCGGGAAGCGAACCCGCCTCGAATGCGGAGACGATCCTCGGGCTGACGTAGGACGCCCGACAGACGGCCGGAGTGTTTCCGAGACAGTCCGCGACCTCGCGCATGCATCGGGAGAGGATCCTTCGCTGCTCGGCCGCCGTGCCGGCGTGTGTCGGCGCGGCCTCGACGAGTCTCGCCGCGCAGAGCACGGTGCCCGCCCACGTCCGGAAATCCTTCGCGGTAAAACGCCGTCCCATGACCTCCTGGATGTAGGAGTTGATGTCGCGGCGGCGAACCTGGCGGATCGCTCCGTCCTCGTCGCGGTACTGGAACACCTGTCGTCCTCGCAGGACGAGCAGCTGGCGCAGGATCGGCGCGACCTGGCGGTCCACGAAGCGCCGCTGCTGCGTCTTCTGTGCCTTACCGGGAAAGCTGAAGTGGATCGTCGCGCCAGTCACGGAGACGTGCTGCCGCCTCAGGGTGGCGAGTCCGAAGGACCCGTTCTGCTCCGCGTACTGCTTGCTCCCCGGGCGCACGAAGCTGACGCAGAGAATGCGCAGCATGGCGGACATCACCTGCTCGCGCGAGAGCGGAGGGCTCGAGAGGCCTTTCTCGATCCGCGTCCGCAGGGCCGGCATCGCGCGGATGAACCCGGCGAGGCGGTCGCCCTTCTTCGCCTCGCGCGCGCGCACGTGCGCCGCGGAATAACGGTACTGCCACCGGCCGGCCGCGTCGCGGCCCACGGCCTGCAGCGGCGCCGAGGCCGACCGCGCGATCGCGACGTCGGTCCACGCCGGGGGCAGCGCGAGATGGCGGATCCGGGCGACATCGGCGGCCGAGGGACGCTCGCCGGTGGCCGTTGCGTAGACGAAACGTCCCTTGCCGGCGCGGCTTCGGAGAAAACCGCGATCCTGGAGGCGAGCGATCTTGGTCCCCGGAGGAACGAGGGGCTCAGTCGGACCGGCCGGGGCCGGCGACGGCGCCGCAGAGGGTGACGTGGATATGGCTTCCATGACCTGGAGAGAACCCTGAGCAATGACGATGCCCGGTCGCGGAATGCCCCGACCCCGTGGCAAATGTCTTGCATCGATTCTGCGCACAATGGCAACCCGGGACGTCCCGCGACGCTGGTCCGTCGTGATGGCGGGCGGTGAGGGGAATCGCCTGGGCGCGCTCGTCGAACGCGTTTGCCAGGACGCGCGGCCGAAGCAGTTCGCGCCGCTGATGGGTTCCCGGAGTCTCCTCCGGCAGACGCTGGAGAGAACGCGACTGCGGGTCCCCGAGTCGCGCACGGTCGTCAGCGGGCTCGACCGTCATGCGAGCTACCTCGCCGCCGATCTCCGGGGCTCGAACGTCCGCGTGCTGCTGCAGCCGTCGAATCGAGGCACCGCCGCCGGACTGCTCTGGCCGGTCTACTGGATCCACCAGATCGACCCGGGCGCGCTCGTCATCGCGATGCCTTCGGACCACTTCGTCTTCGAGGACCGTCGCTTCATGGACCACCTCATCGGCGTGTCCGCGTTCCTCGACGAGCATCCGCAGTGGCTGGTGGCCGTCGGAGCTCGCCCGGCCGAGCCCGACACCGACTACGGATGGATCGAGCGGGCCGAGAGCCTGGAATCCCACGGCTCCGAAACCGTCTGGCGTGTTCGCCAGTTCGTGGAGAAGCCGAGCAGCGACACCGCTCGGGCCTGCTTCGCGCGCGGACACCTCTGGAACACGTTCGTGATCATGGGGCGGACCGAGACCTTCATCAATGCCGCGCGGCTGTGTGCTCCGGAGCTCCACGCCGCGCTGTCCGACGCGGCCCGGCACGCGGGCACGGAAGGGGAGCGCGAGGCCGTCGAGACCGCTTACAGGGGCCTTCCCGTGGAGAGCTTCTCGGATGCGGTCCTCGCCGCGCCGTTCCCCCGTCTCGCGACGTCGTGCCTGCCGCCGATCCTCTGGAGCGACCTCGGAACGCCCGAGCGGCTGCTTCGCACGGCGATCGTGCTCACGATGATGAACGCGCGCACGCCGCCGGCTCCGGAACCCTCTCGCAACGTCCCCGTCGACTATCCGCAGGCGGCGTGGGCCGCCGGCCCCGCGGACGTGCCGTTGACGCGGCGCACCGGCTCATGAGCCCCCGGCGCCGTTCCGACGGCAAAGGATCCGGCGCGAAGGGCGGCGGCCGCCTGCCGGAGGGCGACAACGGCGTTGCGCCGAATCCGGCGGATCCCGCGCGCACGCTCGGCGACCACGATCCGGAGCTCATCGCCAGGCGCGGAATGAGCAGCGAGGCCGCCGAGGTGGACGAGGCCGAGACGATGGCATCCACCGGCGACGCCTCGAATTCGTTCCAGGAGATCGCCTCCGGCTCCGCCACCGGATTGGGAATCGACCGCGCGGAGTCGACCGGCACGGGCGGGCTCGCCGCAGGAGAGGACGACGACGAGGTGGCCGAGGGAGACTGGTGGCGGCAGGCGCTCGAGGATCGACCGGCGCCGGGAGATCGGTCCGCGGAGCGCTACGAGCTCGATGGCCGCCGTCTCGGCTGGGAAGCGGGGAGCGATCTCGACCGCCGCAGCGCCGGTCTCGACGACGAGCTGCCGGCGAATTCCTCGGAAGACGGCGAGCGCGACGACGAGTAGGACGTATTAGCCGCGGCTAATACGTTTCGTCGAGGCCGTTCGTCCCGACGCGAGCCGCTTCGCCGTCTTCAGGTCGCGGACGAGCCTCGCGCGCAGCGCGTGTCGCGCCTCGCGCTCGGGCGCCCGGAGCGCCGCGGACGGGTGGATCGTCCGAACGATTTCCGCGCCCCGCAGATCGTCGAACCGGTCCACGGAGTTCGCCGCCGTCGCGCCCAGGCAGACGACGACCGCCGGGCGGACGGCGTCGAGCTCCGACCCGAGCCACGGACGGCAGGCTTCGATCTCCTTCGCTCCGGGCTTCTTGTGGAGGCGACGCTTGCCGCGCTGCTCGAACTTGAAGTGCTTGACCGCATTCGTGAGGTAGACCTCGGAGCGCGCAAGCCCGGCCCCCTTCAGGGCCTCGTCGAGGACCCGGCCCGCGGGGCCGACGAAGACGGCGCCCTCACGGTCCTCGACGTCCCCGGGCTGCTCCCCGACCAGGAGGAGACGGGCCCTCCTCGGCCCTTCCCCGAACACGGTCCGGGTGGCCGGAAGGAACAGGGGACACCCGCGGCAGCCCTTCGCCGCCTCGCGCAGGGAACCCAGGGAACGGGAGCGGGGAACGAAGGGGCTCGCGTCGTAGCGAGACGCCGCCCGGAGATCGCGGTCCGAGGCGCGAGGCCGGGCGGGCTTGTTCAGCCCGCCCGCGCGCGATTCTTTTCGACCGGACGCTCGCGAGGCGAGATCAGGAGCTCGCGCGGTCGTGGCCCGCCACCTTCACGACCTTGTTGTAGAGCCCGAGGATCAGCAGGGTCGGGGCCCACTGGCCGATGAAGTTGCTCGCCGCCTTGGTCTTCTTGTTGCCCGAGAGCTGAAGGCCGAGCGAGAGGGCCATCGAGCCGACCGATGCCCACAGCCACACGTCCGAGGGCAGCTTCGCGGTCTGCGCCTCGAGGGTGCGCGCGACGGGTCCCTCGCGCTGCTCCTCCGCGCCGACCGAAGCAAAGCCCTGATTGTCGTTTCTCATCTGGGATTCCATGAGTCCACCTCCGGTATGGATTGTTCGCTGCGAAAACCTTGACGGAACGCCCTCAACGTTGCAGAGCGCGTGCCACCGGGCGGACGCCGGCGCTTTCGGCTCTCTGTTCAGAACTCGGGCGAAATCGCGTCCGCGCGGGAAAAACTCACAGGTACTTTTCCAGCCGGAACCGGCCTCTCTCGGAGAGGAGCGGCTTCCACAGATCGCCCTTCGCTTTGACCCGCGCGGGCACATTGTCCATGCGGAAGTCCGCGACCTCGACTCCGCGCTCGACCTCTTCCCACGTGACCGGACACGACACCGCCGCGCGAGGATGGGGACGGACGGAGTACACGGAGGCGAGGGTGCGGCCCCACGCGTTCTGGTTGTAGTCGACGAGCACGCGTCCCCGCGGACGCTTCGCGACGGCGTACTCGGAGGTCACGAGCTCCGGCCGCTGCGCCTCGAGCGCGCGCGCGAAGCGCTTCGCGAAATCCCACACCTGCTTCTGCGTGGGGCCATGCGCGATGGCGACGTAGACGTGAATCCCCTTGGAGCCCGTCGTCTTGGCGAGGGTCTTCATCCCCAGGCCGGCCAGCGCGTCTCTGACGAGGCACGCCGTCTCGCGCACGCGCTCGAAGGTGGCGCCGGGAACCGGGTCCAGGTCGAAGTGCAGGAAGTCCGGGCGGTCCGTGTCGGCGCAGCGCGCGTACCACGGGTTCAGGTCGATGCAGCCCAGGTTGACGACCCAGAGCAGGGCGGCCAGGTCCTGGATGATGGGGAAGTCGATCACGTTGCCGGACTCGTGCTCGATCGAGCACGTCTCGATCCACTCCGGCCGCGGCGTCGGGGCGCGCTTCATGAAGAAGAACTCGCCGGCGGCCCCGTTCGGATATCGCTTCATCACCATCGCGCGATCCCGCAGGTGGGGCAGCAGGACCGTCGAGACGTTCGAGTAGTACTGGAGCAGGTCTCTCTTCGTCAGGCCGAGCGCCGGCCAGAACGGCTTGGCGAGGTTCGTGAGCCGGACCGAGCGGCCGCCGACCTCGAGCTCGACGTCCGCCCGGTCCGAAGGGATCCGAATCGCGCAGGTTGCGCGGGAACGCGGCGCGCGCCGCCGCTCAGCCGACCGCGTCGGCGAGGGCGACATTCACGTGGCGCGCCGCCTCGAACCGCTCGGCGACATCCCCCCAGTTCCACACGTTCCAGACCGCCTCGAAGAAGTCCGCCTTGCGGTTCTCGTACTGGAGGTAGAACGCGTGCTCCCAGGCGTCGAGGACGAGGAGAGGGATGCCTCCCTGGTTCAGGTTCGACTGGTGGTCGTAGATCTGCGTGGTCAGCAGGCGACTGCCGAGCGGCTCCCACACGAGCGCCGCCCACCCCGACCCCATGATCGTCGACGCGACCTCGTTCAGCTGGCGCTTCAGCTTCTCGAAGCTTCCGAAGTGCTCCTGGATCGCCGCCGCGAGCTCGCCGGACGGACGGCCGCCCGACTTCGGGGACAGGTTCTGCCAGAAGATCGAGTGCAGCACGTGGCCCGAGAGGTTGAACGCGAGCGCCTTCTCGAGCGCCGTCAGTCGGCTGTAGTCTTCCTTGTCGCGCGCCTCGTCCAGCTTCTCGAGGGTCGTGTTCGCGCCCTTGACGTAGGCGGCGTGATGCTTGTCGTGGTGCAATTCCATGATGCGTCCCGAGATGTGAGGCTCGAGCGCACCGTAGTCGTAGCGCAGACCGGGCAGGGTGTATTGAGGCATGGTTCTCCTCCCGCCGAGAAACGCAGCATGAATCATGCCGTTGCTGGCCCGCAACTTGCTCGCTCCAGGCGCCATGGAACCTGAGGTCGGTATCTTTCGCGATCGTGCGCAGACCGAGGCGGCCGCCCGGCGCCTGCGCGAGGCGGGCTTTTCCGGGTCGCAGATCGAAGTCTTACTGCCGGGGGATGCGGCGCTCACCGAGAAGCTCGTGGAGACGGACGACGCGGAGCAGCCGGGCGTCGGCCGCGCGGTCGGGGGAGTCGTCGGAGGAGCCGTCGGCGCCACCACCGGGCTCGGCCTGGCGGCGACGGCGGCGAGCCTGCTCATCCCGGGAGTCGGTCCCGTCACCGCGATCGGCCTCGCCGCGGCCGCCCTGTTCGGAGCGGCGGGCGCCGTCGGCGGAGTCGCGGCGGGCGGCGCGCTGGAGGACCGCTCGACGCGCGGCCTCCCGCACGACGAGCTCTATCTCTATCGCGATGCGCTCACGCACGGAAAGGGCGTCATCTTCCTCTTTCCGGAAACCGACGACGAGGCCGAGCGGGCGCGTTTGGTCCAGCAGGCGGCCGGCGCCGAATCGCTCGACGCCGCGCGGGACGCATGGTGGATCGGAGTTCGCGACGCCGAGAAGGCTCACTACGACGGCGCCGGCGGCGACTTCGACGCGCACGAGAAGCTCTATCGCCACGGTTACGTGGCCGGTCTCCACCCGCATCGCGCGGGGCTCTCCTACGACGATGCCCTTCCCCAGCTGCGCACGGCCGCCGGCGACGCCTCCGGCCACGACGCGTTTCGCCGCGGCTACGAGCGGGGGCGCGAGGCCGCCGCGAGGGGGCAATCCGAAGCGTAGCCGGATCTCGCCGCGCAAACAAAAAAGCCCTGCGCTCGCGCGCAGGGCTTTTTCTTTTCTCTCGAGACGAGGTTACGGCTTGGGCGGATTGTGGACCTGAAGGTTGTTGATCACCTT
>Ga0163163_10002889_pt1 | contig 14523 bp, 21 predicted proteins | sample S65metaG_FD_119766 | JGI IMG/M metagenome (GOLD analysis project Ga0163163, IMG submission 119766) | Switchgrass rhizosphere microbial communities from Kellogg Biological Station, Michigan, USA - S6-5 metaG | ecosystem: Host-associated > Plants > Roots > Rhizosphere > Soil | place: USA... | reverse complement strand
TTCGCGCCCTGCGCAATGAAGCCGGCGGCTATCATCCGGCCGATGCCTCGGGAGCCGCCGGTGATGAGGGCGGTGCGACCTTGAAGCGAAAAAAGATCTGACGGCATGCATGATCTCGGGACTAGGGTAGTACGCAATATCTCACGACGCCGCCTGACGGCAGATTACCTGCGCGGGTAACGCTCTTAGGCCGCGGGATCGCCCAGATACGCGGATCGCGTTAGCCGGCCGCGGCTGTTCCACCAAATCCGGGTATTGAGCCAACGCGAGCCCAGAACAACCCTCATCTCCTCCACGACATCCTTTCGACGCCTGCGCCCGGCATACCGAAGCGCAGCGCTCTCGCTACGTGAGCGGTCGGACCCGTGCATGGCTGAAGACGAAGAAGCCGGACTTGCCGCGGTGGCTAGGCGTGCTGCTGGCCCGCTCGAAGCCAGCATGCAACATACTGCCGCTTGAGGCGCCGCACGACCTGGACAGCCCGGTTTGTGGATTAGCAAGTGCTGGTCACCGGCTGCCCGGCGAGAAGACTGCGCGCGAATGGGAGACTATCGGCGAGCGATGCGTTGACCGTGCTACTGTGGTCGAGGCCCGGATAACGGCGCCACACGACTTGGGTGTTTGCCGCACACGCGTCTTTAACGAGCGCGCCTTGCATGGTCGGCGGAACGTCGCGGTCCGCCTCACCGGTTCCGACGAAAATGGGCTTTTGAAGCCGAACAGTCGGATATGCCAGGATAGGAAAAAGGGACTCGAGAACAGGTGCCGGATCCTTGGCCAGGGCGACCCTGCTGCTGATTTGTCCCGAAGTCACCGCATTCGCCATTTCGCCATAACAGGCGGTGCGGGCCATGTCGTAGATCTGGCGCCCTCGCTCAGTAAGATATTCTGATGGATCAAAGCCGGGCAAAGTCTGTTCTGCGAGCTGCAGAATCAGCAGCGTGTATACGAGAGTGGGCGTCACAAGGTCCGGATCGGAGCCCTTTGCGAGCGCAGCCAAAGTGTTTTTGGAGAAGTATGGCAAGCCGGTCGCAACGGTTCCGAGGAGATTCACGTCCGGCGCATAGGAATCAGCAACGGCAGCTGTAGCGAAGGCGGCGCCCGCGCCCTGGCTCTGCCCCACAAGGAGCACCCTGTCTCCGAGCCCGTTGCGGTCGCGGACCGCGCGCACGGAATCGAGAACGCTATAGCCCTCGGGTTTCACCGCGAGATAGGGATGACCGCCGGGTGTCCCGAGACCCTGATAATCCGTCGCTACGACGGCGAAGCCGGCTTTAAGCCAGGAATTGAGATACTGGATGTCGCGATCCGAGCGCCCGGCAAAAGAGGGGGCGCATTTATCCGCCGTGCCCACTGTGCCGTGCGCCCAGGCCACGATTGGCCAGCCGGCGGCGGGCGCATCACCCTTTGGCCAGAACAGCGCCCCCGACACCGAGACAGGATCCTTGTCATTCAGCCCATTCGTGGAGCTATAGAGAATCCGCTCTCCGCGCGATGCTTCGGGAAGGAGCAGATTTTCCGGCAGAGGTTCGTTCCGCAGCAACGTTCCTGGTTGCGGCAAGTCGCCGGTCCATTGGTAGAAAGCCGGCACGCCACCGTCACCGAAACGTTGCATCATCGTTTGGGCGACGGCCGTTCCGAACAGGGCCAAAAGCGCAACGGCAATCCTGAGAGCTATCATGGCCGAGATCCCCGCCAAGAAAGGTGATCCTTCTTTTGCGAGCTTGCGAGACTAGAAGGCTATTCGGAAAGGCTCAAGAAATTTAGCGTCATGGATCCTGACTGATAGAATTGCTTACTAGTGAGGTATTGTTTCGATCGCCTCCGCAGCGGCGGCTTTTGCGAGTACTGCACGTGCGCGAGCGTGCTCATTATCTCGGCTCACGATAGTAGCGCTGCCGACTGCCAGCGGGCGTGAGAATGTCTGCGCCACAATCATCAAGCGCAACAACCCACGCATTGTTACTGAGCAACAGGCCAAGACCGCGCCGGTCGAGGCGGGCTTGAGGCGCAACTAGGTCTAAGCTGAATATCTCGTGAGGCTGCCACCCGAGAGCGGCGGCGCGACCAGCCCATTCATCGCAAAAGCGGAGCATCCCGTCTAAGACACCTTGCCATCGCTCAGGCGTGAAATCTCCGGGCGGCGACGCCTGCGATATTGCGGCGAATGTGTCAGCCCATTCGAACGGCATCCCGGCATCCGCTTCCATGATCGCGGCGCGCTCGGCATAGTCGGCAGCGTCGAAGCCGACAGGCGTCCCCTCTGCCCCAAGTGTCCCATCTGTCCCAAGTGTCCTATTCGTCCCGGCCTGCCGCAGCGTCCCACCGGGACGCAGCTGTCCCGCCGTCCCAACATCGTGGGACAGCTTATCCTTCTGATATTGCGGACTAATTGGCCGTTTGTCCCGCTGGGACACCTCTAGAGCTGTCCCGTTGGGACAACTTGGCCGTTGCTGGTGGCCGAGGGCAGCGACGTGCGCGCGGGCGAGATCACGCACGCTCATGCCTCGCCTCCGTTTAGCTTACGACCAACCGATGACTTCGAAACGCCGAGCCGCTCGGCGATATCGCGGAACGAAAGCCCCTGCTTTTGCAGGGCGCGCATGGTTTCCTCATCAGAGCCCCGTTGAATGTCGCACGTATGCCAACGCCCTTCGATTAGTTTGGCCTCGAACGGCTGCGCGTCGGGCCCGAAGAAGCCCCGGTGCTTGGTGAAGTAAACCTCGAAGCGAGCGCCCTGGTTGGCGTCATAATCCGGCGGAAGGCGCAGAGAGACTACACTATCAAGCACGTCCTCTTTCCGTGATGTGCCGCGCTGAGCCCCACTTTTCCCGGCATGATGAATAAGCAGCACTCTGGGCGCATACGCGGCAGCTGAGCATCTAGCTGCCACCGCGCCTAGCAAAGACGCCCCATACCAGCCACGCCATGAAAAACATTCCGACTGCGGTGGCAATCGCCAATTCATCGAAAGCCGTCATGAGAAGCCCTTCCCGAGCCGGGTTTTAGCCATGGATAAATCTGAGAGCTAAATGAGCCCTTAACCTGTTCTGTCGCGCCGCTGGGAAGATTGGCTTCGGCACGAGACGCAGAAGCGCCAACCGCCGCTGAGAGAGGAGCCTGTGTGCAGAACAGGGGGTGGGTGATTGAGACAGCCGGGCCGGTGCTAACCTGCGGCGCGGTGATGTGAGGCCCATAAACAAGTCGCTCCATCATTTGGGCTTAACACCAATTCCAAGTCCCGATGACGTATGAAGTGATTAGGAAAGTTGGCTGATTCAAAAGAGCGACCGTTTATATCCGCGAACCTCGTTCTCCAAGCGCATTTGCTCCCGCTACGTGAGTGGCCGGACGCGCGCATGGCTGAAAACGAAGAACGCCGTTACGTTCGCACGGCAATGCTCACTTTGACGAGCAGTCCGAGTCCATTCTCGTGAACTGCCGTTGCACTGTTCTTGGAAGCATCGAATTCGCGGGCAGTTGCACGCGGGTTCTTCAAGTCCGCATGGCCTGCGATGTTTTAACTTTTGGATGCTGTCGCTCAAGTAGCCGCGCCGGCCGTGGCTGTTGCTCCTAGGCGCGCGGCAGCCCGCATGCGCCTCACTACCGGTTCTTTCGACACATCCAATTATCGAGACCCGCCGCGAGCTGCTCCTTTCAATTCATGCAGCGGTCCGCCAGGTGTTCATTGCCGGCCCTTGTGGTTGACGACTGTAGTCGTCAACCAGCGTGATTCGGGCGCTGAACAGAGACAAGCGCTTCCCTTACACGCGCCAACGAGGCAGATTCAGAACTCCTCTGCCAGCCAGCCCGCGTAGGCCTCCACTGGACGTGTTCGGGACCCATTGTTCCTGCACTTGCAAGATGCTGCAGGGACCTTGGCTGAGACAATTCGGCTAGCGGATCACGTCTCGTTCTCGACGCCCATGCGGGCTAGGAGGTCGGCAACCCAATCCTGCCCTTCAACTTTCCCAAATTCCCGCACACTAGCAATAGCAACCCGTCGGTTTTTGTACCCGTAGGACACGGAAAGAAACGTAAAAAGGCCGAGAGGAGTGTCCATCAAACCGCCGCCCATCCACCCCTGATCGGAGGCGCCAGCGCTCGCGGGGATATTTGAAGCAGCTACGGGCTGCTGATCGATGTTCAGAATCACCAGTCGGGTGATCAGCATGTCGTTGTCCGTCTCCCAAAGCGCAATCATTTTCTCTGCCGGAATCATTCGTAAGTGCTCCGAGTGCAACGGCGGAAAAGGCCCTCGGGTGAGGCCGTCGGGATGTGGTAGGCTACCTAGGACCAGGTGACCGAATGCCCAGTACGGAGAAAGGTCGAGGAGCGCACCCGGCAATTGGCCGCTGAAAAACGCCGACCCACGAGGTTTGTCCTTCAGCGCGGGCGATCTTCTTGACGAGGCACACTCGGTTTCGGGAGGCATTACACGATCGGGGGCAATCGGCGCTGGGGCTGGCGCGCGCCCCGTACCGTTCATTCAAAGCGGCGCTTGGCCATTTGGGCTGCGCCGGCCCCTTGAAGGCCCCTGCGCAGCCCGAATTCGTTACCGCGAATTGCCTGCGCTCTGAACTGCAGAGCAGTTCCACGGACCGGTCGACAATAGATTACTCGGAGTAACCAAGCTGGGCGATGGGACGGCGATGAATCTGAGCCCACTTTACCACGTCAGCTGCTCGTTCACGGCACGGGTTTCTCCCCCGACCACGGGCCCGTGCCCGAAGGTCACCCGCGCTGAAAGGAATGATGCGCGTCGATACCTGATCATCGTCACGCGCACGCCCGGCGAACTCGGTCAACCGGCACAGGTTCAAGTGAGAAAATAAGAGCTCGAAGCGCAGCGCCATTTCACGGCGGCCCCACGGCCGCCTGTAGCAGACGCCCGGGGTTGACCGACCCTACGATCGAACAGCGGTGGTGCATCAGCCGAACTGATGCGGCCAAGGTTCGATCCGTTCGCCACCCTCGGGAACTTTCGTTGCGCCCTGTTTGTCTAATGGACGTGGCAGTGCAAACGACCAAGCGACGGTTTCGAACCGTTGTCATAACGGGCGGCTCAGCTGGTGTGGGGCGAGTTACCGCTAAGCGGCTTGAGCTGCTGAACGAGGTCATCCCCTCGCTACATAGAGCGGGCGTTCTCCTGATTCGTGACAGCGAGATAAATGGCCCTTCGATGGAGTTAATGGAAGAGCGCGGGAAGGCGTTGGGAGTTGAATTAGCTGTGTTTGAGGCTCACGGTCCGGTGGAGTTCGAGGGCGCTTTCGCTTCAGCGGAGGGTGTCCAGCACCCCGGTGTGCCGCTGATATTTATCGTCGAATGACGGCATGTTCTTCGACGCACTGAACTCGATCTGGCTCACGTCGATGCCAGGTTTCACGGCGGCTTCCGATACTCGAGTGGTCAGCATCCAAGCGCCGAAAACGCCGGTCGCGACTACGAACGAGGCTGCAAACAGAGAAAACTTACGGGTCATCGATCTCTCCTGCTAATCTGATGCCCGTGTGTGTGCTCTCCTGGCCTTTGGTCCGCTGTGCGCTGGCGCACACGGAAGAAAACGTAAGCGCGCTTCGGCCCTCGCCTCGAAGCGGCACCAGTATTCCTGGATCCTGTGATCCAAGGAGAAACGGCCTTGGGAAAGGACAAGGGCGGTGATAAACTGGACGGATAGCCCGAAATCATCACAAATGCCGCTGGTTCAATTGCGTGTTTTTTAGCTTCCTTCCGCTCTCGCTGGCAAACACACATCAGCGGCCTTTTACGGCCCGCTCCCGTATCGGGAGCCGATGCGTTTCACGGGCCAAGGAGCGAGGTGGTTCACTTGAACGTGATCGCGGCTGGCAAGAATGGAGGCGCGACCGATGACAAAGGAGGCAGATATCGTAACTGCCAGGCTGCGCAATTCGGCAAAGCGAGCAGAAATTCATGAAATGCTCGAAACGGCCACCGATGATCAAAGAGCTGCTGTCGCTCGAATTGCTGCTCAATTATCGCCGGAATCGGGAACGGAATTGGAGAAGCTGGATGCTGTCCATGATAATCTTCTAGAACGCGAACGCGCGCTCAAAACTCCCGTTCCTTATGCGCGACGTGATTAAGTTTTGGCGCTTGGGACACATTACAGCGCCAGATACTTTGCGAGCTTCGACGACACCCTCTAGCGGATGGGACGTGTCGGCGATTAATCATGTCGCGGCCAATAATTAGGAGGCGTCGCGGTTTGAGTGGGGCCGCGGTTCTTCAGTACGCCACCACGACTTTCCTCCCGATGCGAAAACCGTGTCGTTCTCGTTCGCAAGTCAGTTCATTGCGAACGTAACGGCAGACAAAAGGTCCTTGTGACCAAGTCATTCCAGGCTCCAGAACCTTCTCTGTCGAACAGCATCCCTCAGTGGATGAAACGGTTAAAATGTGTGCATGCCCCGTGGGACCAAGGACGAAGCGCAGGTGCCTTTCACCGAAGCGGTCGCAGGAAAGCTCAGGACCGCCGGAGCGCGCGAACGTACATTCAACGTCAAAGGAAGCAGTAGTGAATACGTCTTGCTCGACCAGTTGCGCGTGTGCTGAGCCCGGAGTCCACCCGGAGAGAAACAGCACGAACGGCATCATCTTTCGAAGCCGGTCACTTCCGGCAGATAACCTTCTTGACCTTACGTTCGAGTAAGCCATCGTCGTAGTCCTGCTGAAGCATCGCGGCATGCAAATCGCTGATCATATGTGAGCCAGGCATTTCCAGGAGCTCATAAAGACTGGTGTCGGGCGATTGACCGGCCGCGAACGAATGACCGTAGATCTTACGCAAAGTTCCGACACGCAGATTGGCGTGTCGGTGACTGATGGGCCCGCTTTTCTCACGATGGCGAGGACGATGGAGGACCGCACGCGTCATGGCGCTCTCCGTTAATGCGGGCGTTTCCCGCCTGACGTGGTAAGTACACTCTGCGCCCCGGCCAGTAGAACGTCCAGCGAAGCAGCACGCGCACGCAAGACCGTTAACGCAATGGCCAAGCTTCCGGCTGATGGAGCTTTCCGCTCGCGGCATCCTGCTTGGGAGCAAGACGGAAGCAGCGGCGTCAAAAGATCAGTAGCCCCGCGACCCGTCGGTCGGGATAACCTGACGTTTTGATTCTTGGATGCAGGGTGCTGGTCTCCTGGGGAGTGCAACGTGCTCAAGCCGGCTTTGATAACTCTGTTGCTACTTGCACAAATAGTGCCGCTTCATGCTCGTGCCGAGGAACTCGGCGGCGTCGAAGTCACGGCAGTCGAAAGAAGGCGTGCCTACCCGACGTGATCAGGTTCTGCCGGCCTATGATGCCGGACATGATGGCGGTGTTTGGGTGCATGAGGGAGAAGCGCTATCAGCTCAGTTCTGCCTGTGACCGCGTAGCTCGGGCTCGGGGGCTTTGAATAACGTGTATGACTTCGCCGGGCGGCAATCCTCGGAGGGCTCGCCGCGCACGTAAGCTCTTCCCGCCGGCAGGTGAGTACAGTTGCGTAGCTAGCCATATAGAGAGGTAGAGCATCTGAAGCTTTCTGTAACCAGCTAAGCTGCCCGAATCCGCGGGTGAGCTATCGCCAAGGCTCGCTCCTGGGCATAAGGCAGTGGCCGGTCGGGCTCGTGCATATGATATCTCGCCCAACGCCGCGCAACATTGATGCGCCGCGCAAAGTACCCGGCTGATTAGCCGGTTGGCCCGTGCGTTTGTGGCGGGTGTGCCAGCGCCGACATGGCACCGAGGCGGGGCTCGTCCGATTACACACCAGAGGTGACTCTTTGGCGGGGAGAAGCCGAGCTTAGCCTTTCATGCCCCTTCGGATTACCGGACTGGCCGGGTTTGAACGGCACTAGATTTCTCTGTTTCCGCTCTGTTAATTCAGAGACGACTTTCGGCAAAGCGCACCTCTCAGCGATTTCCACCTAGTGCTGAATGAATATGCGTTCTGGTTGAACGCGGGCATGGCAGCCGAAGCGGTCACTGCCAACGTTGTCAAATTCGCGCTAACGGGCGGCTGCGGTTCACCATAGAAAGAAAAGCAAGAAAAATGTTCAAAGGGATCCGGTTTATCGCTGCTTGCTTCTGCTTTGCGACCTTCGGCAGCATTACTGCCGGAAGGGCTGTATCGGCAGCGAAAGCCAATCCACCCAATCAATTTCGCGATCCCCTACGGAAGCCTCTACCCAATCCACTAGCTAATCCATTACGCAGTCCGCTACTTAATCCACTCCCTAATCCACTACGTAATCCGTTAGCCGATCCATTAGCTAATCCATTAGGCAATCCACTACTCAATCCACTACCCAACCCACTACCCGGTCCAATACCTAGCGACGACTGATTTCAAGCGGCGATGAACGAAATACCACCGTCACTGCGGCGGTCTTGCCGAGAAGGCCAACGGCATTTCACCCGCATCGGGGAGGCTGTCGCGACGCTGCCGGTCGATAGCGCCGTGCTCGATGGTGAGGCGGTTATTTTACGCCCCGACAGCGCATGCGACTTCGAGGCGCTGCGATCCCGCCAGGCACAGGCGGAGGCGATCCTGGTCGCCTATGACGTCATGCACGACAACTAAGTCGGGCTTCGACCCTACAAAGCGGGTCGATACCCGCTTCACCCTTAGGTCCCGTTCCCGCTGCTGTTAAGTCCACCGCCTTCCCGTAGACCTTAACCTCCGGAGATGAGTAACCTTTCGCTGCCGGCCAATCTGCCGCCGGCTGCGGTCCTGAGTCCCCAACGAGTGAGACTAAATTTTCCATCAGTTGCCCTCTCCCAGAGCTTGCTTGATCGCGGGCGAACTTAGAAACGTGATCTCCAAGCGCCGATAGGAAGGGCGCAATCGGCCACCGGGGAAGGTGATTGAACAGTCCGCTAGTGTCGAAGGGTAGCGCTGAAGGGCACCGTTCCCCTGTTGCCATTAGCGCCATAGGTCTTTGAACGGTTCTGGGCTCATAGCGGTATAGCGCACGGTGTTGGTGATGCTGGCGTGGCCGAGGAAGTGCTGTAGGCGCCGTGTGTCCATGCCCCTGGCCGCCAGTGCGTAGCCTGTCCCGTGCCGCAACATGTGGACATGGACCGGGAACGGCAGCCCAGCGGCCTCCCCAGCACGCTCAATCATCCGGCCTATGCCGAAGCGCCCAAAGGGCTGCCCACGCTCATTCACAAATACATAGGCGCTCTTTGGCTCTTGCTCCCGTTGGAGCCGCTTCAGCCCCGTGAGCTCGTCCCGTTCCAAGTAGTGCGTACTGTCATGGCTCCCCTTGAGCCGGCGCACCAGGATCGTCCGCTTAGAGAAGTCGATATCATCCCACCGCAGATCGCAAGCTTCGCTGACCCGCAGGCCATGCCGATAGATCACCAAGCCAATGAGCCAGTCCCTCAGCCCGTGACGATTGCACTTGAGGGTATCGAGCAGCACCGCCATTTCCTTCTCAGTCAGGTGCTCGCGAGTGCGGTAGGCGGCATTCGGCTTGCGGACTGGTCGCTTTTCGCTCTGTTCCACTAGCCGGAGATGCTTGGCTTTTGTAGGCATGGCGCGCCCCTCTGAAGCTGACAGTGTACACACTATGATATAAAGGTGACCAGTTTCCACGGTCGCGGAACGGCTTTATTGGATTGGCGTTTAGTGTGCGGCATGTCGCGCGGGGCGCGTGAGTAGCGTTGGAGTTGGGCCCGTGCTGGCAGCCACGCGCCGGTCCCGGCGGAACTTATCCCCTCAAAGCCCCCGAGGGTCCCCCAAGGGCCGGGACTCCATCCGATGCGCGAGCTGCGCCGGCCAAGAAGCTGACGGCACCTGCGGCTGCGACTTTCTTTGTGCTGGATAGGTTGGGGGTGTGGGCGGGGGCCAAAATTTCGGCCGGCGGGCTGCGGCAGACCCCCTCAGAAACCGCTGTAACGATTTTCCGAAATGCTCCCTTGTGAGCGGCTCGGTATTCTTGGCTGATAGGATCAAAGGGCGCATAGTCCATCAAGTACCCAGCGCCATACACACGCAGAGAATACCGTGCCCAGTTTCTCATTTCGCGCGATTGGTTCGCGATTGAAGCACATCGCTCTGCTATGTGGTCTGATCAGCATAACATCAGTGCCGGTGATCGCTCACGAACGATGGGCGGATGGGTCGCCAATTCCCGCCTGGGTGGGCCAATACTGTTGCAGTGTGGCGGACGCACATCAACTCACCGTCTCGCAAATCTATCGCGTGGAGGGTGGATGGCGGGCCGCGGACCCCGATGACCGCGTTTTGCCATCCCAGGACGATAACGTGTGGCTATTCTATAGGAGCCTGGAGAACGGCTATCAGTCAACTCCGTTTTGCTTCTTTGTTCCGCAAGGGAGCATTTGAAGTTCGGCCTTCGCGCGCCGGAGCCTTGGGGCGGCGCTGTCGCCGCCCCAAGGCCTCCAGACGCTACATAGGTCCGTGCCGCACCGCACGCCGGGTTGCGCGCGCACCACGGCGGCCCAGACGCCGCACGTGGCGACCCAGGCGGCGCCCCATCCGGCGCCTTTGTCGACGCTCCATGCCCACAGTCTGAGCCTCGGCCCCCTCTGAAATGACAACGGGCGCGGCGAGAGCAATCACTGCGACGCCCAAAAGGCCCAATAACCGTCTTCGTGAGATCACCTCTGACATTCGACTCTCCTTTGGCTGGCTGGAACGCCGAAAGAAGCCTACTTCATTTCGTGAGAGCGCGCACACCCGGGCAGCTCTCCCTATTCGCGCTCCTGTTTGCCGGGCCCACTCACGTTCCGGCGGGCAGCGACCGCCGCCTAAGCCGGGCGCCTAATCGTTGCAGTTGTAACAGATGTTCGGCGTCTTCATGATCACGTCGACATTGCTCTGAGAGCGGCGAGTGCGCGAGGACTTCTTCGGCGTCGGATCGGGAGTTTGGCCCGAGAGATTGGCGTCTCCACTGACGGAATCATTCAACGGAACATCTGCCGCCGTCGGCTGGCGATGCCCGATCGGCGCTTGCTGTTGAGCGCGCGCGAATTGGCTCGGTGGCAGCGACGCGAGCGCGAGTCCGAAGGTGGCGACTGTCACTGCTTTGAGTATCATTTCCGTCTCAGCTCCTCAGCTTTCTCGTGAAGTGTCGAGGTTCAATGTTCAGGGCCCGCGAGGTCTGCCGTATCGCCCTGCCAACATAACGCTGACAAAGATTCCGAACAAAATGAAGCTTACGATGTATAGGTCAGGCAAGGCCGCCTCCGTTAAAATACGAAGTTCGTACATGAGCTTGCGGCGAGCACCTTTTCTTGAGTTGAAGAGATTTACTTCAAGGCCCAGATGCCGATCTGGATGTTTCCGAGGAGGTCAGGCGAACCTCTTCGGGTTCGAGGCAGCCATCGATATATCTCAAATGGGCACAGCGATTTGATCTAGATCAGAGCACGACCATGCTCAATCGGCTTTCGTATCCGGACGCTGGAGTTTCGTAAGCTCCTCCACGAGGCTTCTTCAGATTCTCGCGTTGGAAAGTCTCAGAGTGCGGCAAATCGCACGCTCTGAGGCCTCGCTTACCAAGCAGATGAGGACTTCCGTGAGGGCCTGGTCATTGGCTAGCCGCTCTTGTGGCGTTTGCCACTCTGGATGCGGTCGCAGCCCTTCGTCTCTTTGCGCTGATATGATCACGTTACGTGCCGAACCCAGACAGAATGCATATCCGAGACCCTGCGGTTAAAATTTGATCGCCGGCCGCCCGAACGCTTAAGATGTATCTACTGTGGTTCTCTTCCACCGTGGCACACGAGTTAGCCGAGCGACTGTTTGACCGTGCGTTGGGCGTTCACGAACTCGAATGCTTATCGTCCCTTAGACTCCTCTGCACGCGCTAGAAATCACACCGCGGAAACCAAAACAGCATCAATGGTTGTAGCTGGAGAAACTAGGTTCTCATTTGACACGAGATATTGGAGATGAGGTTTCGACGGCACGAGGTTCGACGGGCCGCTCGATGGCCCATTGTCTGTGGGCGGGTTGCGGTCCACCCGTCTTCAGGCAACCGCCTTCATCCGCAAATAATCGTGAAGGTGCGGCGCTAAATCCAGGGACAGAGCCTCCTCTATCGTAACGAAGCGAGCCTCAACGATTTCGCGGTTGTCGATCTTAATCTTGGGCGAAGTCGAGAGCTCCACTTCGAAAATCTGCACCATGTCACGCCGGTTGTTCCAAACGTGCTCGATGGCTGGCACGTGGCGAAGGTCCTCGAGCGCAAGCTGCAGCCCGACTTCCTCTGAGAGTTCACGGATGGCAGCTTGAACAGGAGGTTCATCTGCCTTGATGCCCCCACCGGGAGCCACCCAGCCGTCCTGATACGAGGTGCGAACCAGGAGTACTTTCTTGTCGTGCCATAACATAACGAGGGCGCCGAAATGGCGCGGCTTTGTAAAGCGCCAGATCAATCGCGCTGCGCGGAACCCGTAGTAATAGGTCGTGCGGTACACCCAATCGGGAAGTCTCATGACGATACTCGGTGGAGCGGCTCTAGGGTGAGCGCTGATTGTCTCTGGTGGGCTGCGCGACAGGGCGCTCGATCAGTGGGACTAGTGTTTTACAATGCGATTTGCCACCCCCAACACGGCTAGGCATAGGGGGACCACAGCTGTCGCGATTAACACAATTAAAATTGTCTCCACGACCAAGGCGGTTTTTGTAGCGATCTGCCGGAGAGTCATTGTCATCTCGAATTTCTCATTCTCGCACCGAACTCACGCCAAGCGGTACGAACCTGTGCGATGATCGGCAGCGTAGCGCAAGGAGGCTACTTGCCAAAGCCCTGCGTGCCTCGCGCCGCAGGGAAGATGGCATCACCTTGACGTTCCGGCCGCCGCAACAAGTACAAACAAAATGCCTCTGCTGGGGCACGTCAACAAAGATCATGGTCAGCTCGTTGTCATTACCTCAATTGCTAGCCACACTGTTCTCCTGTCGTCTGTTACACATCCGGCCCCAGAAACTAGGAATGAGCGCTCCGGTTTCGACCGGAAGCGTGACGCGGACGCTTGTCCCGCAAATGGGCTCCGCCAAGCCCTGGCCTGCGTTCGACGCCTTTGGGCCAGTGCGTTAGCCGTTGGCTCGGCCTTTCGCCTTAATTCATCCCGGTTTTTTCGACGTGTGGGCGGAGACTAGGGCAGATCCAGGTACAGAGAGTTGAAACATGCGCGCAGTTATCTGTGCCGTCACGGCGACGATCATGCTTGCTCTTGGAATGGCATTTTTGCTTCAGGCCACCCAGGCATCGTCTGAGTTGGTTCAGGCGACCATAGAACCGACCGGGGCACCGTTGCTTGAGGCGACCTTAGAACAATCTGAGGCCACTGCTGCGCCGGATGTTCCGGCAGTGACAACGCCAATTGCTTTTCGTCAGGTCCGAAGCGTATCGATCACTGAGTCGTCGGGAGCGGGCCCCAAAGACCCTGCGGCAGCGCAGGCCGAGACCTCTCCGATGGATTATCACGAGCTCGAAGCTTCGCCCGGTGCCACTTCGGACCAGGACCGCACGGCGGTCGCGCCGGTGGCCAAGGCGCCTGAGGATACTCAGGACGTGGTCAGGCCTAAGGAGCCCAGAGAAGAGGACGTCTCTTCCAGCGACCATTTCTCCAGGCAGGCTTCTCACAGATGGAGGCATTCATTGGCCGCCGCGAAGCAGTCCCGGCGACACAGCCGAAGGGCTCAGGCTATTGTCACGCAAAAGCCTCCTCCAGCGACACCGGCCTTGGCTTACAGTGGGAGCAACGGATACCAAACCCCTTCCGCTCGATGAGCAAGCTATTCAGTGGGGCGCAATAGTGCTTCTGGCCCCTCGGGATTGTTGGCGCGCTCGTAGCCACTTTTTTAGGTCAAGCTTTGGCGTGGTACCACCCTCGGGAAGGTGCCGGTCTAATTGGATATCCAGATTGCCTGCGCTACTGATCCGGCAGATTTTGGGTCCTAAACGCAGGCAGCAACCCTACGGACAAAATAACAGATCAGGGCGCATATTGCACGTGCAAAACCCGGCGAGCTTGGAAGCTCGCCGGGCCTTTATTGCCACCGGTTTCGGCTTGGAGGGCAGAAGCTCCCGCCTAACAAACCTGCATCATTCAGTACCGCGCGACGACTGGTGCTGCGGCACCATAGCCGCCCCAATTGAACCTATAATTCAGGCCGACCCGCACGATGTGGAATTGCTCGCGACGAGCATCGATGATTACGCCCGCACCCGTTGGAGCGATGAAGGTCCGGCGGTTGGCACCGAGGTCGGCGAAGAGGTACTCGCCCTTTATGCTCCAGTTGTTGAGGAAGGCGTATTCAACACCTGCACCGACAGTGTAGCCGATAGCCGTGTTGCTGCCAGTGTTGGTCGTGAATAAGGTCGGCACACCAAAGCTGGTGCCGATGAATGTGTTGCCGAAGTCTCTGCGGGTGCCAAAGGCTACACCGCCTGTGCCGTAGACGAGGACGCGGTCAAAGGCGATACCTCCCCGGCCGCGCACAGTACCGAAGAAGCCGGTGTTGGTGCGAGGATTGAGGAAGCCG